>Ga0153915_10007232_pt1 | contig 10459 bp, 10 predicted proteins | sample Opewatmetagenome_2_FD_107003 | JGI IMG/M metagenome (GOLD analysis project Ga0153915, IMG submission 107003) | Freshwater wetland microbial communities from Ohio, USA - Open water 3 Core 3 Depth 3 metaG | ecosystem: Environmental > Aquatic > Freshwater > Wetlands | place: USA: Ohio, Lake Erie... | reverse complement strand
TCCCCGCCGGCGCGCAGTATTACGCCGGCAAGACCCTCACCATGCTGATCAACTACGGTGCGGGCGGGAACACCGACATCGAAGGCCGCGTATTCCAGCGCCATCTCAGCAAGCACATCGCCGGCAACCCCAACATCGTCGTCCTCAACAAGCCCGGCGCCGGCGGACTGGTCGGCATCAACTATCTCGGCAGCGGCGCCGTGCCGGCGGACGGACTGATGTTCTGCTTCTGCACGCTGAACGCCGTGGCGCCCATCATCAACGACCCGGCGCTGAAGGTGAAAATCCAGGATTTCGCCTTCATCGCCGGCGTGGCGCAATGGTCGGTCGGCTATATCCGCAAGGACGTGGCGCCGGGCATGAACCGTCCGGCCGACATCGCCAAGGCGACCGGCGTCTTCGCCGCCGGCTACAACCCGACGACGACGCAGGACATGCGGATCAAGCTGACGCTCGACATGATCGGCGCGAAGTACAAGATGGTCACCGGTTTCCGGTCGTCGAACGACGTGAACCACTCGATCCTGCAGAAGGAAACCAACTTCTCGACCAGCTCGATGCCGTCGTTCGAGGGCCAGGTGATGCCGAACATGGTGAAGCAGGGCATCGTCATTCCGGTCTGGTACTACGAGATGTCCGGACCGAACGGCACGTTCCGGACCAGCCCGGTGCTGACCGAGCAGAAGGTTCCGACGTTCGCCGACGTCTACAAGCAGGTCTACGGCAAGTATCCGTCCGGCCCGAAATGGGAAGCGTTCGTGCTGATCAACGATATCTCCAGCGCGATGCTGCGGGCGGCGATGCTGCCGCACGGCTCGCCCAAGGCGGCGGTCGACGAGCTGCGCAAGGCGTTCGCGGCGCTCGCCACGGACAAGGATTTCGTGCGCGAGTACGAGCGCGTCATCCGCACCAAGCCCGAGCTGGTTTCGCACAACGAGGGCGAGGCGATCCTGTCCAAGCTCAACGGGGTGGATCCGAAGGCGGTCGCCGTCCTGAAAGAAGTCGCCGGCATGAAGTGACGGCTGCGCCCGGCCGCCGCGGACGCCGGCGGCCGGGCGTTCCTGCCGCAACGTCGACCCACGGAATCCTTACGATTCGGGTCGGGAGTGTGCGCGCCGGCCGAAAACAGGCATAATGCGCGGAAATCGCCATCCCGTGCGGGCGCGCGTAACAATCGGTCACATCAGCCAGGTCAGGGAGAATGATCATGTCTCGTCGTCTTGTCTGCGGCCTCGTCGCCGCCTGCGCCCTGGTCGCCGCCTTGCCGGCGAGCGCACAGTTCTACAAGAACAAGAGCATCACCATGCTCATCAACTACGGTGCCGGCGGCAATACCGACATCGAAGGCCGCGTGTTCGCCCGCCATCTGCCGAACCACCTGGAAGGCAAGCCGAACTTCATCGTCGCCGACAAGCCGGGTGCGGGCGGCCTCGTCGGCATGAATTACCTCGGCAGCGGCGCCGTGCGAGCCGACGGCATGACCGTGGGCTTCTTCACCTTCAACGCGGTCGCGCCGATCGTGCACGATCCGGGGCTCAAGGTCCGGGTCAGCGATTTCGCGTTCATCGCCGGCGTGTCGCAGTACCAGGTCACCTACGGCCGGGTGGACATGGAGCCCGGCATGAAGAAGCCGGCCGACATCGTGAAGGCGGCCCAGGTCTACGCCGCCGGCTACAACCCGAGCACGCCGCAGGACGTGCGCCAGAAGCTGACGCTCGAGCTGATCGGCGCCAAGTTCCGGCTGATCACCGGCTTCCAGTCGATCGGCGACATCAACAAGGCGATGATGCAGAAGGAAATCAATTTCACCGCCAGCTCGATGCCCGCCTATCAGAGCCAGACCATCAACAACCTCATCAAGCCCGGCATCGCGATGCCGTTCTGGTACTACCAGGTATCGGGCCCGAACGGCACGTTCCAGAAATACCCGCTGCTCGAATCGCAGGGCGTGCGCGGCTTCGTCGACGTCTACAAGGAAGTCCACGGCAAGATGCCGTCAGGCCCGAAATGGGACGCCTTCGTCATCCTGAACGACATCGCGACCTCGATGCTGCGCTTCATCGTCATGCCGCACGGCTCGCCCAAGGCGGCGGTCGACGAAATGCGCAAGGCGTTCGCGGAGCTCGCCAACGACCAGGCGTTCCAGGCCGAGTACGAGCGGCTGATCAACGTGAAGGCCGAGATGGTGTCGGCGGCGGACGGCGAAGCCATCCTCGCCAAGCTCGACAAGGTCGGCCCCGACGCGGTCGCTGCGCTCAAAGAGGCGACCCGCAAGGATGCTGCCCGCAAGAAATGACGGCAGCGCGCCAGCCGTGCCGCGCCGGGCGCTGCCTCAACGCCCGGCCAGCACCGTGGTCAGGAACGCCGCGCCGAGCTTGATGCCGTCGATGTCGATGCCGTGGCCGAGCCCCGGCCTTGCGTGCGCCTCGACCGGGACGCCGTTGGCCTTCAGCGCGTCGGTTGCGGTGGCGAGTTGCGCGAACGGCACCACCGGGTCCTCCTCGCCATGGACCAGCAGCACCGGCGGGCGGCTCCTCAGCTCGGTTGCGAGCAGATCGGGAAATTCGAGCCGCCCGGAATAGCCGAGGATGCCCGCGCACGGCTTCGGCCGGCGCAGCCCGACGTGCAGCGACACCATCGTGCCCTGCGAAAATCCGATCAGCGCAAGATCGGCGTCGGTCAGCGTGCGGGCGGCGAGCTGCTGGTCGAGAAACGCATCGACGATCACCGCGACCTGTCGCCCCCAGGCCAGGCGGCGCGCCGGATCGCGATCCCAGACGTCGAACCACTGGTAATGGCCGGGCGGCGCCTGCGGGCACGGGTACGGCGCGTTCGGCGAGATGAACGCCGTATCGGGCAGTACCTGGGCGAAGGCCGGCGCGAGGCCGATCAGATCCTCGCCGTTGGCGCCGTAGCCGTGCAGCAGGACGACGAGCTTCCGGGCCGTGCCACCGGAGGCCGGCCCGAAGGCAGGTCCGTCGAGCTTGGGAATATCGGTCATGCGGGATTTTCTTTCGGCTTCTTGCGAACGGTGGACAGGTAATAGTGCCACAGGATGCGCGCGGCAACCGCACGGTGCGGCCGCCAGCGTTCGCCCAGCCGGTCGAGCGCGTCGGGCGTGGGCCGCGCGCGCAGCCGCTTGACCCGATGCGCGGCGACGGCGAGGGCGAGATCGCCGCATGGCCAGACGTCCGGCCGGCGCAGCGCCATCATCAGATAGATGTCGGCGGTCCAGCGGCCGATGCCGGTGATCGCCGTCAGGGCGGCGCGTACCGCATCGTCGTCGCGGCGCGCCAGTCGATCGAGGCGCAGCGCGCCGTCGGCGACCGCGCGCGCGAGCTCACGGCCGTAGCGCGCCTTCTGGCGCGAGAATCCGATCGCCTTCAGGTCGTCGTCGCCGAGACCGAGGAACGGCGCCGGCTCGAGCGCGCCGCCGAGCCGCGCGATCAGCCGGTTGTGCGTCGCCCGGGCCGAGGCGAGCGAGACCTGCTGCTCGAGGATCAGCAGCATCAGCGTCGGGAAGCCCTGCGGCCGGCGCCACATCGGCGGCGCGCCGAACGCGGTCACCACGCCGGCGAGATCGGCATCGGCGGCGCACAGCGACGCGATCGCATCGCCGAAGCCCGCGAGGGTGAGCGGGGCTGCAAATTCCCTCTCCGCCGCGGAGCGGGGGAGAGGGTGGGGCCCGCCGCGCGAGCGGCGGGAGGGTGAGGTGGTCGCGCTGCCACACGTCGGTGGCGGCGAGGACCCCACATCTCCCCGGCCCTCTCCGCCCCGGCGGGGCGGAGAGGGAGAAGATCGCATTCGCTTCACCGATGCATGCCGCGCAGGATCTCGACATAGTCGGGAGCCTCGGGGCTGATCAGCCCGTGGCGGACGAAGAAGTCGATATTCACCACCGCGCAGTTGAACTTGAACTCGGCTGTGTCGGCGGTGATGCGCATCACCTCTTCCACCGGCAGCAGTGTGAAGCTTTCGGCTTCGCCGTCGGTGTTGCGCGGCTCGAAATCCGCCGGCACTTCGAGGTCGTAGACGAACATGACGTCGGGCTTCACCCCGTCGTCGGCGCCGTGCACGTAGGAGATCGCGCCGACCGCCCGCGCGGTGCGCGCGATCCGCGCCGGCACGCCGGCCTCCTCCTTCGCCTCCTTGATCACGTTCTCCATCAGCCCGAGGCCGACCGGCTGGCCGCCGGCGATCATGTTGTCGAGCTGGCCGGGATAGGTCGGCTTGTCATAGGCGCGGCGCGCGATCCACAGGTGCAGGCCGTCGCGCCGGCGGACGAAGCCGTTGATGTGCACGCCGAAGGCGGTGACGCCGAAGCGCGGCACGCAGGCGCGCTCCATCTCGAACAGCGGCTCGGAGCCCCAGCCGCTGCCGACCGGGTAGGGCTCGCCGCGCCAAGCCGGGAAATGCCCGTCGGCTTCGAGCGCGCGCAGCGCCGCGTCGACCGCCTCGGTGCGCGCGGCGTAATCGTCGAGGCCGGGCACCAGCCCGAGCGATCCGTTCTCGATCCGGAACGTGTCGCCGAACCGGGCCAGCTCGCGCGCGAACCCCTGCCCGACCCAGCCGACCCGGCGGCCGGCGACGACGAACGGCCGAAAGGCGGAAAAGTCCTGCACGTTGTTGCAGGCGCGGATTCGGTCGAGGAAGGACATGCGGGTCTTTCGGCTACGGTCCGGCGATGGTTTAGCCCACCGCAAGGCGACAGGGAACCGGATCGCGGGACGCCGCGGTGCCGCAATCCTTTTCGCGCTCGCCGAGCCGCACCGGGCGGCCTATATACGTCGGATGCAAACCGGCTTCTCGATCGCCGTCATCGCCGCCGTCGGCGGAACCCTCGTCGTGCTGATCGTGGGCGTGATCGCCATGCTGCGCCAGGGCAAGTTCAACGCCCAGCATTCGAACAAGCTGATGCGGCTCCGCGTGATCTTCCAGTTTGCAGCTATCCTATTGATTGCACTTGCATTTCTGACCAGCCGCAAATAGCGGCCGTTAACCGTGGCGCACCCCGGCGCGCGGCCGCGCCGGGCAAGCTCGCGCTTGACAGCCTCGTCCCGGGGCGTCACGTTCGCGGACGTCTATTTTGCGTTGCATAGCGCGCGGCCGAAAAGCGTGCCTGCAGCCGGGAGAACGGACCAGTCATGAAGGTGCTCGTCGCCGTAAAACGCGTCGTCGATTACAACGTCAAGATCCGGGTCAAGGGCGACAAGACGGGGGTCGAGACGGCCAACGTCAAGATGTCGATGAACCCCTTCGACGAAATCGCCGTCGAGGAAGCCATCCGCCTGCAGGAAGCCGGGATCGCCAAGGAGGTGATCGCGGTCTCGCTGGGCGAGGCGAAGTGCAGCGAGACCATCCGCACCGCGCTGGCCATGGGCGCCGATCGCGGCATCCACGTCGTTACCGACGCCGACCTGCAGCCGCTCGCCGTCGCCAAGCTGCTGAAGGCCATCGTCGCGCGCGAGAAGGCCGATCTCGTCATCGTCGGCAAGCAGGCGATCGACGACGATTGCAGCCAGACCGGCCAGATGCTGGCCGCCCTGCTCGGCTGGCCGCAGGGCACGTTCGCGTCGAAGATCAGGGTCGAGGGCGGCGACCTCACCGTCACCCGCGAGGTCGACGGCGGGCTCGAGACGGTGAAACTGAAGCTTCCCGCGATCGTCACCACCGATCTGCGCCTCAACGAGCCGCGCTACGCCTCCCTCCCCAACATCATGAAAGCCAAGAAAAAGCCGATCGACCAGCTCAAGCCGGAAGATCTCGGCGTCGACGTGACGCCCCGGCTGGTCACGCTGCGGGTGGACGAGCCGCCGCCGCGCAAGGGCGGCGGCAAGGTCAAGGACGTCGCCGAACTGGTCGACAAGCTGAAGAACGAAGCGGGAGTGATCTGATGGCCGTCCTCGTCATTGCCGAGCACGACAACACCGAGCTGAAGGCGGCCACGCTGGTCGCGGTATCGGCGGCGCGCGCGCTGGCCGCCGGCGACGTCGACCTGCTGGTGGCGGGTTCCGGCTGCAAGCCGGTCGCGGAAACCGCCGCGAAGGTCGAGGGCGTGGCGCGCGTGCGGCTGGCCGACGACGCGCGCTACGGCCACGGGCTTGCCGAGCCGCTGGCCGCGCTCGCGGTCGCGCTCGCAGCCGATTACAGCCACATCGTCTGCGCCCACACCACCTTCGGCAAGAACGTCGCGCCGCGCGTCGCCGCCCTGCTCGACGTGGTGCAGGTGTCGGACATCGTCGCGGTGAAGTCGGCCGATACCTTCGTGCGGCCGATCTATGCCGGCAATGCGCTCGCCACCGTCCAGGCGAAGGACAAGCGGATGGTCGTGACGGTGCGCGGCACGGCCTATCCGAAAGCCGCCGTCGGCGCCGGCAACGCGAAGATCGAACCGGTCGCCGCCGTGGCCGATCCGGGCATCTCCAGCTTCGTCGGCCAGGACCAGACCAAGTCGGAGCGACCGGAGCTCACCGCCGCCCGCATCGTCGTCTCCGGCGGGCGCGGCATGCAATCGGGCGACAACTTCAAGCTGATCGAGGCGGTCGCCGACAAGCTCGGTGCCGCGGTCGGCGCCTCGCGCGCCGCGGTCGACGCCGGCTTCAAGCCGAACGACTTCCAGGTCGGCCAGACCGGCAAGATCGTGGCGCCCGAGCTCTACGTCGCCGTCGGCATCTCCGGCGCCATCCAGCATCTCGCCGGCATGAAGGACAGCAAGGTCATCGTCGCCATCAACAAGGACGAGGAAGCGCCGATCTTCCAGGTCGCCGATTACGGCCTGGTCGACGATCTGTTCAAGGCACTGCCCGCCCTCGCCGCCGAGCTCGAAAAGCAGGGCGTCAAGCCGCGCTGAGCCGGCACCCGATCGCAAAGGAAAGAATCGAACCATGACAAGATCATCCGTTCACGTCCTCCGCCCCGCCCGCGACAAGGCCGGCGATGAGCCCACCTCGCGCCCGCAGGAGATCCGCAATGTCGGCGTCGTCGGCGCCGGTCAGATGGGCAGCGGCATCGCTCAGGTGTGCGCCATGAGCGGCTATCAGGTGTGCCTGGTCGACGTGAACGAGGAGGTGCTGGCGAAGTCGCTGGCCGGCATCCGCAACCGAATGGAGCGCCAGGTCGAGCGCAAGCGGATGACGCAGGACGATTTCGAGCGCGCGCTCGCCAACATCAAGACCGCGACGGACTACAAGTCGTTCGCCGACTGCGATCTGGTGATCGAGGCGGCGACCGAGAACGAGAAGGTCAAGCGCGAGATCTTCCAGCGCCTGATCCAGGTGATCCGGCCCGACGCGATGATCGCCACCAACACCTCGTCGATCTCGATCACCCGGCTCGCCGCGTCGACCGACCGACCCAACCGGTTCATGGGGCTGCACTTCATGAACCCGGTGCCGGCGATGGAGCTGGTCGAGCTGATCCGCGGCATCGCGACCGACGACGAGACGTTCCAGTCGGTCAACCAGCTCGCGCTGCGGCTCGGCAAGACCGGGGTCAATTCCGAGGACTTCCCGGCGTTCATCGTCAACCGCATCCTGATGCCGATGATCAACGAGGCGATCTACACGCTGCACGAGGGCGTGGCGTCCGTGGTCGACATCGACGCGGCGATGCGGCTCGGCACCCATCATCCGATGGGGCCGCTCGAGCTCGCGGACTTCATCGGGCTCGATACCTGCCTCTCGATCATGCAGGTGCTGTACGAAGGGCTCGCCGACAGCAAGTACCGGCCCTGCCCGCTGCTGGTCAAATACGTCGACGCCGGCTGGCTCGGCCGCAAGACCGGCCGCGGCTTCTACGACTATTCGGGCGAGAAGCCGGTGCCGACGCGCTGAGCGCGGACCTCCCACGACGCAATACACGACGTCACCGGCCGCTCGGCGCGCGCCGTCGCGCATGCTCCGGCGATCGATCGGCTCGCTTCTCCTCGCGCTGGCGACCGTATTGACGCCGGCCGAAGCGGCGCCGGCGGCGACCGTCGGCGTGCGCGGCACGACGATCGTCGTCGACGGCCGACCGTTCTTCATCCGCGGCGCTGCCGGCACGACGCGGCTCGCCATGCTGAAGGATCTCGGCGCGAACACGGTGCGCACTTACGGTGACGATCCCGGGCCGGTGCTGGATGAGGCTGCGCGGGTCGGTCTGAAGGTGATCGTCGGGCTCTGGCTCGAGCCGCCGCGCCGCGGCTTCGACTATGCCGACCCCGCGGCGGTGAACGCTCAGCTCGACCGCCTGCGGGCGGAGGTGCAGCGACACAAGGATCATCCCGCCCTGCTGATGTGGGGCATCGGCAACGAGGTCGAAGCGGAGCTGACCGACGGCGCGCGGGTCTGGCCGGCGATCGAGGACGCGGCGCGGATGGTCAAATCGGTCGACCCGAACCATCCGACGATGGCCGTGCTCCAGGAAGCCGGCGACGGCAAGGTGCGCAAGATCAGGGATCTCGCGCCGAGCATCGACGTGCTCGGGGTGAACAGCTACGGCGATGCCGTGCGGACCCTGCCCGCCCGCGTTCGCGCGCAGCAATGGACGGGCCCGCTGATCGTCGCCGAACTCGGGGCGCTCGGCGAATGGCAGGCCGGCCGCACGCCGTGGGGCGCGGCGATCGAGCCGACCAGCACCGACAAGGCACGGCTGATGCGGCAGTATCTGGCCGTCTCCGCCAATCCCGAATTCGCCGGTCAGATCGTGTTCTACTGGGGGCAGAAGCAGGAGGTGACGCCGACCTGGTACGGCCTGTTCCTGCCCGACGGCGACTGGACGGAGCCGCTGGAAGCCATGGCGCGCGCGTGGTACGGGCGGACGCCGGGCGGCAATCGCGCACCCCGCATTGCGGCGCTCAGCCTGCAAGGCGATCCGTCGCGGGACGGGACAAGCCCGCGACGGGCCGCGCTCCGGGCGTTCGATCCCGACGGCGATGCCCTAACCGTGCGCTGGCAGGTGCTGGCCGAGAGCACGGACCGCCACAGATCCGGCGACCCTGAATCCGTGCCGCCGGATCATTCCGATGCGATCCGCGACGCCGATGCCGAGGGCGCGCGCCTGGACCGGCTCGCGCCCGGCAATTACCGGATCTTCGTCTATGTGCGCGATCCGAAAGGCGCCGCGGCGACCGGAAATCTGCCGTTCCAGGTTCGCTGATCGGAGACAATCGGACTCGTGAGAACGGGGCCGCCCGGGTACGGCCCCGTTGCTCTTCAGCCGGATGGGCACAGGCGCTCGAACCGTTCGCGTTGCGACGGAGGCCTTGCCGTCGAATGATCCGACCGTTTTTCCGACGGGCGCGTCGCAACGTTGGCCCTGTCGGCATTGGAAAGGGCAAATTGTCTTTGCGTCTCTCCAGGCCGCCGATGTTACGCCGGCCCGGCCCGCATTCAAGATGGTAAAGGTCCCTCGACAGCGCTCAATCGGCCTTTGCGAGATAGTGATGCAGCAGCGCCAGCGCATCTGGCCCATCCCATTCGGCCGGACCGACCAGCCGGCCGAGCTCGCGGCCGTCGCGGTCGAGCAGCACGCTGGTCGGCAGCCCGGTCGCCTTGAGCGCGCGCGACGCGGCGCCCTGCGGGTCGTGCAGCACCGGCAGCGCGGCGATGCCGTGCTCGGCGAGGAACGGCGCGATCACCGGCCAGCCCTTGAGGTCCTAGGACAGGGCGAGCACGGTGAACCCCGCGCCGCCCAGCTGCGCCTGCAGCCGCGCCAGCGACGGCAGCTCCTTGATGCAGGGCGCGCACCAGGTGGCCCAGAAATTGACCAGCACGACCCTGCCGCGGAATGCCGCCAGGGTCGTGGTCGTGCCGTCCTTGGCGCCGAGCGTCGTTTGCGGCGCTGGCGAGCCCGCTCCGGCCACGGTAAAGTTGCCCATTGCGCCGCCGAGCGGCGGGGCCGGCCGTTCGTCCCTTGCCAGAAACGCCACCGCGGCCCAGATGACGAGCACCGCCGCGAGCGCCGCGGCGGCCGGACGAAGGAATTTGACCATAACCGTTCCGTTGGCGGACGCCGCCCCATGAGTGCCAAGAGAACACCACGCCGCGCCCGCAAGGGCGAGCCTGCCACGCGCGCGCCCGTTCGTGAAGCCCGGGCGGACCGGCGGACGCGGGACGCCGCGGCCGAAGACAGCGCCAACGCCATGTGGGGCGGGCGGTTCGCCGCCGGTCCCTCGGTGATCATGCAGGAGATCAACGCCTCCATCGGGTTCGACCGCAAATTATGGCGCCAGGACATTCGCGGCTCCCTGGCGCATGCGGCCATGTTGGCACGGATCGGCCTTATCAGCGGTGAAGATGAGGACGCGATCGCCGCCGGTCTAGCCGCGATCGCGACGGAAATCGAGGCCGGCACCTTCCCCTTCAGGGAGGCGCTGGAAGATATCCACATGAACATCGAGGCCCGCCTGACCGAACGCATCGGCGAGGCCGGCAAGCGCCTGCACACCGCGCGCAGCCGCAACGACCAGGTGGCGGTG
>Ga0153915_10007231_pt1 | contig 10460 bp, 9 predicted proteins | sample Opewatmetagenome_2_FD_107003 | JGI IMG/M metagenome (GOLD analysis project Ga0153915, IMG submission 107003) | Freshwater wetland microbial communities from Ohio, USA - Open water 3 Core 3 Depth 3 metaG | ecosystem: Environmental > Aquatic > Freshwater > Wetlands | place: USA: Ohio, Lake Erie... | reverse complement strand
TTGTCACCTGCGTATCCCCTGTGGTGGCACGGGATGCCGCCTTGAAGTCCAGGGCCAGGAAGATCCCAGCTACGAGCAAGACGGCGAGTAGCAGGATCAATGTGTAAGATGCGAGCCTCTTCATTTGCTATTTTTCTCCTTTAGTATTGTTCTCATTCCAGTCTCCCGGACACTGGTGAGGGACCGGTGGCAGGTTTGAAAAAAACAATCTTAGATAAACTAAGTGGATTTTATCGGTGAGTTGTTGCAACCCTATGGCAGCCGGATTGCAGGGCTGCGCAAAGCTGTTACTGTTCTGAAACAACCTGTACCTCTGTCACTGCAGAGTCTTGAAGATCAATTTGTGCTATAGTTATGCACATTGGGGAGTTTCGTTCCAATATCACAATACGGAGGGTCTATGTTAGCCAGAAAATTTCCAGAAGGATTTTTATGGGGAGCCTCAACTGCGGCTTACCAGGTGGAGGGGGCCTGGAATGAAGATGGCAAAGGGGAAAGCGTTTGGGATCGCTTCACTCACCTGTCAGGGCGCATCGAAAATGACGATACCGGTGATACTGCCTGCGATCATTACCATCATATGAAGGATGATGTTGCTTTGATGAAGTCACTTGGTCTCAAGGGATACCGTTTTTCGATCGCCTGGACGCGGGTCTTGCCCAAAGGAATTGGCAAGGTCAACCTGAAGGGACTGGATTTCTATGACCGGCTGGTCGATGAGCTGGGAAAAGCCGGCATCCAGGCCAATGTCACCCTCAACCATTGGGACTTTCCCCAGGCGCTGCAAGAGCGCGGTGGCTGGCCCAACCGTGACAGCGTTGGCTGGTTCGCCGATTATGCCCGGATCGTCTTCGACCGGCTGGGTGACCGGGTGGCGCTGTGGGCGACCCACAACGAGCCGGCGGTGCCCGCCATGGCAGGGTATGCGGATGGCGTCTTTGCACCGGGTCTGGCGGACCTGTCGCTGGGCTATCAGGCGGCTCATCATCTCAATTTAGCCCATGGTAAAGCCGTCCGGGTCTTCCGCCAGGGTGGTTACCGTGGCAAGATTGGCATTGTACTCGACCTGCATCACTACGTCCCGGCTTCAGAAGATGAGGCGGACCATCTGGCATGCCAGCGCACGCTGGAGAGCGCCCAGGGGATCTTCCTGGAACCGATCTTTAAAGGCCATTACCCGGCTTATCTGATGGAGTGGCTCGATCCAATGGCTCCTAAGATCGAGGCGGGAGATTTAGAGACGATCTGCCAGCCGCTCGATTTCCTTGGAATGAATTACTACTTTACCAACCAGGTCAGCCATTCGGCCCGAGGTGGGTTTCTGAAATCAGCTATGAGCATGAAAACTCTGCCTTCTCTGGGGCACACTGACGTCGGCTGGGGCATCTACCCGTCTGGAATCCGCAGTGTCTTGAAGCGAGTGAAAGAGGTGGTCGGGGATTTGCCGGTTTTCATCACGGAGAATGGCTGCGCCTTACCGGATATACCTGACGATCATGGGTATGTAGAGGATCACCAACGAATCAACTACCTGCGCCTGCATTTGATCGAGCTGCACAAGGCTATCCAGGAGGGCATCAACCTTCAAGGTTACTTTATCTGGAGCCTGATGGATAACTTCGAGTGGGTTTCTGGTTACCGGCCGCGCTTCGGGATTGTGCGTGTAGATTATCATACCCAGAAGCGGATCCCCAAGCTGAGCGCCCACTGGTACAGAGATGTCATTGCGGAAAACCAAGTCACCGATTAATTCCGGGGCAGCAGGTGAGACGCACTTTCTTGATCGTAAAAGTTCTTGCCGAACCAGAAGTGCATTTGTGATTGGCCGAAAGTAATTTTATAAAAATTTCACGCAGAATCGGCCAATCACTTAAGCAAACCGCCAGTAAAGCTTTCGAGTTTATAAAAATACTTTTGGCGGTTTGCAATTGCACCCGTTACCGGTAATTTTGGAAAAGTCATATCAGGTGCCTGTCTTAAATTTGCCTATCCAAAAACGGTAAACACATTTGATCGACATCGCCAGACCCGTCCCCAGGCACCAATAAGCCGCATCGGGTTGCCAGGTGAACATGCCACGCCATACATAGAAACCCAGGGCTATTGGTAACCCGAGCAACAGGGCCAATGCGATCAATCCATCGCCGGCGATGGGCAGGATCACCCGTTTGAGGACCTCCTGGCGGTTCTTGGGGGGGTGCCTCTGCATTTTCTTGCGCCAGGTAAGCGAACCTCCGATGACGGACCAGGCTAAAAGGCCTGTCGCCAGCAGAAAACCGCCGTTCCAGCGCAGATACATATCCTGGAATGCTCGCGTTACCGGTACTGGTTTTCCACTCAGCAGCATCGCCTTGACGCCGTTTCCAATGTACCATTCCGGTGGGGGAGCGAGCATTCCGGAGACATTGATCAACACAGCAACGCCCAGACCGCGCTCGGGCAGCAGGATCATCTGGCAGCGGTAGCTTGCCGAAGAGCCTCCATGCTCGATTTGAACCAGTCCATCGACCGTGTTGTTGACCCAACCAATGCCATATTCCGAGTCTTGGTTTGCCAGTTGAGTGCGCTGGTGCATCAGATCTATCCCCTGCGGGGAGAGCATAGAGGCATTCCCGTATTTGCCTCCATTGAGCTGGGCGGCCAGGTAATGGGCCATATCCTCGGCGCTAACCATGAGATAACCAGCTCCCAGCATATCGGGACGTGGTTTTTCCAGGCTCTTCAAGGGAAGGCCGAACCACCAGGTGTGCCCTTCCGATAGCCCGGTTTGGCTGGCTTCAAAGGTAGCGGTGTAACTGTTTTGCATCTCCAGAGGCCCGAAAATATTCTTGCGCAGGTATTCCTCATAGGATTGCCCGGATACAGCCTCGATGATCAGGGCCAGGGCCATGTAATTCTGGTTGCTGTATTGGTAAACCGTCCCCGGCGGTTGGGTCAGGCGGACGTTTTGTAAATAACGCACCTGCTCTTCGAGGGTGGCCCTTCCGGGGTTGATCATCGTGCGTTTGTCGGCATTTTTTGAGATACCACTGGCATGGTTGAGCAAGTTGCGCACAGTGATGCGTGTCGAAGCCTGCGGATCAGCCAGGCGGAACCAGGGCAGGTAGCGTTGCACAGGGGCGTCCAGCTCGATCTTTCCCTGTTCAACGAGCTGCATCACAGCCAGGGCTGTGAAGGATTTTGAGCATGAGCCGATTTCGAACGGCGTTTGCGGTGTGACCCTTCGACCGCTGGAATCGGCGTCTCCAAAGCCCTGCAAGTGGACCACCTGCCCATTTTGTATGATTGCCAGGGCCGCCCCAGGGATGTTCCAGGCGTGCATCATTTCCGATACATAAGCATCTATTGCTGTGAAATCCTGGTTGACACGCTGGATAGTTTTTGCCTGTCCCTTTTCTAGCGCAAAGATCGCCAGGCCAAGACTCGTCAGCAGGGCGATTCCTTTAATTAACGGGAGTGTGCATGTTTTTTCCGACCTCATTATTTTCCTCTCCCATCGTTTCCTTGTGGAATTATCGCGCCTGGTTCCTGATTTGGCAACTTAGCATCACCTCAGTGACTCTCTTCTTAGCGCTAATGTTACAATGGTTGATAGAAAGGTAGGGAATAAATGACCCAAGTAGATTGGAAGCGTTATCAAATCAAACCACATCAGAAAGTGGATCTCTCCGCCTGGAATCCCGAGGAAACGAAAGCCTGGGATGGTGACAAAGACGACGCTGCTCGGGAAGCTGTCAAGCTCAATGACCAGCTCGAGGCCTTGCAGGAAATACTGTATGCCCAGGGTCGCCATAAAGTCCTGGTTGTCTTGCAGGGGATGGATACCAGCGGTAAAGATGGGGTCATCCGCAAAGTCTTTGAGGGTGTCAATCCGCAGGGGGTGCGCGTGGCGGCTTTCAAAGTGCCAACCCCGGTTGAGCTGGCGCATGATTACCTGTGGCGGGTTCATACGCAAGTGCCGGGCGGCGGGGAAATGGTAATCTTCAATCGCAGCCATTACGAGGATGTGCTGGTCGTGCGGGTCCACAACCTGGTTCCGCCCGAACGATGGCGCTCGCGTTATGACCAGATCAACGCCTTCGAGCAGCTGCTGGCGCAGGAAGGTACGACGATCCTGAAGTTTTACCTGCATATTAATAAAGAAGAGCAGCGCCAGAGGTTGTTGGACCGGTTGGATACCCCCGACAAGCGTTGGAAATTCAACCCGGGTGATTTGAAAGAGCGCGAATTGTGGGGTGAATATCAGAAAGCTTATGAGGATGTCCTGGAAAAGACCAGCACCGACTGGGCACCCTGGATTTTGGTGCCTGCCAACCGGAAATGGTACCGCGACTTGATCATCTCGGCCGCGCTCGTGGACGCGTTGGGTGGCTTGAAAATGGAATATCCTCAGCCGGCCGAAAACCTGGATAGCTACCGCCCGCAGTTAGCTGGATAGCCAGTCGATATTCAAGCGTCATCATTCCAGGAATCTCACCCTTGACATATTGATAATTATCTATATAATATCATATAGAAGGTTATCGATATGACAGAGCGTGTGGTTCGCATCCTCAAAGTTGATACGGTTGAATTTGCCAAGGCGCTGGCTGATGAGACTCGCCAGAAGATCATGGCGATATGCTGCTGTGAGAAATTGTCGGTCAACGATATTGTCGCCATGTTGGATGTGGCCCAACCGACAGTCTCGCACCACTTGAAGATCTTGAAGAATGCTGGGCTGGTGATTACCGAGCGGCACGGGAAGCAGGTTCTCTACACCATTAACCAGGCTCGCCTTGCCAATGCCTGCTGCCAGGTTGCGGAGAGCTTCGCCCCCGAGCATCCCATAACGATAATCGAGGAATAGTCTCTTTTTTTAAAGTGTATTATCGATACATATAAATATATCTATCTGATAAGGAGCAAAAATGTCTGAAAAGAATACCCCTGAAAACTCTGCAGATATCCGGGCGCATGTGCGCCAGCGCTATGGAGATATTGCTGAGAAATCCAATCCGTCTGTAGCCGCCAGCTGCTGCGGCGGACCTGACCAAGCTGCCTCTGGCTGTTGCGGGGCAGACGATCCCCAGGCTTTGATCAAAGTTTCCCAAATATATGAGATGCCTGAGGTAGCTGACCTCCCACAAGAGGTCACCAACCTTTCATTAGGCTGTGGAGACCCCGTGACCCTGGCCTCGCTCAAGCCAGGCCAAACGGTGCTGGACCTTGGATCGGGCGGCGGGATCGATTGTTTCCTGGCTGCCAAAAAGGTCGGCGAGAGCGGTAGAGTGATTGGCGTCGATATGACCGCCCAGATGATCGATCGCGCCCGGGCGAACCAGGCGAAATTAGGGGCAAGCAATGTGGAGTTCAGGCTGGGTGAGATTGAGCACCTGCCCGTCGCTGACCGCAGTGTGGATGTGGTCATCTCGAACTGTGTCATCAACCTTAGCCCCGATAAGCCCCAGGTTTTCCGGGAAGCATTCCGGGTGCTGAAACCCGGCGGTCGCCTGTCAGTTTCCGATATTGTCACCGATGGCCCGCTGCCGGCGGTGGTCAAGCAGAGCCTGAGCGCCTGGGCAGGCTGCGTGGCTGGCGCCCTCGAGGCTGGCGACTATATTGCCGCCATGAAAGCCGCCGGGTTTGTCGATGTCCAGCTTACCCCGGTCTATTGGGATAAGCCCATGATGGACGAGGCGCTCGAGCAGTTGAGCTTGAGCCATAAAATTGAAAAGGGACATCGCGTGTTGGTGTACCAGGACGGCGATGAGACTCAGGTCATTGACCTCGGCGAGGCGGAGGCGGGGGAAACGGACCGTCTGTATAAGTCTGTTTATAGCGCCAAAGTCACCGCCCGTAAGCCATCTGATTGATCGAATCTTGTTGGGGCACAGCGGGTATTTCCCAATCGATGCCGGTTTCGCATCCGCTGTGCCCTTACTCCGTCGACCGTTTCAGGGTCCGTTCCTGAACGATCTGGGAAATTTTCCCTCCCGGTGCAAACAGCACCGCCACCAGGCCCAGCAAGGCTGCAACAAAAGAGATGATGAACATATTGGCGATGGATGCCCCCAGGGCATGCCGCAAGGGACCCTCCATCGTCGCGCTTGCCCCGGCAATCGGGTCGAGCAGGCTATCCAGCGCCACAGAAGCCGGATCCAGACCGGCTGCCAGCAGCAGGGTTGCCAGCCGGGTGCTGAGGAAGGCGCCCAGGACGCTGACCCCAATCGTGCCGCCAATGCTGCGACTGAACTGCAGTGTGGAGGTGGCTGCCCCTAAATCCTTTTTGCGGACCACGCTTTGCACAGCAATCAAGAACGCAGGGATCGAAAGCCCCATCCCGATGCCCATCAATCCTGTATAAAACATAAGCTGCACCGGGTGAGAAGTTTCATTGATGCCGGTCATTAATAATGCACCGATAACCAGCATCGCCATCCCGATCAGGGATAGGGTGCGGTAACCCATCTTCAACAGCAGCCGGCTCCCGAAGATGCTCGCCAGCGTCCAGCTCAGCGACATGGGGGTCAGGGTGATCCCTGCCTGGGTGGCGCTGGTTCCCAGCACCGCCTGCACGAACAGCGGCACATAAGACAGACTGCCGAACATTGCCCAGCCCGCCAGGATGCCGTGCACGATGGATACCGAAAAAAGACGGTCTTGAAATAAAGGAATGGGCAGGATCGGATCAGGAGCGCGGCGTTCTGCCCAGATCAACCCGGCGAACAGGACGGCTGCGGTTGCCAGTGCCCACCAGCCAAAGGGGGTGCCCAGCTCGGTCAGGCCTAAAAGCAGGCTGAGTGCACCCAGTGTCAGGAAGAGTGCCCCCAGATAATCCACCTGAACCCTGGTCTGTGGATCACGGTTGCCGTCTTTCCAGGCAAACCACACCAGGGTCACCGCAATCATTCCTGGAAGTACGTTGATGTAGAATACCCAATGCCACGGAACCTGATCGACCAGAAAGCCTCCGATCAGTGGTCCGATCACCGCGGATACACCCCAGACTCCAGAAAACAAACCCTGTAGCCTGGTACGCTGCTCCAAGGAAAAAAGTTCGCCGATAATCGTAAATGCCAGGGGCAACACGCCTCCCGCACCCAGCCCTTGAACTGCCCGGAAGAGGATCAGCTGTTCCATGGTCCGCGCCTGCCCGCACAAGACCGAGCCGGCGAGGAACAAAACCATCGAGATGATGTACAACAGCTTCCGGCCGTATAGATCGGAGAGTTTCCCATAGAGCGGGACGGTGGTGGTGGAGGTGAGCATGAAGATTGAGAATACCCAGCTGTAGATCGAGAGTCCTCCGAGCTGCCCGACGATGGATGGCATGGCGGTCGCCACCACCGTGCCTTCCATGGAGGCGAGGAACAGGCTGAGCATGATCCCTGCGATAATCAGGTTGAGACGACTGCGACTCAAGGCGCGCTTCCCATGGTAAAAGATAGCCAGTGAAAATCCCTGACACTGGCTTGCCGATTATAGCCGATAATGATGATAAGGGAATTAACCAGCTGGCTGTTTTAAGGGTTATAAAGCTTCATCATTCCCTTTCCCCCTATGCTCTACTCCCTGTTACATTTTTCTTAAGTATTTTCAGCCCCTGTATACTTGTGACACTTGACCAGCACGTTGTCTACCATCAAATCGTCAGGGACGACACCCTTACAGATCTCCATGACAACCGGGCATCTTCCGGCGAACTTGCAGCCTTTGCGCAGGTATTCTTCGCTCTCCAATTCCGTCAGGTTGACCCTGGTTTTCCAGCGATTTTTGGGATCTGCTTCGGGGATGGATTCTCTGAGCAATTTGGTATAGGGGTGTCTGGGCTCCACCAATACCTGCTCCACAGGACCCATTTCGACGATGTTGCCGCGGAACATGATGGCGATGCGATCGCTGATGTAGTAGGCGGTAGCCAGGTCGTGGGTTATGTAGAGCACGCTCACGCCCAATTCTTCCCTGAGCTTCTTGAAAAGGTTCACGATGGACATTCTCAAGGAAGCATCCACCATCGAGACCGGTTCATCGGCGATCAGCAGGGTTGGATTGGTGAGCAGGGCGCGGGCGATGGAGATGCGCTGGAGCTGCCCGCCGGAGAATTCGTTTGGATACCTGCCGGCGAATTCATCATAAGAGAGACCAATTGCCTTTAACTTCTCGTCGATCAGGTCAACAGCTTCGACTTTCGACTTTACCAGCCGGTAATTCTTCAGGGTTTCGAAAAAATAACTGTCAACCGTATGCAGAGGATTGAATGTCCCGAAGGGGTCCTGGAATATAGCCTGGATGCGCTCAGTAAACCACACCTTTTCTTTCTTGGCTTCCATCTTACCGCTGTGAATGATCGCGCCAGAAGTGGGCTCTTCGAAACCCATGATTATCCGGGCGGTGGTGGTCTTGCCACAGCCGCTTTCACCAGCCAGGGCAAAGATCTCCGCCGGCTTCACATAGAAAGATACGCTGTCGACGGCGGTGATGTGTACTCGCGAGAGGATGCTCCCCAGGGAGAAAACCTTGGTCAGGTGATCGATTTCAAGCAGCTTTTCCATGTTAGCGTTCTCCAACCAGCCAGCAGGCAACCTTGTGATCTGAGGAGAGGCTGATTAAGGGAGGCATTTCATGGGTACAAATATCCATGGCAAACGGGCAGCGGGGGTGGAAAGGGCAACCCTCAGGCAGGTCGGCAAGCGAGGGCGGGCTGCCAGGGACACTGCTGCGGGTGGTTTTATCGCCAAACCTGGGCAGCGAGTTGATCAGGTATTGGGTGTAGGGGTGCTGCGGATCCTCAAAGATCATTTCGGTCGTTGCCTCTTCGACCATCTTGCCAGCGTACATAATGCCGATGCGGTCGGCGATATTGGCATGCACGCCCATATCGTGCGTCACCAGGACGATCGTATTTTTAAGTCTGGCCTGGATATCCTTTAGCAACTGCACCACCCCTCTTTGAACGACTACGTCGAGAGCGGTGGTGGGCTCATCAGCGATGATGATGCGGGGTTTCAAGAGTGCAGCCAGGGCGATGGTTACCCGTTGGCGCATTCCACCGGATAATTGGTGTGGATAAGCGTCCAGAATATTGCGCGGCAGTCCCAATTCGGCAATTTGCTGCATGGCGATTTTGAAGGCTTCCTCCCTGCGCAATTGCCGGACGCTTACATGGCTGGCAATGAAATCCCGATAAGTTTCTTTTACCTTGAGCACGGGATTTAGGACACTCATCGAGCCTTGCGGGACATATGAGATATACTCGAGGCGTAATTTGCGTTTTTCTTCGGCAGACAGCGTCGTCACTTCAATCCCACTGCCATCCATAAAGTAGAAAACCTTGCCTCCCATAAATCTCAACGGAGGTTCAATGGCACCGAAGAGCGCTTTAAGCAGGGTGGTCTTTCCGCAGCCACTTTCGCCGGCGATCCCGTAAACTTCATTCTCTTTGATCTCGAGATCGACCTCATTAACGGCTTTGATCACTTTCTGGGTGCCTTGCATGTCGAGCACGTAGAAGGCTTTCAGTTGCTCCGTTCTGAGTATGGTAAAGTCCATAGAGGCCTCTCTACGCCCCGACGCGCTGGATGCGCGTCCGCGGATCTAGGTACTCGCTGATGCTGACCGAGAGCCAATAGAGGGCAATAAACAGGAAGAGCGATAAGACCACCGGCGTCAAGATCCACCACCAGCGTCCTAAAAACATAGACTGGTAAAAGATCGCCCAATTCAGCATCGTGCCCAGGGTGGGAATATTGAGATTGACCAGTCCGAGGAATGCCAGGGTGATCTCCAACCCAATCGCCCAGGCGATGTTATTGATCAAAGTGGAGAAGATCAACGGCATGGCAAAAGGCATGTATTCTTTCAATACCAGCTTTACCGTCCCCGTACCGGAAAGGATGGCAGTCTTGGTAAACTCCCGCTCGCGCAGGCTCAAGATCACCGAGCGGATGGTGCGGGCGTCCCAGGCCCAGCCGAAGAAGGACAGCAACAAACCCAAAACAACCAGGTTCATAAATTTTCGCAGCATCATGGCTACCATTACGATAATTAGGAAGAGGGGGATGACCAGCAGGCTGTCGCCGATGAACATCAGCACCCGGTCGGTTGTGCCGCCTCGGTAGCCAGCGACCATGGCCACCAGGATGGCAATCACGCGTGAGACCAGCCCGGCGATAAGGGAGATGATGAGTGAGTTACGCACCGCAAAGGTAGCCTGCCAGAAGACATCCTGCCCGTTCGAATCGGTGCCGAGGATGTGTTCAGCCGACGGCTTCGTATCTTTCGGGACAACATTCCATAAAGTAGGGTCATAAGGTGAAAAGATGGACAGGAAAGCCAGGATCAGGATGATCACCAGTACACCGAAGCTGAAGCAGAAGCGGTAATCTCTGAATAGATCTTTGAACGTTTTCATCGGTCCGGCCTCCTTAGTTGTACCTTACTCGTGGGTCGAACATGGGATACGTCAGGTCGACGACCAG
>Ga0153915_10007230_pt1 | contig 10460 bp, 11 predicted proteins | sample Opewatmetagenome_2_FD_107003 | JGI IMG/M metagenome (GOLD analysis project Ga0153915, IMG submission 107003) | Freshwater wetland microbial communities from Ohio, USA - Open water 3 Core 3 Depth 3 metaG | ecosystem: Environmental > Aquatic > Freshwater > Wetlands | place: USA: Ohio, Lake Erie... | reverse complement strand
TTCCGGTTGCGCGATGAGTACATTCCAATCATCCGGCTGCATGAGCTGTTCAGCATTCAGGCCGACAAGACAGATCTGCTCAATGGACTGCTCATGATTGTTGAAGCCGACGGGCGGCGCGTGGGCCTGTTCGTTGATGAGTTGCTGTCGCAGCAGCAGGTTGTAATCAAGAGTCTCGAAACCAATTTCAAGCAGGTGACGGGTTTGACCGGCGCCACGATGCTGGGCGACGGGCGCGTCGCGCTCATTCTTGATGTGCCCGGCCTCGTTGTCAGATTCAAGGATCAGGAAACACGCCGCGATGCGGCTAAGGAGGCCGCGTGAGCCAGGACTCAGCAGTATCGGGTGCTAATGGCAGCGGTGCTGGTTCTCAGCAGTTTCTCACCTTTAAGCTCGCTGGCGAAGAGTACGGCGTCGGCATCCTCAAGGTGCAGGAGATCCGCGGTTGGTCCGCGGTAACAGCAATACCGCACGCGCCCGCCTGGGTGCTGGGCGTAATCGATCTGCGCGGTGTGGTAGTTCCAGTGATCGATCTGCGCCGGCGCTTCGATCTTGAGCCAGCCGACTTCGGTCCCGCGACCGTAGTCATTGTGATTAGAGTCTCCGGTAGCGGCGAGGAGCGCACGATTGGGCTGGTCGTGGACGCGGTTTCCGAAGTGTACGACATTGACGAGTCCTCTTACCGCGCACTGCCGGATCTAGGCAGCACGGCGGCGAGCGACGTCGTGCAGGGCCTTGCGCACACCGACGGCAAGACGGTCATCTTACTGGACGCCGAGCGCCTCGCCGTCGGCGCTTCGACGCATTAGGCGAGTACAAGGAACTCATCATGGCAACGAAACTCAATGTAAAGGCGCTGGAGTCCTCCTTCGCGCTGCTAGCGCCGCAGGCCGGCAAGCTGGTGGAGAACTTCTACGCGGAACTATTCCGGCGGCATCCGCAGGTCAAGCCCCTGTTTGCAGGCACAGACCCCGCGGAGCAGCGCAAGAAGCTTCTCGGCGCGCTGAAGCTCGTCGTGAGCAATGTGCGCCAGCCCGAAAGGCTCATCGAGCCGCTCAGGCAGCTTGGCGCGAAGCATGTGCGCTATGGCGCGCAGCCAGAACACTACGGCGCGGTCGCCGCGGTGCTGATTGACGTCATGAAATCAATGGCTGGTGCACACTGGACCGCGGCGATTGAGAAGGCCTGGAAACAGGCGCTCACGCTTGTGGCCGGCGTCATGTTGGAGGGCGCCAGCACCGCACGTCCCAATGTTCAATCTTCATTCAAGGAACATCGCATGGCAACCAAAGGCAAGAAAGCGGCATCGCAGCAAGCCGCTACGGCGGCCGCTACATTGGCGGCGGACAACCAGCGTATCAAGTCCGCGCTGGATAGCACCACGACCAACGTGATGCTTGCGGACAAGGATTTGAATATTGTCTACCTCAACAAGACAGTTGTGGAAATGATGCGCACTGCGGAATCGGATATCCGCAAGGACCTGCCGCGCTTTGACGTGAACAGCCTGCTCGGCACCAACATCGACATATTCCACAAGAACCCGGCGCACCAGCGCGGCATGCTGGCGGGCCTTACCAAGACCTTCGAGTCCAAATTGACTCTGGGCGGGCGTACCTTTCGTATCATCGCAAACCCCGTGCTTGATGACGCCGGCGAGCGATTGGGCACGGTGGTCGAATGGGCGGATCTCACGGACCACCTCAGGCGCGAAGCGGATGATCAGCGCCGAGCCGAGACGGATGCCAAGGCGGCTGCGGACAACCTGCGCATCAAAACTGCCCTCGACAACGTTTCAGGCAACGTCATGATGGCGGATGCCGATAACCGCATCATCTACATGAATAGCGCGGTAGCGAAGATGTTTCAGACCGCGGCGGCGGACTTGCGACGCGATCTGCCAAACTTCGATGCCAGCAAGCTCATCGGATCAAGTATCGATGTGTTCCACAAGAACCCGGCCCACCAGCAACGGGCGCTCGCGGATCTGCGCAGCACTTTAACCTCGCAGCTCACGGTGGGCGGCCGTACCTTCCGAATCATTGCTAATCCGGTGCTGGATGCTGAGGGCAAGCGCGCCGGCACCGTGGTCGAGTGGATCGAGCGTACGCAGGAGGTCGCAGTCGAGGAGGAAGTGGGAGCCATCGTGGCGGCAGCGCAGAGCGGCGATTTGACCAAGCGAATCCGCAAGGACGACAAGCACGGCTTCTTCGAGAAACTGGCCGACGGCATCAACGGTCTGCTCGACAACATGAGCGGCGTGGTGGACGAAGTGAACGTGGTGGTCGAGCACGGTAAGCAAGGTGACCTGACGTCGCGTATCGATTCCTCGAACAAAGCTGGCGCCTTTGAGAAGCTCTCATCGGGCATCAACGCGTTGCTCGAGAACATGATGGGAGTTGTCAAGCAGATCAAGGCCGCCGCTGGCGAAGTGCAGACGGGAGCCGAAGAGATCTCGAAAGGCAACACCAATCTGTCGCAGCGTACGGAAGAGCAGGCCTCGAGCCTGGAAGAGACGGCCTCGTCGATGGAGGAGATGACCTCAACGGTCAAGCAGACGGCGGACAACGCCGGGCAGGCTAATCAGCTTGCGATCGCGGCACGTCAGCAGGCGGAGAAGGGTGGCTCCGTCGTGGGCTCGGCGGTCCAGGCGATGGGCGGCATCAATGCGGCTTCGAAGAAGATTGCCGATATCATTGGTGTGATCGACGAGATCGCGTTTCAGACCAATCTACTGGCGCTAAACGCGGCCGTGGAAGCGGCGCGTGCTGGCGAACAGGGCCGCGGGTTCGCCGTAGTGGCGACGGAGGTGCGCAACCTCGCCGGGCGCAGTGCGACGGCGGCCAAAGAGATCAAGGCGCTGATCCAGGACAGCGTGGCCAAGGTGGACGAAGGCAGCAAGCTCGTGGATGAGTCGGGCAAGATGCTCGAGGAGATCGTCAATGCGGTCAAGAAGGTCACGGATATCGTGGCTGAGATTGCTGCGGCCAGCCGCGAGCAGTCCTCGGGCATAGAGCAGGTGAATAAGGCGGTGATGCAGATGGATGAGACCACCCAGCAAAACGCTGCGTTGGTCGAACAGGCTGCTGCCGCCAGTCAGGCCATCGTCGAGCAGGCGCAGGCGCTGAACGGGATGATTGCGGGATACCAGGTTGGTGAAGACGAGCATGCGGCGGCACCGGCCTCGAAGCCCGCGGCCGCGGCACATGCCGCGGCGGAACGCCGCACGGCGACCCGTCCCTGGACGAAGCCGGCTACCAAGGCAGGCGAGGCGCCGGCAAAGGCCAACGGCGCTGCGCTCAAGGCGCCTGCGGCCCGCAAGGCTGCCGCCGGCGGCGGCAATGACACTGAGTGGAAGGAATTCTGAGGAGAGCTTCCATGAGCCAGTCAATGACGGCGGCGGCCGAGCCTTCGGCCGCCGCTACGCCGGCGGGTGGCGCGCAGTATCTGACCTTCGTATGTGCCGGCGAGGAGTATGGGGTCGAGATTCTACGGGTGCAGGAGATCAAGGGCTGGGACAGCGTGACGCGCGTGCCGTATGCACCGCCCTACGTGCTCGGTGTCATGAATTTGCGCGGGGTGATTGTGCCGGTCATCGATCTGCGCGTCCGATTCAATCTGGAGAAGCGCGCCTTCGATGCCTCAACGGTGGTGATCGTTGTGCGCGTTCAGAGTACTCGGGGTGAAAAAACCGTCGGCCTCGTCGTGGATGGTGTGTCGGACGTATATAGCTTCGGCGCTGAGGCGATCAAACCGGCGCCGGATCTGGGTGGAGCCGCAGGCAACGCGTGCGTCAGTGGGCTGGCCACGGTAGATACCAAGATGATCATGCTACTTGATATCGACACGCTCGTCGCGGCCTGCGTCGAGACGAGCGTCCCGAGCCAGCTTAACTCGTAACCTCGATCGGGAGCACCCGGAAATGATTCCGTCCAGCGCGATGGCTGCGACCGCCGGCAGCACGAGCGACTTTGTGCTCACGGATGCGGAGTTCAACCGCATCCGTGAGCTGGTGCGCGAGCATACCGGCATTGCGCTCTCGGAGGCGAAGCGGCAGCTCGTCTATGGGAGGCTGGTTCGTCGCCTGCGCGCGCTCGAGCTACGCGGCTTTGGTGACTACATTGCGCTGCTCGAGCAAGCGCACCCGGTCGAGCTTGAGGAATTTACCAACGCCGTTACCACCAACCTGACCTCGTTCTTTCGGGAATCACATCACTTCGATCACCTCGCGAGTCAGGTGCTTCCGGCGATTGCGCAGCGCCAGGCAGCCGCCGGCCGGCTGCGTATCTGGTCGTGCGCCTGCTCCACCGGTGAAGAGCCCTACAGTATCTCGATCGTGTTGCGGGAGCAGCAGGCACTGCTCGCTGGATTTGATGCCAGGATACTCGCAACCGATCTGGATTCTCAGGTGCTGGCGACCGCCGCATCCGGGGTCTACGCCGCGGAGCGCGTCCAAGCGGTGTCGAAGGCCAGGGTCTCGAAGTATTTCCGACAGGGGTCCGGCAGTCAGCAGGGCAAGGTGAAGGTCGACGCGACACTAAGGGAAATGGTCACTTTCAAGCAGCTGAATCTCATGCAGGAATGGCCGATGCGGGGACCGTTCGACGTTATCTTCTGCCGCAATGTCGTCATCTACTTCGACAAGGCCACGCAGCGCACGCTCTTTGAGCGGATGGCGGCACTGCAGCGGCCTGGTGACATTCTGTACCTGGGGCATTCCGAAAGCCTGTATCGGGTTAGTGAGAAGTACGAGCTCGTCGGCCGAACCATCTATCGGCGCGTGGGAGTATGAGTATGGGCAAGCAAGTCCGCGTGCTGATCGTCGACGATTCCTCGTTGGTGCGCCAAATGCTGACCGAGATACTCAGCAGCGCACCTGACATTGAGGTTGTGGGAGCGGCCGGCGATCCGCTGATTGCGCGCGACAAGATCAAGGCCCTGAATCCTGATGTGCTGACGCTCGATGTCGAGATGCCGCGCATGGACGGACTGACATTTCTCGGCAACCTGATGCGGCTGCGGCCGATGCCGGTTATCATGGTGTCATCGCTCACGGAACAGGGCGCCGAGACAACGCTACGTGCGCTGGAACTCGGCGCTGTGGACTTTGTGCCCAAGCCGAAAGTCGATCTGGCGGGCACACTGAACGATTTTTCGGACGAGATTCTGAGCAAGGTGCGAATGGCCGCCGGCGCGCGGGTGCGTGCCCGGACCGGTACGGCGTCAGTGCTCAGCGTCACGCCGAAGTTTTCCGCGGATGCCGTACTGCCGGCGGTAGGCCGGCAGCGCATGCTGAAGACCACTGATCGCATCATTGCCATCGGCGCTTCAACAGGCGGTACCGAGGCCATCCGTGAAGTACTTCTGGGCTTTCCGGCAGACACGCCGGCCGTGGTCATTGCCCAACATATACCCGCGGCCTTCAGCGCACCATTCACACGGCGCATGGATTCGCTCTGCGCGATGTCGGTGTGCGAGCCGCGCGACGGCCAATACATCATGCCAGGTCACGTGTACATAGCGCCGGGCGATCGGCATCTGATGGTGGAGCGCGATGGTGCGCGCTATCTGTGCCGCTTAAGTGACGGGCCGCCGGTCAATCGCCATCGACCCAGTGTCGATGTGCTATTTCGGTCGGTGGCACAGAACGTCGGCCCCAACGCGGTGGGCGCGATTCTGACCGGCATGGGCGACGATGGCGCGAGAGGTCTCAAGGAGATGCTCGATGCAGGTGCTCCAACGGTTGCGCAAGACGAGGCTACAAGCGTCGTCTGGGGCATGCCCGGGGCCGCAGTCAAGCTGGGCGGAGCGCAGGACATCTTGCCGCTGGCGCGCGTGCCGGCGGCGCTGCTGCGGCTGGCAGCGAGCGTTGGAGCGCCGCTAGCCGCTTCGAGCATGCAAGGAGCCATTCGATGAATATGACGGCAGAACCGCTGGTGCGTACGTGCGCCTCGGTGCGGGCGCGCCTTGGACTGTCCGGAACTGCGGCGTGGCGCCGACTGGGATTGGTGGCGTTTTCCATTTACCTGGCGAAGGGGCTGCTTTGGATAGTGATCGGCTACATCGCCCTGAGGCGCTAAGGGAACTATTGGAGCTGGGAACATGACAAGTTTGATCATGACAGTGGACGATTCGGCCTCGATGCGCCAGATGGTGAAGGCCACGCTGCAGTCGGCGGGGTATAGGGTTGTCGAGGCGACCGATGGCCAGGAGGCTCTCGAATACGCGCGCGATAATGCGGTTGATCTGGTGATCACCGATGTCAACATGCCGCGCATGGATGGCATCACGCTGGTGAGCGAATTGCGGAGTTTGCCAAGTTACCGGCTGACGCCTTTGCTCTTGCTAACTACCGAATCGAGTCAGGAAAAAAAGATGGAGGGCAAGCGTGCCGGCGCCACGGGGTGGATCGTCAAGCCATTCAACCCGGATCAGCTGTTGGCCACGATGGCGCGCGTTCTTTAGGGCACCGCGCGTGAGTCACCATCAGACACCGCCCATCGGCGCGATCCTGCAGCTCGCCGCCTCGCAGATCGAAGTGGCGTTGCAGGTCGCGGAATCGCAGGTGGCGACGCTCTCAGATGCCGTCGCCGCAGTCGCTGCCCTGGCCGCCGCATTGCCTGCGTCGCTGGGCGAGACCGCAACCGCGATCTCGCAACACGCGCGCGCGGCGATCGTGGCGATGCAGTATCACGACCAGCTGATGCAGCGTCTGGCGCACGTGCGCGATGCGCTCACCGATCTGCAACGCGCGATCGCGGAGCCGGCGGAAGCCGCCGACTGGCGACAGATACTGGGCACGGTGCGTGGGCGTTTCAGCATGGAGGACGAGCGTATGTTGTTCGATAAGATGCTGGCCTGGCCGACGGATGAGATGGTCTCGCACCGCGTCGTGTCGACCGACAGTGCGCGCGGCTGCGTTGAGTTGTTCTGAGGCTTGGGAAGTAACATGACGGTCAGCAGGCCACGTCCGGTCACGGCAAGGCTCGCGGCGGACAGTGCCGCGGCGGGCGCGACGCCGCCACCAACGCTGGCGCATTTCGAGCACATCAGTCGCTACTGGGACCGCGAGAACGAGAGGTTCGCGGCCAAGCTGCTGCCGGGTGAATACTATGTGACGACTGCCAGTGAGTTGATTAGCACGGTGTTGGGCTCCTGCGTGTCCGCCTGCGTCCGCGACCGACGGCTGGGCATCGGCGGCATGAATCACTTCATGCTGCCGCTCGACGCGTCGCAGGGCACGAGCGCCTGGGGCGCCGCTGCCAGCGCCGCAACGCGTTACGGGAACGTCGCCATGGAGCGGCTGGTCAACGACATCCTGAAGCTGGGCGGTCGGCGCGAGAGCCTGGAGGTGAAGCTGGTCGGGGGTGGCAAGGTGCTGGGCGCGATGGCCACAGACATCGGTGCGCGCAATATCGAGTTCGTGCGCAAGTACGTCAAGGACGAAGGTTTCGAAGTATCGGGCGAGGATCTGGGAAGCATCCATCCACGCAAAGTGCTGTTCTTCCCCGACAGCGGCAAGATGCGCGTGAAGCAGCTCACGTCGGTGCGCAACGACACCCTGTACACGCGCGAGCGCAACTACCTCGAGACCATCGACAGCGAGTCCAAGGGGAGCGACGTCGAGTTGTTCTGAAGGGGCGGCACGTGGTCCTAAAGTCTGAGTCCGCCCCGCCGATGACCGGATAGCAGGGCTCCCAAGGGCAACCCTGAGTGCGTAGTGACGCATGGAGGTTAGGGGCATGTCGAGAACCACACCGGCAAGCGAAGTCAACCACGGCGCGGCAGAAAGTGCGCGACACGTGAGTTTCATTGCCGAGTTGACCGAAGATATGGAGCGCGGCTCCATGGACTTGCTCGGCTATCCGGAAGTCGCGATACGCATTCAGCGGGCTCTGGCGCAGGAGCATGTAGGAACGCAGCAGCTCGTTCAGCTGATAGGTTCTGAGCCAGTGCTGGCCAGTCGCATCTTGTGCATGGCGAATTCCGTGGCGCTGAATCCGCGCGGCGAGCCGGTGACGGAGTTGCGCAGCGCCGTATCGCGGCTGGGGACCGATCTGTTGCGAGGCGCGGTGATGTCGCATGCCATGGGGCAAGTGCGGGCCTCGCGGGAACTGGCGGTCGTCGCGATACCGATGCGAGACCTATGGCAATGCAGCGTTGTGGTGGCGGCGCTGTGCGGTGCGCTGGCGCGTCGCCATACCCGAATCAATCCCGATGCGGCACAGCTGGCGGGCCTGCTGCATGGCGTTGGCAAGCTGTACATCCTGATCAAGGCGAGTCGCCATCCGGAAATGCTGGCAGATGAGCGTAGCCTGGCCGCAGTGACGGGCGATCTGCACGCCGTCATCGGACGCGCGCTGCTGGAGCAATGGGAGATGCCAGCGACGATCACCGAGGCTGTAGGCAACTACGAGAGCGTAGACTGGGAACGCAATGCGACCGAGCTCGACCTGACCGATGTTCTGTGTTGCGCTGCGCTGCTGGCGGCCCATCTGCAGGATCCCGAGCAGCTGGAGCTGGTGCTGGCGACTTTCCCGGCACTGGCCCGCTTCGGTCTGACCGCAGCGGTCTGTCAGTCATTGATCGGCGAGTCGGAGCGGCAGATCGGCGAGGTTCTGGAAGCGCTGGGCATGTAGCAGTGACCCTGTCGGAGTCGCATGTACGGAGAAGATTGTGACCGGCTCGTCCGTAAAGGCTGGCGCTAGAGAAAGAAGCGAATTTTCGTTCGTGTCGATGCTGGCCAGCGATCTGTCCGCGGGGAGGATCGATCTGCCTAGTTTTCCGGATGTCGCGCTGCGCGTTCGCAAGGCACTGCAGGACGACGATGTGTCGGCAGATACGATTACGCGCATCGTCGGTGCGGAACCCGTGCTGGCCGGGCGTCTGCTTCAACTCGCCAATGCCGCGGCGGTCAATGTGTGCAGCAAGCGGGTTACCGACCTGCGGGCGGCCGTCGCCCGGGCCGGCTTCGATCTCGTGCGCGGCAGCGCGGTCGCCTTCGCGATGTCGCAGCTGACCAGGGCGGAGGCGCTGAAAGGCATCCGAGAACCGCTGCACGGCCTCTGGCAGCGTAGCGCGCTGATGGCGGCAATGGCGGGTGTACTGGCGAGGCGCCTGACCAAGGTCAACTCGGATGCGGCGGCGCTGGCGGGGATCCTCCATGGTGTGGTGAAGCTCTACATCCTGGTCAAGACCGTCGAAGACCCGACGCTGTTCTCGGACACAGATGCTTGCGCGCGCATTGAACAGCTATGGCACGCCAATGTCGCCAAGGCGCTGCTGGAGAACTGGGACATGGCCGAAGATGTGGTCGCCGCCGTGCATCCGCACGAGGATCTGGAGTACGCGCACGAAGGGGGGTTGATCTGACGGATGTGCTGGTCGGTGCAAATCTCCTGGTCGCTTATCGCGAACATCCGGATGACGTCGAATTGAATCTTCAGCGCGTAACGGCGGCGGGACGGATGCAACTCGACACCGCAATGTTCAAGCTAATGCTTGCGGAGTCAGGCTCGGAAATGGAAGCGCTGCGTGCCGCGCTGGGCAGCTGACCGGCGGAGGCCGGAGGATGACAGTGGGGTCAACCGGCGAGTGCTGCCGGTTGCAATTGACCCCTGCAATTCATCCGACTGGCCAGCCATGCCCAGCGATTCAGCCTCTATCCGCTACAGGTCTCCTGGTTGTGCAAATGCGACGCGTATACCGCGTCGTTAACGGGGTGTAAGCCGATGGTGCCAACATTATGGCGCGGGCCGAAGTATGAGCTTCGTCAACGTTGGCCGAACTGCCAGTTGGTAAATTTTGCTTGCTTATCATCAATTGCATAAATCAGCATGGTTACTTCCCCGATCAACACGTCAACCAGTGATCGACCTGCGGCCAACGACTTGAGCTGTATGATCGCCTTAGGTGAAGAGATCAAGTCTGTGGGAAAAGCCGCATATCAGATCAATTTGACTGGCATCAACGCCATATTGCTCGCAGGTCGCGCAGGTGAATCAGCCCGAGGTTTCGGCGTGCTGTCAGGTCAGCTACGCGAGTTTACGCGTGGGCTCGCGGTCTCCATGGATCGTTTGGGCACGTTGATCGATGGTGCCGTTGATGCGGTATCAGACCATATGCGGCATCGACGCCTCATGTCTCTGCTCCTGCGTACGGCGGATCACGATGAGCGTTGTGCTGACCTGATTGCACCCGCCTTGCAGTCTGGCGCGGCGGCTACTGCGCGTCGCCTTGACCGCGTAACGGAGCGTCGTGACGCTTTGCGCGCAGCCATAGATGAGGCGAGAGCGCTCGGTTCGACCGGCAGTATGTTGGCGAGAACCGCAAAAATAGAGGCCGCCTATGGCGGCGGCTTCCGGCAGGAAATGACGGGCGTCTCAGGAGAGTTTGATCGCACGGTCAGCAACATCGTTGCAAGCCTCGGGACGCTGGCGAGATTACAACGGGAAGGTCAG
>Ga0153915_10007229_pt1 | contig 10463 bp, 9 predicted proteins | sample Opewatmetagenome_2_FD_107003 | JGI IMG/M metagenome (GOLD analysis project Ga0153915, IMG submission 107003) | Freshwater wetland microbial communities from Ohio, USA - Open water 3 Core 3 Depth 3 metaG | ecosystem: Environmental > Aquatic > Freshwater > Wetlands | place: USA: Ohio, Lake Erie... | reverse complement strand
TGGAGCAGTAAGGCTTCGTGATGGAAAATTTGCATATAAAGCTGAATGGGATAAATTTGATAGTGAAACATTCTTTTCCTTCCTTAAATATTTAAGAAAGGTTAGCTCTCATTCAGGGCGTAAAGTAATTATCATAACTGATAATGCCAGATATCATCACGCAAGAATCCATAAAATATGGCGTGAAAAATGTTCGAAAAAATTTGAGTTAATGTATTTGCCTCCTTATAGTCCGGAATTAAATCCTATTGAACGCGTCTGGAAACTAACACGAAGGATGGCTGTTCATAATAGATATTTTCCTTCATTACAGAGTGTTGCGGATGCTGTTGAGGCCGTGTTTAACATTTGGGCTTCTCCAAATGATACGTTAATAAAATTATGCGCAATTATATAAGACGCTCAGTATAGTATCATTGATTTTAATCTATGTGTTGATCTGATCGCTAGAGTCGTCAAGGATATTTCAGCGCCTTGAAAACATCATTTCTTTTCTGCTGTAAAGACATTTGAGATTTCGCCTTCATAAGCAGGCATTGGAGTGCGACCGGCAGGAGGAGCGCCCAGTTTAAGTTCTCTGGTCCCTGTCATTCTGCTTCCCGCCACCTTTCCTGTAAAGATAAATTCAATATTATGCTCGTCTATTGTCTTAACGCTAATGGCAACGGCATCACCCTTTAATGTACCGGACCCCACCAGGTTCTTTAATGCCGGGTGAGTGCTGGTTGTTACAGTAAGGTTTTCGCCGGCAGCCTTAATAATCAGATCAAAGGATTCGTCTTTATTCTGCGCGTTTTTCATTGTAACCGTCCATGTTCCTGATATGTCCGTCGGCCATGCAGGCGATGTAAAAAGAAAAGCAAGCATAGCGAAGAAAAATAATACCTTACCCATAATTATCTCCTTTTGTTAACATGTTGTTAAGAATGATTGATCGGGGACTGAATTAGTAAATATTTTTCAAATCGAATGTTGCATAAGGTTGCGGTTCAGGAATGTACGGCAAATTGCCGTTCGGGTCATAGCCTACATCAAGCGGCCCTGGTGGACCGTCCATTTTCATGGCCGGCATAGCGCCGCCAACTGCCTGCTTAATCTCTTTCTTCCCAAAGCGTTCCGACCATTTTTCGTCCCAACCGATCTGGAACAGAGGATAGATATGATGATGCCAGAAACACCATTTGCCGTCTTCCTTGATAAAGTCATCGCCATACCTGTTCCATTCCCACATGGCGCTCGGTTTCTTCGTTTTCTCATCGGTAGCGGTTACTATGCCGCATGCATGCCAGACACCTTTGGCAGTCTGGCCGTCTCCTGCTACCTCGATGACGCAGTTGCCCATCAGATGCATGGCCATCATGCCGGCCGGCGGTTTGCCGCCGGTATTGAATAAACTGCCCATCTTCTTTGGCGCATCAGGACCTTCCCAATACCCCCCGCCGGGGAAATAGACCCTTATGCCGGGGGCCTTCTTGGCAAAATAATCGGCTACTTTTATATCAAGGCTTCCCGTATGAAAATGTTGCATAAGACCCACGAGTTTCTGGATCTCCTGGATGTCACGTGCCAGCGTTACCTCGCGTTCCAGTTTTTTATTGGCCTCCTCCAGGGCTGCCAGTCTTTTTTCCAGGGTCTCCGACTGCCCTGCGCAGGCAGTCCCGCCCAACAGCGCTGCCGTTGAAGTCGCGGCTGCGGCAGCCAAAAAATTTCGTCTTCCCATAAACGATTTGATAAAATTCATAACAACCTCCTATATCTGGTTTTTAATTTTTATCCAGGGATACCTGTTATCCATGGAATATTAATCATGCAACCGTTATAACGATCTTTCCGGTATAGGTTCCCGGCGTAATCGTCTTCTTTACGCCGTTAACTGTCATCGCAAGGGTTTTAGCCTCAGGGGCCTTAATGACAGCGCCCCTGGCAACTGTTAGCGATGTCAGAAACGAGGTTCCGGTCACTGTCCACACACAATCCTTGTCGAAGGACAGTATAACGCCGTTGTTCACCGGCTCGTGGGCGGTCTGCGTTATCGCGCTGATCTCCTTGTTATTGCCGACGTTGATAACAGTCACACCATCCTTATACGCGGCAGTTGCGGCGCTGATAATGCCTTTTACTTTAGCCTTGGCAAACTTGAGATCCAGATTTTTCACTCCCTGGTGGGCGTCCCAATTGGTTTCCATGTTTTCCATGCCCGCTGGGGCGCCGGCGCTGGCGTCCATCTCGGGCATGCCGGGCACACCGGCAATACCGCCCGTTGCCTTTTCTCTACAGTTTGCCTTGAGGTTGGTTGTAGAGTTATAGAAGTCGCCGGACACCTCCATGTTGGCGACGGTCATAAAGACGTCCTCCTTCGGATCTGCTGTTGTCAGATCGCGGCCGGGAATGGGCGCGTCTACTTCGCCGACAGGCACTTTAAATGCCGGCAAGGCCATGTCAGGACCATCATTGTCCATCAGTTGAAGAATAACGCCGTTGGCCGGATTCAACACTGAGTTGTCGATATTTATATGGGTATTGGAGCCTTTTACCACGAATACGGATGAAGCCGTGTTGAGGGTGGCCCTTTTGTTGACCTTCAGCTCGCTGCCGATATCCCTGAATATCATGGCGCCGTAGAGCGTGGAGTTGACGACGGTGCCGCCTGTGATTTCGGCATTGCATATACCCTCGCCATTGCCCATAAGTATGGGGTAGCCCTGTATGTTCATGGTGCAGCCGTCCAGAGAAATAAGGCAGTCGCCTATGGAAAATGCACCGTAGCCGCGCGCCCTGGGCCCGGTGAGTTCGATAGTGCTGTTCCTGACATACATTCGAACGCGCTGCCCGCCGTCAACGCTGAGAACGCCCCATCCGTTGCTGCTCACATGGCAGTTGTTGTAATAGACGGTAGCATAGTCACAATGCATCGTGGCGCGATTGCTTCCTCTAAGGCCGAACATCCAGGTTGGATACATCTTGGAAGTCGGAGGGCTGTCATTGGATATCCGGCAATTATTGAATGTCGCGACGCTGTTGGCGCATACATCCACTGCACATCTCGTCACGCCCTTCTGCCTAATTGTAGAGTCGTTGATCGTAACCTTTGAATTGCCTGCGCAGGTGATCCCCGCGCCCAAACCGATGAAGTCGTTGGCTCCCTCGCCTTCAAAGTCGAGCTTGACTTTCTCGATAGTGTAATCGCTTTTGCCGGTAACAATGATGCCGTTGAAGGAATCATCACATCCGGAGATGGAGACGCCGGCAATTGCCTTGTCTGTGACCTTGCCGCCTTGAACAATGGCCGGGACGGATCTTTCGGGAACGTATTTGCCGTCCTCCATATAAATTGCAGCACGGAATTCCTTAGCCTTCATCATTCGTCCCAGGCCTGATGGCGGCATAAAGAAGCTGTCGGCGACGGTGATGAAGATATCACCCTTATAGGTCCCGGGTTTCATCGCAGTTCCTATGCCGTCCACCGTCATTGTCAGGCTCTTTCCCGCGGGCGCTGCCAGGGCAGTTCCTTCATCGATGGTCAGAGATCTGAGTGCTGTGCTTTTTTCAATGACCCGCACGCTTTTACCTGCAGCCTGGCTCATCACCTTTTGATCGCCCGCTGCCAGACCGAAAGAGGCATTTTCACTCCCCTTTGCCCATCCCGCCCCCATGACGGATGTGGCAAGGACAGCGCCTGCACTGCCGCGTATAAAAGCTCTCCGCGTTACGCCGCTTTTTTTATTCTCTCTCATAATTCCTCCTTATCATTTTTATTAGATGATGCTTTCCATCGCGAACTTGCCTGCCATTCGGCCATGGGTCATAGTTAAATATTGCAGCGTCTACAGGCGCGGGTTGCTGGCCTTACGCTGCTGCTCCCTTGCGTACAACGCAGGCAGAAATCCCGCCAGGTTAGTCATCTCTTCCATGCTGTGTTCCATCAGCCCGGCACAATCTTTTGCCTTGGTGCTGATCGCATTAAAACGAAGACGCATCTCGCAGCCGTAATACGTGTCCCTGACAACCTGTAAAAGCGAGGCAAAAAGTTTTTTGTCCTTCAGCCAAATGCTGACGCAGGCTACGGAGGAAATCGTCTTATCGGGATACTCCTTCATACCCAGAATTTCCGCCGGATCATAAAAAGATATCCACATCGGAATAAACTCTCCACCGATATATTCGCCGCTGATATGGGTGGCGTTTATGAAGGTGCCCGGCTTTTTACTTTTATCCCACTCAAGGGTAGTGTGATCCTGGTGCCAGAATTGATATTCCTTTGTTCCCTTCAGATAGTCCGCCATCCACCAGTCCAGGATCTTTCCGTTGCAATTGTCAAACCGGGCGCGGACGCACACAAGCGCATCCCCGTTTTCCAGTTGTTCATAACCTATCTCTCTTGGCCCGTACCCGGGGGAAAGGACTTCATCGATCACCCATTTGGGCATTTTAAATTTTTCCGAAATATTCATTTTTTTAATCTCCTCCGTTTTATCTTTGTCCGCTGCCATTGCCGCAGCGGTTTGAAAATCAGGGCCGACGATCCGTGCGAGTTTATTAAAGGCCAGCGCCGATACGGATGTCACGCCTGCGGCTATCAGAAACTGGCGCCTTCCCATAATTGATTGAATATATTGCATAACCACTCCTTTTTTGTTGGAAAAAATTGCAGGATGTGACACTCCCGCTGCACCCGCGCCTTCCGTTAAGGGCATATACACATCATTTCGTTTCAGGAGGATATCCTACCGGCTGTCGCAGGATTATTTGCTGGGTGTCCTTAAGCTTTAAAAGCGTTTTAAGGGCGTCTTTGTTGATATTGACCATAGGCCTTGTTACCATGCCTTTGGCGGCGCAGGCTATTGCGACGTTCTGCGATACAATGCCGGCATCTATTGCAGCCCACTGGGAATGCTGTTCGTCAGATCCGAACCCGTATTTGGAGAAATCCGCGACATGCACCAGGATAATCGGAGCAGATGATCCCTGCCCTCCACCAGGAGGAGTTCCAACTGCCTGACCGCCCGGAGGCGTTCCGGTTTGTCCGCCTGATGGCGCTGCGGCGGGCGATTCAGCCTGGGCGCCTGGAGGCGGCCCGCCGCCCATGGACATGCCTATCTCCGACCGGTGATCGCCGGAAGCAACAGGATTCAAAGCGTGATTTGCGGCATCATAGACGAATACACCCTCCTTCATAAAGACATAGATATTGATCTCTTGGGCATTACCTGCCGACGGAGCGGTCCGCATTTTGCTTTCAGTGCGGTTGATGCCGTTTGCGGCCCATAACAGGTCGGAAAGATCCTGAGAGGAAAGATCTTTGTCAGCCCAGCTTCTTACCGAGGCCCTTTTGGAAAAGGCCTCCATTGCCGAAAGCCCGCCTTTTTTTATCGGTTCAGCTAGTTTAATAACCTTCAGTTCCTGGGCCTGCGCCCAAGAAAAGAGACAGAAAATAAATATGGTTGCGGAAAGAACCCCTTTTAAAAGTTTTCTTATCATAATTACCTCCTTTTCTTTTTTAAATAAAAATTATTATTGTATAGGGAGACTCTCAGATAGCTCTCAGATTCAGAAAAATATAAAAATATATCAGCGATGTCCGGTTAGAATCTTGCAAAAGAAACAAAGTCTATTGTCAACAGCATCGGAGGCTTATTTTATTAAAAGTGAAATGGGAAGCTTGATAAGATTTATAAAACTGAACCTATAAGAGTGGGGTGCGGGGCATTCCAATCATAACCGGAGCCAGCGATTTTTCTGGAATACGCTTCTCGTAATCCCTGTTATGAAAGGATTGATGAGCGGATCAGCTCGGTTTCATCGGATGGTTCAATGCCCAGGGTGGAGTTAAGGATTTTCCGGCAGCGAACATAGGCAGCCAGGGCTTGACTTCTCTTTCCAAGGGTCCTGTAACAGACCATAAGGCGCTGATAGATTTCCTCCATGCTATCATCGACTTCAAGACCTCTTTCATAAAGACGGAGCGCCCTTTCAATATGGCCCGCGGATTCCAGGGAACTGCCGAGCAGCAACATCTTTTTAAAATACTTCGCCTTCAGACGCTCTGAGGGAGATATGACCCATGCTTCATGGCTGTCGCTTGTAAGAAAGTCCTGCTGATATAGAGCCAGCGCCTTTTCCATGAGTTCCCATGCCTTGTCTGTCTTCCCAAGGGGCTCATATTCATCGGCCTGGGCGGCCAGACGTTCAAAGGCCCAGATATCCACCCAGCAGTACCTGCCGTCGAGCGATATTTTTCCGTCGCTGAACCGGAGCGCCTCGGCATGGCCCAGCAATTTCCGGAGGCGGTGCAGGTTGTTCTCAAATGAATGATGAGCCAGGTCTCCCTCTGCATCAGGCCATAGCAATTCGGAGATGTCGACTTCCGCTATCTCCCGGCCTCCAAGGGAAATCAAAACCTTCAACAGGCGGAGCGGCATCTGCTGAGCTTTCCCTGAAGACTGAAGCGCGACGCCATCTATAACAATTGTGAATTTTCCCAGGGTATAAATCTTCAAGGGCCATGGCCAGTTCTCGATATGAAAAGGAGGCGCTTGAGGGACAAATCCGCGACTGCGGATGATCTCCTGGACATATTTGATTTCGATCCCTGCCTCAAGGGCTTTTTCGCAGGCCTCAATCGTTTTGACAGGATTTTCAAAATGCATGCCCAGATACCCGGCCTCCCTCGACATAGCCAGGGATTTGCCGAGCAAAAAAAGACCCCTGTAATCGTTCCCCTCATCAAAGGCAAACTGCGCATCGGTCCTCAGGACGACCATCATAATAGGGGTTCGGCTCTTCATCCTCGCATAGGAACGTGCCTTCTCAAGGAGCTTCAACGCTCCCCTGCGCTTCCCCATTATATGGAGCAATTGAGCAAGCAGTAATTGAGTGCCTGCAACTCCTTCCTGAAATCCGACTCTGTTCGCAAAATCAAGGGCCTTTTTTCCCTCGCGCAATGCCTGGTTGTGCTCTTTGCGGATAAGGGCGATGCGCATTAACTGTAAATGATAAAATACCTTGATCCCATTGGGGCAACCCTCAGCCATAAGGGGGATCTCATTGAGCCATTTAAGGCCGCCTTCCACATCCAGGCGGTTGATAAAACTTGCCGCTGTATGGACATAAATCCACATTTCTTCAGTATGAATCCCTGTTTTCCTCGATATGTCGAGGACTTTTCCTGCCGCATCAACCAGGTCTTTATGTGATCCGCTGCATGTGTGATATTGAAACTCTGCGAACCACGCAAAGATGGAAAGCAACGGATGAGCCCCCCGCATCCGTGAGAGCCGCCGCAATTCATGAAGCAATGGCAGGGCGTCATGACATCCCCCGCTCCATAACAGGCGACGTGTAAAGGCCCAGCGCAAGGCCTGGGCCTTGATGTTGATCGTTGAGGGGTTCTCCTTTATATTAAACGCACGTTGTTCCCATGTGTCCAGTTCACGGGCATTCTTTTCGCACAGGATTGCGGCAGTGATTAAGCTTGTAACCACCACCGCTTCGATTTCCTCGTCTGGAAATTTACCTGTTCTGAGAGCCAGGTCATTGAGAACCGCATACCATTGTTCAAGGGATGAGAAATTATTATAGTGGTTAACGATAGCGTTGATCGCGCCCGATGCAGCCATCATTGCCCCGAAAGAATCACCTGCTGCTTGAAATCCGGCAAAGGCCTTTTTAAAAATGAGTTCAGCCTGACCGGGATAAAAAGTGAGGATGCACATCCCTTCCCAATATAGCAGCCATGGATTTCTATCCTTGATCTCTGCCGGAAGGCTCCCCAGCCACGTTTGAAGCGGGAGGTGCCTTCCCTGTTTGAACATGTCCGGGGCATGAGAGACGATTATGTCTGCCATAGCCTTCCAATCGGAGATCTCTTTGAGGAGATTTATGGCTTCCTCAGTCATGCCTGCCTTTTCGAGTATAACAGCAGCGGAGCGGCGCACCGTTGACAACCGTTCCGGAGGAAAGACCTCGCAGGCTAGATTCAAGAGGAAATATCTGTATAAAGGGTGATACTCATATATGCCCTTTGTGCCAGCGTGGCTTATAATAAAATAATTGTTCCTGTTCAATGCGCTCAGGATGCCCCCGGCCTCCTGGTCTCCTGTCAAGGCCTCGGCCATGGGCACGGTCATTTTAGGGAGAAACGAGGTTGTCAGGAAGAACTCCTGGACCCTGGCGTCCAGATGCCGGAATATCTCCGCGGCAAAATACTCAAACACCCCCTCGAAAATCTTTTTTCCGGTAAACTCGGGGGTGAGTGCGCCCTTCCTGTGTCCATCAAACAGGAGGAGGAGCCCCGCAGCCCATCCGTCGGACAGTTGATACAGGTGTTGTATAGTTTTTGCCGGAGGTGAAATGTCTATACCTAGTTTTATGATCCCCTTGACTTCCTTTTCCGTGAGCCTGATGTCTTCCCATTGAACTAAACCGGCTGTTCGATTCGCCTTCAACCTGGAGAGGGATGCAGGGATATCATTCCGGCTTATCACTATGACGTTGATTCCTTCCGGGATCATGGACAAGGCGCTGCTCATTGCTTCCTGAAGGGAGGCGTCAAAAGGCACTTCCTGATAATTGTCGAAGACTAGGATAAAAGGGGGCTTGAGACGATCATACAGACGCTCAAAATAGCGCAATACAAAAGTGAAAAGGCCCTTATGATATTCCGGTGTCAGAAGCGGGAGGGATAGGCGTTTTCTGGGCGCGGCTTTTTTTGCGGCCTCTCTCATGAAATAAAAAAATGTTGCAAGATCGGCATCGCCTTTATCGAGTTGATACCAGAGACATGGGATATTCCGATATTCGATGTAGCTGCTTACAAGCGTGGTCTTTCCAGATCCTGCCGGGGCGGAAATCCAGATGACCGGGAAACGGCGCAGGTGATCAAGGCGATCAAAGAGCCGGTGGCGCAGGAAGACGTCTCTGGGTGTCGGACGGATTATTTTAATCATATCCCATAATCTGGCAGTCGATAAAAGAAAATTTTATAAAACTAATATCAAGAACAGTACATGAGCCGTGCAAGGTGGTTCCCCGTGATATGACTACCGGTTTATCATCACGGATGAAGCGCCGGTTTATCGTCGCCGCCAACTGTCTGTCCGGAGTCTGCCTCAAACCATTCATAGTATCCGAGCAATTGTCCGTCCGCATCGCGGACTCCGACAATGGTAATCTTCTCATGTTCCTTATTCACTTTGAGGAAGACGGCCGTTTCTCCAGCCAGGAGTCTCTCATGAATGCGTTTGATGTACTCCTTAGATGCGTGGTTGTGATAATCGAACAGCGACTTGCCCACCAGGTTAGAGAAACCGCTCCTCTCAAACCGGATTTCGGCCACCTTGTTCATATACCGGATGATATGACTGTTATCGACAAACATGATTGGGCTGTCGATGCTGTCGAGTATCGCTTTGTATATGTTTAAATCCATATTTTCTCTCACCGAACGTCATAATCAACAGGAAAATTTTGATTGAATTTATAGGGTTATACTAAAGAGAGTTAGGGTAGTCAACCTGCTATATATTGGTTGCGAATTTTCCTGCCAACCAGCCGTGGGTTAGCGCCATACCAAGATTGTTGCCTGCAAAAGGCGTGTTGTATGCCAGGCCGTAGCGCCCGCCGAGGGTGTTTCCACAAACAAACAGGCCTTTGATTGGTTGTCCCTCCTTATTAAGAACCCTCAGCTTATCGTCAGTCATTATGCCTGACACCGACAAGGTATCCATGCGAGGGCTTGTTTTGTCCCTTGATGCCGTAAAACGGGGCCTCATCAATAAAATAGAAATAGGGGACGCACCTCAATATATCAATAGGCCTGAAAGCCACGACAATAAAGGCAGTTGATAAACAGTGGATAAGGGGACGTCCAGAAAAAGGCAGGGCCGTCTTACATTATAAGACGGCCCTATTTTATGATTGCTTTAGATAATACTTTGCCGGTTGCTCGCAAGTAGTCTAAGATTTAGCGACTGTAAGCACTATTTTACCAGAGTATTTGCCTGCCTTAATTTCTTTTTTAACGCCGTTAACCGTCATTGTCACCTTGTTGCCTTCAGGGGCGGTGACTGTAGAACCCTCGGCAATTATAAGGCTGGTTACGTAGGAGGTCCCGGTGACGGTCCAGGTGGAACCGTTTGTCAGGTTTACGATAACACCGTTATTGACCGCAGGGCGCGCAGTATCAGTGATTGAGTGGAACTCCCTCTGGTTAGCTTTAGTAATTTTGGGAGAGTGAAAATTGGGGACGTTGTTAGATAATTAACTTAAAATTATTCACGGATTATTGTTAAGAATAAAATTCAAACTGATCGTGTCAATCTTTATATAATAAGTTAAAAAGCAAACAGCGTTATATATCAAAAATACCAAGGAGTATAGTCCCCCGGATAGCATAGAAAAAAATTATTTCATAGCTACCAAAAAAAGAAACCTCCTGTTAAAAAGAAAAATATTCTTACAGGAAT
>Ga0153915_10007228_pt1 | contig 10463 bp, 8 predicted proteins | sample Opewatmetagenome_2_FD_107003 | JGI IMG/M metagenome (GOLD analysis project Ga0153915, IMG submission 107003) | Freshwater wetland microbial communities from Ohio, USA - Open water 3 Core 3 Depth 3 metaG | ecosystem: Environmental > Aquatic > Freshwater > Wetlands | place: USA: Ohio, Lake Erie... | reverse complement strand
TTCCCGTGATATCCATGACGCCAGGTCGCACATTCCCAGGAAAAACGGAGAAGGAACCGGCATCCCGGATCGCATCGCTCATCACCACACTGGGGGATCAGGACGTCGTCAACCGGAGTGATGCACTGGATGCCCTCATTGACCTTGGGAAGGACGCGGTACCGGCCCTCGTGGCAGCGCTCCCCTCCCCGAGGCCCGAGGTGCACCTGCTGGCCGGCGTGGCGCTGGGAAAGATCGGCACACCCGTGATTCCGGCCCTTGTCGAAGCATCAGAGAAGGCGGACGGGGATGTCCTCGTGACCATCGCCGATATCCTGGGGGATATCGGTGTCCCGGCGGTGGAACCCCTGCTCCACCTGTTGTCGGACCGCAGGGAATCGGTTCGGATCGTGGCAGGGCTCGCACTGGGGGAGATCCGGGACCCGGGAGCCGTGGAGCCCCTGATCCGGGCCCTGGACGACCCCAGCGAGGACGTGCGGGGTGTGGCAGCCGTGGCGCTGGGCGAGATCGGGGATCAGCGGGCGGTGGAACCGCTGAAAAAGGCGCTCCAGGACCCCGGCGAGGGTGTCCGGCTGGAGGCAGAGGAGTCCCTGGCCCGGCTCGCCCCCCGCGACCCCTGATGCATTCTACGAATATGAGGAAACGGTCTACCGGAATCGTTGACTTCTGGTGAGACGCTCTCGGGGGCCCGCCGCCCCCGCAGCGAAGAAACCCCCCCGCCGGTGTTCCGGGACGGGAAGACCACTCCTGTCCAGCAGCCGAAGATCGGACTATCCTCACGGGGGAGGGAACGGGAAGGGAGGGCCCCCTCCCGCACCATGTCGACATATCTGACTGCTGCAGAGATTCGGAAAAAACCTCAGTTCAATCCGGGCATCCGCCCAGTCCCTCACACAACTCCCCGGTAGTAGGCGAGTTCGCGGGCGAAGGGGCGGAACTGCTCCTCCAGACGGGCCATCTCCTCCGGTTCCATCGGCACATGGTCCCTTCCGGCCGTGGCCAGCGCCAGCACCTCGGCAGGGGTGCTGCAGCCCACGATCGCAAGCGTCACTCCCCGCGAGAGGGCATAGCGGATCAGGATCGCGGCTGTGATCCCGGCATCGGGGGCCAGCAGGTGGGAACCGCCCAGTACCTTCATGCCGATGATCCCGAGTCCCTGCTCACGGGCGGCGGGGATCGTGCCGGTGGTGAAGCCCGAAAGAACCCCTTCCACGGGATTCACGGGGAGGAGCATGGTGTCCACCGGCCAGTGTTCGACGGCATGCGTCAGGACAGCCGGGTCATGGTGGCCCGTCACGCCGATATGGAGCGCGCGACCTTCCTTCCGAGCCTGGAGAAAGGCATCCAGGGCCCCGCCTTCCGCCTCGATCTCCCCGATGTCGTCCCTGGTGCGGATATCGTGGATCTGCCAGAGGTCCAGGTGGTCTGTCTGGAGCGTCGCGAGGGTCCGGGCCAGGTCCGCCAGGGCCCCTTCCGCGTCACGGGATGCTGACTTGGAGGTCTGGAAGATCCGTGCCCGTTCTTCCGGATGGCCAGCCCAGTACCGGCCCAGGTAGCCCTCACTCCCGGCATACACCCGTGCGGAGTCGAAGTAGGTGATACCCTGCCCCACGGCCTCGTCGATGACGGCCTGCGCCCGGTCCGCCTGGCCGTGGGTCCGGAGGATGCCCTCCCCGCCCAGGCCCACCGGGGAGACCTTCCGGCCCGTCCTGCCCAGGAGCCGCTCCATCATGCGTGTCATGGGTGATCCCTCAGCAAGGGTGGGTGGGATGATACGAGAAAAGGATTTCTGCCGGAGACCGGCGGGTGTGCAGTGGACGGCGGACCTGGCGGCTGCTCTCCCATGGAGTGGGGGACCGCACCGTGCTGATCCTCACCGTGGACCACACGGGGGAAACAGCGGACGGTGGCGGATCAGCCCCGGTACTCGTGGTATTTCTTCTCGTCAATCTGTTCCAGCGCCGCATTGATGGTGAACTGGCTGGAGAGATCCCCCCCCATCAGCGCATGCTTGAAGGCTTTCTGGAGGGAAGCCTTCGCCCGCTCGTCCCCGATCTCTCCAAGAGCCCATGCCGCATAGTTCCGGACCATCCGGGTGTGGTCGGTGAGAGCCTGGCAGAGCGGATCCAGCGCCTTCGAATCTTTGAGGTTACCCAGCGCCTTGGCCGTCACCAGCCGGACGCTCCGGTGGGAATCCCGGAGAGCATCCATCAGGGGTTCCACCGCCCTTGGGTCGCGGATCTCTCCCAGGGCCCGGGCAGCGTTGAAACGGATGTCCCAGCCGGGATGTTTCAATGCTGCCGTGAGGGGTTCCACGGCGGGTGCACCGATCTTCACCAGGGTGTTCCCCGCCGCAACCCGCAGCTTCTTCTGGCTCCTCGCAAGGAGTTTCCGGGAGAGGGCAACGGCGGAACCATCGAAGAGCCGCATCAGGAAGGGGACCGCATCGGCGATACCCGTGGTGTCAGGGCTGCAGGTGTCGGTAATGTACCCGATCAGGAATGCCGCCAGTCGCTGGCTCTCCTCCTCGCCGTCCCCGAGGCAGGTGATGAGGGCCGGCACTCCCCCTGCCGCCACGAACGCCTGGGGTTCCCAGCCGTACCAGGTCATCACGTTCAGCAGATCCAGGGCATTCTGACGGATCTTCCGATCCGGGCCCGTGAGATCCTCAATGATCAGTTCATCCGGTATGGTGAATTTCTGGTCCTCTCTCCTCGCCATCGCGATCCCCGCCGGTGAGAAAAATCCACTGATCATGTCAGTCCGACAGGTTAAAATGCTTCCGTATCCCTTTGTTCGGCACCGGTGGCTCCTCCGGCTGAAAGGAGCGCAATTCATGGTTTTGGCAGGGCATGCCGGGAGGGCCGCATCGCCGGTGGGAAAAACCGGCATCCCGGGGAACCCCTACGGGGGAAACTCCCCCTCTCCGGGCAGGAAGAACCATGGGCAGGGAACCCCAAGGGGTATGCATGGGCACGGGCGAGTGGAGCGAGTGGGGAGCGCAGCCGTCAGGCCCGCCGGGTGATCAGGTTCCGATGAAGCCTGCCGGTTTCTGGGTCCGGACCGCTGCATTCCTGGTGGATGCCAGCCTGCTCCTCTCGATCCTTGGTGCGGGCCTCCTGGTCCTGATCCTGACTCCCCTGAAGGAACAATTTCTGGATACCACCGATCCGGCACTCCTCCTCACACCCGCGCTGGCGCTCATCGCGGGTCTCGGGATACTGGCAGCGATCCTGTACTTTTCTCTCGGTGAGTCGTCCCCGGATCAGAGCACCGTGGGCAAGAAGCTGCTGGGGCTCCGGGTCATGGACCGGGAGGGAAGGAGGATTACGCTGCCACGGGCCGCAGGCCGGTTCCTGGTGAAGATCCTCTCATTCGCGGCCTTCTTCACCGGCGTGGCGATGATTGGGGTGACCCGGGAGAAGCAGGCCCTCCATGACCGTGTGACCGACACCCTCGTCATGGAGCTCCCGGTCATGGATCCCCGCCTGAGGCTGGGGATTGGACTTGCAGCATCCGCGGTATTCCTGGCCATGTGTCTGTTTGTACTGGCCCTGACCATCACCTTCCTCTGGTACTGCATCCGGTGACCGGCTGCAGGAAGAACCGGCCATGCATCCCCCATGGGTGGAATCGGCATCCCGCGGGTATCCTCCCTGGCAGCCACGAAAGGGTCATCAGGGAGGGACGTGAACCTCTTCTCCGGACTGGCATGACCGGAACAGCAGGTGATCACCAGGTCTACGGGGTCACAAAGGCCAGGATCGAGGCACTGACGGACGGCATTTTTGCATTTGCCATGACGCTCCTTGTCACCACCCTGGAAATTCCCGAGGTGTCGGGGGTCACGCATTCGACGGATGTGGCCCGGATCATCATCGAGAACATCCCCGGCTTTCTCCACTACGTGATTGCCTTTGCAGCCCTTGCCGGGTTCTGGGTGGGCCACCACATGCAGTTCCATGCGCTCAGGTTCGTGGACAGGACGATGATCTGGCTGAACATCTCCCTTCTCCTCTTTGTGGCACTCGTCCCCTTCTCTGCAGACCTGGTGGGGGATTACTCCGATATCGCCCTTTCCTCCCTCATATTCGAGACGAATCTCTTCGTCATCGGGGGCTTCATGTACGTGCAGTGGCTCTATGCCACGGAGGGACGGCGCCTCGTTGATTCCCACGTGACCGATGCCGGTATCGCCGCGGGTCTCCGGAGGAACCTGGTCCTCCCCGGGATCTCCCTCGTAGGGATACTGCTGGCTCTCTCCGGTGTGGGAGGATCAACCTTTGTGTACCTGGCCGTTCCGCCGCTGCTTGTCCTGGCGGGCTCATGGAACCCTCAGGGTCCGAATCCACCCTGAGTCCCGGTACCTGGATCGGCAGGGAGGGCTTTGTCTGCCCTGCAGTACCCATGGACCGCAAACCTCTTTCGTGTGGGCGTGCATCCTTCCCGGGAGGTGAACGAGATGAGGAAGCTGCAATTCCTGATCCTTGCTGCCCTGATGGTCTGCACGGGTGTCCTTGCGGCCGGGTGCACGGGACAGGGGCCCATCGGCGGCGACAGAGACGAACACGGGTGCCTCACGGGAGCCGGCTACTCCTGGTGCGAAGCGAAGGGAAAGTGCCTGCGGGTATGGGAGGAGCCATGCAGCGGGGCATCGGTCATCGACACTTTCGAAGAGTGTGTGGCCGCCGGCTACCCGGTGATGGAGAGCTACCCGCGCCAGTGCCGGGTGCCCGGCGGGCCCACGTTCACCGAGGTGATCGGGGGCCAGATGACCGAAGCACTCTGCACCGCGGCACGGGGGCACTGGAACGAGTGCTCCAGCCGGTGCCAGCTGGACAATGCCGGAAAGCCCGGCACGGTCTGCCCCGCCATGTGCGAGGCGCTCTGCGAGTGCGGGGGGATCGCCGGTTTTGGATGCCCTGCAGGGTTTACCTGCCGCATGCCGCCGAACATCGCGGATGCCCTCGGTTATTGCGTGGCGGAAGAGAGGAACATCACAAAGATGACAGCCGATCAGGCCCTCGCACGAGCGGTGGAAAGGGGGTGTACCAGCGTGGGTACGCCCACGGGGACTCCCCGGTACAATGAGAACACCCGCACCTGGTGGATCGACCTTATCCCCACGACCCCGAAGGAAAACTGCGCCCCTGCCTGTGTGGTGAATGAGACGACGGGTTACGTGGAAGTGAAATGGACCTGCATCAGCATGTGGAGTTGAGCAGGAAGGGCGGTTCTGCGGGGAACCTCGCCCGTGGCCCTGGAACGGTTCTCTCTCTATGAACCGGATCCCGTTCCTCGTCTCGATTCCCCACGGGGGCGTGGAGGTGCCGGAGGAGCTGCGGGAGCGGATGGCGCTCTCAGCCCCGGATCTCCGCTATTACTCGGATCCCTGCTCTCTCCAGATCTTTGACCTCTCAGATACTGTAGAAGCGCTGACCTCCACCCCCATCTCCCGCCTGGCCGTGGACCTGAACCGCCCGCCGTACCATCTCCCGCCGTCGCACCCCGACGGCGTGGTGAAGACCCGCACCGTGGACGGGAGGGCGGTATACCGGGATGGCATGATCCCCGATCCCACGCTGATCCACCGGATACTCCTCCGGCACTATTTCCCTTTCCACGACGGTATCGACCGGACGATCGATACGGGCCGGATCCGGATCGGGGTTGACTGCCACACGATGCTCCCGGTGGGTCCGCCCGCCCACCGGGATGCAGGGAGGAGGCGGCCCCTCATCTGCCTGGGGAACAACGGGGATGCCGAAGGAGATCCCCTCCCCGGCACACTCACGACGTGTCCCCCCTCATGGCTTCAGGTCCTTTCCCGTGAATTCAGCCGGGAGTTCCCAGGGGACGGGGCCGTCCGGCTCAATGATCCCTTTGCCGGGGGATTTGTCTGCATCATGCACTTCTGGCGGCGGGGAATCCCCTGGATCCAGATCGAGGTGAACCGGGGGCTCTATGACCAGGATGCTCTGCACGGATTTTCGGAACCGGAAAGCTCACGGCTTCAGGATCTCCGTCGGCGGATCCGGGCTGCCTTGATCAGGTTCTGGGAAGGGGTCAGGGATTCACCGGACCCCCTGTGAGGGATCGGTTCCCCGCGCCCGCGACAGGATTCCCGGGGAATCATTGCTGTCAGGCCGGGGAGAGGAACCTCTCCATCTCGGCAGTGGTGAGGACCTTCACCCCGATCCGCTCCATGTCCCTGACATTGCACCGGTGGATCTCGTCACTCTGGGCTGCCACGGCATCGGTGACGAGCACCGCTGCGTAGTTCAGGGCCATGGCATCGAAGACGGTGGTGCGGATACAGTTGGGCGTCTGGATCCCGGCAACCACGACAGTATCCACGCCAATAGACCGGAGCAGGAGGTCGAGATCGGTACTGAGGAAGGCACTCATGCGAGTCTTCCGGATGGTGAACTCACCCCTCTTCGGCGCCAGCTCGCTGATGACCTCCGCACCCTCCGTTCCTTCAACCGCAAAGGGTGTCCTGCGGAAGATCTCCTGGCGCATGATCTCCACGTCCGAGCCGTCGGGCCGGTGCACTCTTAAGACATGCACCACGGGAAGCCTCCTCTCCCGAAAGAGATCAAGCAGGGACCGGGCCCTTGGTAGGACGGCTTCCGCACCGGCCACCCGCAGTGGTTTTCCCTCGCGTACAAAGTCGTTCTGCATATCGATGAGAAGCAGTGCCGGCCGCATTCCCGTACCTCCGTGAACTCCGGAAAGTCATGTCTGCGGGGACGGGATAAAGACGTCGCTTCCCAGGAGGATGAGCCCCCGTAGCCGGCGCGAAAGCCCCGGAGCGGGAGTTCTCCCTGACGTGCTCCCGGCAACCGCAGAAGGATCCCGGTTGAGAGGTCCTGTCGGATGAACCGCAGGTCACCCGCGGAATTGTTCGGCGGATGAATGAAGGAGGAAAGGGCCGGGAACTTCCGGAGGCCCCCAGAGAAGTCAGTGATGGCAGTACCTTCCGGAGGTTCCCTGCACCAGGTCCCTTTCGGGACCGGTGGGGTATGCCCAATATGGTAATGTGCAGTTGTAATATAAATAAGTTTCCTTTGCATTATCTCGATTTTATTATATATTCAAAGGAAAATGGATGATAATCATTGTTTAATTCCTGAGATGCGGGGAACGGGGACCCCCCTACAGGGGGGTGACCCTCTCTCCCCACCCTCACCGGTAGTCGGGGGGGGTACCCGCTCCCTGATGCCACTGGCGGGGGGACAGGGGTGGTGGGAGGAAGATCTGCCGTCCCGTCAGCCAGAGCCGGCTCCCTGCAGGGCATCCCGGGCGCTGAAGGTGAGGATGAGGCGGGGTGCCTTGGCCTGGTACAATGGATCATTCCCGGACCACCAGGCATACCAGTTCCGCCAGTAAGTCCGGAGCGGAGGCCCGTCGATCCGGAGGGTGACAAGCCCTGTGGTTGCCCTCCGGGCCTCCAGCAGGGCGGGGTCCAGATTCAGCCTGTTGATCCGGTCTTCCTTCAGATCGCGGAAGGCAATGTGGGGCGAGAGTGTGGCCACCGTCGGTGCCGTGCTGAAGGTGTCCCAGTTCAGGCTGGACCAGAGGGGATCCAGCTCCGGGGAAACCACACGCACGTCGTACCCCCGGTTCGCATCCGGGGTGAAACGGTTGCCGGTCAACTCCAGGGATGCCGCGGTGATCTGGGAACCGGGGGGGATGCCCGAGAGGTCAAACTGGAGGGCCCCGCAGGTGCTCACTTCTCCCCAAGTGGTCGCCTCGCCGGGTTTCCGCTCCCGCGGGAGCGGGCCGGCCGTGATGTCCCGGCTCTGGAAGAAGTTGAGATCCGGGTACTCCTCGGTGACAAAGCCGGATTTTCCCGGGCCTGGGGTGAGCACCAGGGTGTGGATCTCAGCCTTTGCGCTGTTCAGGTAGATGGTGACCCGGTCCGTGGCCGCATGGTCCTGGTCCCGGACCCGGAGTTCGAACTCCAGCACGTCATTCCCTTCGGGGGCGGCGAAAGTGGCGGCTGCAGGGTTCCCTGCCACCGGACCGAGCTCAACCGGGGTACCCTTCACCTGGATCCACTCGTAGGTGAGGGGAGCATCCTCAGGATCGTAGCTGGCCGACCCATCCAGCACCACAACGGTTCCTTCCTTCACCCTCCGGTCGTAACCTGCATGGGCCACGGGAGCCATGTTCGCGGTGGATACCGACTCCACGAACCGGATCGTGAGCTCCGGCTTCTCCCACGTGTAGCTGTTGCTGGCCTTTGTGCTGTCCAGGGCAATGCGGAACGCCAGCGCTCCCCCGGTCCACTGCTCCTGGAACACGTCCATGGACCCGGCGGGAATGGCAAAGGTGTTCACCTTTCCCTGCCCCAGGGTGGTCCCCAGCGGTGAGATCCGGAGAGATGGTTCCAGCGGCACAATCGAAGCCCGGTCAATATCCGGATAGGTAAAACCGGGCCAGTTTCCGGCCACCGATGACGGAAGCAGGGCGGCCCGGAGCGTCCCGTCCAGGTACGTGGGTTTCCTTGACTTCCCTGTCAGGCGCAGCTCCGAGGAGAGCACGAAGGTATCGTCCTGGGGTCCCGGCGTGAACCGGACAAGCCCGTAGGTCGCTGCCCCCCGCTGCACGCCGGCGGTCACGATGGTTCGCCGCAGGAGAATGGACCCGGGACTGGCCTGCCCCATGTCGGATGCGGGGAGGGTGACGGTTCGGACCACGCCAGCCCGGATGGCGGCAGTGGTGTCCGCGGTGCCCACAAGCCCGTCCCGGTCCTTGACAGTCAGAGTGACGGGATAGTCGCCGGGAACCCGGTAGGTGTGGGAGGTCCTTGAACCGGTTCCCGCTGAACCGTCGCCAAAGTCCCAGGCATAAGAGAGGAAGTTGTCGTCCGGGTCCAGGGTCCCTGCCGCGCTGAATGACACCGGCTCACCGGGGATTCCCCGGCAGGGGCCGCCGGCATCCACGATGGGAATACCGGAATCCGGTGAGGATCCGGGTCGATCAGGCCGGGGGATACCGAATCCAAAGTCCCGGTCCCGCCCGGCCGGGCCCACGTCCCGGGCGAACTCCACGAGCCGCCGGCGGACCTCGGCAGGGGTCATGCCGGGATTGGCACCCAGGATCAGGGCTGCCAGGCCCACGACGTGTGGGCAGGCCATGGAGGTGCCGGAGAGGTACTCGTAGGTGTGCTGGTAGTAATCCGGGTACGTGAAGGTGGAGAGGATCTCGACCCCGGGCGCAGCCAGCTCCACCTCGGGGCCGCGACTGGACCAGCTGGCGATCTTCTCACTGGCGTCGATGGCCGAGACGGCGATGACGCTGTCGAGGCGGGCGGGATAGGTGACCGTGTTGTAGTCACCCCGGCCGGCGTTCCCTGCGGCAGCCACGAGCAGGATGCCGTCAGCGTATGCCCGGTCGCAGGCGTCCTTCAGCGCAGGCGATGGCACGACGGACCCGAAGGACATGTTGATGATGTCAATATCATGGTCCATGCACCACTCGATGGCATCGATGATGGCGCCGAGGCTGGCCATCCCCAGGGGATTGAATACGGCCAGGCTGTAGATCTCGGCGTCAGGCGCAAGGCCCGCCACCCCGAACCCGTTATGCTGTGCAGCAATGATCCCGGCCACGTGCGTGCCATGGAAGACGATGTCCCGGTAGTTGGGGTCTCTCCGCCAGAAACTGTATCCTCCCGCAACCCGGAGATCGGGATGATCATAATCAATCCCGGTGTCGATGATCCCGATCTTCACGCCTTTCCCGAAATACCCCTGCCTGTGATACTTCTCCGCACCCATCATCCGTATCCCGTACTGGATCTCCTCCTCCGGCACGACGCCATCATACTGAATGATCGTGGAAAGGTCCGGATACCGGCCGTTCTTCCCCAGTTCGGCCATGTTCAGGCCCCGGGGGGCATCCAGCAGCTGCACCTCATGGTTCTCCTCCACAAAGAGAATGTCCCGCTGCCGGGAGAGCTCCTTCGCCTCCTTCGGTGTAAGCTCCAGAAGGATCATGTCCAGGCGATTCCATTCCCGTTTCAGGGAGGTCTTCAGATCATTCGCTTTCAGGTACCCTTTCATGGCCTGTTCGGTCCGGAATCCGACGATGTACTCCTGGGTCCCCCGGTCGCCGGACGTTGTCCGGTAGAGCCTGGTGGTCGTTACACGGTTCTCCGCTGCAACGGCGGCAGCCGCGGGCATCACGCAGACAGCCACCATCAGCACCACAAAGAGAATAGACACGATCCGGTATCCGGACTGTTTCGTCATGGCAGCACCCTCCTCCAGAATTCCTGCCTGATGTCCCGTAAGAGTCGGGGTAGGTATGGAATTGCCTTTCAGTTCGGGGCACCAGGCACGGGGGTGGCGCACCCTCCACCCGGGGAGGGCATTTCCCCGGGAGTATATCAATAATGAGGGTTTATCATTCCCGCTTGATTTTCTGCCCGCCGTGGGGAACAGGTCAACGGA
>Ga0153915_10007227_pt1 | contig 10465 bp, 14 predicted proteins | sample Opewatmetagenome_2_FD_107003 | JGI IMG/M metagenome (GOLD analysis project Ga0153915, IMG submission 107003) | Freshwater wetland microbial communities from Ohio, USA - Open water 3 Core 3 Depth 3 metaG | ecosystem: Environmental > Aquatic > Freshwater > Wetlands | place: USA: Ohio, Lake Erie... | reverse complement strand
TATCAGAGCGCCGCCCAGCTCGCGGCCGATCTCGACGCACTGATCGCGGGCTACCGGTTCGATCCGAAGGAGCTGCGCCAGTTCATGCGCCAGCTGTTCCGCAAGGAGTACGCGAAGGAGCTCGAGGAGACCGAGACGGCGTTGGAGGCCCAGCCAGGGCTCGGTTTCGGCATCCCGAACCACGCCGCTCGTCAGCCGAGCTCGCAGATCGAGACGCCGACCGAGACGATGCCGGCCATCAAGATCGAGACGGAGGAGCCCTCGGCACCGTCGGTCGAGGTCGAGCAGGCCCCGGATGACAAGCCCAAGGGCTTCTGGGGCTCGCTCTTCAAGCGCAAGAAGTGAGCTACGCTGTGGGCATGTCCCAGGCGTCCCCATCGGCCCCGGCCTCCACGCGCCCGGTCAGCGCCAACACGATCGGCGTCATCGCGATCGTGGTGGTGGTCGTGAACGTGTTCTTCTTCATCGCGTCGACGAGCTACTACAGCGACAAGATCACCGCACCGCACGAGCTCATGAGCGTCCGCATGGCGTTTGCGATCACCTCCGTGGTCGTCGGTGTCATGGCGTTTGCCGCCGCGATCCAGCCGTTCCTCGTCGGTCACGGTCTCGCGCTGGTCGCCGGCATCGCCGCGCTCGTCGGCGGCATCGCCGCCTTCATCGGTGGACTGCCGCCGGTGCTCGGCGTGACCATGGTGATCATCGGCTGGCTGATGCCGCTGATGGCGATCCTCTCGCTCAGGCATTCGCGCGTTGGTTGGTCGTTTTTGACCGCGCTCCTCACCGTGTTCGCGCTCGTCACGTTCTTCGGCGCGCCGAAGGTCCGCAACATGCTCCACATCGGCATGTGGTACGCGATGGTCATTCCCGGCCTGCTGAGCGTGGCCGTCGTCGCGCTCGCCCTCGTGCGCGGTGAGTACCGCGATCCGAGCGCGTCCCAGAAGTCGCAGAAGCCCGTCTCGTAGCGGGCGGTCCTAGCTCGCAAGCGGCGCATCGCTGATCGCGGCGTGCACGCAGTCCGCCACGCGCTGCACGACTTCATCGAGCTGCTTGCCGCGAAACTTCGCGCCGCTGAGCAGCGCTGGCTCGCGCCGCGTCTCGTAGTGGCCGATCACGTCGGCGTGATCGCCGATCACGATCGCCGCCGATTCGCCGTCGAGCTGGCGCAGCGTGTTGACCACGCCGTCGTTCGCCGTGTGGTCGATCGTGGCCGGCCGAAATCCACTCGTGATCATGCGAGTCGGTTGTACCGACGCGGCCATCGCAGTGGCGCCGGTCGCAGTCCACCTCCACAGATCGTGGAACAGGCGGTTCGACCTGGCGTGCGGCGGCGGCGCCATCGTCGCGATCGAGAACAGCCGCGCGCCCGCGCGACGGTTGTCGGTCGTCGTCAGATCGCTGGCGACGTCCGGACGAAGATCGCCCTTGAGGCGGGCGCGAAGCAGGCTCGCGCCGTGCCGCAGTCCGGCCAGGGCGAAGCGAAGCCGCTCGACGCGCTGTCTCTCTGGACCGTCGAGCACGTCGTACCCCGTGCGGAGCAAGTTGGGGAGCGTCACGGCGCTGACCAGGCCGGTCCCGTGGTGCGGCGCCGAGATCGCGATCGCGGAGCCGATCTCGAGCACGCTGTGGCGCTGGCTCGAGAACACGGAGCGGCCATCGGCGTACACGAGCCGATGCGTCCGCAGCATCAGCGCTGCATCGACGCCGCCCGTGCTGTGGCCGACGAGGTGCCAGCGTCGCGTACCATGCGCGCGCAGCTCTTCGATCAGCGCCTCCTGGCGCTCCGCGAGGCTGGCGGTCGGCTGGGTCCCGACGGGCAGCACCTCGACCGGCGCGACGGCCGCGCGCAGACGATCGACGAATGTCTGCGTGAAGTAACGCAGCGGCCCATCGTTCACGAATCCCCAGAACCCCGGAATCAACGCGATCGCTTGCTTCATGCTCATCCCCCGCCGCTGGCCGCACATCCTAACGGAGCGCGCCCGCGCGTGCACGCGGTGGACAATCACGACAACTGAATGTACGAGGGTAGCTGCTGCATGTCGTCTCGCGACGAAGCGATGACGTCATGATCGACGCCGAATGATCGCGATTGGCGATCAGTGTGGAGGCGGCAGAGGCGGCTGATCCGGCGCGCACGCGAGCGGTCCGCTGCCGTCGGGACCGTTCCGGCACGTGCCTGTGACGTGATGGCCGTCGATGTCGAACGAGCAGCTCGCATTCGCGGTCGAGCCCGCGCAGGCATCGATCGCTTCCTGCGGCGGAGGTGGCGGCGGCGGTGCACACGCGAGCGGCGCCGTCGGATCGGGACCGGTCACGCAGATGCCGTCGATGTGATGGCCGCCGATGTCGAACGAGCACGTGTCACCCGCACTCGAGCTCGCGCATGCATCGAACGCCTCGGGCGGCGGTGGTGGCGGCTGGTTCGGCGCGCACGCGAGCGGGCCGTTGCCGTCGGGGCCATTGCGGCAGGTGCCATCGATGTGGTGACCGTCGAAGTCGAAGGCGCAGGCGTCACCCGCGCCGAGGTTCGCGCATGCATCGATCGCCTCCCGCGGCGGCGGCCGGTGATCCCGCGCTGGAGTCGAGGAGGCCTGGGTTTCGGCGGAGGTCTGGTCGACGCACGCTCCGAAGAGCGCGAGCGATGCACAGAGGTAGAGAAATTTCATCGTGTCTCCTTTCTGTGCACAAGACCGGTGACCCCGCTCGCGCGTTAGTGGGCTCCTACAACCGCGTTCAGGGCGTGAGCGACGGGCCCGCCAGGACGAAGCCGATCACGAGGGTTCTCATCGTCATTCGACGCGGTAGAACAGCGGCAGATCAACAGCAACCGGAGCGCCCGACGCCGGAAAGCGCAGCCAACGTGTCGCACGCGCCAAGCAGCTCGCCAGTTCGGGATCCGTCGTGTCTGTCGTCGCGGACGTGATCGCTCCGTTGTTGTCGAGGTTCACGAACACGTGGACCTTGAAGGTCGCGACGGTCGCGTCGGCAGCGAATGCCTTCTTGAAACAGCGCACGAACGCCGGGCGACCGCTTTCGATCAGGTGCATCACGACCTCGTCGGGCAGCCTGGCCGTTCGCATCTCCGGAACGCTTGGTTCGAGCACCTCGCGGGGCATTTCGGTCTCGGTCTTCGGCTCGAGCGGCGACGCGGGTGCCTCGTAGATCGTGTCGCGCTGGAGCGGCTGGACCGTCCCGGTGACGTCGCGCCGCTCGAACCGACCGACGATCACGCTCGGTACCAGGCGCGAGGCGATCACGGCGGGCTTGACGGGCACGTCGTGCAGACTGCAGCCGGCCATCGCCGCCGAGACGGCAATGGTGGTGAGGCCTGATGCCCGGCGCACCTCCACAAGGGTACGTTGCCGTGCGGCGCTTCACCGTTCACCGCTGTTGAATACCCCTCACCTGCTGACACATCCCGCGATGTAAGTCGTGGTGATCTGTGGCAAAGAGTTATGGTCCGACCATTGCTCATGGTGCCGACCATGAGGGGAATCATCGTCGCCATGATCGCGAGCGCCGCCATGTTGTCGGGATGTGCTCACTCGGCCAACGGGAAGGTCCTGCAGGCGTCGCTCGCCGGTGGCGCGGGAGTCAGCGCCATCGGCTGGGGCGTGAGCTCCTTCGTGGCGCAACCGTCACCGTTCGTCGATAACGACACGAACACCACCCGCATGGATCGTGCGCGCTCGGTCGCAACGATCTTCGAGGTGACCACGGTCCTCTGCCTCGCGACCGCGATCGTGGTCGGCATCGCAGATCAGAACCACGGGTCCGACTGAGAGATGTCTCGTCATCCGAACAAGCCAACGGAACGCGAGACAACCTTTCGTTAGGGACCGCCACCCGGCGGCGGTCCCATGCCTGCCGGCGGAGGTCCGCCCGGCGGTCCCATGCCGGGCGGCGGTGGTCCCATGCCCGGCGGAGGTCCACCCGGCGGTCCCATGCCGGGCGGCGGTGGTCCCATCCCCGGCATCGGCGCCGGCGGACGGTGCTTGCGCCACTCCTCGAGGCGCTCGACCTGATCGGGCCGCAGGTGCGGACGTAGCTCCTCCTCGATCGAGATCAGCATGTCGCGCAGCTTGCGTTGTGCATCACGCACGATGCCCTGCAGATCCTTGTCGTGCGAGGCGATGATCTGATCGAGCTGCTTCGCCTGGGCCTCGTCGAGCTGGAGCTCCTGCTTCATCCTCTCGCCGGGTCCACCACCGGGCGGTCCACCCATGCCAGGTGGCGGCGGAGGCAACCGCTGCGGGTCCTGCTGAGTCCAACGGATCAGACCGGCGCCGAACAGAGCGCCGGCCGCGAACACACCGACGAGCACGAAGCCCGACAGCATGCGGAGCACGGTTTCATTGCGCATGAGTACCTCCGAGCTCGAACAGCTCGTACGGGTCGACATCGCTGCGAGTCGCCCAGTCGAAGATGTCACCGCCGCGCGAGGTCGTCGGCGTCCGGACAGCCCTCCTCGGCGCCGACAGCCACAGCGCCAGACCGGCGGCGGCGGCCAGCACGACCGCTACCGCCCCACGCCGCACCACCGCCCGTCGGAGTCGGCGCAGCTCGATGGCACGCGCCGCGACGCGTGATGCCACGGCATCCCAGCGAGTTGCATCGCGGCTGGGATCGAGACTCGATAGATCGACGCTGTCAGGTTCCGGTTCCATGACGGACCTCCTCGGGAGCGAGAGCAGACAGCTCGGCACGCAGGGCGCGACGCGCCGTGAAGAGATGCTGGCGGCAGTTCACCTCGGACAAGCCGAGGGCCTCGGCCAGCTCGGCGTGACTCCAGCCATCGAGATCGTGGAGCAGCACGATCTCGCGCTGGACGGCAGTCAACGTGGACAGTGCCGAGGCCAGGTGCGCGCGCAGCGCGACATCGCCGACGGAATTAGTGAATGAACGTTCATTCGATAACTCGTGGTCGCGGGCTGCGTCGCGCAGCTTGCGCTTCTCGAGCGCGTGCAGCGCGCGATTGCGAACGATCTTGATCAGCCAGCCGGAGAAGCGCGCGGGCTCGCGACAGTCATCGATCCGTTCGAGTGCCGCGACGAACGCATCCTGCGCGACATCATCGGCATCGTGCGGCCGACCGAGCACCGCGAGCGCGACGGCATACGCGGCGCGCAGGTGGCGGCGCACGAGCTGATCGAACGCGGAGGCATCGCCGCGCTTGGCGCGGGTGACGAGCTCTGCGACGGACGACTCTGCCACCCGAACAAGACCGGTCAGGAGCCCACCGCGTTAGGCAGTGACGCGAAGAACGCACGCGGAGAGGCGCCGATCAGGCGATCCCGAATCTCTGCGGGCACTTCGATGTCATCCGGGCGACCGCCACGGAACCCCGCCTCGACGGCCGCGACGATCCGGCCGAACACCTCGTCGAGCGCGGCCCAGGTCGGCGCGGGTGATTGGCCCTTCCCCATCGCGACGGCCATCGCGAATGCGTGATCGCGGATCGCCAGGTCACTGCGATCCGGCGCGACCGGCACGATCAGATCCGCGAGCGAGCGAAACCAGCCTTCGCGCTGCGCGGGGATCACGCGTGCGAGATCGCCGGGCTCGATGATGAAGAAGTCGGAGGGCTCCACCCCCGTATCGCGCAACGCGGCGAGCTCGGGGCTCGAGCCGTGCTGCACGACGACATCGGCATAGAGGAAGCGCCGCGCGAGGTAGTAGATCCACACCGCGAGCTTGAAGCTCGTGTAGTGCGCCGCGAACCGCAGGAAGTCGTCTCCCGACACGGGCAGCGAACCGGCCACCGGCGATGACGTGACGTGGACGTCGAAGTACCTGAGCAGCATCTTCTCGCTGCCGGAGCAGACCTCCGTCTCGCCGACGAGCGTGCCGCTGTCCTCCGCGAGCTGCAGGATCGTCTCGGCCGTCAGCGCCGGCGTCGTCCAGCGCTCGGTGAGTGACTTGACGAACATGCGCTGCGCCCAGATGCCCATGCCGAGCGTCATCTTCGACAGCGCCGCGGCGTAGCCCGGAACGGCCTGGTCACGGAAGATGTAGAACCACGGCAGCGCGGACCCGAGCTGGCTGGTGCGCCAGATGTCCCAGATCCCGGGCGCGGTCACGCCGAGCGCGCGATCGTGCACGCTGCGCAGGGCCGCGAGCGCGTCGAGGACCGCGTCCCAGTGCGCGCTCGCCTGGCGGAGCGCGGACACGTTCATCGGGTTCTTGTGGTGGAGCCGCGACCCCGAATACGGACACGTGCGGTACTCGATGTCGCCCTCGCGCAGGAACTCGGGCGGTGTGCGGCCCTCGCGGATCGGACGATCTTCCTCGTCGCGATGAAACTGCTCCTCGACCATTCGAACGACGCGCAGGGTCATGTCTCCTCGACCATTCGAACGACGCCCAGGATCATGTCAGCAGCAGGACCGCGAACGACGCGAGCCAGTGCTCACCAGCATAGTCACCCGTGGCGACGTGCGCGAGACCTTCTTGCGCGTGGCGGTCCGCGGCCTGATCGAGCTGGTCGCGCAGCAAGTCACGCGGTGACAGCGCGGCGCAGACGTTGCGCATGCACCAGGCGCGCGACAGGTTGAGCCCGTCGAGGTGCGCGAGCTTGCCGTCGCTGCGATCGCCGACGAGCGCGGGCTCCGCGAGCGACGCCGGCAAGGCCGGGAGGAACCCGTGGAGCCATGCCGAGAACCGCGGGGGCGAGAGCACGCGGCGCATGAGATCCGCCTCGACGAGCGACGGCGACAGGAAGTCATCACCGCCCGGTTCCCACATCGCCGCTGCATCGACATCGCCCGCGTAGTAGAGCCGCGCGCGTCCCTCGATCACATCGGCGAGCTGCGCGTGATTCGTCTCGCGCGCGTAGTCGAGTGCGAACGCCAGACCGAACGCGGTGTTGTTGTGCGTGCCGGTGCGGATCGGGTACGCCTGCTTCGGCAGGAACGCGAGGTAGTGACCCTCGATCACCTCGGCGAGCGGCCGGATCGCCGCGGCCCACGACGTGCGGCGCAGCTCCCGGGCGAGCTCGAGCAGCCAGGCCCAGCCATACATCCGCTCGAACGCCGGATGCGCCGCGCAGTACGCGGCCTCGGCGGCGAGGTTCTCCTCGGTGAGGTGAGCGCCGAGCACGCGGCGGATCTCCTCGCGCTCGGGGATGTCGGGGGCGACCACGAGCAACCGCGCGAGCGTCCAGTGACCGTGCACGGCGGAGTGCCAGTCGAACGCGCCGTAGAACGCGGGATGCAGCTCGCGGTGTCGCACGACCTCGTCCTCGCGGGTGACGACGTGATCGAGCTTGTGCGGGACCTCGCGCTGGACCGCCGAGAGTGCGAGCTGCGCGAGGCGCGACGCCGCGTCGATGTTCATGGCACGCCCAGGATCTTGTGCAGCTGGAGGCTCATGCGCCAGCGCGGCCGCGCGTGGACGAGCGCCATCGTGCGCGCGAGGTGATGCTGGTAGCGCTCATCCATGCACGGTTGCGCGAAGTAGTGCTCGCAGCGATAGCGCTCGGCATAACGGTCGAGCGCGGCCTCGTCGACCGTGTCGTCGATCACGACCTTGAGCTCGATGACGGGCAGCTCGTTGGCGAGCGCGATCGAGCCGGTGTGGAACTGCGGCTTGGGCGAGACGGTCAGCCAGTCGACGGGCGCGCCGAGCGGCCGCGTGCCGTTCGACTCCATGTGAATGCGAAACCCCACCGCGTGGATCGCGTGCTCGACCGCGGCGTCCCACTGCAGCGTCGGCTCCCCGCCGGTGACGACGACCATGCGCGATCCGTTCGTGTCGAGCTCGCCGAGCCGCGCGGCGATCTCGTCCGCGGTCATGCGTACAGCCCCCTCGGGCTTGAAGTCGGTGTCGCACCAGGTGCACTCGAGATTGCATGCAGCGAACCGCAAGAAGACGCACGGCCGCCCTGCGTGCGCGCCCTCGCCTTGCAGCGTGGGCCCGAACATCTCCTTGACGAGGTAGCGGCGGTCCTCGGGCATCGGGTCGGCGGCAATGCTATAGCGCGGGCGTGCGGCGCTGCGTAGTCCTGCTCGGCCTGCTTGCGTGCGGCAAGCACGAGCCCGAGCAAGCGGCCGGATCCGCTGCCGGATCCGCGACCGGCTCGGCTGTCCCGGCGGACGCCGACCAGCCCGGCTGTCAGCCGCTGCCGTTCGAGGCCTCGACGCCGGTCCCCGAGGCCTCGGGCGCGGCGTGGATCGAGATCAACGGCAAGCCGGCGCTCGTCGTTGTCGGCGACAGCGGCAACAACGGCGCCTACGGCATCGTCGATCCCGAGGCCGGCACCACGATCGAGCAGGGCACCTTGCCACTCGGCGACAAGGGCGACGACCTCGAGGGCCTCGCGAGCTACGCCGGCAAGCTGTACGGGCTGACCTCGTCGGGCTGGATGCGCGTGTGGCAGCGCAAGAGCGCGGGGTTCGACCTCGTCGACGGTCCCTACCCCATCGCGCAGCTGCCCAACCAGATGGTCTGCGGGCGCACCGACGTCAATTGCGGCCCGAACTACGAGGGTCTCGCGCTCGACCCGCGCGCGAGCGAGACAACGCGCTGCCTCGGCTTCGCCTGCGCCAAGGGTGACGGCCGCCTGTATTGCCTGGTCGACAAGGGCGGCAAGCTCCAGCTCGAGAAGGCGCCGAGCATCGCGGTCGACCGGCCCGGTGTCGTCGCGGATTGCGCGTTCTCGCCCGAGGGCGAGCTCTACGCCGCGAACAACCTCTTTGGCATGGGCAACATCTTTCGCATCGATGGCTGGAATGACCCGGCGCGTGCCACGATCACGCTCGTCGACTCGGCAAGCGTGGGATTTCCCGAGGTCGTGGCCGTCGCCGGAGACATCGTTTATCGGATGTCGGATACGGGCGGCGCCCCCAGCTTGATGGCCAAATTTCGCTGCAAGCCCTCGACCCGCTAGAATTAACCCCGTGCAGTGCCCGTATTGCGGCGGCGATTCGAGCGTGACCGAGACCCGCGTCACCGCCGATGGCATGCGCCGGCGCCGCGTCTGCACCGCGTGCAAGCGCCGGTTCACGACCTACGAGAAGCTGGGCGCACCGGGCCTCAAGGTCCAGAAGCGCGACGGCACGCTCGAGCCGTTCGATGGCGAGAAGCTGTTCCGCGCGCTCCAGCGCGTCTCGGCCCATCGCAACGTCCCCGATGAAGATCTGCGCCGCGTGGCGCGCGACATCGAGGCGACGCTGGTCGACTCGAGCCGCAAGTCGGTCGCGTGGAGCGACATCGTTTCGATCGTGCTCGACCGCCTGAAGAACATCGATCCGACCAGCGCGCACCGGTTCGCGGCGAACTACACCGACGAGGCCGGCATCCTGCGCTTCGATCAAGAACGCCCGACCACGGAGTCACCGCAGCTCGGCCTGCCCTTGACCGATGAGGAATGACCCGGCCAGAACGCCGGCGCACGTATCACGCTCCGGCCGTGACTGATCGGCGCATCCATACGGACACCGGCTTCGTCGGCCCGTTGGCGCTTGCCCTCGCCGCTCAGGGCGGGTTGAACGTTGCGGGTACCGCGGTCATTCCGAGGCCGAGCGACAGCGCCCTCTGTCCGTCGATCACGACATCCGGTGCGAACAGCGACCGGATCGCGGGATTGGTCGAAAGCTCGTCGACCGTGACGCTGCAATCTGTCGGACTGATATCGAACAGCATGAGCGCGGTCTTGCCGGCCGTGTTCGACGCGCAGCCACACGACGGCGGATTCAGTAGCGCGGTGCAGTCGCGCATCACGTTCGCCATTTCGATGTCCCGTAGGGCTGGCAACAGCTTGGCGTCGATATCAGGCTGCGTGACCGCGCCCGCGAGCACGAGCCGGCCGAGCGTACTCGGAGCCGCCATCGTGGCACTCACGCGCGCGCCGACCAGCGTGATCTGCACCGGCAGGCGATCCGAGAACGGCACGAACAGCGTCAGGCGTCCGGGGCCGGCGACGAGCGTGCCGGCCGTGAATGCGCCCTCGAGTGGCAGATCGGTGGCCGCGTCCGTCGCGATCGAGAACGCGCCGTTGCCATCGAGGTGGTGGCGGCAGGTCGTATCGGACGGGCCATCACACGCTGCCGGCGAGGCGGCCGCGCCTGAATAGATCGCGAGCTCCGCGACGGCCGCGTCGCCAAAGCTCGTGGTGCGTAGCTCCACGAGCTGATTCACCGTCCCGTGTCCGATGGCCGTGGTCGCGGCACTCTGTAGATCGATGCCTTGCCCGGTCAACGCTCCCATCACCATGCCGAGCTGGTTGTCGATGGTTCCATTCCCGTTCAGATCGAGGCCGTTCTCGTGGGCCTGCGCGCTGGTCGTCGGGATGGTGATCGAATCGACCACGTAGTGATAGTGGGATAGCGCTGGGGGGCTATCGGGCCGTGCATCGATCGGGATGGTGTCGGGCGAATCGCTTCCGCACGCAGCGGCGATCAACAACCAGAGGACCGTGGCACGCATCCACATCGATCATGGGTACCGGCCAGCGACGCCGATC
>Ga0153915_10007226_pt1 | contig 10465 bp, 10 predicted proteins | sample Opewatmetagenome_2_FD_107003 | JGI IMG/M metagenome (GOLD analysis project Ga0153915, IMG submission 107003) | Freshwater wetland microbial communities from Ohio, USA - Open water 3 Core 3 Depth 3 metaG | ecosystem: Environmental > Aquatic > Freshwater > Wetlands | place: USA: Ohio, Lake Erie... | reverse complement strand
ACAAGCACTCAACATACTAAAAACCATCGAAACCCAAACCAAAGCAGCCAACATCGAAACCCACAGAAGCCCATTCGGATGGAACAAACAATTCACAATAAGCATCAAAGGACACCCACTCGCAGAACAACTACACATAATCACACCAACAAAAGAAACAGCAAAACAAAAACCAGAAGAAAAAATCAGCCAAGCCCTCAAAGCCGAAGAAACCATCAAATCAACATGGCACATCATGAACACAGACGGCACAATGACACCTGTTAGCCAATTCAACTTCCAAGACCACACAAACCTCGAAAAATTCGCCAAATACGAAATGGCAAAAATCCGAGGCGTCCAACAAACCCCACCCCACGTCACACTCATGAAGAAACTAGCACTAACCGACTACGAACTAGGCAGCGACCCAGGCAACTTCCGATGGCCCCCAAAAGGACGACTCGTAAAATCCCTACTCGAACGCTACGTCACACAAAAAGTAATCGAATACGGAGGCATGGAAGTAGAAACACCCGTAATGTACGACCTCAACCACCCCAGCCTCGCAGCATACATCGAACGATTCCCCGCCAGACAATACATCGTAAAATCCGAAGACCGAGAACTGTTCCTCAGATTCGCAGCCTGCTTCGGCCAATTCCTAATGACACACGACACCCAAATCTCGTACAAACAACTACCCTTCCGAATCTACGAACTGACACGATACAGCTTCCGAAGAGAAAAAAGCGGCGAACTCGTCGGACTCAGACGACTCCGAGCCTTCACCATGCCGGACTGCCACGCCATGTGCGCCGATCTTGAACAAGCCAAGAAAGAATTCATGACCAGATTCGACCTATGCACAGAGAACATGGAAGACCTACTAGAGTTCCAACTGTCAGACTATGAGCTGGCCGTGAGATTCACCAAAGACTTCTACGAAGAAAACAAAGACTTCATCAAGTCAATCGTAAAGCACTTCGGGAAACCAACCCTGATCGAACTATTACCACAAAGATACTCATACTGGATCTTAAAATGGGAATTCAACTTCGTGGACAACCTAGACAAAGCCTCAGCACTCTCAACCGACCAAATTGACGTTGAAAACGCCGAAAGATACGACATAAACTACACAGACGAAGAAGGAAAGAAGAAACAACCACTAATCCTACATTGCAGCCCAAGCGGTTCCATTGAACGATGCGTCTACGCACTGCTAGAAAAAGCCTACCAAGATCAGAAAGAAGGAAAACCCCCAATTCTCCCCCTATGGTTGACACCCGTGCAGGTTCGAATCATACCAATATCAGACACATTCTTACCTCAAGTTGAGAAAATGGCAAGAGAGTTCGAAGAAAACTGCATACGGGTGGATATCGACGACCGTCCGCTAACCATGCAGAAAAAAGTGAGGGAAGCCGAAACTGAGTGGATCAACTACGTCATCGTGCTCGGACAGAAAGAGATAGATTCGGGACTTCTGTCGGTTCGTGACAGAAAACTCAGAGATATAAAAATAGTCAACATTCAGAGCTTGATTGATGAGATACGGGTGCAGACCAAAGACAAGCCCTTCCAAAAACTAAGCTTGCCAAGAGCCCTGTCGAAGCGCCCACAATTCTAGTGTTTTGAATTTGGCTTTTGAACATTGCCCTTTTACTCTAGATACATACTAGTGATTCACATGCGTTAAATATGAATGCATTTTGACAAAGAAGCATGGCTCGAATTCGGCAAGCCTCATTGCAAAAGCAAGTCCCAAGCTTAGCGAGCGTTCAAGCTGAGGAAACCAAAGCGGATAAAATCGAACCGCTCCTTAGAAAAATCGTGCTTGCCGCCCTCACCATGCTGGGAATCGGTTACATCCTTGTTAATACATCCCAAGCCCTTTTGATTGGTCAGACGTTAGCGAGCTTGCCGATTGAGTCTCAAGCAAACGTCAACGCCATTGCTGGAAGAGTACTGTTTTCAATCGCTTCGTTGATTTCAGCTTCGTTGGGAGGTCTTTTCATTTTTGGTGCGGTGAAGTTTTACGAACGTGAAAGAATCGATGGGTTGATCCTTCTCGGGGTGTTAATTGGTTCTTTCTATCTGCTTTGTCTTGGCACGGGCTCTGCGTTGCTGCTCTCTGAAACCAGCTTGGGCACTGTTGCGTTTATTGTTGCGTCTTTGCTTGTCGCGATTAGTGCCGCGACGTATTCATCGTCCGGTCGTATGAGGTCGTGGGGGGCGATCGTTGGGATAGTGGGCGGTGCCGTTCTAACTTATGCCATATTCAATTTTCGTTTTCTCGATCTAGTTTTTGCTTGGGGTGTCCCCTTCTCTGGACCTTTCATGTCATTGACTGTGCTGGAGAGTGTTGTTGTGGTTCTTGCGTCTGTTGGGACGTGCGTGAACTCTTTCGCGAATGAAAGATTTGATGAGCGACCAGTGGCACATGTGTTTACTCTGCTCGTGGCTGTGGTGTACGGTCTGGGCGCATTTGTCGGTGGGCTCTTGCTCTCACTGAGCTTCTGGAATCTGATCTGGAAGTCTCCATGGGTCGGTGCCTTGCATGGCTTATCCGAGTGGGTTCTGAGTATGGTTGTTTTTTGGAGTGCAAGCTTGGTTCTCCTGGATATTGGGGGAATACTGCTAATCGTTGGCAGTTGTCTTGGTTTTGTTTGGGTGGCGCGTGAGTTCTCTCAGTTTTAGCTGGCTAGTTTGCAGGTGGAAGGATTTTCAGAAGTCGCTCAGGTTCGCAGGAGACCGCGCATCTCGTTTCCACGCCTCGTGCAAAAAGCATAAAAGCATAGTGAAAGCTGCTTACGTATTCTGTTGCGAGAGAGTAGAGAAAGCGTGTCTAAGGAAATTCAAGTTTATATTGATGATAAGTTCTTCCCGAAATCCGAAGCTAAGGTCTCGGTCTACGACCATGGGCTTTTGTACGGTGACGGTGTGTTCGAGGGGATAAGGGCTTATGATGGTGTAGTGTTCAAACTGAAGGAGCACGTTGATAGGCTCTACAAGTCGGCTCATACTATCATGCTTACGATACCTATGACGAGAGAACAGATGGTTAAAGCCGTTTTGGGCACTCTGAAAAAGAACCAACTCAAAGATTCCTACATTCGCCTTATAGTTACTCGGGGAGTAGGCGATTTGGGATTGGACCCTAGAAAATGCAGCAGGGCCACTACCATAATAATCGCTGAGCCAATGATTGCGCTTCACTCGAAAGACAAGAAGGAGAAAGGCATAACCGCAATGATAGCCTGGGTCAAACGCGACCCCGTAGACGCGACGACACATGAGGTAAAATCACTGAATTACTTGAACAGCATTCTTGCCAAGATCGAATCAAACACCGCAGACGTGGACGAAGCCATATGCTTGGACAAAACAGGATTCGTATGCGAAGGAGTCGCGGAAAACATCTTCATAGTCATGGATGGAGCAATCATAACTCCCCACACTTCAACTGGTGCACTCCGAGGAATAACGAGAGCAGCAGTAATGCAAATCGCTAAGAAACTCGGGTACACAGTCATGGAACAAAACATTACGTCAAACGATCTGTTCATAGCTGACGAAGTCTTCTTGACGGGCACCGCTGCAGAAATCACACCTGTCAGAGAAGTCAACAAAAGAACAATAGGCGATGGAAAACCTGGACCTGTAACAAAGAAGCTGATGCAAGAATTCAACAAGATCGTCAGAGACCCAAAACACGGAACCTCAATCCAATGATCGCTCCTGTCACGTCTGTTTCGACATGAATTTCTCAAGCTTGTCGAAAGCCAGTGTCAAAGTCTCAACGGGTGGTAATATCACAGCCCTAAAATGCCCCTTGCCATAAACTGGATCAAAACCAGATCCATGAACGACCAAGACGCCGGTATTCTCAAGGAGCGCACGCACGAACTCGGCGTCTGTCTTCCAATGCGAACCAATTCCATCGACTTTCGGAAAAATATAGAAGGCGCCTTCAGGTTTCGCACAACGCACGCCTTTCATCTCATTAAGCCTTTTCCAAGCATAGTCTCGTCGTTCTCGTAACTTTCTCACAGTTGCGACGATGTGCTTTTGTGGGCCTTTCAAGGCAGCAACACCTGCTTTCTGAACGGGAGTATTCGCACACAGACGAACTCTGGCCTCTTTTTCCACGCATTCCTTCAACTGCGTGAGATTCCCTTCAGGGTCGTGGAAATACATGTATCCCAATCGCCATCCAGTCATCAGGTACGTCTTGGAGAATCCATTCATCCCTACAACCGAAACGTCGTCGGCTATGTGAGCTGCACTGACGAACCCTGTCTTGAACACTATTCTGTCATAGATCTCATCGGAAATCAATAGAACATTGTGTTCACCAGCTAGATCTACGACACTCTTCACAATTTTCCTATCATAGAGGGCGCCGCATGGGTTATTCGGGTTGATGAGCACCACAGCACGGGTCTTAGGCGTGACCTTTCGTCTCAGGTCTTCGATGTTGGGTTGCCAGCCGTTTTCTTCAACAGTTTCATAGGAAACCGGTTTGCCTCCGAAAAACTTCGCATATGACATGTATGGTGGATAGGTCGGACCTGGAACAAGGACTTCGTCTCCATGTTCTACAGCGGCAGCCATGAGCATTTGAATTCCTTCGGAAATTCCCTGCGTGACAATAACACTTTCCGGTTGGAGTCCCGTGACATCATTGACTCTCTTCTCTTTCTCACAAATCGCTTCTCTTAGCTCAAGCAATCCTTCTGATGGAGCATACCAATTGTTTCCTTCTCTAATTGCTCTGACCATGGCTTGCTTGATATGCTCCGGCGTGTCAAAATCATACTTCACAGGATCCCCTATGTTCAGATAGACGATTCTCTTGCCCTTTTTTTCCAAGTTTTTGGCGAAGACCATTACGTCTCTTATGGCATACTCAATCGTCCGGGTCCGTTCTGTTGCCTCAAACATTCTGCAAACCTTGCAGTTGAGTTACCAGTCCTCACAGAAAAGTCTTAGCACGAAAGTGGGCAAAAGGACGACAGAATATCATGAGGGAGTCGTAAGTTGTTTTGCCATTTGAAAGCCCTGAACAGTGCCCACTGTGACTACAACACTTTGACCTCGATAGCTGCTCCAGTCCCAGCTGCACACGATGATTGTTCGTTTTAGAGGTTCAAGCTTTGCGGTGGGATAGGCGGTCCAGTTCTGGATTACTGTTATGTTGCCTCCGATAGAAGCTGTAACTTCGTTTACATCCAAGGTTGCGCCTGAGAATGCGTTGAAGATCGTCACATTAAACTGATTCGTGTTTGTCACATTGAAGATTGCATTGATGCTTATGGCTGAGGTTACAGCAGGTGGGGTAACGGTTTTGTATGCGGTGTAGCCCTGTAAGGTCTCGACTGAAACGGTAACGCTTTGGCCCTGAAAGTCAACCCAATCGCGCCTGACGGTGAGGTTGGCTGGTGCGGCATCTGTGGCGTTCGCCAGTGCAAGAGGTTGGGACAGTGAAGGGTCCGTAAGAGACTCGAAGCCATTCACGAGTATGCTCTTCACATCCAGTGGTATGCGTGAGCCAGAGTTCCGGATAGAGACTGTGAAATTGTGTGCAGTTACAGAAGGGTGGAAATTCACGCTCAGTATTGACAGATTCACCGACGGAGTAGCTGCCTCCAGATTGGACCCGAGACCGTCCACAGCCAGAACGTCAACACGCACCGACTGCCCCGTGTAGTTTCCCCAATTCCAGAAACACTGAAGAGTCTTCGAAGCGCCAACCGTTAATGAAAGCGGGAGAAAGGGAGTTAACGTGCTGTGAACCTTGTTGTCCGGTGTGACAACTTCAATCTTTTGAACAGTTACGGCTGATGGGGAAAACGTCGGGTTGAAAACGGTAGCATTGAAGAACGTAGCATTTTCAGTGAAGAAGTCAACGCTCTGCAAGACCACAGTGTTCCGATTAGGCACTCTGTATTCGTTACTTGCATAGAAACCTAGCGTGAATATGTAGGACAGAGTCGCACCCAATAAGAAGGAAAATATAAGTAAGAGCACTAATCCGAGATTTGAAAGCCCTTTCACGTTACGAGCCAATCGCATGTCTTTTCCTCCATCGCAAGGCTAAAACAAATGACGACTGTGTATTCAAACTTTTCCCTTTTTCCAAAGCCGTTCCCGTTTTGAGGCACGTATGTAAAGAAAGCCGTAGGAGCTATGGCTTATCATGATTTTCTTTCTTTATGCTCTTATCTTCCTCGTCCCATGTGACTGCTTCAAGTACAAGGAAGAAGTCGTTTCCTTCCTGATGAAGCTTCCAGGCTCTCCCTGTCATATGAGACATTTGAATCAGCTTGCGCATTGGCAGACTTTCAATTCGACTTCGAGTCTTGAGATAATCTTTCTGATCTGTCCGCTGGATGTAGCTTGCTCTGCCAATCTTCATTTTGATCTTCTCTGGCATGGCCTGGATCGCCATTCCTCTATCTTGATATACCAAATATATATTGTTCTGATCCCGGTCAATTCGAAATCCGCAAGTTAGGGACTCTCATGAGACCTATAATAGGGGCTTTACAGACTCGAGAATGAATTTCTTAGTATCTTCATTGATGCCTTTCATTATTTCTTCATCGGTCTCGCCTTTGCGCAGATCGATCTTGTTGCCAGTAGGTTCTAAGTGGTTAATGTTGACCCGCCTACGCCTGACGCCGTTCAGCTGTCTAGGGCCCGTCACCAAAACAAAGTTTTTGTCGACTATGTCGACAATTACGCATTTTTTTCCAGCTTCACGTCCAGATAGTTTGACACATATTCTTCCGATGTCGATGGCGGGCATGTTGTCGTGTGCTCCTCAACCAATTGTGACTTATTTCAGTTGAAGAACGTACTTATAACCTCATCGACGACGCTTAAGCACCAGACGGTCGATTATGAGACTGAGTGTGTCAAAGACTTCTTCTGCGGTCAGCGATTCACCGTCTAGGACTACGTCGAATGGAGAGTAGTCTTCTCCGAGCTTGAAACCGTAAAGTTTCTTGTATATCTGCTTAGTCTTGCCGTCTTTTTGTCTTATCGTTTCTTCAGCTTTCTCAAGACTCATTCCGTCTCGTCGTGTCAGTCTTCTGGCTCGTTCCTGTGGAGAGACTTCAAGCCAGATTTTGAAACCTTTCTCTGACAGCCATGGCATGGTCCAGCTGTCCAACACGACACCACCTTGTTTGGCAAAGCTGAGAAGTTGATCGTCAACTTGCTTGTCGAAACCGGGATCCTGCTGGCGGCGTTTCAGGAAACGCATTCCGTGGGGTGTTTCCCACCAGCCTTTGTTAGTATCCGTGATGCCTGCCTTTAATGCCAGTTCCTTAAGCGTAGTTCCTCCGGAAACATACTTGAGGCAGTATTTCTTAGCTAGCCGTCTTGCCGCGGTGCTTTTTCCACAAGCGGTCAAACCTGCCAGGCAAATGACAATGTCTCTTCTAACGGCGCTCATGTGAGTGCAGTGCTCCGAGCTGCCTCTTTCAACAGTTGCTGCAAACACAGATGGCATAGTTGTCCGCCCAACGCTCGGTTGGGATGCTTCTTGCTCGAAGGAAGTCGACTCAATTGAGAAGCAGTGACAGATGGAGCCCCCGAAAGCATTCTTCCACAACTGAGACATCTGAGAGCCTTGACCTTTGATCTGTTGTAATGTGTGGTTTGGCCGTCGCCGCTTGGAAGTCTGTGCACATGCCGTTTAAAGCTTCGGGTTCGGAGGCTTGGTTTGGGCATCTGGTCAGTCACCTCCCGTCCCAAGGCCAAATAGTCGTGTAAAAAGCGCGCTTGCTAGAAAGGAGCAGACTAAGTACCATAGAAAAACATTGAGCACTCCGTTAAAGAGCACCGTGTTGAAAAAGTTAGCTGGAGGAAGGTACGCCACTGCCTCGCCGATGTTTACAATCTGTGGCAGGAACACGTACCACATTAGCATTAGTGGAATGAACCACAAGAATGAGGTCTTCATGGATTGCCACATCATTTTGGACTGGAGTTGCATCACGTGCCGTTCTTGTTTTTTCACTTTTGCCATCAATTTCTTGTCGTTTGTGCGTCTTGCTTGCATTGAATCAGTTCTCCACTGGGAGATCTCTTTGTTCCATGCCTTCAATTGCTCTCTGTTAGTCAGTAACCTATTTGTCAAAGACGTGGCAAGTGAAACTCCGAAAGCGAGAAGGAAGACAAAGAATGTTGAATTGGGAATCGCCGCTAGCCAACTTAGTGCCATGGGTCTTCTTACCCTCCTAAGAAGCGTCGAAGTGCCGGGTACATCTCGGAAATCCGTTCCTGTACGAGCAATTGATAGTACTGGTATAATATGCCCACGGACAACAGGACACCCATTCCTGTTCCGAACACTCCGAAGAAGTCTGCGACGGACGCGATTAATCCAACGATGGCTCCGCCTAGGATTGTCACTGTTGGGATGTAGCGTTTAAGCACTTGTTCAATCGGTTTTTCTGATCGTCTGAAGCCTGGGATCTGCATTCCAGCGTCAACTAGTTGTTTGGCGACTGCTGATGGTCCTAGGCCGCCCACTTCAAGCCACGTTAGTGAGAAGACGATGGAGAATGCGACAAGTATACCTGTGTATGCCAAAGCTCGCGTTGGATCGATTAGTACTTCGGCGATGCTTCTGGGGGATATTACATAATAGACTAAGCCTCCGATGGGTACTGGGCTGCTGCTTCCGGTGGATGAGGCTGGAACTGTGTATTGTCCGAGGAGGTTGAGGAAGATGTTTGTGTTGCTTCTGTTGTAGTTGCTCCAGACAAGCTGAGAAATGAAGTATACGTTGGCAAAAAGAGCTGAGGCAAATATAACTGGTAAGTTTGAGACGTATAATAGCTTAATGGGATAGCGTCCCCTGTATCCTCTGTAACCAGCGTATGAGATGGGGAGTTCTACTCTTATGCCTTCTGCGTAGATGACTATGAAGAAGACGATCACAGTCACGATGAAGCCCAGCATTGCTGGAAGGGTTGAATCTATGGGTCTGACGAAGATGTTGGTCCAGGTCCATGGTCCAGAGACTGCAGGGGTGCCGGAACTTGTCCATGTGGCTCCGCTCATGATTTTTGGTATCATCTGCACTAGGGCGACGAATGCTCCGCGTGAGAGTGAATCTGCCTGCAGATATACAGGGGTGATGGCGAAGCTGTCCCAGATGACGGTTTGGGCGACGCCGGCTAGGATGAAGAGGCTAATGCCGCTTCCTATTCCCCAGCCTTTTTGTATCATTTCGTCCATCATCATCAGTATTAGGCCGGCGACCAATAATTGTAGGAATATGAAGACTGCGCTTGTTGATGGTAGTGCGCCGTAGACGCCTCCGATGATGTATGCTGAGGCTTGGACTCCGATTAGTAAGAATGAGAACAGTTTGCTGGCTGTGGTGAATAGCATTCTGTCTTCTGTGTTGGACATGTCGGCGCCTATCATGCCTGAGCCTGCGAGGAGTTGGAGTATGAGTCCTGCTGTGACGATGGGGCCGATTCCGAGTTCCATGAGGCTGCCGCGGTGTGAGGCGAATATTACTCTGAGGTATTGGAATGGGTCGCCTGATGTTCCTTTGGGTATTCCGTAGAGTGGGATTTCAGCCATGATGAGGTAGAGGCTTAGGGCTATGCCTGTCCAGAAGAGTTTTTCGTTGAAGCCGACTTTGCGTTTTGGTGGTGCGACTTCGGGCATGAATCGGCTTAGGGGTTTGAAGGCTGATAGGAATCTTCCGGCCATGTGGCTGTTTCTTGCTCCTTTTGTTTATGGCAACGTGTGGGTTGGTATTTAAGTTTTAGTTGGTTCTTCTGTGGTTTCGGGTTGTGGTGTTTTGGTCTCTTCAGGTTGTTCTGGTTGTGGGCTGATGATTTTTCCGCCTGCTTCCTCTATTTTCTTCAGTGCTGCTTCTGAATAGCTTTGGACTTTGATTGTTAGTGGTTTGGTTATGTGTCCGGTTGCGAGTAGTTTTTGTATGCCTAGTTGGGTGAGGTCTATTGTGATGGCTTTGGGTTTTGTTGTTCGTTTCGATGTAGTTGTGGCTTTAGGCGCTGTTGGTGGCTGTAGTTTGTCTGTGAGTTGGTCGAGTTGTCCTATGTTGATGGTTGTGGGTTTGTTGGTGCCTTTGATGCTTTGGGGTGTTTTGAATCCTCGTTTTCCGAAGTAGTTGGGCATGTAGCGTAGTGTGTAGCTCCATAGGTGTTTGTGTCGTCCGACTTTTCTTCCGCCTCGTTCGCCATGCTTTCTATGCTGGCCTATTTGGCCCCAGCCTACGGTTCTTTTGCCTCTCATTTCACGTGTTTTTCTTAGTCTAGTTGGACACATTGTGACTGTGACTTCCGTGGTTTTTTGTTATTGAATGTGGTTGGGTTGCTTTTATACCTTAACGTGAGGCTAGCGTCTGTTAGTCTGTGTGTGTGAATATTTTTTTTCGTGTCTGTGAGACTTGGTTCTGTTTGTTTCTGTGCGTCTGTTGTGGTTT
>Ga0153915_10007225_pt1 | contig 10466 bp, 8 predicted proteins | sample Opewatmetagenome_2_FD_107003 | JGI IMG/M metagenome (GOLD analysis project Ga0153915, IMG submission 107003) | Freshwater wetland microbial communities from Ohio, USA - Open water 3 Core 3 Depth 3 metaG | ecosystem: Environmental > Aquatic > Freshwater > Wetlands | place: USA: Ohio, Lake Erie... | reverse complement strand
CTCCTTTCCAAATTGGGAAGCAAAGCCGTTTCCAGCTATGCCGTCGATCCGCTTGAGGCGGATACCGGCTGTTGACCATAGATCACTCTTCAGGTACAACAGCTCCAGAGAACTTAACCTTATGCTATCATCTATTTTAAACTAAAGTCAAGTACAAGTAGATGACCTGTACAAGTACACTTGCATTATCCTAAACCGCGGATCGTATTTTTTCCAGTTAAAACACTCAGGGCTGGCATCTTTCTACTCGCAGGCGGCCAAGGTCGACCAAAACTGATTGACAAATGGTGTCATCTGCGATACCATATTATCAAGAGGTTGAGAGATGAGCAAAGCAGAAAAAAGAGAACTTAAAGTTAGAGAGGACCCCATAAATGTATCATTAGAAGATTTCGAAGCTCTCATTAATCAATACGGTTATATCAAAGGCAGTGGCAGCCATCTCAAAGCTAGAATTAGCAATTATACTATGCCCTACAAAAGAGAAAATCCGATTAAGGTCTGCTATGTAAAAGAATTACTCCAAATCATTGATAGTCTGTAAGGAGATAGAATATGGTTATTAAAAACTTAGAGTATTATAAGAATTTACCCTATACCGTTATGCTGGAACGGCATGATGATCAGGGTACATACTGGGTAGCCAGAATTGTAGAGCTCCCCCATTGCCTAATTTATGGTAATACCCCGGAAGAGGCTATTAAGGAAATTGAAGAAGTTAAACTAGACTGGATTCAGTCTAATCTGGAAGATGGGCTCCCCATTCCTGAACCAACTTCAACTAAATATAGCGGAGAAATTCGAGTTAGAATGCCTCCATCATTGCATCAATTACTAGCCCAGCGCGCTGCTAACGAAGGAGTAAGCCTCAACCAATATATGGTTACAGGGCTGGCTCGGGCTGTTGGCCTGGATGAGGCGCGTAAAGACAAGGTTTCCTGTGAGTAATCAAAAAGCCCCGGTCACAGTTTCCTGTCCGGAGTTCTCTCTATCCACTTTCCATAAGACAATTATAACATATTGACTTTTTGCTTAGCCTCAAAAAAGTGATTTTTATTAGAGGATTATTATACTCTTCAAACTCCTGGGCGCAATCCAGGCACCAGGAATCCCCCTTCGACATCATCCCACGCCACCGTGAGGGCAGCCTCCCATCCTGAATTGCGTAAACTCCGTGGGGATATTGCTAAGCAGATAAGCCGGCGTATTTTCGATTACCCCGTCCAGGGTGGTGATAATATACCTTTTAACTGCAGTATCTTTATATTCGGTTTCTCTAGCAATCCGGATATAATTATAGCTCCTGCTGTATAGCTTGAGGCAGCAGATGGCGCCAGCATCACATTTATCCGGTTCACCCCCACACACGTGGGGAATACAAGGGTTGTGATGTTGCCAGCCATTTTATCTCCCGGCATATCGCTTTTGAACAGACCTGGGTAATTGGGCCTGATTACCCTTCATAAAATAGGAAACTAAACAAGCAGCTTTACACTCATATTTATAGAATTCGCCTGAACTAACAGCAATTGTCAACCATCTATTTTTACCAGGTTGACATTAAACTGATTCGGGGCTATAATGCATCCTTATGAAGAATTTAATCCTGAAAGCTTTACAGCAGGAACAGCCTATCTCCGGCGAAAAACTAGCGAAAAGCTTAAATATCTCCCGAACTGCCGTCTGGAAGCATATTAACCAACTCCGCAATAGCGGTTATCAAATCGGTTCCTCACCCAGATCAGGATACTATCTGATTAAAAGTACGGATCTACTCTTGCCTGAGGAGATTGGACTAAATCTGAATACGAAAATCATGGGGAAACGAATTGTACATCAGAAAGAAATCCCCTCAACCCAGGATATGGCCGCAGAGTTGGCCCGCCAGGGAGCTATCGAGGGCACAACCGTGATTGCCGAAATGCAAACCAGAGGGCGGGGCAGGAAAGGCAGGGAATGGGTATCCGTATCCGGGGGAGGAATTTATCTGTCTCTGATTTTACGGCCGAATCTCGCACCATCACAGATTTTGCAGATCCCTCTGGTGGCCGGCGTAGCTCTGGTAAAAAGCATAGAAAAAATAGATTCTCTCCAACCCCGGATAAAATGGCCTAACGATATTCTTATCGGAAAAAGGAAGGTGGGAGGAATACTCACCGAGATGAATTGTGAAATCGATGAGGTCAATTTTGTAATCTTGGGGATTGGCATAAATGTGAATATTCCCGGCTCGCTTTTAGCAGCAGAGACCACCAGTTTGGCCTCTTCTCTCTCTGAGGAATATGGTGAACATATATCGCGAGCCAGGCTGGTGCAGTCCTTTTTAAACGAATTTGAAATCATTTATGGGCAATATATGAAATCCGGATTTGATTCAATCAGGGATGACTGGAAGCACTTAAATAATACTATCGGATCATGGATCAAGGCTAATGATGGGGGAAAGGAAACTGAAGGACGGGCTCTGGATATTGATAATGAGGGATTTTTACTGGTCAAGAAAGAGAATGGCGACGTCAGCAGAATCATCAGCGGAGATATATCTTTGAGTAATCGTGCTGGTTAGATCTTCCAGTATATTATTTATGTAAAGTGAAGAAAAATGGTGAATATTCAGCTTGTTATTATTGTTATCTATCTTATAATCATGGGAGTAATCGGGGTCTTCAGCCGTAAACCTGCCAGGGATGCTGACGGGTTCTTTGTGGCCGGCCGCAGCATTCCCACCTGGCAACTCTCGGGATCATTAGTAGCAACAATTGTCGGTGGTTCGGCAACACTGGGAGTAGCGGGGCTGGGATTCAGTCGCGGCATCACCGCAGCCTGGTGGCTTTTGGTGGGAACGATTGGGTTGGTAATCCTGGGAATCTTTTTGGCAGGAAAAGTAAGAAAAACCGGTGTTTACAGTCTTCCGGGGTTGGTTGAGAAGCAGTACGGCAGTTCAGTCGCAATGGCCTCTTCGGTGCTTATCATTATTGCCTGGCTGGGAGTGATTGCCGGCCAGATTATTGCGACAGGCAATATACTGAGCGGTCTGGGCTGGGGGAACCCCGTGATGTGGATGATAATTTTTACTGTTATCACTGTATTTTATACGGTTCTGGGCGGTCAGCGTGCGGATATCAGGACCGACATAATACAGGCAGTCATCATATTTGTGGGAATTTTTGTGGGGGTGGCGGTGATACTGCCTTCATTAGGCGGACTGGCAGGTCTCAAGAGTGCCCTGCCAGGGGATTTTTTCTCCTTTCCTCTTAGTTCCAGGTTTACCGCTCAGGACTTGCTGGGATATCTTTTGATCGTGGGTTTGCCCTATGTTGTGGGTGCGGACCTGTATTCCAAGATTCTGTCGGCCAAAGATGAGAAGACTGCCCGGAAATCGGCATTATGGGCGGCTCTCTTAATTATTCCCATTGGCTTCGCCGGAGCGATTATCGGCATGGGAGCCAGAGTTCTGTTCCCCGGAATAGCAGCCGAGCAATCTTTTCCCGTAATCGCCAGTTCCGCCCTGCCACCGGTAGTAGGAGGGTTGCTGCTGGCGGGTTTGGTCAGCGCCACCATGTCATCGGCGGATAGCTGCTTGCTCAGTGCCAGTACCATTCTGACGGTGGATATTATTAAGAAGTTTAAGCCGCAAACTAGTCAGCGGAAAGTCCTCCAGCTGGCGCGCGGGGCAATCGTAATTATTGGGATTTTATCCCTGGTCATGGCATTGGAACTCAAGGGTGTAATCAACTCTCTGATGTTTGCCTATACTATTTTCTCCGCCGGGGTGATTATCCCGGTACTTTTTGGATTTTACAAAGATAAGCTCAAGATAAATTCCGTAGGGGCATTGGCGGCGATCATCGGCGGAGGAGGCTTAGCCTTGATAAGCAAGCTGACGGATGTTGTCAATGTCAGCCAGATGCCGGTCATCGGTTCGCTGGTCGCCATAAAACGTCTTGACCTGTGGGCTTTAGCAGTAAGTGTATTGCTACTGTTGGCAGTAAGCTTCATCACAGATAAAATCAGAGGCCGGGAACAGAACAGTATTGCGAATAAGGAGACCCCATAACCCGGAACCCAATTTACCAGACGCCGGGCTTCTAAAACTCATCTACAGTAAACCGGGTAGTCAATCTTTAAGAAGATCAAAGAATATTCTTGAATTAAGACATCATCCTCCAGGATTATTGCCAGTAATGTAGTGTAGCATTAAATTAAGGGGATGATTTGAAAATTCAATATTCTGCTCTTAAAATGAAAGTGCGGCACCGGTTGCTCAACAATCTCTTTTGGCTCGGATTGTCAAGTCTGATCTGGTGGGTACTGCGCACGGGGGCCAAACCTTCCAGAGGCGTTTATCCCTGCCAGCAAGTGGCCGCGGCTAATAGCTGGCTCTGGATATCTCTATATATCCTGCCTTTATTTTCAACCATCAAAAATCGGATCCCCCGACTGTTACGAACCAGGAGTTTAATTTACCTTCCCCTGGCTCTGGTAATCATCATTTCTCTCATCATGAGCCTAAACGCCAGCCTTTTTTCATCTGACCTGACCGCAATAAACCGGTCCGTGAATCTGGATTTGCAGAGTCAGGTAACAATGCTTTCTCCGGCTTCGGACATTTTCGTAATCAACGGCACATCAGGCAATGACGGGGGGGTTATCAATCTCATCAATCTCATGGGCACCCGGGGCACGCTATTCTACCAATCTCCTCGGACTGGATTTAACCAGGGGCCTTCCGGTCTGATTTCCGCTGATGATGTCATTATTATCAAGATTAACTGTCAATGGGATGAAAGAGGAGGCACCAACACTGATGTCTTGAAATCTGTGATCCAGGCTATTTTGCTTCATCCTGACGGATTTAACGGGGAAATTATTGTCGCAGACAACGGCCAGGCCCAAAATGGCCCTGAAGGTGAAGGAGGCAGCCTTGAATATAATAAGAACAACGCCGAGGATACCGCACAATCCGTCCAAAAGGTCGTCGATTCCTTCTCCGGCACTTACAGAATCTCTACTTATCTCTGGGATACCATCACCAACAATAGAGTCAGGGAATATAGCGAGGGCGATGATGAGGATGGCTATATTGCAGGTGCGGAGATCGATCCGTTTACCGGACTGCTGGTATCTTATCCTAAGTTTAAAACCCAATTTGACACCCATATCAGCTTCAAAATGGGAATCTGGGACCCGATTCGAAAGACCTACAACAGTCAACGGTTAAAAATAATTAATCTCCCCGTGCTGAAATCCCATAAAGAATATGGCGTGAGTGCGGCGGTAAAAAACTATATGGGAGTCACATCCGCCCGGTTAACACGAGAGCTTGGCGCGGATTCCCATTTTACCATCGGCGAAGGGGGGATGGGAAAGCAAATGGCCGAGACCAGGTTCCCGGTTTTGAACATTATTGATGCAATCTGGGTTAACACCACCCCGGGGACGGGGCCTTACACCTCCTATGATATGGCGACCCGGACGAACGTGATTGCCGCCAGCAGCGATCCTTTTGCTCTGGATTACTACGCCGCCAAATACATTCTGGTCCCGGCGGCCCGAAAACAGGGAATTATGGAGGTAAGCCGGATAGACCCGGACAATGTCTCAGAAGGCTCTTTCGGTGACTGGCTGAGAAAATCGAGGGATGAAGCCGTACTCTCCGGCCGCCAGGCCACAGTGGACGAAGCTTATATAAACATCTTTGTCTCTCGCCTGGAAGAAGCTATCCCGGCAGCCTCTCCGGCATCATTAACCCCCTGATCGTTAAAAACTAACCGCTTTATCCCTTATTCATCGCCAAGAAGAATTGGACTGACTGTTCAATCTTCGCAATTGCTTAATTCCAGGATTACTTCGGGAAAAAGGAAAGGAGACGGCATGCCGTGCCCCTAAAGCGAGCCATGATGAGTAATTAACAACCAAGATTGAACAAGAAGAGATTCGCAATAGGTTTGACAATATGGAACAGATTGAGTTATTTTATACCCAATAAATGAAAGGTAGAAGCTATGTTCATTGCTGATTTTCACATCCACTCCAAATACTCCCGGGCTACCAGTAGAGAATGCATACCCGAAATGCTCGAACTGTGGGCACGCCGGAAGGGGCTTAACTTGATCGGGACAGGGGATTTCACCCATCCGGCCTGGCGGGAGGAACTGAAGGAAAAACTGTTCCCGTCTGAGGAAGGACTTTATATACTCAAAAATGACTATTGCAGAGAGGATAATATCCCAGCAGATAATTTTAAGCCTCGATTCATTATCTCCGGCGAAATCAGCTCTATCTATAAAAAGAACGGGAAAGTGCGGAAGGTACATAATTTGATCCTTCTCCCCAGTTTGGAAACGGCTGAAGCCCTCTCGCGAAGGCTGGAAGCCATCGGCAATCTACATTCAGACGGCAGGCCGATCTTAGGCCTTGACAGCCGGGACCTTCTGGAAATCACTTTAGAGGTATGCCGGGAAGCTATATTTATTCCCGCTCATATCTGGACGCCCCATTTCTCCTTATTTGGCGAATATTCCGGATTTGACGATATCCAGGAGTGTTTTGGAGATTTAACGGGCCATATTCATGCGCTCGAAACCGGGCTCTCTTCCGACCCCCCCATGAACTGGAGACTCTCCGCGCTGGACAAGTTCACGCTGGTTTCCAATTCTGACGCTCACTCTCCGGCGAACCTGGCCCGGGAAGCCAACCTCTTTAATATCGATCTTTCTTATCCGCAGATCTTGAGGGCGCTGCAAAACCGCGACACTCAGGAATTTGGCGGAACGCTTGAATTTTTTCCGGAAGAAGGGAAATACCATTATGATGGACACCGGAACTGCAAAGTATGTTTAAAGCCCGCGGATACCCGGGAGGCTGCGGGAATCTGTCCCGTCTGCGGCGGTAAAGTCACGGTGGGAGTGCTTCACCGGGTAGAGGAACTGGCAGACCGCAGCGAGGGATTTGTTCCCCCGGTGGCCCAACATTACGAAAGTCTGGTTCCCCTTCACGAGGTGATCGCAGCTTCAATCGGACTCACGACGGCGAGTGTGAAGGTAAAAGAAAAATACGACGAGATGATTCATCACCTGGGCCCGGAGCTTTTCATTCTCCGCAAGGCGCAATTAAGTGATATTGAACTTGATGCAGGCCCTCTGGTCGCTGAAGGTATTAACCGGCTTCGCTCCAGAAAAGTGGAGGTCACGCCCGGTTACGATGGGGAATATGGAAAAATCCAAATCCTGGACAAAGACGAAATCGGCCGGCTGGCCGGCCAGCTAGGCTTTTTTGGTGAGAATGAGAAAAAAGCTCACAAGCCCGCAGACAGGCCAATTCAAAAGAATCCAGCTCAGGGAGTCCCTGCAAGCCCTAGTTTAACGGATGTCCGGCTACCGGAAAAAGGTGCGGATACTCCCCAGGCAGTGACTCAGGATGAGTTCGATGGATTAAACCGGGAGCAGCGGGAAGCCGTTTCTGCCTCCGACTCGGTTATCGCGGTAATAGCCGGCCCCGGGACAGGAAAAACCAAAACGCTGGTGAGCCGGATCGCCTACCTCACTCAAAAATGCAACGTGCCACCTTCGCAGATCATGGCGGTCACCTTTACCAACCGGGCAGCAAATGAAATGCGCGTCCGACTGACCAAGAATTTCGGCAACCGGCAAACAGTGAAAGACCTGACGATAGGGACGTTCCATTCCATTTGCCTGCAAATGCTATCCGGGCGAAATGGAGAGTCTACCATCACGGTAATTGATGAAAGTGATGCGATTTCAATTGTCGGTGATATTTTAAAGGGCCTTCATTTGAAAGATTCTCCCCGGGAGGTTATGAAAGGGATTTCTCTGATAAAAAGCGGAGCGCAGCCATCAGAGGAGGAAATGGGTGTTCCACCCGGGGTCTACGATTTATATTGTGCACAGCTCGAGCGGTATGGTGTTTTAGACTACGATGATATTCTTCTGAAAACGCTCAGCCTGCTGGAGAGCAGGAGTCCCAGCGAACCGGAGAGCGCCATCCTGCGCAACTCCATTTCCCACCTGCTGGTGGATGAATTTCAGGATATCAATCCGACTCAATACCGCCTGATCAAAGAGTGGGGTAAAAACAGCGAGGGAATTTTTGTAATCGGAGACCCTGACCAATCGATATACGGTTTCAGAGGAGCGGACGCTCGCTGTTTTAACCGGCTTGCAGAGGATTTCCCCAGCCTAAGACAAGTCAATCTCACGATCAATTACCGTTCGACGCCGGAGATCGTCCGCTGCGCCCAATCAGTCATTTTAAAGCGGAATACCGGAGGGGCTGCTCGTTCTCAGGAGGCCGGTAAGGAAAGGGGAGCTAAAGTCCGTCTCGTGGAAGCGAATAACGAGTTTTCCGAAGCGATTTTTGTGGCCAAGGAGATCAATCGCCTGGTTGGCGGCATCGATATGTTGGACGCCCATAAATCATCAATCCGAAATGGGGAAAAAACGGCTTCGGGGCCTTACAGGGGCTTTTCCGATATTGCAGTGCTGTACCGGACCAACCGCCAGTCAGAAATTCTAGAGCAATGTTTCCTGAATGAAGGTATCCCGTATGTAGTCGTCGGGCGTGATGAGTTTCTGGGCGACCGGGAGATCCGAAAAACGGTAGCCTTTTTCCGTTTTATGTTAAATCCTGCCGACCTCGTTTCCTTAGAGTTTTACCTGAAATCAATAGATGCCTGTCAGGCTGGCCTTTTATCAAAGGTCCTCGCAGATTACGCGGTATCTGAAAAAAACATCGCCTCCCTTTCTGAAGTTCTGAAAACCTCCTTGGCGGATCGCTCCTCAAAAATTTTGGATTTGCTCTCCAAATATGCACCGCTTGTCCGCCAGGAAAATCCGCAGAAGCTGATCGAGTCCTGGATAAACGACAACGGTCTTCAGGACAGCCAAAGCCTGGAAAAGCTTCTCAAAATGGCTGTTTTGCACGAAGGGATGCCTACTTTCCTGCAAAACCTTTTGCTGGGGCGTGAAAGCGACGTGGTGCGCAGCGGAAGGAGGAGTTATTCCCCGGATGCAGTTTCTCTCCTGACCCTGCATGGGGCCAAAGGCCTTGAATTTCCCATCGTATTTCTCTGCGGCCTCAAGGAAGGGGTGATTCCTTTGCAGAACCGCGATGGAGATAGCAATTTTGACGAAGAAAGGCGACTTTTCTATGTCGGCCTGACACGGGCTCAGGATGAGTTGATACTTCTGACCCCCGGCGCCCAATCTACTTTTCTGTCCGACATCTCTGCAGACTCTCTTTCTACGGGAAAGGCTTTTTTACACAGAAAATCGTTTATGTTTGAGCAGCTTAGTTTTTTTGATACGCCGTAAATAGCTCATGTCCAGGCCAAACTCAGAGATATTAATATTTTCAGAAAGCTTTTATGTTACAGCTTTCTTAAGCCGTAACATGAGTTATAATTTAAGACTGACCTCTACCCCGTCAAATCCTGCGTCGTAGTAATGACTTGCGTATTTCCCTGAATTTCTGACATGGCTAAGATAATCCGGCATCTGGTGCGCAAATATCTTGACATTATCCGCAAAAACGATGCCGTTCTTCCCCAATTTGGGTTCAATCAACTTCAGGTATTGATAATATTCACTCTTTTCCGCATCTATAAAAGCCATGTCGAATTCCTCATCCAGGGTGGGAATAATTTCTAACGCATCTCCGATGAAGATTTTGATCTTATCTGAGAGACCGGCCCGGGAGACATTTCCCCGCGCTATTTCGGCCGAGTGGGGGTTTATTTCAATGGTGTAAATCTGACCCTCGCTGACCAGATTACCGGCCATTAAGATCGCTGAATAGCCTATTAGGGTTCCTATTTCCAGAATCTTTTTCACTTTATATTTACGCACGGTCTCAACCAGAAATTCTCCTTTTACCGGACCTATAATCGGTAAAAATATTTTGTGCGACAACTCTTCAATTTCCTGAAGCACCGATGCAGCCTTTAGGGTAAGGCTTTTATTGATCATGGCAATACTCCCTGAAATACCTTTATATAAATTCTAACAAATATTTCATTTGCTCCTACCCAATCCGGAAATAATTGACCTTAATCCCGGTCTATTTGTAGATCGCAATAGGACTCTATTTGTTAGCTCAGAAGGAATATGTTAAAATTTTTTTAACCGTAATAGGTGTTTACTGCAAGTGAAAAGAGGTTCTGTTTGGTCAGGGTTGGTAAGGCTTCATCATCACGAGATACTTTCCTCCGTGGGAATCTCCCCCGAATCAAGCACAACTAAGATTGAACAAAATCTAAAAAAGAATGAGAGTACAGGGATAAGAGTTGATGTCAGAATTGTGGCGTAAACCGTTCGATGCCGAATTAAAGGCGACCAAACCTGTAAAAATTACCATTGATAAAGAGAGATGCAAGGGTTGCAGTTACTGCGCTGAGTTCTGCCCGCGTGACGTTCTGGTCATGAGCCAGGAAATAAACGCGAAGGGGT
>Ga0153915_10007223_pt1 | contig 10467 bp, 9 predicted proteins | sample Opewatmetagenome_2_FD_107003 | JGI IMG/M metagenome (GOLD analysis project Ga0153915, IMG submission 107003) | Freshwater wetland microbial communities from Ohio, USA - Open water 3 Core 3 Depth 3 metaG | ecosystem: Environmental > Aquatic > Freshwater > Wetlands | place: USA: Ohio, Lake Erie... | reverse complement strand
GAAAGATGAAGGAGAAGCTTTCTTGGTAGCTTGAGGAGACCTGATGCCCTGGCCCAATAAGATGAGAGAAAAAAAGATTAAAAGAATCCCAAGTCCTAAGGGATAAAAACCGGGGCCAGGTTGGGTTGGAGTGCCAATGTTATAGCTAATTGACCAGAGAGAAAGCAGAACGCCAACAGCGATCCAAAATATTCCACTAATTAAATCAGAATATTTCACCATCTATTTATTTTCCCATAGGAGATGGTGGGAATCCCTTGCCTTCAAAGCGAGGGAGGATTTAGTTGATCCTTTCTATTTTAGAAATTCTCTGTAGATCTCATATCCTTGGGTTACATAATCACCAAGCTCCTTACTATTCCGATAGAAAATTGGAAAGCGAAGATCCTTCATCCCCTTAACAAAATCCGGTTCCTTCATCGCCTTGGTAAATGCCTCTTCAATCTTTTTAACAATCCCCTCTGGGATACCCTTCGGGCCTTGAACTCCCATAAACAATCGGCAAGGTATATTGTAGCCTAACTCCCTTAAAATCGGGGTTTGTGGATATTCCTCAGCCCTTTCTTCTCTAAATATAACTAAAAGTCTCGTCTTTCCCGCCTCAATGAAAGCATAGTTAAAATCACCAGACACCATATCGATATGACCTCCTAAAAGTGCGGTCTCCGCTTCTCCTGTTGCCCCAAAGGGCATATGGCTAATTTCTACTCCCTCCTTTTGTGCTATCTTTTTTATAATGGTTGGGTTAAGACCGATTGAAACGGCACCAAAAGTTAGTTTTTTTGAACTCTTGCGAGCAGAGTCTATGATGTCCTTAAGGCTCTTGAATGGAGAATCAACACGGACGACTAAGCCGGGGTTGGAAGTCGTGAACTGCATAATTTGTCTAAAATCCTTTACTGAATGATAAGGAACCTTTTGTAAAAAAGGTACGACAAGCATAGGGCCAAACGCACTGAAACCGATCGTATATCCATCCGGTTTGGCTTTAGCAATCTCTGCCATCCCAATGGTAAGCCCAGCCCCAGGTTTATTCAAAGGGACAATGGGCTGCCCAAGATATTTTTCCGCATGCTTTATTAACATACGGATGCCAAGCTCAGAAGCACCTCCTGGGGGAAGTGGAATGATGAAAGTAATTGGACGAGTGGGATAGTTCATCACTTCTGAATCCTGGGAATACCCAAAGATCGGAAAGAAGAGTATGAGGATGAGACATAAGGGGAAAATGATCTTTGATTTGAATAGCGTGATCTTCATTCTTGTTTCCATTTTTGCCTCCTTGCGAGTATCCTTTAAGACGATTCTTCAATATATTGATTCCACTTTCTTTCTATCTCCTCAAAATTTCTTCTGAGACATTACAAACCCTTGGACACGTCATGAGGGTTTCTTGAATCTAAAACCCGTACTCCTGCCACCTTCGGCTGATCAGTTCCGCTGTCTTAGAATCAATCTCTGTACACAAGGGGGGTTCTCTTCTCCCACCATATTGCTCCTCAGGCTCCAAATCCCAATTGACCGTGGCGTCAATGAATAGCCTGGTCCATTTTCCCCCTCCATACTTCACAACATCCCTTTGCCAAAGAGGAGTGCTTGGGTCTAACATGCTACCAGGGGTCCCAGAGAAAAACTGAATAGCCCCCATGGCAGCATTCGTCCGGTAAGCCAAGGCCCACTCCACTGCGGCATCATCAAATATATCTATGTCTTTGTCAACTACGATGAGGTTCTTTCCCCGATGCTGAGCACTCGGTATGCCAAACACAACAGCAGCCACGAGCTTAGCATGCCCCCTGAAAATCTTGTCAATCTGAACTCGCAGATTGGTTAAATGAGTAATGGGAGGTCCCCACACACCTGTTACGTTAGGAACTCCAGCAATTTCTAAGGCGCGCCATATCACCGCACAGTGGACTGGACCAAGCCAGTACATCCCCTCACTCGCATGGCCAGGGGAGTGTCCAACAATGCCGCCACGGAAGATAGGGTCATTTCGGTAAGTGATGCAGTCCACGTGAATGACAGGCTTAAGTTGCCTGAAACCAGCGTAGAAACCAGGGTATTCACCGAAAGGTCCTTCCATCTGAAATGTCTTGGGGTCAGGAGAAATCCTACCTTCCACCACCATCTCAGCCGTAGCTGGAACATATAAATCTGACGTCTCACATTTGACCAATTCCACCGGTTCCCCACGCAAACCTCCTAATAATTCGTATTCAGAACAGTCAGCGTGCACAAGGGCTGTGCCGGAGTAAATGATCAGGGTAGGGTCCCAACCATAGACGACAGCCACAGGCATCTCCTCTCCTCGCTTCTCATACTTCGAGAAATGGACTCCCCAATGCTGACTACGTGAGAGCAGAACAGATATGGATTTTTCATCATCACCGATCATCCCCCTGTAGGTTCCACAATTCATTATCTTGGTATCAGGATCCATGGTCACCACGGCACAATAAGTATTTATATATCTTCCCCCATCCATATGGTTCCACATAGGAACGGGAAACTCATATAGATTAACAGCATCGCCTTTGATGATGTTCTCCTTCACAGGCCCTGAAGTAACCTTGACTGGATCAAACCGGCTTTCAAGCCTTTGTTTGATAAATTGGATGATTTCTCTATAGTGGGTTTGTTTAGGCAAGCCGAGGGCAAGTGCCAGTTTTTCTCGCGAACCCAAACCACCAGCGAACACCTTACGACAACGGGTAGAGTGGTAATCCTTGATGTTCTCAAGCAGAAGTGCTGGGCCTTCTTTATCCGCTACCCTACGGGCGATAGCACCAAGCTCCAAGTTCCAGTCCACCTCGGTCTTGATTCGTTTCAATAGTCCTTCCTCTTCAAGTTTCGCAATCCAATCTCGTAAACTCCGATAAGCCATGCTACTCCTCCCCTATCCTTTCTAAGGATTACAAGACATCTGCCCGTCTTCTATAGTCGTCCTGTAAATAAATCAATGCAACCACAAAGCAATCTTTGGCATAGCAATAATAGACGAGTTCCTTACTTGTAGCATACATTTTGGGAACCGTTTCCATAGTTATCCACTTACTAAATGTAAGAATGCACACTCCTTTGGAACCTCCCTTTATACAAGATTAAGATTTTATTTAAAGAATCTTGGGATTAGTTTCATCGCATTTCTATAAAAAATCTTCCCTTTTTCTTCCTCACCAAGACCTGATTTCTCGACCACATCGATAGTAAGGGGAATTCTGAAACCTCGCGTATATGGGAAATCCGTGCCAAAAAGGATATGATCTGCTCCGACAAGCTGATAGGTGAACAGAAATGTGGACTGGTAGGACGTAGTCGTATCATAATAGAGTCTCTTCAGGTAATCGCTGGGTAACTTCCCTGTATCTTTTATTCCCTTTCTTGCGGTCTCATAGGTTTGAAAGCCCAAATCGATTCTCGGATAAAGAAAGGGAATCGCCCCTCCCAAATGAGGTAATACCATTTGGATATTTGGATATTTTTCGAACAGCCCACTTAATACCATTTTCGTTACCGTCAGCGTTGTCTCAAGAGCAAAACCAACAATCGTTGCGGTTTGATAATCCCTGAAATGTTCCGGTGCCCTTGGATCCATAGGATGCAAGAAGACCGGTAGTTTTTTTCTGTTTATCTCCTCAAAAATGGGAAGGAACTCCTCAGACTCAAGGGGTCTCCCACTAATGTTTGTCCCTAATAGTATTCCATCCATCTTTAATTCATCAGTGGCCCGGTTCAGTTCGTCTATCGCATACTTCGTATCAACAAGTGGGATATTCGCCAGGCAACCAAATCGATTCGGATATTTCCTACAAATTTCACTAAGCCCTTCGTTTGTCATTTGCGCCAGAGCCAAGCTAAGTTCCTTGTCCTCAAAATATACGTTCGGGGTTGACACTCCCAGCACTTCCACATCGATTCCATTCTCATCTTGCTCTTTAATGCGCACCTCCGCAGAGTCCCACTTTACCTTCGATAAAGAAATTCCCACCGTACTATCGACCTTAGCTTTTTCCAGCTCTTTTAAATACCTCTCGGGATAATAATGACAGTGAACATCAATCTTTTTCACGACATGCCTCCTCATGCAATGTGTTTTGAATTTCAGTTAAAAAGTCAGACGGTTGCCCAGCTAAACCTTAGCCAATTTCTCCCATCGCGGCTGACAGTCTTTGCGGCTGAGAACTGGTCTATGTCTCTTTGCATCGACCGGATAATCCGGCATACCGTAGAAACGGCATTGGCCAGGACCTTGCAGCCTAGCTCTCTCGCGCGCTTCACGAGCACATCCCCTTCGGCAACGGATAGGTGGCCGCATCCTAGAACGGAGTTCGTTCCTTTGATGAGTTCCAGGGTCTCTTCGCCCTGGGAGAGGAGATGACCTTCCTCCCCAAGGATGGAGTAAGGTTTCACCCGTTTCTTGTAAGGAAAAACTTTCTGGTCGTCGCCATACATATTCTGGTGGTTTCTGGAGCTATAGGTCGGCTTCTGGATCTGCTTCGTACCGAGGGCGGGGGCAATTTCGACGACGGAGGGATTAAGTCCCCCTACCGCTTCGTTAAGCATGATAGCGCCAAAGGCCTTTGTCCGAAAGCCCATTTCATTGATGGGAGCGGCCATCGACTGGATATTGTACGTGTGATCGAGGAAGAGAAGACCCCCCATCAAGTGTTCGGTCCCAAGCCTCACCGGCTCCAAGCCAGTAAATTTTCTTTTCTAAACCCAAGGGGCCGGGTGCATGGGAAGATCGTACATCCCTCGAGGCTGATCATCCTGTTCTCCCCTCATCTGAATCTCTTGCCGCTTAAGAACCATCCTCATGCAATCTTCAGGAGCCGCTTTGCATTCCCTCCCGTTATCTTTTCCATATCCTCGGCCGGTATCGGGAGGGAGGTAAGGCCGCTGAGGTTCATCCTGACAAATGTTTCACCCGATTCAGGACCGAAAGGGTAATCAGAGCCGTACACAACGCGATCAGGTCCGAAAAAAGCGTAACCGCACGCATAGGCCTCCGGTGGCCCTCCGCTGAGACAGCTATCCCCGTATATTTTTTTCCAGTATTCCGACATATCTCTCGGGAGCTTTTCCCTGAGTCTCATGAGCCCGAATTGAATCCTGCCCGCAAAATAGGGGAACATGCCTCCGAGGTGGTGCATGACAATTTTCAGGGAAGGAAAACGATCCAGCACACCGCCGAAAATCAGTCTCCAGACGGCCTGGGTGGTATCGAGAGGCCATCCAAAACGGGACATCAGCATCCAGGGTTCCTCATCCATAAGCGGGTAAGATCGCCAATACGTAGGATGGAGAAGCAGAGGAAGATCATGCTCAACCAACACTTCGTAGAACGGAAAATACTCGGAGGAATCGAGGCCTTTTCCGTTCTGATTGGTCGCAACAACTACCGCCCGGCAGTCGAGCTCGTTGATCGAGCGGTGCAGTTCGGTCATCGCGCTGGGCACATCGAGGAGGGAAATCGCGCAGACATTGACAAACCTTTTGGGGTACGCTTTGCAGAGGGCGTAGTTGTCATTGTTCGAGAGGCGGCATATTTCGGCTGCTTCAGCAGGTTCGAATCCGTAGAGCGCCTCCATCGTGAGGCTGACGGCCTGGACGTCGATGCCGCACCTCTCCATCACGCTCAGGCGGGCCTCGGGGTCCTCATTTTGACGCGGGAAGGGGAACCTTCTTGGCCCGGCCTCAGCGTTCACTCCTCGCTGCCGGGCTCTCCGGCCATTTTCCACGATTGAACCTACCGCACTCGAGATAAGGTGGCAAAAAACATCAACAATCATGGTCATCTCTCCTTTTGGATTTTCATCAGTCTACCCCTGCCATCCGCCCCCACACATCACCACTTCCCCCAAAGGCCAGAACCTTTTCGTCACTTTGGTGAGCCATGGTATTACATATGGCGTTATGCCAAATATACCACTAAAATTTGCCATGTCAAGACCATGTAAACGTTGTTTTGACCAGTAACACACGATCTCGTGAAGTGAACCCGTTGACAATTCAAAAACTATTTATTAAAGTGTTTTTGAATTTCTATGTAATTTAGATGGAATAACTCGAAGCATAAAAGGGAACGATTCAATGCCTTCTGGATTTGATATAGAAAGGCAAAGGAAATTTATCCAGTCAACCTCTCGCCCTTAGAAAATCTTCTTCTCTCTCTTAACTTGCCCTCAAATTGTCTCCTTGGACACGCCATATTTTGGCCAATTAGACGTCATCAAAAAATTAATTATGAATTATGGGATTATATGGGATCCCAAGTATATTATTGACAATATTTTATCTATTTGTTATTTTGATAACGTTTTTCAAATACATCTGAGGCAAAGCAAGATAGTGGTATCTAATATGAGCGGTTATGGTAGCAACAGTGGCAGAAAAGATTCTGGTGGGGGCATCTGTCAAAGAAGAGGTTAAGCCCGGTGAGTATGTAACAGCGCATCACCCCCTTTCTTTTCGATTAGGGTAATGAAGAGGGGCCATTGGGTCATGGATAAAAAAAGCGTCGTCAGTGAGAACTAACCGTCTCTGGGAGCGTGCAACATCCTTTTCGAAAGAAGCCACTTTTGGCCTTAACCACCAAAGGGCAAGAAGGAGGAGTGGAATTTCCTTCCCATACCGAAGGGTATGATAAAGGCCCCTGCTTGACATGTAAATAGAATCTTTAATCAACTTTGTTTTAGAAGGAGGAGTAATCCACAGGGTACTACAAGACCCTCGAGATTTTGCCCTTTGGGCCGCCCCGCTCCACCTAATGGGGCTGGGCTAAAATCTCTCCGCTCTCTACCCCCTATGGAACACTCCTCGGGTAACATTACTTCACTTCAAATATATTATACGAGGAGGTCATATCATGAAAAGAGTAGTAGCTATAGTTAGTTTATTGATTTTGATGTCATTCTTGCCTATGCCAATTTATGGGAAAGAAGAACCTGTTAAACCGGCTGCTTTCTATAGTGGCAAGACTATAGATTTCACATTAAGCGAGGCACCCGGCGGTGACATGGACCTTGTGGGACGCTTAACAGGACCATACCTGAAAGACCACACGGGTGCTACGCCAATATTTACTAACCGGCGTTCGGCCGGAGGTGTTGAGGGCTACGCATATATATACAGGGCAGCACCAGACGGCCTTACCATGGGAGTTGGCACGACCCTCCCGCTGATCTTGAACAGGATCACTGAAGCCCCTGGCGCTATGTATGAGCCGGATAAATTTGGTTACATCTGTTCCTTCCTACGTGTCAGAAGTATGTTCATTGTGGCTGCTAATGGACCCTATAAGACAATCGCTGACCTGAAAGGAGCCAAGAAGCTTGTATTGGGCGCAACCAGTCCACAAGGGAACTTAGCTTTGTCGACTATGAGTTGTATTAAATTGCTGGACCTTGATGCCAAGGTAATTACCGGAACCAAAGGGGTAGGTCCTCTGCTGCAAACTATATTAAGTGGAGAGATAGCTGGGTCCTGCGTGCCGATGCAAGTGGCCTTGAGGGGAATTAGAGATGGCAACTATAGGGCCTTATTCACCTTATCCAGTGAAAGGTTTAGTGCTATTCCTGCTGTTCCTGCTTTGACGGAAATATACAGCATAGGGGAGAATGAAGAGAAAAAAGAATTACTGACAATTTGGGGTAAACATTTGTTGATGTCCCATGCTCTTATCACTTCGCCAGGCGTCTCCAAGGAAAAGCTTGATTTTTTACGCGAGATATATCCTAAACTTAAAAACTCACCTCAATTTAGAAAGGACATAGACAGACTATTCGCTTTTCACGTTGAGGATGCTGACATCTTAGAGGGAACGGAAGTCGAGAAATCAGTAAAGGATGCAATGAGTCAGGCAGGAAAAATGAAATCAATCTTTCTCCAGTTGATAAAAGAATATCGCCTATAGCTGCGTCCTCAAAGAATAACTGCTTTATGTTTAGCGTGATAGTAAAGGACAAATCGGGACTCATATATTTAGGAGGGTAAGGTAAAATGGTTGAAGCATTGTTACAGGGCACAGCCACTGTTTTCCATCCTACGATTTTAATTGGTATATTTATAGGGACTGTGTTCGGCATTGTCATAGGCATTATACCCGCAATCGGTGCGATGGTGGCTTGTTCCCTTTTCTTACCCTTCGTCTACCGGATGCCACCGGATCTCGCTCTCAGCTTCTTGGTTGCAATTACCTCTGTAACTGTAACTGGCGGCTCCATCACTAGCATATTGTTGGGTATACCAGGAACAGTACCTAATGCTGCGACTATTATCGATGGTTTCCCTATGGCCCAGAAAGGAGAAGGGGGTCGTGCAATTGGTGCGGCTGTTGCTAGTTCAATGTTTGGTGGTATTATATCGGTATTTTTTGCCTTAGGGATGATTCCAGTGATCAGACCTATTGTCTTAACATTCAGGGCACCGGAGATGTCTATGGTGATATTAATGGGGCTCTCATTCCTGGCGATCATAGCGGCTGGTTCACCAATAAAAGGTATGATCAGTGGGCTTTGGGGTTTACTATTAGCCCTCATTGGATTTCAGGGGCTAACTGGTGCCTACCGTTTTACCTTTGGGAGCATGTTCCTATCCGATGGTATCGATCTCATCGCAGTTGCCTTAGGTTTATTTGCATTGGCCGAAATGTTTGACATGATTGTTAGTGGGAAGACTACTATTGCCAAGCGAGAGACGAAGGTAAGAATGAGACACGTACTGCAAGGCGTAAAAGATGTCTATGTTCATAAATGGCTGTGGTTACGCAGTAGTCTAATCGGATACATCATTGGAGTAATACCGGGCATTGGTGGCGATGTTGCGATGTTTATTGCCTATGGTCATGCCAAACATACTTCCAAGAATTCAGATAAGTTCGGCGCAGGCTGTGTAGAAGGTGTTATTGGCCCTGAAAGCGCCGACAATGCTTGTGTGGCAGGTGATTTGTTGACCACCATGGTTTTTGGCATACCAGGTGGCCCAGTCATGGCTATCCTCTTAGGTGGGTTTTTATTAGTTGGCGTCATCCCTGGCCCTGTAATGGTTAAAGAGAATTTACCCCTCGTTTTTACCTTGCTAATAGGAATAGCAGTGGCTAATGCTATCGCCGGAATTATTTGCATTTTGGTTGCTCCACAACTAATCAGGGTGGCCTCCATCCACATTGATTACCTATTTGTCGTAGTTCCGGTTGTTGTGTTTGTTGGAGCTTTTGTTACTGAATCCGACGTTTTAAACCTGATTGTTGCCATTCTGTTTGGGCTTCTGGGCTTTTTGATGAAGAAGTTTGATTATTCCAGGGCAGCGTTTGTTTTAGGTTTTGTATTGGGAGAGTTGTTCGAATTTTATCTTTCCCGTTCGCTTAAGATATTCGGGCTAACGTTTTTCTTAAGCCCTGCCTGTCTGACAATGATCGTTATTATCATCGGGGTATTCTCCTATCCGTGGTTTAAGAAAATCGTGAGTCGTAAGTTTCTAAAAGGGAGTAAGAAGGTATGAAAATAAGGTCCAGCTCTATTTTTCTTATATTTGTCCTATTACTCATGCTATTCACTGCCGGGGTGTCATTAAGTTTCCATTACTTTGAAGCTTTATTGGCCCCCCTACTGCTCAGTATTGCTATTTTTATTTTGGCAGCAATAGAACTTCGAAAGGAGCTGGTATCTGAAGATAAGACGACACAGGGCGTTGCAAATACAATTCCAATGGGAAGGGTTCAGGATAGAACTGCATTGCGTCGCTTTGGCATGGCTCTGGGCTGGATGGGAGGCCTCATCTTGGGTATCTATATTCTTGGCTTTTTCTTAAGCATTCTACTTTTTGCCTTTACTTATGTGAAGCTGCGTGGGCGTGACTGGCTCCGAGCCACTATCTTTGCTGTATCTTTAACACTCATATTATACTTGATCTTTGAGATGGGGCTGAGGTCTCAATTATTCCGTGGACTGCTTTTCGGCGCATGATAATAGGTTCACGGGTATGTTCCAAAGGAGCAAAATGCATATACCTCTCCCCTGTAGTCATAGATTTCCAACTAACTAACTGGATGTTTGTTGATCAATCTTTTTGCTAATCTCTTTGGCCATCTGCTGATCCCATTGCAAAGACGCATTTCAGATCCAATGTCTCAATTTAGGAAGTCATTGCGCTACATGAACCACTTAGGCACCTTTTCTCATAAATAATTAAATTGCCTTTTGATAAGCGGCCTTTGTCCGATTCCTCAACTCTGCCAAAAATTTTATTATATCTTCACCCGATCTAAATTTAGTTCGATCATACTTCTCAAAATGAGTCATCTCTTTAAGCTCTCTCCGGTAAGGAAGGGGAGGCTCGTACGCTGGGTATCCAATTGGAACAACTGCATGGATCTCCAGTATCTCAGGAATGTCTAAGAGAATTCTCAATGATTGTTCCCAAGCGCGACTGGGACTTACCCACTGTGATCCCAATCCAAGGGCT
>Ga0153915_10007222_pt1 | contig 10467 bp, 4 predicted proteins | sample Opewatmetagenome_2_FD_107003 | JGI IMG/M metagenome (GOLD analysis project Ga0153915, IMG submission 107003) | Freshwater wetland microbial communities from Ohio, USA - Open water 3 Core 3 Depth 3 metaG | ecosystem: Environmental > Aquatic > Freshwater > Wetlands | place: USA: Ohio, Lake Erie... | reverse complement strand
TTGTACGCCATGCTGTACAGGACATAAACGTCCATCAATCCAGCAGCAGCCGTAGCACCTCCGACCACCATTTGTAAAGCCTGGGAAGCAGCATACTGCTTGCCCAAAGCGTAAGCTGCCGTAGCACTGAGCGCATTGGAATTCACGAAGACACCGCCTGTGGATTGAGGCACAATGTCCGATGAGGCAAAGAAGCCAGCAGCCGAGTCACTGTCACCAATGGTGAGAGTGACTGAGGCGGTGAAGGCAGTCCTTACCAGGGTCAGGGCATTGTGCACCACTGCACCGGCTGGTAGTGTGAGTAAATCATACGTGGCCTGGGTGGTCACGATGACATCATTGGTTGTGTCTGGCCCGACCAGCAAATGGGCACAGCGCATGAGAGCAGGGAAATCTCCTGAGTTCAGGAACTCACCAACATAGGGGATGGTCTTAGACATGGCTCATCTCCTAGTCGTTATAGGCCATTGAGTACACCAAGTAAACGTGGATCACACCAATTGCAGCAGTGGCTCCGGCTACGACGACATCAATCGTCTGGGCAGCCGTGTATTGCTTGCCGGTGGCATAGGCTTCACCCGCAGCACTGGAGTTCTTGAGGATGCCGGTGGTTACAACATCGGTGGAACCGATGTCTGCAGCAGCCAGGTAGCCTGCAGCCGAGTCAGAGTCTCCAATCGTCAGGGTCACCGACTCTGTGAAGACAGAGGTGACAATGGACTGGACGTTATGCACGATCAATCCAGCCGGAACGGTGAAGAGAGGATAGGTATTGGCGGTGGTGATGACCACATCATTGGTTGTAGCAGGGCCAGCGGTGAGGTGGGCTACCCGCAGGGGAGCGGGGAAGTCCTGTGAGTGTAGGAATTCACCTACATACGGAATGGTTTTGGACATGTTATCACCTCAATCGTGGTTATGTAGATAGATTATGGATCAGGCTTTTGTCCGACTCAGTTCTGTAGAATAACCAGAACGTGCCCGCTCCTGTGAGCGTGTCAGACGTAGTGTTGGTTTCAGTGAAGAGGATGTCCTGCGCAGCCGTGTAGTTCTTGCCACCGAAGTTGGCTTTGAACCCAGTGGTGAGTAGCACGTCTGAGGACAGTGTGTACAATGCAGCAGCCGTGTCACTGTCACCCAGAGTTCCACCGACACTACCCGCTGTGGTTGTCCAGCCTGTGGTGACTTCGATCATCACACCCAGAATGAGTGTATTGGCGGGTACTCTACAGACTGTGGTGGTCTTGGGAGAGGTGGCTCCGTAGGTTACGGAGCCAACCTTGGCAACCCGAAGGCCATCACGCAGGGCCTCAGCAACGTGGAAACCAGGAGCATAGGGTGGGGTTTTGAGCAGTTCGATAGTCATTTCGTTGTACTCCTATGTCATGCTCAGGTTTATAGATCGCTGAAGACGTTGGTGTGCTTGATGCACCGGATCCAGTCGCTGTTCAATACCTGCGTGGACAGGCTCATCTTCCAAGCCAAAGAGCCACGCTGATTGAGGGGATCTGCAGCGCCAGCCGAACCGACTGGTTTCATGATGATCTCGACTGGGCGCATCTTACTGCCAGTGAGAGGTTTACCGTCTGGGCCTTGGTTGTCGACCGAGGCAGGCTCGGGATAGCCGGACAAACCCAGGATGCAGTGTGACTCACGCCCGATCAACAGGGCAGCGTACACATCCGTGGTGCTGCCGACACCTACATCGGCCCACTCGGTGACGTTGGCTGACACGAAGATCTTCATGCGCAGGAGACGCCCGATGTAGCCGTTGCGGATAGCCGTGTTCGGGGCTTCCTGGATGAGCAGGTTGACGAAGGTGGGGTCGAGCATGAGGGTGGCGTAGCTGTGCGGGTGAATGATGAGAATGAAATCCTCACCGTCCACGGGCAGGGCTGAGGCCGCTTCGAGGTAGGCGTACTGGCGGATGAGATCGGTGTAGGACAGGTCGTGAGCAGGGCTGTCCAGGTTGCCGACAGCCGACTGTCCACCTGAGTAGTCGATGGTGGAGTCCGTAACTAATTCGTTGCGGACTAGGGTGTCGGCCGAGAGACCTACCTGCTCACCCAGGATGCTGGTCATCTCGGATATGATTGGATCGAAGTTTTCAAGATCCACAAGATCGGTAAAGCCCATCCAAGCGCCATAGAATGCAGGCGTCATGGTGATCAGGGTGGGCACAACTGCAGCGGTTTCCGCAGGCGTGGTGCCTTCGGTTAGCTGCGTGGTCATGGCTGAGAGAGATCCGTACTTGCGGACTTCATAGGAGCCATTTTTGGAAAGGCGGGCACGCATGGCCCAACGTCCGTGGACGTAGCGTGGGATCGCCCGAGAGAGCAGACGCTTTTCATATTGAACCTTGATCGCGTCCGAAAACGTTGAGGTCTGTATTGTTGCAGCCATCTCAGTATCTCCAGAGTTTTAGGTTGGTGCCCGCCATTATCCTACGTGAGTGGAATAATAGAGGGCGGAAGTACCTGTTCCTCCACCAACTTGTACACCTCTTCGGCTGAGCCATACCTCTTGATTAGATCATCCCAGGTAGGCCCACCTCCAGCGGGTGCAGGTGTAGCAGAGATCGGGGTACGCACGGGGGTTGTAGTTGCTGGAGTTACAGGAGCAGGCGCGGGGGTTTCGAGAGTCTTGAGTTTGTTCTGAAGATCTCGGATCAGAAGTTGAACTCCTGTCCAACCTGAGTTGACCAGGGCATCCAGACCTTGATCTCGAATGAGTTGAGACACGGGTACTCCTTGTTCGACAAAGAATTGGGTGTAGTTCTGAAGAGCCTGACTTTCTTGAAGGCGCTGTTCGGCATCCATAGCACGTTGCTGCCAATCACTAGCCCTCTCCAATTCCAAGTTCTTCTGGAACTCGACCTTCTCATCGTCATCAAGAGAGGCCATCTGTGCTCGACGGAGATCGTCTTGCAACTGCTTTCTCTCTTCATCCCATTTACGCTGCTGCTCACTAATCTGACGCTGGAACGTGGACTTGATGTTGCGGATGTCTTGTTCCTGTTTGTTGAGCATCTCCTGTAACTTCTTCGGATCTGGCCCTGCATCTGGCACAACTGGGGTAGGCGTCCCTGCTGGAACCGTACCTGGGGTGGAGGGCGCTGGTGTAGGTTCCGAGGCCCCACCAGCCGATCCACCATCTGTTTGCTCAAATCGAACGGGCTTTATGAACATTGTTTCTATCTCCTAATTCATTATAAGGTTTTGGTCAATCTAAAATCAAGACTTCGCAGCCTTTAGATTGTTACGAATTACGCCCGCCCACTCGGGGTACTTGATCACCACCTTCTTCAGGTAAGTAACCGTTGCTTTCGACACTGTGCTCTTTCCAGCAGCAGCATCATCGACTTGCTTGACAGCCTCTGGATGCAGGATGGCTAACAATTCAGCCGGCCACCAGGGTCGACCCGTGTAGCCACCTGCACCCAGTTTGCCAGCGAATAGTTGCATGACATCCAGTGTGGATCGCTTGCCCTGGGGCAGCCAGAAGGCTTCCTCGGCTGCAGCAGAGCCGGCTGAAGGATAGTAGCCTCCCCCTCCCCCCGCCCCACCCGCTCCACCTGCAGCTTCAGTGGCATAGGCTGGATAGTAGTAGGGCACCCAGACTGGATTGTCTGCAGCGAATTCCTTCTTCATCTCGTAGTAGCGATTGATCTTGGCGTACAGATCCTTGTTCTCATTTCTCCAGGCTTTGCGCTCAGCATCATCCATGGAGAAGTAGATCGACATGACACGGTAGAAGTCCTCACCAAGCTCGGCCGTCACCTGAGCCTTGAATGTATCATTGAGCGCATTCGCCGTCACCATGTCGAGTAGTTGTTGCTCTGTTGGTTTCTCTGCACCTGCCTTTTCAGCAGCCTCCAATAGAAGTTCCCTGAAGTTCCAGTATTCGTCTATGTCTGCGTAGTTATCAGGATCTCCACCGACTGCATACCAGACATCAAAATCAGACTCATAGCCACCCAGAGCAATATAGGCTTTGCGCAGTTCATTGTAATTAGTGCTGCTCTTGGGGCCGGCCCAGGATAGGATGTCCCATATCTTTTGGGTCTCAATTTCGGTGTCGGACTTACCCATGTTCGTGATCTCTTCTGGAGTAGCGTAGTTCAGCCCGCGCACGGTGGCGCTGATCTCATCACTGGTGAATTTCTCTGTGCCATATTTTAGCCGGATCCAGTCAATCACATCTTGCTCAGAGGGTTCAAAGGTGTGGGTATTCAGGAACTGTGTCTCAGCCAGAGTGTAATCGTTGCCTTTCTTGCCTGCGACTGCATCATAGAACGGCTGCAGGTACAGAGCTTCATAGGCTTTCCAAATCGCGCCGATCACAGTGTCCGTTTGTAATTCCCATTTGTCATAGCCTTCACTATTGGTAGACTTGACCAGTTTCTGAATGATCTCAGGCACCAGAGCCATGCGCTCTTTCATGTCATATTCATTGTCGTAGATGCGGAACTTCAGGGAGGCCTCAAATATTGGAGAGAGGATCTCAGCCTGCTTGGGTAGGGATGCTTTCCATTCGATCACTCGCAGTTGGTAATCTTCCCAGGACTCACCTTCCATGCGACTGGGGTAAGTCTGTCGGATCTGTCTCCACCACTTGCCAGTGATGTATTCCTCGACCATTTCCATTGGTTTGTAACCGATTACGTAAGCCTTGCGTGCCAGAGGATACAGAGCATTGGGAGACCAATCATCATCAATCTTGCCGACCTCAGTGAAATAGTCTGTCCAGATCTGGTCACGCAGTTTGTCGGCTCCAACGGGCACCTGCATCAAACGCTTGTCACGCTCAACGGATGCAGCTTTCAATGCCTCGTAGTAGTTCTGGGTTTGCTCATCTATGGTAGCTTCCTGGGCGATGGCATCCCGTCTGGCCTGGCCCTGCAGTTCGTTGCCCAGGTTATCCGTGACATAGCGGGTCATCTGATAGGCGCTCCAGATCCAGCCCTCGGGTGTTTTATAGCGCCGTTCAGTGTACTGCTTGTAGACATCGGCGCTGCTGAGATAGGGCTTGAATAGGATGTTCTTGATCTCATCGTTGACAGCATCGCGCAGCACGTTGATCTCATCTCGAATCGCCTGCAGTTCGCTCTGGCCTGGTGTGAATTCCTTGGAGTAGAAGCCCGTGAACATGCCGGCCATCCTGCGGAAGTATTCGCTGTTATCCAATCTGGTTCGGGATGCAAGCCAGACCTGGTTTTCCTCACGCTTGGGATCGGCAATCACTTTGTAAGCGTCCGTGGCGATCTTTTCTTTCTCGATCAGATCGGGGGTGGCGTTCAATTTTTCCAGCGCATCCATCAGAACTTGGCGCTCGATCAGATAGTCTCGCCAGCTAACTTCTTCTTGGAACCGATTGGGTATGCCAGGGATGCCTGATAATGTTTGGCGGGCTTTGTCCATGATCCAACGTTCAAAGAACGGGGGAATGAACTCGATGGGGATGACAGCCTTGGTGGTCTCATACATCAGGCTGGTCTTGGGATAGTAGGGATCGTAGACTGACTGCAGTACAAAGGAGGTGAGTGGAGAGACATTGAAACCGTACAGGGAGGCATCTTCCAATATGAATTTAGCCACGTGTTGGAGCGGAGTCATCTCGGGATTGGTCTCAGGAACTTGGGTGATCCGTGGAAAAGCGTAACGGAATAAGAGTGGCGCTGCGGGGTTGATCCACAGGCCAGGCATGATCGGCATGTAGCCTTTTAGGGAGGGTAACTGCTCACCCTGGCTGGTAGTGGCTCCGCCTGCGATGGCTGCCATCTTCGACCAGCGCAGGTACTTCATGTAGAATGCGACCAGTTCTGGGTGCTGAGCCAGGGTCTGCAGCCAGAAGGGAATGGACTTGGATGGATACATCCAGAAGGGCATGAAGCTCTTCATAATCTGATCGAACTGGCTGAAGTCGGTGTAGTCGATCATGGTGAAGTTGGTCTTGTCGACCGCACCTTGGGCGCGAGGGATGTGGATGCCCTCGATGTCACCACCATAGTTGGCAACCTGGGCTGCTCGTGTTTTCAGATCGGCACCCTTGTTGGCCACACCCGTCAAAACCTTGTCGGCTTCCTTGCTGAGCGTGAGATTGGCCAGCGGTGAGCCTTCGATGTTCCGGCTGAATTCATCCTTCCACTGGCTGATCAACTGCATGCCCTTCATGTAATCCGACCCCACGCCGTACATGTTAGAGACCCACTCGCGCATCTCTGGGTTAGTTCTCCATAGCCCGAGTGGGGGCGGCACGACTGCATCCAGGTCGATGACTGTGCCCTTCACATAGTCCTGGAAGTTCTTAGCCAGTTCAGAGATCAGGCGCATGATCTCGCCCTGCTCAGCCAATCCCTGCTTGCCAAACTCGATGGATAACTTCTCGGCTAGATTGGCGAAACCCTTGGGGCCGGCTTTGTATAACCTTTCGGGCGTTCCAAACAGCACACCCCAGAAGTCTTCCAGACTGGCGGGTTGACCCATGTGAGTGAAGATCGGAGCCTGCACGAACGCCCGCCAGGCCTCGTTGAGATCAGGGGTAGGATCAGCTTTGGGTTTCTTGGTGGTCTGGAAAAGCGGATTTGAGACAGGTCGAATATAGGGATGAGTGGCTATCTCAGCCCCTATTCGATCGGCCTCGTCCAGTGCTTCCCAATCATTGGGGAAGATGTTCTCGATCTCACCATTCTCCAACAGCCAATCAGAGTAGGCTTGCGCCCGCGTGCTCTCGGAGTTTTTCACGGCAGTATTGAATTGATCTTCCACGGCTGCGCGAGGGCCGGCATCGGATGAACTAACATTCAGCTTCACTTCCCAGGTCTCACCTACACCATCTTCCAGAAGTATGGCTGGTGCTTTGTCTAATGTTTGTACAACCTTTTCCAGATCCTGGGGATCGTCTAGTTGCACTACAAAACGAGAACCACCCATGTGGAACACACTGTCTTCGTCTATGCCCGAGGCGCGTAGGGCCTTGGCCATCGCCTGGATGTACTGATTGGCTGGCTCGTCCCCCATGGTGCGGGCGATGTAATCAAATCCGTTGCCAATTAGGTAGGCTGTATAAGGTTTGTATAACGTTCCAGGGATCTCCACCATCGCCACACTGTTATAGAAACCGGACTGTGGATCGAAATAGAGATTGTGCAGGTTGTCCACCATGTCATTCATGGCGCCTGTCCAGACATCCAGCATGAATTTGCTGCCTCTCACTTTACCCACCGCATCGTCAATGATCTTGGAAGTCCGTTGAAAGAGCACATCTGGATTGGAGCGACCGAACATTCCGTAGTTGTCTGTTCGTTTGATCTGGTTCTTGTAAAATGCCATCCAAGAGGTTGATCCGATGTTCTCGTGTAGATTGATGTACTTGATGCCATCATAACCATATACTTCATTCAACTCTGCGATGACCCGAGCATTCTCAACTCTCTTGACAATATCAGGTTCATTCCAAATCAGTTTATTGCCCGAGTGGAGATCTACTTTGACCTTTTGAGTGACCATTAGATCTCGGGCATCAAAGTTGCCCGCCCTCTCTAGGATGGGCACTTTATTGTATAGCTCCTGCATGATCTCAGTCGCTTGTTCTAAGGTAAAGGGTGTGTCGGCAGTCGATGTAGACCGGAGAACTTCTGCCTCAACTCGTTTGTATATTCTTCCGGCTTCTTTGGCTCGATTGTAAAGAGCAAATGCCTCGTTCATATCCATGACCTCTCCACTCATACCTTTGATCCCTTGCCTAGCCATAGATTGGGTCAAAGTATGGGCGTTCCACATGCCCAGATCGGGCAACGTGAGAGGGGAGTCAATTGCCAACCAGTAGGGGTGAAGAAACCAATCAGGATGGAAGGACGCTCGGTTCATGGCTGCATAGTAATCACCGAAGTGGAAACCCGCATCCGTCGCTACATTGAACTCGGTGAAATTATATCGAGAGGCGTGCCATTGTGGAATTTTATGCCCTGCCTTGTCTTCCACCCGACTTTCAGTTATGAAGTTCAAGAACTGGGGAGTATTGGGCGTCTCGATGAAGGGCATGGTTCGGCCTGCAATCAACATACTAGCAGCCTGATAAGACCATGCGTGGGTCAGCAGTTCTTCAGCGTCAAACCCTCGACTCTCCAGGATCTCAACCATATACCTGCTCATCCGGCGTGGAAAGGCGTTCTGGCGGGTCTTGACGATCTCCCAGACATTGGAATTTGCATGGATGAACATATCTGCAAACCAATTTGGATCATTAATTTTATCCAGGTTGATTTCCTCTACAGCGTAGTAGTCAAATAGTTTCCCGTCTGCATTCTTCTTCTTGAGGATATATTTATCGACTGGTCTCAGAGGAATATTGGTCGTAGATACATAGTCAGTGTCCAAGTAGGTGTCTACTAGAAACTGGAGGGCTTCCCGTTCAGCCGGATTGAAGTCTTTAGCCAATAGCGTCCAATTCGATGCTCTCAATCTGTCTTCTATGCTTATCAGCAGAGGGGTGAAATGATCCAGTCTATTTGCCAGTTCGCCGGCAGTATTGACGTTCAGAAGCTCCAATAACGCCATCCGCAGTTCAGTCCCTGGGCCGTTGATCATGTCGGTCAAGTTCTGGTATTTGCTCGTATCCTGGAAGAGAGGTGCTTTCTTGGGTTTGTCCAGACTGAACTGGATCAGCTTGTGGCCTCGGTCATCTTCAGCCAAGATGCGGAAGTAGGGATAAATGGTCTCAATGTTTTCCTCGTCCGTTCCCAGATATTTGAGAGCTTCAGCCGGATCCTCGGTCACCCACTCACAATCCCAGGCACGAATTTTGCTCACGGCGATGTCACCATTAGGTGTGATCACGCGTCCCGTGCCAATCTCATTGTCGATCATATCCAGTGCAGTGTCGCCCATCGACCACTTCCTGGTGGTTATCTTTAGTGGATAGAACGTGCCATTTGTGATCCACTTGGCGCCTGCTCGGGGCATCTCACTGGTGGTCGCAGCCTGCTGAACCACATCCTCAACTGTTTTGGGCTTGGCTTTCTTGCCTTTCTTGACCGGCAAAGGAACGGTTACTTTGTCGGTTGGAGGGGACTTCCTCGGTCGGGGAAGTTTGGCAACCTTGTCTTTCTTCCAACCATCAGTCAGCATCTGCTCGAAAATTCTGCGCACCTCGGGAGTCACATAGACACCACCGAAGTATTCCTTCATCGTGCGGTAGATGTTGGCCAGGTAGTTGCGGATCGCTTTGAAGATGCCGGCGATGTCCTTGGTGGGTGCTACCTCAGTGACGATGTACTTCTCGAACGCTCGGGCAGTCATCTCACTGCGGGCAGCTTCCTTGTCCAGGTGAGCAAAGAAATCCGCGTAGTGGGTTGGATCATCCTTCTGCATTTTCTTCAGAGCAGCATCAGCCCAGTCATCCAAAGTCTTGCGGGCAGTGGTCGGCAGCCACGGCTCGACCGCGTGGAACATCTCGTGCAGGGCGGTTGTAATGTTGGCGCCGGCGTAGGCTTTGATCATGGCAGCCTGCCGATCCATGGCTGTCTTCACGAAGTCGGTGCTGCCGAACGTGCGATCTTCCAGGAGCAGGCGGGTGGGCAGGATCGAGTCGGGCACCTTGGCTAAATCGGTTACCGATCCATCCAGGTCGATCAGCTTGTCAGCCATATTGCTCTTGGCAAATCGTTCCAGCCTTCCCCGAGTGAATTCATCTATCTCGCCATCCACCTTGGTGATGGTCAGGATGCTGTTGCCATCCATATCCACACCCATGTTGGCGGTGATCTTGGCCAGAGTGTTGTCCTTGGTGTCCTTTATCACAATGTCAAAGACACCTGAACGTCCAATGCTGGACTCGATCAGCCGTTCGCGCTTCTCGATCAGACTGGTCAGGGACTGTTTGGTGACCCTGCTGGTGCGACTTTTCTTGATCCAATCCCCAATGCCGTTCCAATCCAGTTCCTTTTGGATGGCTTTTGGATCCAGATTGAGCGCCTTCGCCAGGGTGGGAATGATCTCGGAGACCTTGGAGATGTCCTCGAATTCCTTGTCGATCACACTGCGCAGGCGACTGAAGAAGATCGAGCGACCATCCTCAGCGATCAGATGAGTGGCATCCACCGGCAGGCCGATCGAATAGAAGCCGTAGAATACGTTCGCCCAGGCTTCCTCTTTGGTAACCTGCTTGCCATAGACATCCGACATCAGCGTGGCTACGCTGCGCATGATCTTGTCTTCCAATTCGAAGAACTCACGCGCCTCGGCTGTCCGCATGCCGAACATGTTCTGCAGGATGTCGATCATATCGTCCCGCAAATTGGTGACGATTTGATCCATCCGGTAGCCCTGGTGTACCGATGCCCAGTTGCCCAGCGCCTTGTGCGCCAGGACCGTGACAACAGAGCTGTCCACTCCTCCGCTGAGCGCGTTAATTGCCCTCCCGTTGCCGACCTCACGCCGGATCGACTCTACTTGTTCTGCGATGAAT
>Ga0153915_10007221_pt1 | contig 10467 bp, 8 predicted proteins | sample Opewatmetagenome_2_FD_107003 | JGI IMG/M metagenome (GOLD analysis project Ga0153915, IMG submission 107003) | Freshwater wetland microbial communities from Ohio, USA - Open water 3 Core 3 Depth 3 metaG | ecosystem: Environmental > Aquatic > Freshwater > Wetlands | place: USA: Ohio, Lake Erie... | reverse complement strand
GCGGGTCAGCAGCGAACGGTAATTGGCTGATGGAGGAGGGCGTCGAGAGCCTGTCGCTCGACCCCGATACCGCGGTCGAGGCCTGGTTCGCTCTGGCCAAGGACGCGAAGCCCGGCGCAGCGAGCTAGCGCAAGCAGCGGCTGTGCCCGCCAGCTGCCGCGGGCCTCAAATGCGTTGGACGGCGAGTGGATTTGCGATAAAATAGCAAAACGGCGTACTTGATGAAATGACCAAATACATCTTTGTCACAGGTGGTGTGGTTTCCTCTCTGGGCAAAGGTATCGCCGCCGCGTCTCTCGCCGCGATTCTAGAGTCCCGCGGCATCAAGATCTCGATGCTCAAGCTGGATCCCTACATCAACGTTGATCCCGGCACCATGAGCCCGTTCCAGCACGGCGAGGTGTTCGTCACCGAAGACGGCGCGGAAACCGACCTTGATCTGGGCCACTACGAGCGCTTCCAGCATTCCAAGATGAGCAAGCGCAACAACTTCACCACCGGCCAGATCTACGAGAGTGTCATCAAGAAGGAGCGGCGCGGCGACTATCTGGGCGGCACGGTGCAGGTGATCCCGCACATCACGGATGAGATCAAGCTCTTCATCCGGCGCGGCGCGGGCGACGCCGAAGTGGCGATCGTCGAGATCGGTGGTACCGTGGGTGACATTGAATCACTGCCTTTTTTGGGGGCGATTCGCCAGATGGCGATCGAGTTTGGGCGCGACAACGCGTGCTTTATCCATCTGACGCTGGTGCCGTATATCGCCTCGGCAGGCGAAATCAAAACCAAGCCGACCCAGCACTCGGTCAAGGAATTGCGCGAGATCGGCATTCAGCCCGACGTGCTGCTGTGCCGCGCTGACCGGCCGCTGCCGGCGGATGAACGCAAGAAAATCGCGCTGTTTACCAACGTTCCGGTCGAGGCGGTGATTTCCGCGGTCGACGTCGATAGTATTTACAAGATTCCGGCCATGCTGCACGCGCAAGATCTGGATGACATCGTGTGCCGAAAGCTGGGACTCGCGCCGCCGCCGGCCAATCTGTCCAGCTGGGAAAAGCTGATCTACGCGCTCGAGCATCCGAAACGCGAGGTGAATATCGCGCTGGTCGGCAAGTACGTCGATCTCACCGAGTCGTACAAGTCGCTGTCGGAGGCGCTGATACACGCCGGCATCCACACCGGGGCCAAGATCAAGATCAATTACGTCGATTCGGAGAGCATCGAAAACAACGGCGTCGGCTGCCTGAGAAACATGGATGCGATCCTGGTGCCGGGCGGCTTCGGGAAGCGGGGGGTCGAAGGCAAGATCAAGGCGGTTCGCTATGCACGCGAAAACCAGGTGCCCTATCTGGGCATTTGCCTGGGCATGCAGCTTGCGGTGATCGAATATGCGCGCCATGTCGTCGGATTGTCCGGCGCGCACAGTACGGAGTTCGAGCCCGACACTCCGCATCCGGTGGTCGCGCTCATCACCGAGTGGCAGGACCGCGACGGCAGAATCGAACGACGCGATGTGAAGTCGGATCTTGGCGGGACCATGCGCCTGGGCGGCCAGGAATGTCTTCTCGAAGCGGATTCCGTCGCGCGCCGCATCTACGGCGTCGAGCGCATATTCGAGCGCCACCGCCACCGCTACGAAGTCAATAATCATTACCTGCCGCGGCTGCAGGAGGCCGGGTTGAAGATGAGTGGTGTATCGGCGCAGGATGGGTTGTGCGAGATGGTCGAATTGCCGGGCCATCCGTGGTTCATCGGCTGCCAGTTTCATCCCGAGTTCACGTCGACACCGCGCAACGGCCACCCGTTATTCAAAGCGTTCGTGCAAGCCGCGCTAAGCTATACCCAACCGGAGGCGGCGGCGGAATCGGCCGGCCGACTCAAGAACATCGCTTGAGGCGGAGCGGATGGCACCGGTTCGTTGCAGCGGCTGCCCATCCGACCCCGTGGTCGTGTTGAATGGGCGGTCCCGGGGACAGGCATGAATCTATGCGGCTTTAGAGCGGGTCTCGACCAGCCGTTGTTCTTGATAGCCGGGCCATGCGTGGTGGAATCCCGCCAATTGGCCCTGGATACGGCTGGCGAGCTCAAGGGGATTTGCGTCGCGCTCGGCATTCCATTCATTTATAAATCGTCCTACGATAAGGCCAACCGGAGCTCAGTAAAATCCTTTCGTGGCTTGGGGATAGATAAAGGTCTTGAGATTTTAGGCGAGGTAAAGAAACAACTCGGCGTGCCGCTGCTGACCGATGTGCACGGAGCCGACGAGATCGCACCGGCTGCAGCGGTGGTCGATGTGCTGCAAACGCCGGCTTTTTTGTGCCGACAGACCGATTTCATCTGTGCGGTAGCGAGCGCCGGCAAGCCAGTTAACATCAAGAAGGGACAGTTTCTCGCCCCCGGCGACATGAAGAATGTCGTGGAAAAGGCCCGCTCCGCAAGCGGCGCCGACAATATCATGGTGTGTGAGCGCGGCGCGTCCTTCGGCTACAACAATCTGGTTTCGGACATGCGTTCGTTGATGATCATGCGCGAAACCGGCTGCCCGGTGGTGTTCGACGCGACCCATTCGGTTCAGTTGCCGGGGGGCCAAGGTAGCGTCAGCGGCGGTCAGCGCGAGTTCGTGCCGGTGCTCGCGCGTGCTGCGGTGGCAAGCGGAATCGCCGGGCTGTTCATGGAAACCCACCCAAATCCCGAGAAGGCATTGTCCGACGGCCCCAATGCCTGGCCGCTCAAGCACATGAAAGCGCTGCTCGAAACCCTCATGGCGCTCGACCATATGGTCAAGCGTCAGGGTTTTGCCGAAAATCTCGTGACATGACATAGGGCCGTTTTTTCAACCTACCGACAGGCCAGGGACAACAATGAGTGCGATCGTTGACGTGATTGCGAGGGAAATTCTGGATTCCCGCGGGTATCCGACCGTGGAGGCCGATGTGCTGCTCGAATCAGGTGTTTTGGGACGCGCCGCAGTGCCGTCCGGCGCCTCCACCGGCAGCCGCGAAGCGATCGAATTGCGCGACGGCGATGCGGGTCGCTACGGCGGCAAGGGGGTACTCACGGCGGTGGAGCACATCAACACCGAGATCTGCGAAGCCATTATCGGGGTGGATGCCACGGAGCAAAGTTTCGTCGACAAGACGCTGATCGATCTCGATGGCACGGGAAACAAATCGCGGCTCGGGGCGAACGCCATCCTCGCGGTGTCGATGGCCGTGGCCAAGGCTGCAGCCGAAGAATCCGGACTGCCGTTGCACCGCTATCTGGGTGGCGCCGGTGCGATGGCGATGCCGGTGCCGATGATGAACGTGATCAATGGCGGCGCGCACGCCGACAACAGCCTCGACCTGCAAGAATTCCTGATCATACCGGTCGGCGCGCGCTCGCTGCGCGACGCCGTGCGTTGCGGGGCAGAGGTTTTCCACGCGCTGAAGAAACTGCTGGGCGAGCGCGGGCTGTCGACGGCGGTGGGTGATGAAGGGGGCTTTGCACCGCGTTTGCCCAAACATGAGGCGGCGATCAAGGCCGTCATCGAGGCGATCGAAGCCGCCGGCTACCGGCCGGGAGAGGATGTCGCGCTCGGCCTCGACTGTGCGAGTTCCGCGTTCTACGAGGACGGCGAGTACACGCTGGCTTCTGAAGGCCTGTCGCTGAAGGCGGCCGGGTTTGTCGACTATCTTGCGGCGTGGGTCGACAAATACCCAATCATCAGCATAGAAGACGGCATGGCGGAGAACGACTGGGACGGCTGGAAGATCTTGACGCAGCGCCTTGGCAAGAAAATACAGCTGGTCGGCGACGATATATTCGTGACCAACACCCGCCTTCTCAAACAAGGCATCGAACAAGGCGTGGCCAACTCGATTCTGATCAAGGTCAACCAGATCGGCACGCTCACCGAGACCTTCGCTGCGATCGAGATGGCGAAGCGCGCCGGCTATACCGTGGTCGTGTCGCACCGCTCGGGCGAAACCGAAGACACGACCATTGCCGATATTGCAGTGGCCACCAACGCGCTGCAGATCAAGACCGGGTCGCTTTCGCGCACCGACCGGATCGCGAAGTATAACCAGTTGCTGCGGATCGAGGAGGACCTGGGCGAAACGGCAATCTACCCCGGACGGGATGCGTTCCATCAGTTAAAGTGAGAGGTGAGGGGTGAGGCGTAAAACCCAAGCCGCAGCGCCCGCGACGTACGCGATTAAGCTGAATCCTGATAGCGATGCCGCGTTGGGGCGGCCGCACCGTGCTTCGCGCCTCACGGCTCACGCCTCACGCTTTACGCGATGAGACTACTCACCCTCGTGCTCGCCGCACTCATCGCGCTGATTCAGTATCCGTTGTGGCTGGGGAAAGGCAGCTGGCTGCGAGTTTGGGAAGTCGATCAGCAAATTCGTACGCAGCGCGAAATAAACCAGAAGCTGCAGTCGCGTAACGCGGGACTCGACGCCGAAGTGCGCGATCTCAAGCAGGGCTTGGAAGCCATCGAAGAGCGCGCGCGCAGCGAACTCGGCATGGTCAAGCAGGACGAGGTGTTTTTCCAGCTCCTTGAGGATGGCGGTAAGGCGCCGGGCAGATGACAGTGACTGTGCTGATATGCGGTACCGCGGCTGCGGGGCGTTTCGGCGCCGAAGCTTACGAAACCAGTCGTCTCTGGCGTAATCGTCTCGAATAACCTATGGCTGCGACTCTTCTCGACGGAGCAGCCGTCGCCCGCGAAGTTTATTCCCAGCTTGGCCAGCGCGTGCAGATCCTGGTGGCCGCTGGGGTGCGCCCGGGCCTGGCGGCGATCCAAGTGGGGAATCATGCCGCATCGAGCATTTACATCGGGAGGAAGGTGAAGGCGTGCGCAGAGATTGGTATCTACTCCGAGATCCACCACCTCGAATCCGACTGCCCGGAGAGCACGTTGCTCGCAACCATCGACAAGCTCAACCACCACCGTGGCATCCACGGAATTCTGTTGCAGCTGCCGTTGCCGCAGCACTTCGACGCGGGGCGCATCTTGCAGTCGATAGCGGTCGAAAAGGATGTCGATGGCTTCAATTGGCAGAATTTGGGCGCGATGGTCGCTGGACATCCGCGGTTTACGCCCTGCACGCCGACCGGCATCATCACTTTGCTCGAGCGTTACGAGGTGCGCATAGAGGGATGCAACGCGGTGGTGGTTGGCCGCAGCACCGAGGTCGGAAAACCTATGGCATTGATGCTGATCGCCCGGAGCGCGACGGTCAGCGTCTGTAACTCCAAAACGCGCAACCTGCGTCAGTTTACATCGATCGCGGATATTCTGGTGGTGGCGGCCGGCAGGCCGCTGCTGGTGACGGCTGACATGATCAAGCCCGGCGCAGTCGTGGTCGACGTCGGCATCAACCGCTTGCCGGACGGACGGGTGTGCGGCGACGTCGATTTCGCGGGCGCGAGCCAGGTGGCTTCATTGTTGAGCCCGGTGCCGGGCGGCGTCGGCCCCATGACGGTCGCGATGGTGATCGCCAACACGGTATCTGCCGCGGAGCACCAGGCGCAGGCGCGCGCCGCCTGATCGCTTGAGCTCCGGGCTGGATGCAAGCTTTCAAGGTACCACCAGCGCCCGATACAGCAAAAGGGCGCCGATGATCACGCACAGGGTCGCCACCAGCCGTTTCAGTACCCGAGTCGCAGCACGGTGCGCAAAGCGCGCGCCGAACAGTACGCCGCCGACCTGGAACGCCGATACCATAAGCGAAAGTTTGAAGACGATGGCGCCGTATTTGAGATAGGCAGCGCGAACCGACAGCGCCGCTACGATCTGCAGGACTTGACCGTTGCCGACCGCGGCGAGCGGAGAAAAGCCTGCCAGCATCATCAGTGGCACCGACAGCGCAGGACCCCCGACGCCTGTCAGGCCTGAGCCGAAACCGGATACCGCGCCGATTGCGGCAAGCACCGTGCCGCTGCGGCCGCCATGTTGATCCGCAGCTCCCGCGCGATACCGGCCATAAACCGCGTGCAGGCCGGCAAAAATCATGATCGCCGCCAGAACGGCAAGCAGCAAGCGGGCGTCCGTATGCGCGCTGATCCAGGCCCCCGCGAAGCTGCACAACAGCGCCGCGATGCATACCGGCGCGGCGCTGGCCCAGTCGATGCTGCCGCGGCGCTGGAACAACAGTGTCCCCGCGATGCCCGTGAAGAGGAAACTGCAGAGGGCGGTCGCCATCGCGACATGAACCTCAAGACCGGCAATGGCCGTGAGCGCAGGAATCAGGAGGATGCCACCAATTCCCACCGCGCCGATCAGCCAGCCCACCCCGAGGGCGATGGGGGCGAGCCATACCAGTTCAGGCATGGCCGGTCCGGCGAGCGCATCCCGAACCGCGAAGCGCGTGAGACAAGAACAAAATACAGCGGAAGGACGTCAAGGCACCGCTGCATGGGCGATCCTCACGCCGTGACCGTGGAAGTCGCCAGGGCCGCGCTCGACGCACTGCGGCAGGCGTCAGCAATAGAACGAGTTTGAGAAATTGATGAGCAACTCCGGGCTCAAGTAGCCGCGGAAGCCGAGGTAGCTCACGATTGCGGCGAGCGCCGCCAACAGCATCCATACCAGGATCTTTCGGGCTTGCGTCATGGCGTCGGGTTGCCGATGGGAATTACCGCGCTGACTCCTCTGCGGCCCGCACGCTTACACGCCGGTCGCGATCTGAATTATCGCATGAATTGACCAATGGTTTACGGCTGCGGCTGCGTCAGCGCGACGCGACGAAAAAATTCCCCTTGTGCCCGCAGGATAACCATGTGTCAGGGGCGCAGATGGCGGTGATCGCATATGCATGGAACAAGCAGGTCTGAGGGATGTGCGATCGAATTGGTATAATTCTTCGTTTTTTTACCGCGCTCAGATAAGTATTTTGCCCGTGATCAACATCCCGAACCCGGACTCTGGCCTGTCTTTCGACGATCTTTACTGCCGCGACGGCCTGATGCGCCTGGACGAGCAGTTTCTGCGCCGCCTTGCGCAAAGCAATCCCGCCCTGCACCAACGGCTGCGTGCCGCGCGCGCTGATCCTGGTACATTGACGGTCAAGCAGGAGTCGGATCTGCTGCTCGCACTCGCGCCGCACCTCGACCCTTTTATTGGGTGGCTCTTCGGCATCGAATCCGAGGCGCACGCGCTGTCGGCTGCGCATCACGCGCGCACGCCGCTTTACACGGTCAAGCGCGTCTTCGTGCAGCGCAAGGCGATGCACAGGTTCAAACCGGAGGAAGCCGAGCGGATCGATGGCCAGGCGCTTGCCGCTAACCTCGAGGCGCTGTTCGGGGAGCCGTTGAGCGAGCTTGCGTTCGCGCGTCATGTTACAGAGTGGCAGAAAGAAGAAGCGGCCAATGCCGACAGGCTCGATCTTGCGCTGCAGTATGCGGCGTGGGCCGCGCTGACCGCGGCCGGGAAAAGCAAGCATCAGGACGGCGTGCTGTTCAAAGCGCCACATAAGGTCGATCCCCGGCATCTTGTGCCGGTGGTCACCGATCAGACGCAGGGCTACACCCGTTATCGGCTCGGCGAGGCGCACTTGCGCCGCCGCGACGGTTTCGAGCTCACCGATCGCGGCACCGACCTTACCGGCGCACTCGACCAGGCGCATTACTGCATCTGGTGCCACGAGCAAGGGAAGGACTCGTGCTCGAAGGGCCTCAGGGAAAAAGGCGCGACAGGGCGTGGTGCAGCATCCTTCAGGAAAAGCGCATTTGGCGTCATCCTCGCCGGCTGCCCCCTGGAAGAGAAGATTTCGGAGTTTCACAAAGCCAAGACGGAAGGGCATGCGATCGCCGCGCTCGCCATCATCGTGGTCGACAATCCGCTTGCCGCCGCGACGGGGCACCGGATCTGCAACGACTGCATGAAGTCGTGCATCTACCAGAAGCAGGAGCCGGTCGACATCCCGCAGGTCGAAACGCGCACACTCAAGGATGTACTCGATCTTCCATGGGGTTTCGAAATCTACAGTTTGCTTACGCGCTGGAACCCGCTCAACCTGCGCATGCCGTATCCCAAAGCGCCGACCGGGAAGCGGGTGCTGATTGCCGGCATGGGACCGGCAGGATTCTCTCTTGCGCATTTCCTGCTGAATGATGGTCATACGGTGGTCGGCATCGACGGCCTCAAGATCGAACCTCTGCCGTCGGTGATCTCGGGGGTCGATGCCCGCGGGTGTCGCGTGCCGTTCAACCCTATCCGCGATGTGCACGAGCTTTATGAGGCACTCGACGAGCGTGTAATGGCCGGCTTCGGCGGCGTGGCCGAGTACGGCATCACGGTGCGTTGGGACAAGAACTTTCTCAAGATCGTGCGCCTGCTGCTGGAACGCAGAAGAAGCTTCGCGCTGTTCGGCGGTATCCGCTTCGGCGGAACACTGACCGTCGATGAGGCCTTCGTAATTGGTTTCGATCATGTGGCGCTCGCGGTCGGCGCCGGCCGTCCCACCATGCTTGAGATGCCCAACGGCCTCGCGCGCGGCGTGCGCGCCGCCTCGGATTTCCTGATGGGACTGCAGCTCACCGGCGCGGCGAAAACTGACTCCATCGCCAACATGCAGCTGAGGCTGCCGGTGGTCGTGGTCGGTGGCGGTCTTACTGCGATCGATGCGGCGACGGAATCGCTTGCTTACTATCCCTTGCAGGTCGAGAAGTTCCTGCAGCGTTACGAACTGCTTGCCCGTGAGCATGGCGAGACCGCAGCGCGCCTGGCGTGGACCGAAGAGGAACGGCAGATCGCCGACGAGTTTGTCGCGCACGCGCGTGCCATCAGAACGGAACGCAAGGCCGCGGCCGCGGAGGGACGTGCGCCCCGCATTCTGGAACTGTTGCAATCCTGGGGCGGCGTGACCATCGCTTACCGCAAGCGGCTGGCCGATAGCCCGTCCTACACGCTGAATCACGAGGAAGTGCAGAAGGCGCTGCAGCAGGGGATACGCTTTGCCGAGGGTCTTACACCGCTCAGGGTCGAGTTGGACGGGTACGGACACGCACGCGCGCTCCGGGTCTTAAAGCAAAGCCGCGGCGAGGCCGGCACATGGATTGAAACGGGTCAAACGGAAATCGCGGCGCGCACCGTGCTGGTGGCGGCAGGCACCCAGCCCAACACCGTGCTCGCGCGCGAGGACCCTGCCAATTTCAAGCTCGACGGACGTTATTTCCAGGCGGTCGATGAAGCGGGCAAGCCTACGCCTGCCGAGAAGGGAATATCGAAGCCGAACGAGGTCAGGGCGCTGCTTGCGAAGCGCGATGACGGACGCTACATGAGCTATTTCGGCGACGTGCACCCGTCATTCTTCGGCAACGTGGTGAAGGCGATTGGGAGCGCAAGACTGGGCTATCCGATCGTGAGCCGGGTGCTGTCAAACGTGAAGCCGGCCTCCGCGATCAACGACGAGCAATTTCTTGCTCATCTCAACAGCGAACTACGCGTAACCGTGCACAGGGTCGAGCGCCTCACGCCCATGATCGTGGAGGTCGTGGTGCGTGCTCCGCTTGCCGCGCGCCGCTTTCACCCCGGGCAGTTCTACCGGCTGCAGAATTACGACACCGTTGCCGCCCGAGTCGAAGGTTCGCGGCTTGCCATGGAAGGGATTGCGCTGACCGGAGCCTGGGTCGATACCCGACAGGGTCTCATCTCGACCGTTGTGCTCGAAATGGGAGGGGCAAGCGACCTGTGCGTGCTACTCAAGGCCGGCGAGCCGGTGGTATTGATGGGGCCAACCGGTACGCCGACCGAAATTCCCTCCGGCGAAACAGTCGTGCTGGCCGGCGGCGGTCTGGGCAATGCCGTACTGTTCTCGATCGGACAGGGAATGCGCAGGGCCGGATGCCGTGTGCTCTATTTCGCCGGCTACAAACATATGATGGACCGCTACAAGATCGGCGAGATCGAGGCGGCGGCGGATGTCGTGGTGTGGTGCTGTGACGAAGAGCCGGGATTTACGCCCGACCGGCCGCAGGACAAGACGTTCGTCGGCAATATCGTGCAGGGGATGCACGCGTATGCGAGCGGGGCGCTAAACGGCCAGCCAATCCCGTTCAAGGACGTCGATCGCATCATCGCGATTGGTTCGGACCGCATGATGGCGGCGGTCGCACGCGCGCGGCACGATCTGCTGAGGCCCTACTTGAAGCCGCATCACCTTGCGATCGGGTCGATCAACTCGCCGATGCAGTGCATGATGAAGGAGATCTGTGCCCAATGCCTGCAGCCGCACGTCGATCCGCAGAGCGGCAAGACAAGTTACGTCTTCTCGTGCTTCAATCAGGATCAGCCGCTCGACTGCGTCGACTGGAACGCGCTCGACGCGCGCCTCAAGCAGAATTCCGCTCATGAAAAGCTCACCGCCGAGTGGATCGACCATTGCCTCGTCAAGCTCGGGGCGCGCCAGATGCAGCGGGTTTAGCGCCGAACGGTACTAGCCGCCGTCCATCTCCCGCAGAACTGCCCCGAGAATT
>Ga0153915_10007220_pt1 | contig 10467 bp, 11 predicted proteins | sample Opewatmetagenome_2_FD_107003 | JGI IMG/M metagenome (GOLD analysis project Ga0153915, IMG submission 107003) | Freshwater wetland microbial communities from Ohio, USA - Open water 3 Core 3 Depth 3 metaG | ecosystem: Environmental > Aquatic > Freshwater > Wetlands | place: USA: Ohio, Lake Erie... | reverse complement strand
TCACCTGCCGACAAAGAAAACTTCATTAAGACGATTATCAAGAAATCTCCATCCATTCAACTTGATGAAGAGTTAAGAAGATATGCATGATGCGATAAGCGCTTCTAAGAAAAGTCTTTTCATCTTGACAGATTCTGAAATTTTATATTAAGTTGAAATGAAACTTATCATTTTGTGTTTTCGCAAATGATCAGTGGATCAAAAGGATAGATTTGGATGAAGCCTTTGGAGCGTTTACCATGAAGGAGACTATGGATCAAGCCAACAAGGTCCTTAAGGATTGCAAGGGTTGTGGTATGGCTTTCCAGTAAAGCGACAGCCTGCAAAATCATTATTCACCGGTTCAAATCCGGTTGCCGCCTCCAAATTTCATACTATAAACGGGGTTAATTTTGAAAGACTAGCCTCTTTGGGATTCAAAGAGAAGGGTTACACTTTTAAAAGCTTAAGAGAATAATTATTACAATCGCGGACTCAAAGTTTTCGACTTTTATGAAATTTATATAAAAGGAGGATAGAATGGATCGATTAAAAGGAAAGGTTGCTGCGATCACCGGAGGGACATCAGGATTTGGATACGCCATGGCTGAACTTTTTGCCCGTGAGGGGGCGGATGTGGTGATCACTGGAAGAAAAAAGGAGAAGGGAAATCATGCAGTTAAAAAAATAGAGGACCACACAGGGAGAAAGGTGGTTTTCTTAAAGTGTGATGTATCTAAGGAGCCTGACGTAAGAGATATGATTCGGAAAGCCTATGAGATCTTTAAAAAAATAGATATCCTTGTGAATAATGCAGGAAATATTCATCGAACGGATTTCGAGGAGATGACCCAAGAGGAATATAACGAGATGATGGACACAAACCTCAAGGGGAGTTTCTTCTGCTGCAAGCATATCTTTCCCTTTATGATGAAAAATGGGAGCGGTTCCATCATTTGTATTTCTTCTAATACTGGAGTTGTCGGAAGAGGGGATGTGCCCATTTATAGTGCCTCAAAAGGGGGTTTGATATTAATGTCCAAAAGCTTAGCATTGAGATGGGCGAAAAATAACATCAGAGTCAACTGCATCTGCCCGAGTTTTATCATCACAGACCTGAATAGGCATGTGATCGAGAAGGCCCCTGACCCGACTAAGAAATTGAAAGAATTGGAATCCACACATCCTTTAGGCCGTCTGGGGACTCCTATGGATGTAGCCTATGCAGCCGTTTACCTTGCTTCCGATGAATCTCAATGGGTAACAGGAATTATCCTGCCTGTGGATGGAGGATATACAGCTGGGTAATCATTTGATTCTGCCTTAGAAAGAAAGGAGGGATGAGATTGTAATGACTTCGAAGAAACTTTCCCAAGAGATAGGAGATCGAAAGGTCGTTCTTGTGACTGGAGGAGGTGCAGGAATTGGGAGCACCATTGTTTTACGACTGGCAAGGGACGGGTACGACGTAGCCGTGAACGATGTTCATGAGTCCAATGCTGAGGCTATTTCGGCAGAAGTAAGGAAACTTGGTGTTCGTTCCAAGGCCTTCCTGGGTGATGTGGGTGATCGTTCCTCCGTTCAGAAGATGGTCGATGAGGTGCTGAAAGAGTTTGATAAGATCGACGCTCTCGTAAACAATGCAGGGATCATTCGTATGGGTCTGCTTACCAATTTCTCAGAGGCTGATTGGAGAGCCCTTTTTCGGGTCAATGTAGATGGAGTTTTTTTCTGCTGTCAGACGGTCGTCCCGAACATGGTTTCTCGGAAAAAAGGAGCCGTCGTCAATATCTCTTCGTGGAACGGAAAATCGGCAATGCCATATTTTGGGGCTTATAGTGCCACGAAGTTTGCTGTCATCGGTCTGACCCAGGCCTTTGCCAAGGAAGTTGCTCCTCATGGGGTCCGAGTGAACGCTGTCTGTCCAGGAATCGTTGAAGGAACTCCGATGCGGGAGGAGGTCGACCGACTTGCTCGCGAATTCGGACTACCGACCTCTCCAGAAAGGGCACCCATGGTGCCTCTGAGGCGCCTGGCAAAGCCAGAAGACATCGCCCGAGTGGTGGCTTTCCTCCTTTCCGAAGAGGCGGCCTATATAACCGGGCAAGCAATCAATGTGACCGGAGGGCTCTGGATGCACTGATAAATTTTCAGGTAGGAGGGGTAGAATGTTTACGATTGACTGGAACAAATACAGGCTCAGTTCGTGGACAAGGGCTATTGCCGTAGAAGAGGTTCCTTAGTAAGATGGAGGAACGAACGATGAGAAATCAAACCGTCTGGATCGGGAATGACCATGGTGGCTATGAGCTCAAGCTCCATATTATGGAACACCTTGTTAAAAGAGGAATTCCTGCTCAAAACGTGGGCTCAGACTCCAACGAGATTGTTCGTTATCCCTACTACGCAGCAAAAGTTGCAGGAGCCATCTCGCGGGGAGAAGCTGAGCGGGGGATACTCATCTGTTCCACGGGGATCGGGATGAGTATTATCGCGAATAAATTTAAGGGAGTCCGTGCGTCTCTATGTACAAGCACTTATATGGGGCGGATGACGCGAGCACATAACAATTCCAATATCCTCTGCCTTGGAGGAAAGATAACGGGGGTCTTCGAGGCGTTGGACATTCTTGAAGCATGGCTATCTACAGAATACGAGGGGGGTCGCCATGAGATTTCGTTAGGTTTAATTCATGAGGCTGAAGAAGCCCTGTATCGAAAGGGGGATTGGATACCGACGGGTCCAATGCGGTAGAAATCCAAATTGATGAAAAGGAGGAATCGATGACCAAAGGCAAATCACTACATTCTATTTGTAGGTGGACATTCAATCCCGGGCGAGGAGGCTTTGTTCCAGGCAATATGAGGCCCAAATGGAATTCTAAAAGTTTAGACACGCCGAAGGCGGTTGAGTTGATTAAAAAGAAGATCGCCCCTCGATTACCCGACCACATCGAATTAGGTATGGAGATACGATTTGATAGTGAAGTGAATGAAAAGAATGGCTCGGCTGTGGCCGATGTCTTGGTCGGCTCAGGAATCCGTCTAGCCATGTTATCGCTGGGTGCCCATATCTACTGGGGATATGGGGGCATTGCCTCCATCGATCCGAAGGAAAGGGGAGAGGCAGAAGATTTTTATAAAAGAGCAATAGATCTTATCTATGGCTCACTTAAAAAAGCTTGGCATCCGGATCCAAAAAAAGCGCCCACATGGGTCCTATGGAATGGCTCTTGGGGTTATGATATAGCCACCATCGGGATCCAAAAGATGTATCAAAATCTGAAAGAGAGCGTGGCAAGATTATGCGATTACGAAGGCAAAAAGGGCGGGCAACTATATATCGCCTTAGAACCAAAGCCGAATGAAGGCCACCCTGCTATGCTTATTCCGACAGTGGCCAGTGCATTGCTCTTTTGGAGAAAACTGGAAGGGGAATTTGGCATCTCGAGGGGGAAAAAGGGGGTCAATAAAGAATTCGGTCATTCAGAGATGATCGGCCTCGATCCTGTTTATGACACCATTGAGGAGTTGGATGATCAGGCTTTAGTCCATATGCATTTGAACAGCCAAGGGTATAATGACGGAGTCATTTTAGGTGGTCCTGGGAAGTATGATATTGATCAAGGGGTAAGGATCAGTGGTATTAATATTGCCATTGCTTGGCTCATCCATCAGGCGGGTTATGACCGCTGGAAAGGCCACGATATTCAAGCTAGGCCCTATGATAATGAAGACCAAAGTATCGACAGGGTGATCAGAAGTGTGTTGAGTTGGGAAGCCTGTGCAAAAGCAGCCCAGGTGTTAGATACAAACCAAATGATGAGGTATCTTAAGTCGAGAACAACTGCCAAAGCAGAAGACATGGTTAAGGAGGCTGTTGTCAAAGCCTATAAGGAATTTAAAAAAATGTACAGGTCATCCTAAGCCCCACTGGCCTTTTCAATTCTTAAAAGGAATCTATGATGGAATTCAGTCTGCAAAAGGGAGGGAATGGTGATCGTTAAAGCCACTCGTTTCGCAAAAGGGGAAATTCAAAACTTCCCTTGGGGAAAGATTGTTTGGAAGGTGAGCGGGAAGTTAGGCAACTCTGAATCGATGACGTTTGGCAGAGTAACCATCCATGCCGGTCAGAGCAATTCAAAGCATAGCCATCCCAATTGTGATGAGGTCCTCCATCTGATTTCTGGAAGATTAGAGCATTCTGTAGGAGATAAAATCTTTTTGATGAAAAGAGGAGATACCCTCTCTATTCCAAGAGGGATCATACACAATGCAAAAGCCATCGGAAAGAAAGATCCAGTCATGGTCGTTGCCTATTCTTCTGCTTATCGTGAGACCACTCAAGAATAGGTCTCCCTTATGCCCCTTTTAAAGATCATCGAAAAATATTTTTGGTGTTTCTTCATTGGAGCCATCCTTTTGGGTTTAGCGAGTGAATCAATCGGGATATGGTTTGAAAGATATCTCCGATACTTCCTGATGTCTATTCTCTTCTTCACGTCCCTAAAGATCGATTTCAGAAAAATACTGCTCTATACCGCCCAACCTCTTTTGATCCTCTACGTGGTTATCCTTAAACTCTTTGTGATCCCCTTTGTTTTTTATTACCTTTCTCTTCTACTCTTCCCTACTTATGCCCTTGGGATCCTGATTCTGACTTCTATGCCTTCGGCCATGTACTCGGGAACGATGTCGGATATTGCTGGGGGAAGTATTGAAAGGGCCTTTTCGGGAACATTTTACACTTCATTGATCTGTCCATTAACGATTCCATTAATCTTCAATATTTTCCTGGGAGAAGCTTTCCAACTTACCATGATATTGTCGAAGGTCCAATTTCTCATCCTATTATTATTTATCCCTTTTATCTTGGCAGGGTTAACGAAAAGATTATTTTCTGAAACCGCGCAACGCTATTCAACATACTATACGCCCTTATCAATTCTGTCATCCTGTCTCCTCGTTTCGGGAGGAATCTCCAAAAATAGGAATTTTGTATTTGAGCATTTAGACTCAGTGATCATTCTTATTCCCTATCTGATCGTCCTCTTCGCCATCCTCCTCCTCATCGGATATTTTTCCGTTTTTTCCCTTCCGAAGAAGGACCGAATTGCCGTTGCCATTAATACTGCCTTCATGAACAATGGATTAGCCATTGTCTTCGGCCTCTCTTATTTTATGGGAGATTTTAAAGCGGAGGCCATCTTGCCGAGTATCCTGGTGGAGATTCCGATGGCGTTTATGATCGCCCCTCTCCGTTTTTTGGTGAATAAGAAGAAGTCTTAAAGTGATTCAAAACCCTATTGATAAAAATGAGGTGAGCTTATGGAGATCGCTATCGTTGGGGCTGGCAATATTGGGGCAACCTTTGCAGTGATATTGAAGGGCTGCGGGCACCATGTAAGGCTCATCGAAATTTTAGGAGACAGAGTCGATCTTATTAATAGCGGAAAGCTTTGGGTGATGATGCCAGATGGATCTGAGAAGCCGGTTGATATAGAGGCTTTCTCCTATCCGCATGATCTTGGGACTGTGGATCTTATTCAAATATCCACAAAGGCCTACGATACGAGAAAGGCTGCTGAAGATTCTTTACCCATGGTGGGTCAACATACGATGGTGCTCTCCATTCAGAATGGGCTCTATAACCTGGAGAAGATAGCCGAGGTCGTGGGGAAAGAGAGGGTGATAGGGGGGGTCACTGCTCATGGTGTGAGCCCGATCAGTCCTTACAAACTCAGGTACCTGGGCGGAGAAGGTCCACTTTTGACTATTGGAAAGTACGATAGGAGGCCTCATCATAGATATAGAGAGATTGCCCAGTCTTTGAAGGATACCGTTAAGGATGTCCAGATGGTAGAGGACATCGAGTCCGTTATATGGAAGAAACTGATAGCCAATATCTCGACGAATCCCATCGCCGCTTTTTCCGGGTTTACAGCCAATGAGATTTTGGCATGCGATCATGCGAGGGAACTGCTCTCCCTTCTGGCGGAAGAGTCCGCCAAGGTCGCAAAGGCCAGGGGTTTGAGTTTTGATGAGTTAGACTCCCCAGGGGAGTTTGTCCTTAAAATATTTTCCCCGGTCAAAGACCATAAAATTTCTATGCTTCAAGACTTGGAGGCAAATCGGAGGACAGAGATAGGGGAGTTAAACGGAGCGATTGTGAGTGAAGGGAAAAGGCTTGGGGTTTCAACTCCAGTGAACAAGACCATCGAGCTCGTGATAAAGACACTGGAATATAAATCAGGATTGAAGTAGCTTCCTCTCAGATGCCATATTGGACAAAAGGCAAAACGAGATTAACCAGTACACGTTCAAGTTCATGACGTAGATTAATGAGATGGGTTCGCATCTGACGTTCTGCCTCATCCCCATCTCCGGTGAGAATAGTTTCGACAATGCCTTCGTGTTCAAAGGTAGAACGTTCCATACGGCCTTGCATGGCCACGAGCCCAATCCGAACGCGATACCATTGATCGTTAAGATCGTTGATGATGCGAGACGCGCGCTCATTCCCCGACATAGAAAAGATAATTCGATGAAGTTCAATGTCAGTCTGTCGCCAGGCCTCATGGTTATTCGCAGTGTTTGCCTGTTTCATTCGTTTCATCGCTTCCTTTAAAGACACTCTTTTCTCTTTGTCATTGCATTTAGCTGCCCACCTGGCAATCATTCCCTCCAGTGTCTCTTTGATATCGAAGATTTCATGGATGTCTTCTAAAGAAAGGGAATAGACCCTCCAACCCCTTCCGGTTTGCCGGATCAGGAAGCCTTGATGTTCCAAGAGGCTCAGGGCTTCCCGGACAGGTGTACGGCTGATATTGAGTTCATTTGCAATCCGATTATCTGTGATATATTGGCCAGGCTTAAGATCCCGATTCATGATCTTTATTTTGACAAAGTCATATGCTTCTTTTTGTAGGCTCTTAGTATCACCAGATGGTTTCAATATTCTTGTAGGCATACCCATTTGACCCTATCCTGATAAAAAAGATTTGGATTAAAGAACGGTCGTCTGCTTTTTATCTCCACTTGATCTTCAAACGCGAAGCCCCCTCATCACATACTTTTGTCCAAAGATTGTGATAATGATTGCTGGAATGAGAGCGATGACTGCAGCGGCAGACATTAAATTCCACTGGATACCAATCTCTTGAACAAATTGGACAATCGTCAAGGTCAACAGCGTCGTTCTGCCACTGGTCAACAGCATGGCGAAGAGCAACTCATTCCATGTCCAAAGCCAACAGATGAGGGAGATCGCTCCAATCCCTGGGAGCACCTGAGGGATGGCGATCTTCCAAAAAACCCCCCAGTTAGAACAACCGTCAATCCTTGCTGCTTCTTCTGAGGCCAATGATATATTTTCAAAGAATCCTTTCATGACAAGGGAGAAGAAGGCTATGTGAACTGCCATATGAGGAAATAATAGACCGAGATAGGTGTCATAGATCCTCATCCACTGAGTGATAAAATAGAGAGGCATCCCCCAGGTAATATAAGGGATCGTTCTCACGATATAGATAAATCCGAACCAGGTATTCCTGAATGTCCCTCTGAACCGCCCCAGCATATAGCCACTCTGAACAGTCACCAATAGGGAACAGGTTGTGGCAAGAGTAGCTAAAATTGCCGAATTGACCATGGACCGAACGAATTGATGAGAATTGAAAGCTCCCACAAAATTTTTTAATGTAAAACTTGTACCGGCATGGACATAGAAGACTTCGGTCTCAGGTCGGAGGGAGGTGAGAATAAGCCAAAAGACTGGAAAAGCAAAGAAGAAGCAGACGAGGAAAATAGCGAACCCCCATAGTCCCTTCTTCCATCCTCTGAGTGGCAATTGTCCTCTCTCGGCCATTTACGCCTTTTCCCTCTCCGACATGGTGATTCGAGCAAACGTCCTGTACATAATGATCCCAAATATCATCATGACAACCGCCCCTAATAAGGAAGCCGCATTCCCAAGGTCATATCTCGTATACTCGAAAAACTCTTTATAGGCGTAGATGCTAAAAAATTCGGTGGAACGGGCAGGGCCTCCAGTCGTGATCACCCATGTCTGATCAAATTGTCTGAAGAGATCGAATGTTCGAATCAGCATACAAATCGTGAGAACCGGAGACAGATAAGGCAGAGTGATATTGAAAAAGACTTGGGAGGCATTGGCTCCATCAATTCTGGCAGCCTCCACAGGTTCGAGAGGTTGAACCTGAAGAGCGGCCAATAAAAGGATAGCAAACCAGGGAGTCCATAGCCAGACATCTGAAATGACGATTACAGACATGGCTGTCCATCTTCCGGCTAGCCAGGGGACACGATAAAACCCGATGGCTTCAAGAAAGACATCCACGATGCCAAATTGTGTATTGAAGAGCCAGGAGAATAGAATGCCAGAAATGGATGGTGCCACCATTAGAGGAAACAGCAGTAATACCCTGACCAACGTCTCACCTTTGAATTTTCGATTGAGCAAAAGGGCAATTACCACGCCCAAAGCGGTTTCAAGAGTAAGACCGATGAATGTAAAGAGAAACGTATTGGGGAGTACGGTGCCGAAGAAATGAGGGTCTTTGAGGAGATGAAGGTAGTTGTCGAGTCCCACAAAGATCCGGCTTTTATCGAAGAGCCTTGCTCTGTGAATGCTTGTCCAGAAGGCGGAAGCTACAGGAAGGATTTCAAAAAAGATGAGAGTGAGGAAGGCAGGCAAAATTAACCCCCACATAAATTTGCGTCTCTGGTTTAAGCCGTATCGCCTTCCCGCCTCTAACTCAGCTTCTATATCTAAATCATTTTTAGATCTCTGCCAATTCCGGCCTGACATGCGATCCCTTTGTGAGTTGGGGTAGCTCCATCCCATTGGGATGGAGCTACCACCTGTTGAACTATTTCTTAAAGACCTTTTTGAGCTCTTCTTCACATTGGGCCATGACCTTCTTGATATCTTTTTTGTCACCCATTAAAGCCTTGATACAGTAATCATTCCAGATGGAGTGGACCTGCGGCCATTCTGGATAGTAACCGGCGGACATGACCAATACAGGAGCTTTGTAAGTCGCTACAGCAAACTCTCTGAAAAGAGGATCTGTTTTGGAAAGCTGCTCTCTTAAATCGGTTGTCACAGGGATTCCACCTGTCGTCTTCCACATATCGAGTTGAACCTCATCCGAAATGACATAGCCGATCACCCTTTTGGCTGCCTTCTTGTTCTCCTCGGGAATATTTTTAGGAATTCCCCAACCCCATGGCACATCCCAAGAGAGCGGGCCTTTCCCATGTGGACCGGATGGGAATGATGTAAACGCTACCTTTCCTGCCACCTTCGATTTGGCAGGGTCGTTGACATCCCCATATTTGAGTGCGTCCTCACCAAACATCGCACAATCCCCTGCTTGGAAAATTGCCATGGCAGCGGTTCGGGTATACCCGACGAAGTCTGCAGGAACGGTCTTAGTCTTATGGATCTGATCCCACCAGAACTCTAACGCCTCGATCATCGTCACATCGGTGACAAAAGGCTTCCAACCATTTTTTGCCAAGACCTCTTTATCTCTTTCAAAGGGTGGAGCGAGGATATCTCCCTGATTAGCCCACATCCAGGCAAGGAGTGTGAAGTAGGCATGAGGATATTTTACTCCACCGACGTATCCGAATTTCACCTTGCCCTCTTTCATCAGCTTCAGTGAAACCGCTTCCACATCTTTCCAAGTCTTGGGGGGTGTGGTGATTAGGTCTTTTCGATAGAACATTCCCGCAGAGGTGCCAATAAAAGGGACAGCGCTAGCACGTGGATGTTTTTTGTCTGCCCAAAATACATCCCATAAATGTCTGGGTATCCTTTTGAAATTCTCCACATCGTCAACGGGTTCCATAAAGTCAATCCACGCCATCCCCCAATCATCATTATGCCAAACGATATCGTATTCGCACTTTGGAGATTGAATTGCTGTGGACACCTTAGGATAATAGAGTTCATAGGCAAGGGGTACAGGTTCGATCTCGACATCCGTGTTCTTTTTTGCCCATTCCTGCATCCATTTCACCTGTTGGTTATGGATGGTGAAGGGCTGATAGACGACCCTTATTTTTACTTTTGCCCCAGCAGGGCCTGCCCATACAGCCAAGCAAAAAAGGATCAAAATAATAAGCCATAATTTTTTCATCTTTCCTCCCTCCTTTTCCAAAATGTGAAAACCTACCCAAACCTCATTCTCGACTTCAACTCGTCACTACCACCTTCGCATGGGACATCACCTCCTTTGGACCATACCGCTTACTTTCTCAGCAATTTCTTACAACTTCTCGCAATGGCATGATCACCCAAAATGTATTTTTCAAGCAGCGCATCATAAGGGCCTGTCTCTGCAAACGTATCTTTAATCCCGACCATCTCCATCCTTGCCGGATTATTTTTGGCCAAACACTCAGCCACAGCAGAACCTAACCCTCCAATGATGCTATGTTCCTCAACCGTCACAATCCC
>Ga0153915_10007219_pt1 | contig 10468 bp, 9 predicted proteins | sample Opewatmetagenome_2_FD_107003 | JGI IMG/M metagenome (GOLD analysis project Ga0153915, IMG submission 107003) | Freshwater wetland microbial communities from Ohio, USA - Open water 3 Core 3 Depth 3 metaG | ecosystem: Environmental > Aquatic > Freshwater > Wetlands | place: USA: Ohio, Lake Erie... | reverse complement strand
CGTCCGTTAGTGGAAGATATATATGGAAGCTTGTGCCCATCGATTTCTCACTGTAAACAGAAATATATCCTTTATGCTGTTTTACAATTCCATATACGGTTGAAAGCCCGAGTCCTGTTCCTTTTCCAACCTCTTTGGTGGTAAAGAAGGGTTCAAATAAGTGTTCCTTTGTCGCCTCGTCCATGCCTGTGCCTGTATCGGTCACGGATAAAAGGGCATATTCTCCTGGTCCGCTTAACTCTTTAATCTCGGCTGTCTGGCTGTCCAGATAAATCGTCCTTGTCTCGATTATGACTGTCCCTCCCCTGGGCATCGCGTCTCTTGCATTGACCGCCAGATTGATTAATATCTGATCTATCTGGGTGGGATCCGCCATCACAACAATATCCTCTGATGATAGGTTGGTCTTCAGGGTAATGTCCTCAGTTAAAAGACGCCGCAGCATCTTTTCCGTACCCATCACTATCTCATTGATCATCACCGGCTTGAGCGTAATCGCTTGTTGTCGTGCAAAGGCGAGAAGACCCTGGGTCAGGCCGGCGGCCTTCATGGAGGCGGAAAGGATGGCGTCAACATAGTTTTTCCTCAAGGGAAGTCCTTTCTCCATCTCCATCTTGAGGAGGGTCCCATATCCGGTTAGGACGGTCAGGATATTATTGAAGTCGTGGGCAATCCCTCCTGCTAAAGTGCCGATAGCCTCCATCTTATGTGATTGCCGGAGCTGGTTTTCAAGCAGTTTCTCTCTTGTAGTGTCGATAAGCGTGCCGATAACAGCAGGTCGCCCTTTATAGATCACAGGGCTAAAGAAGCCCTTAACGTTGCAGACCTGATTATCCTTTCTGACAATCCTGAAATCCCATTCTATGGCATCCCCTGATTTTAAGATGCGCATAATGTTGTCTTTTATAGTCTCCCTGTCATTGGCGTATATAAAATCCATAACACCGGACTTATCAATAATTTCTTCTAATGCGAATCCGTGTATCTGACAAAATTTATTGTTCACGAATATATATTTCTCATCCTGGATGATACAAACTCCGACAAGCGAGTTTTCAACAAGGCTGCGATATTTTGCCTCTGATTCCTGAAGCGCCTCTTCGGACTTTTTCCTTTCCGTTATATCCCGTGAGTTAATGATCACCATCGCGCGGCCTGAGGCGATAACAACGCTTCTGGCTATGGCCTCCATATATTTCCAGGAACCGTCTCTGGTCATAATCCGCAAAACCGTAGGTTCCGAGGCAACGCCGGGGGTCTTTGTTATCCTGGAAAAATCCGAGAGTATCTTGGGGATGTCGTCAGGGTGGATGGCCTCATCGAATCTTTTCCCGATTGTTTCTTCCGGTTTGAATCCGACTATTCTTTCGATGGAAGGGCTGCAATATCTTACTACGCCGTTTTCATCCAGCACGAGGATCAGGTCCGAGATATTCTCTATTAAAAGTCGAAAGTGATATTCGCTTGCCTTTAATGCTGCCCGTTCACGTTCAAGCTGAACCTTGTTAAAGGCGCTTTCCAGCACGATTGGAAGTTGATAAAGGTATCCGCGGCTTTTGACAATATAGTCGTCGGCGCCGAGACGAAGGGCCTGAGCGGCGATCTCCTGATTCTCCTCTTCTGACATTATAACGACAGGCACATCCGTGCGAAATATGCCCCGGAGGTCTTTAAGCAGTTCGATGGCGGTAATGTTGTTTAGCTGATAATTCAGGAGCAGGATGTCACATGGTTTCAGGACGCTTTTACTTTCTTCTTCCATCAGGGAGAATCTCTCCAATACCTCCTGATAGGTGGCCACAACATCCAACAGTATATATGGGGCATGGACTGATATGTATCTCTGTGTCGATTCTATGTCCTGAGGGTTATCTTCGCAATAAAGGACATGCAATGGTTCGTAACGGCGGGCAGCCTCTATTCTGAACTTGTTGATTGCCAGATCAAGGGCTGCAGGAAGGCGGGTAAGATAATCATTGCCCTTAATTATATAATCGCTTGCCCCGGCATTAAGCGCGTTAATCGCCGACGCCTCGTCTCCCATGCCGGTAATTATTACAACGGGCATCCACAGACCTTTATCACGGATAAAGGATATAATGGATATCCCGTTTCCGTCCGGCAGATTCATCTCGGTGAGCACCAGGTCATAGCAGGGTTTATCCGGTGCGCAAAGGGATAGACGTTTGATGGCTTCTTTGTGGGTTTCAACCCATTCAACCTCAATGGTCGGCGCTGTTTTAGCAAACTGGTATTGCAGGAGGCTCGCATCGCCGGAATTATCTTCCACATAAAGTATTTTCATGAGATTCCTTTTTTTTACCTTGAAATGTATAGCCGTGCAGGCATTAACTTAAGCCATTCAATAGAACCCTATGTTTCGGAGATAATCCTTATTTTATTAACAACAGGATTGGCATAGATCGCCAGGGCATACTTGCGATGCTCCTGCGGCAGAGAATTGATCCGCTGCTGAAAAATCCTGTATCCCTTTTCATATTCTTCAGTGGTGAAGTTATATCTCGCATTTAATAAAGACAAGTCCCTGCTGTCTCCATGTAACTCCCGATAGGCCATAAAATTCGTGGGATGCAGGCTATAGTTTTTTATAATCTGCCTGTCCACTGCCGATGCAACTGCCTCGGGTGCATCCATATTGTCCACAAGCGGTTCGCCGAAACAGACATGGATATGGCCTTTTTCTCCCATTACGCCTGATGCTATGCTTTTGAGGTCTTCATATTCGCCCTTCTTATATTCCCCATGCTGGGCAATATGAAATAATTCCCTGGCCTTCAATCCGTCACAGGGGTCGTACTCATAGGATATAACAACAGGCACAATCCTCAGCCGTTTTATATAATCAGAAAAACTCTCCGCTTTTTTATCACGGTTTATGGCAAGCATCTTTATAATGGCAGGCTCCGTATAATCATTGCCGTCCTTGGCCCTGCCTTCTCTCTGTGCTATCCATATGGAGATTTTTTCTTCGAAGATTGAATGACTTATATATGCCGACAGGGTCTTATATGCCTCCAATGCCTGGCGTCCTTTGGCAGAGCGCTTCACTATGAAACATTTATTCAGACGCATCAAATCAGATGCAAATGGTTTTGACAGGAGGTTATCTCCGATAGCGATGCGGGCGGAGTCCTGCCCATCCTCGAGAAGCGCAAAATTGATTAGGGTCGGGTCAAGGGCAATATCCCTGTGATTGCTCATGAAGAGATACGGCCCGGCATCAAGTTTATCCAGGTTCGATACCTTGAATTCCTTGATGGTTTTCCGGAACATCGGTTCCATATAACTCTTGACCAGTGTCTGAAAGGTGCGCACATCAATGATTGATAAGAATTCTTTCTTGAGCCGCCTCCGTAACAGCGGGCTGAGAAACGGGGAGAAAAGAGTATTTAATCCGGGAAAACGCAAATTGACGATCGTTCGGATAAATTCTTTATCTGCCAGCAGATTCTCTATAATCTGTCTGACTTCATTATCTCTATAAGGTCTTATTTCGGCGAATCTATCCATGGTTGATTATATCTTTCTGGCGACCCTGATTTTATAGATCTTCCTGTCATCTGCTGATTCGATATTCATATCCAGGTCCTGGAATGTAATTTTATCCCCTGATTTAGGTATCCTGCCCAGGATATGAATTATGAATCCTCCGACGGACTCATATTCCCCTTCAGGAAATTCTATATCAAAATGTTCTTCGAGCTTTTCAACCTCAAGACGGGCATCGACCATAACCGTATTTTCATCCAGGACAGCTAAAAGAGGGGGCTCGTGATCATGTTCATCCATGATTTCCCCTACGATTTCCTCAAGGATGTCTTCAATAGTGATTATACCGGCGGTGCCTCCATATTCGTCAGTAACAATTGCCATATGTGTTTTTTTGGTCTTCAGATCCCTGAAAAGCTTGCTTACGACCTGATTGCCCGGGACAAAATAGGGTTTTCTCAGGATCTCCCTGGGAATGCTTGAGTCAGGATCCTCACCAAAAAGTTTCAGGAGATCTTTGGCGTGCAAAAGACCTACAATTTTATCAATATTATCTTCATGGATAGGTATCCTGGTATGGCCGCATTCTTTTACCAGGGCTATAATTTCACCGAGCGTAGAGTCCAGGGAAGCGGAAGATATGTGCGTTCTCGGTATCATTATCGATGATGCGGTAGTCTCTTTAAGCTCAAGGACGCCATGGACCATATCAGATTCTTCTCCGGTGATCAAACCCTTGGCCTGTCCTTCGTCCATAAGGTCGTTAATCTCTTCGGTAATATCGGAGGTTTTTTTTATGTGCTTTTTTTTGATCTGAGAAAGCAGTTTATTAATTAAACTGTGCTTAGGGTCGTCTTCCAAGTATGTTAATATTCTCCTTATCAATTAGAGTCCATCCGGAAATCATAGAATTCCAGAGCAGTCACACTTTATTTTTATCATCTGTTAATGTCAAGATGGTTATGGAGGGAAAAGGCACAGTACATAGGGCGCAAGGCGAAAGGGGGAGGTCCTTGACTCTTTCTAAGACATAAATATATCTTGACATTGATTCGTCTTATGATATTAATGCAACCCATATTCTCTAAGAAATAGCCGATATTATGTTTCGTCTTTCGGATATTAATCAGGGCGGGAGACGGATGAACTTTCATGCGGGCATAGCTCAGTTGGTAGAGTACAAGCTTCCCAAGCTTGGTGTCGCGGGTTCGAACCCCGTTGCCCGCTCCAAGCTTTTTTTTAGAAGACCTGATTCCCTTTTTGAGGTTATTGGCCTTTTTTCGGTTGATCTACTTCAAATTGTGGGCATAACGTTAGTTTTAGATATTGCCTTTTCTTGAAGTCTGTGCAATAAAACTGACGACATTACTGTCTGCAGTTATGAAGCGGGTCTAGACACCCGCTTTTTTATTGGAATTTTTCGGTTATCCGGTTTTATGCCGATGCATATTGCCCTGTATGCCGAATGGAGCACAGTTGCATTTGTCTGATACCGCCTTAATAACAAAACAGGTCTCCGACCTTATCGAACCCATTCTTGATGAAATCGGCTTTGCCCTGGTAGACGTGGAATATCTGTCGGACCGTGGAAGATGGGTATTGAGAATTTACATCGACAAGGATGGGGGAGTTACCATTGATGATTGTGTAAAAGCGACCAGGGAACTTGGTGATCTGATAGATATTAAAAATATTATCGAACATGAATATGTCTTAGAAGTCTCTTCTCCCGGTTTGAACAGACCTCTTAAAAAAGAGGCTGATTTTATACATGCAATCGGGAAAAAGGTTAAGATCAAGACAGTAATGCCTGTAAATGGACGACGGAATTTCATGGGGTATCTTAAAGATTTTAAGGACCACGCACTATATATCGAGTCGGAAGGAGAACTGATAACCTTGGCCTGGGCGGATATTGAAAAGGCAAACATGGTATATGAGTTCGATGATTAACGAATTATTATTCATTATGGAGTAGAGCCAAGATGGTTTCAGATTTAGCAAAAATATTGGATCAGGTGAGCCGTGAGAAAGGTGTTGAACGCATTACATTGATCAAGACCCTCGAAGAGGCTGTTCGAGCGGCTGCCAGGAAAAAGCTGGGGCCAAACTATGACCTTGAGATAAACTTCAATGATGATTTGGGGGAGATAGAGATCTTTGAATTTAAAGAGGTCGTGGATAATGTAAGCAATGAAAATCTTGAAATATCTCTTGAAGAGGCAAAGGCGGTTGACCCTGATGCTGTAATCGGAGACAGTCTTGGCATAAAAATGGGGACTGATGAACTCGGGAGGGTGGCAGCACAATCCGCCAAACAGATCATCATGCAAAGGTTGCGCGAGGCCGAAAGGAATAACGTATTTGACGACTTTAAAGACCGGCGCGGCGAGATCGTCCATGGAATTGTTCAGAGGATAGATAAGGGTTCATTAATAGTCAACCTGGGGCGTACGGAGGCTGAACTCCCGCAAAAAGAACAGATACCTAAAGAGACCTATAAACAGGGAGATCGCATAAGGGCATATATCCTGGACGTAAAACAGTACAGCAGAGGGCCGCAGATAGTTCTCTCCCGGACGCATCCTAATTTTCTTTCTGTGCTCTTCGAGAATGAGGTCCCTGAAATCTCCGAAGGGATTATTAATATTGTCCAGGTGGCCAGAGAACCGGGGAGCAGGGCCAAGATTGCGGTATATTCAAAGGACAGCGATGTCGATCCTGTAGGCGCCTGTGTAGGAATGAAGGGGTCCAGGGTTCAGGCCGTAGTCCAGGAACTTAAAGGGGAAAAGATAGATATTGTGCCCTGGGATTCTGATCCTGCAAAATTTATCTGTAATGCCCTTTCTCCGGCAGAGATTATAAGGGTTATAGTTGATGAGGCGGATCATTCCATGAGTGTTGTAGTGCCTGATGACCAGCTATCCCTTGCCATCGGCAGAAAGGGACAGAATGTCAGACTGGCATCAAAGATATCCGGATGGAGCCTGGATGTTACAAGTGAATCGGAATATAATAAAAAGTTGAAAGACACCTACAATTCTCTTCTGAGCATTGAAGGAGTTGGCGAGGCAACTGCCATGAATCTATATCATGAGGGATACAGGTCTGTGAGTGATTTGGCAGGGGTCAGCATGGAAGAGATTGCACAGGTCAAGGGGATAGGCGATGAGAAGGCCGCAAAAATTATCGAAAACGCGAAAAAACAGCTTGAAATTTTAAATGCACCGGTTAATGAGGGGCATAAAGATGAAGCCCCAAATGAAGGGTAAGGTGCATATCCCTGTAAGGACATGCATATCGTGCGGTGCAAAACGTGAAAAAAATCTTTTAATAAGACTGGCGTTTGATAAGGATAATACTTTAATCAAAGATACTTCATACAATATGACTGGCAGGGGGGTATATGTCTGTAATATATGGCCTTGCCTAGAACGATTATTAAAAAATAAACGCCTTAATAGACAATTCAGGACTGATAAGGAAATATCCGTCAGTCATGAATTTAGCGGCATTATGCCGTTTTAAAAATAAAAAACAGATACCGGAAACTAGAAAAATTGCGGCGGCGTTGGAGGAGTTAGATGTCGAAAATCAGGGTTTATGAGTTAGCCAAAGAACTTAATATGGAAAGCAAAGACCTGGAAGACAGACTGAAGGCAGGCGGATTGGATATTAAGAATCATATGAGCGTCCTTGATGATATCAGTCACAATAAAGCCATGGAGATAATTAGGGGTGTAACATCATCTCAGGTGATTGAAGAAAAGAGACTAAATCCTACCGTTATTCGCCGACGTAAAAAGGTTGTGATGGTTGAGTCAGAGGCCGCTCACGAGGTAGAAGAGATCATAGAGCCATCAGTAGAGACCATTGAAGTTGTTGAAGCGCCTGTTTCTTTATTAAAGAAAGAGGCCTTGCATGAGGAAAAACATATCCCTGGAGAAGAACCTGCCCCGGAAGAAATATCTGCACCTGATAAAGTCGCTATCCAGGAAGAAACGCCTGTCTTGCAGAGAGAGGCTGTTGCAGAGGAAGAAGAGTCTTTGCCGCAGGAGGAAATCCCTGATGAGACTGAGATAACTAAACAGACCGATCAGATAAGGGCCAAGGCTAAAAAATCCAAGAAAAAATTAAAGGAAAGACCTGCCAGGATAATCAGTATGCCCGATCAAGGGCCTTTAAGGGAGGCTATAGCTAAGACAAAAGACGTTAAGCCCTCCATCCCTGTTCCCGATTTGAAAGGGTCTCCTATCCCTGAAATAGTTCCAATTTATGACGAGGCAGAACTGAAGCTCATAAAAAAGAAGAAGGATAAAAAGAAGGGCGATAAAAAGGAATTGGAATCGGATATCCGTCTCCGTCATAAAAAACTGGAGATATTCGAAAGGGCCGACCTTTACGAAGACCGCAAACCGAGGATAAAAGATAAGAAGTCACAAAAGGGCGGGGAACTAGTTAAAAGGTTGAAACACACTGAAATTACAACGCCTAAAGCTATAAAAAGAAGATTAAAGATACAGGAACATGTCACGGTAATTGAACTGGCAAAGGCCATGGGAGTCAAGGCAGTGGAGCTTATGAAGAAACTTGTTTCTATGGGGGTCATGGTTAACCTTAATAATATAATCGATTTTGATACGGCTGCCCTTGTGGCTGATGATTTCGGCTATGAGATTGAACTTGATCAGTTTGCAATTGAGGCCATCATTGAAGAGGTTAAGGACAAACCGGAAGACCTGAAACCCAGACCTCCTGTGGTGACTATAATGGGGCATGTTGATCATGGAAAGACCTCGCTGCTTGACCGGATAAGGAGTTCCAATATTGCCGGCGGCGAATCAGGCGGAATTACCCAGCATATAGGCGCTTATTATGTAAAGGCAAAGGGCGGAGATATTGTATTCCTTGATACGCCAGGCCACGAGGCTTTTACGGCCATGAGGGCCAGGGGCGCAAAGGTTACTGATATTATTGTCCTTGTTGTTGCTGCGGACGACGGGGTCATGCCCCAGACAAAGGAGGCTGTAAATCATGCCCGTGCCGCGAGCATTCCTATTATTGTTGCCATCAATAAAATCGACAAGCCGGAGGCTAATCCGGACAAGGTTATTAGGGAGTTGGCAGAATTGGATCTGGCCCCGGAAGAATGGGGAGGGCAGACGATCTTCGGCAAGATCTCCGCAAAAACCGGCGAGGGCATTGATGCACTTATGGAACTGATTCTGCTCCAGGCTGAAATGCTTGAATTAAAGGCCAACCCTGACAAACCAGCGAGGGGGACTATCATTGAGGCCAAACTTGATAAGACAAAGGGATCTGTAGCCACGGTGCTGATCAAAGAAGGCACACTCAAACAAAGCGATTTCTTCATCTGCGGAGGGAACTATGGCAAGATAAGGGCCATGATGAATCACAGGGGGAATAAAATGATATCGGCAGGTCCGTCTGTGCCTGTTGAAATCAATGGGATCTCCGGCGTGCCCATGGCTGGCGATGAATTCATTGTTGTTAAGGATGAGAGGATCGCCAGACAGATCTTTTCATATCGCCAGACCAAGATAAAAGAAAAAGAGCGTGCCAGGACCATTATCGTAAATCTTGAAGGCCTTTATGAAAAGATAAAAGAAGGAAAGATTAAAGAACTCAATATTATTTTAAAGACTGATGTTCAGGGATCCCTGGAGGCATTGTCTGAGGCGCTTGTCAAGTTGGGAACGGAAGAGGTGAAGATAAAGATGATCCATTCCTCCACTGGCGCCATAAAGGAATCGGACGTCATGCTGGCTTCGGCATCCGGTGCTGTTATAATCGGGTTCAGGGTGCGTGCGAACCCCAGGGTTATTGAGGTGGCAGAAAAAGAGAATGTGAACATCAATTACTATGATGTGATTTATAATCTTATTGATGACATCCGGAAGGCCATGGCAGGGCTTCTTGAACCCATTTACAAAGAGAATGTTATTGGAAGGGCTGATATTAAGGAGATTTTTAATGTCCCCAAAATAGGAACAGTAGCAGGTTGTTATGTCACAGACGGTCATATTGAGAGAAATGCAATGGTCCGTCTCTTGAGGGATGATGTTGTGGTCTTTGACGGCAAAATGGCCTCACTCAGAAGATTTAAAGGAGATGTCAAGGATGTGGCGGCAGGATATGAATGCGGCATCGGTCTTGAGTCTTTCCAGGATATAAAGCCCGGTGATGTCTTCGAAGTGTACAAGGTTGAACATATCAAGGCGGAGTTGTAATGCATGGTCATAGGAGCCATGATTATTGAATTTCATATCCACGATAATCAATCCCTTAAGGGAAAAAGAAAGATCGTAAGGAGCATGGTCGATAAAGTTAAGAGCAAATTTAACGTGGCTATTGCTGAGACAGGTTCAAATGATAAGTGGCAGATGATTGAGCTGGGTGTGACAGCCGTAGGAAATGACAGGCGATTTATCGATTCTTCTCTTACCAATGTATTTACTTTTCTTGAGTCTTTGTATCTGGCTGAAATAGTGAATTCAAGGATGGAGATAATCAACATATTTGGAGAAGGACATGCTGGCGGGTAAAAGGGCAACCAGGGTAGGGGATCAGATATTAAAATGCGCCGCCGAGCTTTTGCTGCAGAAGGTTAAAGATCCCAGGGTAAACGGCATAACATTGACGGGCGTCGATATCAGTAATGATTTGAAAAACGCTACGGTTTTTTACAGCCTCATAGGAGGCGAGGATGATATCAAAAGGGCACAGGTCGGACTGGACAGGGCAAAAGGCTATATCAAGCGTGAAATAGGGCTTAACATAAAACTGAGGAATGTACCTGAAATTATTTTTAAACACGACCCTACTCTAGACACAGGAAATCGCCTGGAGAAACTTTTTCAAAAGATAAAGCTGGAAGATTCTACGGAAAATGTTGAATAACTATATATTCCAGGCATTGTTTAAAGGCTTTATATGG
>Ga0153915_10007218_pt1 | contig 10471 bp, 7 predicted proteins | sample Opewatmetagenome_2_FD_107003 | JGI IMG/M metagenome (GOLD analysis project Ga0153915, IMG submission 107003) | Freshwater wetland microbial communities from Ohio, USA - Open water 3 Core 3 Depth 3 metaG | ecosystem: Environmental > Aquatic > Freshwater > Wetlands | place: USA: Ohio, Lake Erie... | reverse complement strand
TTCAATTGGATATCGGTCGGAAAAAGAATCAAGAAAGAGGCACCTGATCTATTGATACTGAAATACTGGCTTCCATTTTTTGCTCCCTGTTTTGGTACAATTTCAAGGATCATTAAGAAAAATAAAAAAACCCGTATTTTAACAATTTGTGATAATGTTCTCCCGCATGAAAAGAGACCCGGAGACAGAGCCTTTACGAAATATTTTTTTAAGCAGGTGGATTATTTTATTCTCCTGTCAAAAAAAGTAAAAGAAGATTTACTGACACTAAAACCTGGAGCAAAATATAAAATTCTACCGCATCCGATTTATTCAAATTTCGGAGATCCCGTTCAAAAAGATGAAGCAAGGAGAAAGTTAGGTTTGACTGATAAAAACCTAATTTTGTTCTTCGGTTTCATAAGAGATTACAAAGGACTGGATATCCTCCTGAAATCGATGGCAGAACTTAAAGAAGAAGGTGTGAAATTAATTGTGGCAGGGGAATTCTATACTGACCGGGATAAGTATTTAAGTCTGATAGATGAACTTAACGTAAAAGATAACGTATATCTCTTTACAGATTTTATTCCCACTTCAGATGTTAAATATTATTTTTCAGCCTGTAACGCTGTCATTCTTCCATATAAAGATGCGACGCAAAGCGGGATTGTTCAAATTGCGATGAACTTCAGGAAACCGGTAATAGCAACGAATGTGGGTGGGTTAGGAGAGGTTATATTTGAAAATCGAACCGGTTTTATCGTTGAAAAAGAAAACCCTGAAGCTTTAGCAGCTGCAATAAAGAAATTTTTTAAAGAAAATAAAGAAGATGAGTTTGTAAATAATCTTGAGAAAGAAGTGGAAAAATATTCCTGGAGTAAGTTTGTTAAAGGAATGATGGAAATGATTAATTAATAGTCTAGTAGCCCCCGGGAAATGGAATACCTTTTAATTAAATGAGAACATAGAAACAAATAAAAACCATCACCCATATTTTTTTTAGTAGTTATCTTTTATCCTGATTATGTTGTACGATCCCGTCAAAGACATTTTTGCTTCTGTCATAAGGAAGCATCCAAGATTAAGGATACTTTTTTATAAGATTCTTGATTTAATGTTCCTGCGTTCCTGGTATGTCAGGAGGGAGCTTAAGCATTTAAGGAACATTTTCAGAGATAAGACAATTGAAATTTACGATGCCGGAACCGGATACGGGCAGTATGTTTACTTTATATCGAAGCATCTCAGACCGGGCAACATTTATGCTGTTGATGTAAAAGAAGAATGGATTAGCGACTGCAGGGAATTTTTCAGATCTGAAAATATAAACAACGTGTCGTTTGGTGTTGAGGATCTGACAAATATAGAATATGAGTCCAAATTTGATATAATAGTTTGTGTGGATGTAATGGAACACATTGAGGATGATGTAAAAGTGTTTCAGAATTTTTACAGAGCAATGAAACGGGGAAGTTATCTTTTGATTAATACACCATCAGTATATGGCGGGAGTGATGTACACAACGAAACGGGGGAAAGTTTTATCGGTGAACATGCAAGAACAGGGTATTCCCGGGAAGACCTTGAGGCGAAGCTTCTCCCCATAGGATTTTCAGTTTACAGGTGGAAATATACTTATGGATTTTGGGGCGATAAAGCATGGAGGCTCGGAATTAAATACCCCATAACGCTCGTGAATATTTCCAGATTCTTTATGATATTGCTGCCACTTTATTTTCTGATTACCTTACCATTCACCTTAATTATGATGTATATTGACTACGCTTTTAAAAATAAAATTGGTTCAGGAATAACTTTAATTGTAAAAAAATAATTACTGAAAATAATTAACTGGAAATTTGATGACAAAATCTAAAAAAACAGTTCAATTAAAAAAAACCAAGCCTGAAGGATTTTTCGCGAAATTTAACCTTGAAGAAATACTTCCCCACAAATACCATCCATTAGCGGTAATCCTTCTCATAATTATTTTATTCCTGGTTTTCCTGAATCCTCTCTTTTTCGGGGATAAAACTTTTCAATCAGGGGATATATTTTCAAGCAAAAGTATGACTCCATATGTTGAGAATCATGGAGACGGATTTACATTATGGAATCCATTAATTTTTTGCGGGATGCCGGCATATTCAATTGGTACTGCTGCTAAGTGGTTTAATCTATTTTATGTCGGTATAACAGCCGTAAGAGACATCTTCTCCTCACCGTTCTCCAACCGTTATGCAATGTGGGTTTTTTATCTGATAATAATGGGGATAACCTCGTATTTATTAATGCGGCATCTTACGAAAAACACTCTGGTCAGCATTTTCACCGGCATCTCTACAGCGTTCAGTACCGGAATAATTGTTTTCCTTTATATAGGGCATGTTACCAAATTGACTTCACTAGCTTTTTATCCATTAATATTTTTACTCTTGCTGAGATCGAAAGAAAAAATAAGGCTCATCGATTTTCTTTTAATGATTATTACTCTGCAGTTGTTCATACAGGGTTTTCATGTTCAGATTATCTATTATACTCTGCTTGCAGCAGGAATATATTTCATTTATTATTTATTAAGATTCCTCATTAAAAAAGACACACTTGCAGTAAAAAGGATTTTGAAATCCGCAGTTATGTTTGCTGCAGCGTTGTTTATTGCTGTTCTTATTCAATCCGACAATCTGACACAGATCTATGAATACTCTCCATTTTCAACACGAGGAACTGAAAGTATCTCAGATAAAGTAAGTGGTAAACATGAAGAGAGTACTTCAGAATATTATGATTATCATACAGATTGGTCATTTTCACCCGGAGAGGTGCTAACATTCATTGTTCCTTCATATTACGGTTTCGGAAATTCGACATATAGGGGACCCCTTACAAATGATCAGGCGGTTGATATTAATACATATTTCGGTCAAATGCCTTTTGTGGATGTTGCAATGTACATGGGGGTGCTTGTCTTCATTCTCGGATTATTTGCAATATTCACGAGATGGAAAGAGCCCTTTGTTCGATTTCTTACAATTTTATCAGTATTTGCTCTGTTAGTATCCTTTGGAAAAAATTTCCCTGTTATTTTCGATTTGCTGTTTAAGTATCTGCCTTTCTTTAATAAATTCCGTGTCCCCTCCATGATCCTGGTACTTGTTCAGATGAGTTTTCCCATACTCGCGGGATTCGGGCTGATGAAAATAATTTCCCTGAGGCAGGAAAAAGATATCAGACTGGAAAAACTGATTAAGAATACCGCGTTTGTTTTTACCGGAATATTTGTAATCGGTATTATTCTTAACAATGCCATCACCGGATGGCTTACCTCAAGAGTAAATGATTATGCTGCGTCTATTTCTGCTTCCCAGCCTCAGATGGCAAAACAATACCAGGCACTTGCTGATTATACATCAGGAATGTTTCTTAGTGATTTTCTCTTTGCATTTGCGTTTCTATCCCTTGCATTCTGGTCTGCACATTTCTACATAAGGGAAAAAATAACCAAAGATTCTCTTGTATTGTTTATAATTATTATTTCAATGATAGACTTATGGAGAATTGATACCCGCGGCGCAAAATATACCGAATCTCCGGATATGGACAGGTTATTTGAAAAGCCGGATTATGTTAAAGTGATTGAAGGACAGAACAATAAAAATCCTTTCAGGATATTAAATTTGAAACAGGATCGTTCCCTTGGCTCATTTGGTCAGAACTCCAACTTTAACGCTTATTTTTTACTTGAAGATTTCTACGGTTATTCTGCAATAAAACCCAGGGCCTATCAGGATATAATGGATGTAGTCGGTCCTGTTAATAGTACCCTCTGGAGAATGTTAAATGTAAAATACATTATTATGGATAAACCGGTTCAATTTCCCGGTCTAGTTCCTGTATATAAAGGGGAAAATAGTGTAGTCTATCAGAATCAGGATGTTCTCCCTAGGATATATTTTGTTGACTCAGTTGGTTCCATACCGGAAATGGATATTTTGAGGCAGATCAAGGCATCAGCATTCGATCCGGCTAAGGAAGCTTATGTGGCAGAAACCGACCTAAAAATTGAACCTCCGGATTCAACTTCAGGAATAAAGATCACGGATTATAAAGATGAGACTATAACAGCAGATGTAAAAGCTTCCGGCAATAACTTTATTTTCTTCGGCGATACTTATATGAGCGGTAAAGCAGATTATAAATTATTTAAATTACCCACAGGGTGGACAGCTTATATAGATAATCATGAAACAAAGATATACAAAACCAATCATGACTTTATGGGAATAGTAGTCCCGGCAGGACATCATGTGGTTGAATTCAGATATGCGCCGGTAAGTTTTTATATTTCAAAGAATATTGCACTTATTCTAAGTTCAGCAGTAATACTAGGGTTGATTCTACTAATTATAATAGACAGGAAAAGATTATTAGGCGGGAAAGAATCTGACATTAGTTAATGCTCGATAAGTTAAAATATTTATTAAAACATTCCTTCATTTACAGTATAAGCAATCTTGCTACCAAAGCATCGGGGGTGATATTACTCCCGCTCTATTCGTCATTTTTTTCAGTCAGCGAATTCGGGATTCTTGGTATTCTGGAAATCACCATTTCAATTTTAACCGAGATCTTAAATTTTGGATTAGGACAATCATTGGTAATGCTTTCCAATCACCATGATTATATCGATAAAAGAAAAAGTATCTTTTATACGCTCAGTCTTATTTCGTTTTTGATTATAGTCCTATTTATAGCATTAGGTGAAATCAGCATTACTTTTATCTCGAGGTTTTTCCAGAATCAAGATACTTTTTATTTTTATCTGAAGTTATCGGTATATGTAATTTCTTTACGGGTGGTTAATAATTTCTTTTCAAATAAACTCAGAGCGGATGAAAAATCGGGCTGGTTCACTTCAAGTAATTTATTTAAGCTTGGTCTTACCCTTGGATTCATTGCTTATTTTGTAGCATTCAGAAAAGTCGGAATTGTCGGTGTACTGTATTCATACGTAATAAGTGAAGCTGTACTCTTAGTCATTCTTATTCCTGTAATGATAAAACAAATGTACCTGCATTTTGAAAAAGAAATAATCAGTGTTGCAATAAAGTTTGGATTTCCACTAATTTTTATGTCAATTGCAATGCTTATCTTAAATGTAAGCGACAGGTATATTTTAAAATATTTTACGAATTATAAAGAAGTGGGATTATATGATCTGGGTTACCGGATTTCCGGTGTTGTAAATATGTTTATAATAGTTCCGTTCAATATGGCACTAATGCCGATCGCCTATCAGATGTACAAGCAGGAAGGCGATAAAAGATATTTCTCAAAACTTATGACCTATCTTACCATTCTGTTAGTATGGATAAGTTTAGCTTTATCACTGTTCAGTAAGGAGATTATTAAAATATTTGCATTAAATTCCGATTACTGGGCTGCAGCAAACGTAATACCGGTAATACTCTTTTCCTATATCTTTTTTGGAATGAGAATAATTGCAATTCTCGGAATGTTATTAACCACAAAGACAAAATCATTGGCAATAGTGACCATAGCCGCTTCATTATTAAATATTGTTCTTAATATTATTTTTATTCCCAAATGGGGAATGATGGCGGCAGCTTACTCAACTTTAATTTCTTTTATCTTCCTGTATTGGCTTACTTATATCTTATCGCAGAAATACTACCGGATCCCCTATGAGAATGGAAAAACAATTATCACCATATTAATAGGAGTATCAGTGTACCTTCTCTCTCTGATAATTGATTTAAATATCGTAATTGAAGAGATTATTAAATTCATATTTGTTATAATTTTCCCGTTTATTTTATATTTCCTAAATCTTTTTGAAGTTCAGGAAATAGACAGTCTTGCAGGTTTTTACAAAAAATGGAAGAATCCGGTAACGTGGAAAAAGAATTTAAGGGATTTCAGGGATGAACAATGATAAGAAATTCAAGGGATTAAGAAAATTTATCTGGAAATTGTTAAGGATTTCCAAACTTGCCGCATCAGTACAATTGATTCTTGAAAGCGCTCTGATTGATGATGGATGGTTTAAGAGTTATTATAAAAAGGAATCTATCGACAAAGGGAATAATCCGATTCCCTGGAATACCTATCCGTTTATTAAATTTATTGAACCCAGACTTAAAAAGAATTTCAATGTATTTGAGTATGGCTGTGGAAATTCCACACTATGGTATTCTAAAAGAGTCAACTCTATCGTAGCAGTCGAAAATGACAAAGATTGGTTTGAAAAAATTAAAAGTCAATTGCCAGATAATGCAAAAATAATTTATAAAGATTTGGAGTATGAGGGTGAATATAGCGCTGAAGTATTAAAATATAGTGAACATTTTCATATAATAATTATTGATGGCAGAGATAGAGTTAACTCTGTAAAAAATAGTCTTGGAAAATTGACAGAAGACGGGATAATTATTTTTGATAATTCAGAATTATCTCAATATAAGGATGCAATGAATATATTGTCACAAAGTAACTTCAGACGAATAGATTTTTGGGGGATTTCGCCAATTACTGCTCACAACACCTGTACCAGTATTTTTTATGGAAAAAATAATTGTCTGAAAATATGAAAGTACTGTTCACCTTTAGCGGTTTACCACACTACTATAATTTCGTGTTAAATCGATTAAATACATTGGAAAACCTGGAAGTTCATGTTTTAGTTCCTAATACGAAAAGCGAAATCATTGGGGAAGGTGTTTTTCAGAGTGAATCGGGAATCAATTTCACTGTATACAGGCTGTCCGAATATAAAGCCTGGTATGGGAGAGAATTTTTTAAGGGATTGACAAAACTCCTTTCACAAATAAATCCAGATATGATTATTACAACATGGCCATACATTCTTGGGTTTGTATTTATTCCCCGAATAATGATTCGGCTAAAAACGAAAAAGATAGGTTTGATTCTAAAGGAAATACCATTTAACATTCCAAAGAGAAAAGAAGATATTAATTTTTATATAAATAAAGGACTTTATTCTGAGAATACGGAGCCAGTAAAGTATAGTAAAACAATCTATTCATTGGTCAAAATAAAACTGTTGACGTTCATCCGGATGATAATTTTTAACTTTGTCGATGCTCACGTTAATTATACCTCTTATGCAATTGAAATCCTTGGATCATATGGTGTAAAATCCAATAAGATATTTGTTACTTATAATTCACCTGATACTGATAGATTGTTGAATGCAAAAAAGGAATTAGAAAAGGAGAATATACATATGAAGCAATACAGAATTATTCATGTTGGAAGATTGGTAAAGTGGAAAAGAGTCGACTTATTAATAGAATCAATAGCCGGATTGAAAACTGTATTTCCCGAAATTGAATTATATATAATTGGTGATGGTCCCGAAAAAGAATATTTAGAAAATCTTGCAAAAGAGCTTGACCTATGTAATATTGTTAAGTTTATCGGAAGTATTTATTCCCCCATGGAATTAGGAAAATATCTGATGAGTTCATCTGTTTATATACTAGCAGGAATGGGTGGGTTATCTATAAATGAGGCAATGTGTTTCGGAAAACCTGTTATTTGTTCTATATGTGATGGAACCGAGAAAGAATTAGTGAGAGAAGGTTATAATGGTTTCTTCTTTAAAGAAGGTGATAAAAATGATCTCATTGAAAAAATAAAAATCCTATTTACTAATCCAGAACTTACTAAGAAGATGGGTGAAAATTCATTAAATATTATAAAAGACAAGGTCAATATTGAAAGTGTTATTCAGGGGTATCAAAAAGCCTTTAATTTTGTGAGTAAGAAATAATTGACTTATAACCATATGATTGAACCCATATCAAAAATATCCAGGATGTTTATTCAGAATAAATTCTATCGTGAATATCTTAGGTTATTATTTTTATACAGTAAAGTACCAAGATATCAAGGTAGAAACATAAAATTTCTGGAATATGAAATTTTTGTCCCCGATTGTCTTTCTTTCATTTTCCAGTTTAAGGAAATTTTTGTGAAACAATATTATAACTTTAAAACCGAATCAAAGATCCCCATTATCTTCGACTGTGGTTCGAATATCGGCATTAGTGTGATATTTTTTAAATCTGTTTATAAAGATTCAAAGATCAAAGCATTTGAAGCAGACAAAGTGATTAGTGAAATTTTAAGAAATAATCTAATACAAAATAAAATTTCAGGTGTTGAAATAATTCCGAAAGCAGTCTGGACACATAATGAAGGGGTTGAATTTTACAGTGACGGTGCCGATGCGGGTTCTATTTTTGGGAAAAGCAGAAAGGTTCTGGCAGATTCAATCAGATTAAAGGAAATTATTGATCTGGAAGAAAAAATAGATATGTTAAAATTAGATGTCGAAGGTGCTGAAACAGAGGTGCTTGTCGATATTGGTGATAACCTGAAAAAAGTAGATAATCTATTTATTGAATTTCATTCATTCAAGACTCACAGACAATCGCTGGATATGATTCTTTCGATTCTTAATCAAAATAATTTCAGGTATTTTATCAATTCTGTCTACGAAAAAGAGATGCCATTCATTAATAAAATAAATCCACAAAATCCGGATATGGATCTCCAGCTTAATATTTTTGCTTACAAATCAAGTTGAAAATACTTCATATAAATAATTCTGATTCATCAGGGGGAGCATCCAGAGCATGCACTGATATAAATAATGCATTAGTTCAGGCAGGTGTCGAATCATCTGTATTGGTTCAAACTAAAAGATCTAATTTAAAAGGAATCAATTCAATAAATACAAATTTTTTAGAGAAATCAAAATCTTTTATAAGGAAAGCGGTTGACTATACTACAATAAAATTTTTTTCGGTTGAATACAGAGGCAGATTTACATTTCCGTACATTGGTAAAGATATTAGCAGACTCGAGATAGTAAGGAATTCGGATATTATTAACCTTCATTGGATTAATGAAGGATTCTTCTCTTTCAATACATTAAATCAACTAGCAAAGCTAAAAAAGCCAATAGTATGGACGCTGCATGATATGTGGTCTTTTACAGGGGGTTGTCATTATAGTCTCGGATGCGAAAAATTTAAAAGGGAATGTTATGAATGCCCTTCCTTGAAATTTAAGGGTATGAATGATTTTTCAAAAAAAATATTTAATAAGAAACTTAAAATTTATCAAGATTTAAATATAAACATAATCACCTGCAGTAAATGGTTATCAGAACAAACAAGATTAAGCAGGGTGTTTCAAAATCGAAGGATTGAAGTTATACCTAATACATTAAAAACTGATATCTATAAACCATTAGACAGATTCCTGGTATTTAACGATTTAGAACTTGATAAGGACAAAAAGTATATTTTATTTGGAACAATGACGCTCAAAGATAAAAGAAAGGGGCTTGACCTTTTCATAGAGAGTATAAATCTCCTGGTCAAGAAAGATCCATCCATTTTAAATAAAATTGAACTGCTTATCATGGGATCAGGAAAAAAAATGAGTAAATTTAATCTACCCTTAAAAATCAGGTTTTTGGGCAGGTTGGGCAATGAAAAGCAATTGGCAAAATTCTATAATGCCGGCGTTTTATTTGTCGCTCCTTCAAGGGAAGATAATTTACCAAATACAGTAATGGAGTCTCTGTCATGTGGTACTCCCGTTGTTGCTTTTAATATCGGTGGAATACCTGATATGATTGATCATAAAATAAATGGATATCTTGCCCAACCTTTTAACGTAGAAGAACTGGCCGATGGTATTTTATGGGTATTAAATCAACAGGCGCCTGAACAACTGAAATCATATGCCAGAAATAAAATCATTCAAAACTTTTCTTATGAAAAAATTGCTCTATCCTACTCTGAATATTATAAGTCCATTCTTTAATCAATAGGCGCCTGTAATCCTACTTCATTTAACTAATTCATAATTTTTTTTATAATTTATTTAAAAAATGCTCTTAAAAATCGCGAGTTTTAGCGGTTATTTTGATGTCTCTAAGAATTATTCAGGGAAATTATTGCTATTAACAAAAATATTGATTAAACTATTTTAGAATTCAGTTCATATTGTTTAACTTAAGCCCGGGGGCGTAAATGAAAAGGTTCATTCTTTCCTTAGCGGTTCTTATCTCGCTATTATTATATAGCTGCACAAGTGAAACACCTGTCTCTCCTGATGTTCAAAAAGGAGGAATAACACTTAATATAGACAGAGCACATAAACCAGCCAATGTTGTAGAGGTTACAGCATATTTAACAAGAGAAGGATTTGAAACAATAACAGGTTCATTAAATCTGCTGTCAGATACTACAGCAGACATAACATTTAATGATATAGCAGCAGGGCAGTGGCATCTGAAGGTAGATGCAGCAGATGAGGATAGTACGGTAGTATATACAGGAGAAACAGATGTAAACATATTGGCAGGAATAACGACACAGGTATACCTGACACTTGTACCAACGGGGGCAGGGACAGGAAGTATTTA
>Ga0153915_10007217_pt1 | contig 10472 bp, 11 predicted proteins | sample Opewatmetagenome_2_FD_107003 | JGI IMG/M metagenome (GOLD analysis project Ga0153915, IMG submission 107003) | Freshwater wetland microbial communities from Ohio, USA - Open water 3 Core 3 Depth 3 metaG | ecosystem: Environmental > Aquatic > Freshwater > Wetlands | place: USA: Ohio, Lake Erie... | reverse complement strand
TACGAGGGGACGCGCATCGCGCCGTAGTTCTGCACGAGCATGAAGGCGAATCCCACGGCGAGCGTGAGCCAGTGCCGCTTCACGAACGGCAGCAGAGCGCGCAAATGCGCAATGCCGTGCTTCTTTCCTTCTTTTGAGCTCCTGACCGGGCGCATGCTGTTCAAGATAGAGGGTATCGGAGGCGAAAGGCAAGGTTCACAGGCCGATCAGGCCCCGACGGATCCCCTCCCGAACCGCTTCGGCCCGGTTTGCCGCGTCCAGCTTCTTCAGCAGAGACTCCACGTGGAACTTCGCCGTGTGCGCGCTGATCGAGAGGCGCGCACCGATCTCCTTGTTCGCCAGGCCGTCGGCGAGGAGCTGCAGGACTTCCGCTTCCCGCGGTGTGACCGAGACGTCACCCGCGGCAGACGGCTCGGCCGCGGAGGTCTCCACGACGGCCTCTGCCGGCGAAGTCCCGTTGGTCCCCGGCCCGGACGCCTCATAGGCGTCCACCACGATGTCGCCGAGTCCTTCGAGACGCTCCGCGATGCGCGAGCGCAGGACCGGGTCCTGCGCCCAGATCCGGATCCGCGCCGCGGTCTGGCTCCGTTTCATGCGGCCCCGACGGTCAGGGGAACCCGGGTGAGCCCACCGCCCCGCAGGACCTCCGCCTCCAGCTTCGCGCCGGCTCCGCGCTCGGACAGGACGGTCACCAGCTCCTCGTGATCGGTCACGTTGGCTCCGCCAACGCCGACGAGGATGTCACCTACCTCCAGGCCGGCCTTCTCCGCCGCGCTGCCCGACTCCACCCGCACCAGGAGCAGTCCGGTCTCCTGTCGGTTCTTCACGGCCTCCAGCCCTGCCTTCGTGAGCGGAACCTCCTGGCTTCGCACTCCGAGGTACGGTCGGGGCACGTTGCCTTTCTCCTCCAGGAGCTTCGCTCGGGCCAGTGCCAGGTCAGCCGGGATGGCGACCTCCGCGCCCATGCGGCGGTTGAACACCTGGATGCCGGCGAATGCCCCGTCGGCGTCCACCAGCGGACCCCCGGTGGTCCCGGGAAGACGATCCCCGTCCACCTGGAAGTAGCGCTCCAGCACGCCGCTGGAGCCGATGCGCAGCTTTTCGCCGCGCGAGCTCACCAGGGCCAGAGAGGCGTTGATCCCGTCGAACGGGTCCCTCTTCACGGAAACTACGAGATCTCCCACGGCCACGGATGCCGCGGGTGCCTCGACAGCCTTCACCTCCGGGCCCAGCCGCAGCAGGGCGAGGTCATGGATGGGATCGCGCCCGGCGAGCTTGCCGTGTTTCGTCGTGCCGTCCGGCAGGACGAACTCTTCGCCCTGGTCGGACACGAGGTGACTCGCGGTGAGAACCCGGTCTCCCCCGATGAGAACGCCGCTCACGTGGTAGGGCTCGCGCTCCAGTCCCACGGTGAACGCGGATGCTTTCTGGATCGCCGCGCGGAGCGCGGCAGAGAGATCTCTTAACGCATTTGCCATCTGATGGCTCCTTCCTGCGTTCGAGAGTACTTCCGAACTGAGGGGGAGGGTACTCTCCAAACGGCCAGCATACGCGCCACCTGGCGCGCGCTGCAACACGGCGCGCGGCCGGGCCAGTGTCCACGATGGAGCACTTGACGATCCGTGCTACGATTGCCGTCTGGAGCTTGGCCGTGAAGAAGACCAGCCCGCACCCGGACTATCCCCCCGAGACCGGCCGATATGTGAGGGGAAACGACTACTCCCCAGTCGCGGTCGCAATCATCCTCGCGACAGATGAGGACAAGATCCCTCGCGAGATCGAGGCCCTTGTGAGGGCTGGCATCGAAAGCGGCGCCGCGCTGTCAGGGACCGTCCAGACGCCGAACATCGGGTTCGAAAAGATCATCTGCAATGTCGTCGCCAACACCAACATCCGCTTTCTGATTCTCGGCGGACCCGAATCCCCAGGGCATTTGACCGGGGAGGCGCTCAAGGCTCTTTGCTCCAGCGGCGTGGACGAAAAGAAAAGGATCATCGGAACGCGCGCGCAACATGCCGTACTCTTCAATCTGCCCGACGAGCTCATCGAGCGATTCCGAAAGCAACTGACGCTCATCGATCTGCAATTCGAAGCCGACCCCGCGGTGATCCGGAAGGCGGTCTGGTCCTGCTACCAGGAGAACCCAGTGGAGTTCAGGGGCAATTTCCTCTGCGATCCAGGCGCCTACCCTGAAGACCCCCTGAGCGGCAGGATCACCCGGGGGATCACCCAGCCCTGGGCGGAGCCTTCCGACGACCGGGAGCGTGAGGCGTTGGCCAGATTGAAAGAGCTCATGGAGCGGCTGCGCGGCAGGGCCGGCACGTCATGACAGGGACCGATCCTCCCGCGCGCTCGCAAACGCCACGGCCTATCTCAACGACCGCAGCCGCTCGTCCACGACCTCTCGCAGCGCGTCCGCCACTTCCTGGACTCCGCCCTTGAACCCCTCCCGGGCGAGCGTCGTGCAGAAGTCCTCGTGGGTCCTGCCGCGCCGGTAGTCGGGCACGCGCGCGGGCATCGCCAGGTACCGGGTGAAAAGCGAGATGTCAGCGCTCACCAGGATGCTCGCCTGGTAGAAGAGCACCAGGCGCGTGCGGTAGATCGAGGTGCCCACGATTTTTTTCTCCCGGATGGCGAGGTCCGAGATCCCCGCCGGCTGCGCGCCCGTGACGGAAAGCCTGCGCAGGGCCTCGACGATCCAGGAGTTGATCTGGCCCGCGTACTCCTTGTTTCGAAACGGAGAGTCCACCTCCGTGACCACGGCGAGCACCACCTGGCCGGGCCCGAGCACCACGGTCCCCCCGCCGCCGCGGCGGCGCATCCAGGGCACCCCGTCTCGTTCGAGCGCATCCAGCAGCAGATCCTGCTCGGGCTTGCCCGCCGCCCCGAGGACCGCGCAGAGAGAATCCGGCTCGTAGATGCGGGAAAGGGGGACCCGGGACCGGAGGTACTCCTCCAGCAGGTCCCCGTTCACGGTGGGGTGGTCTTCCGCGGCTATGGCTTCACGCTCCGTACTTCTTGAGCTTGCCCGTGTACGCCAGCGCGATGCGGAGGAGGACCTGGCCCGAGATCGTTCCCCAGATCCCCTGGGCGCAGCCGCGCTCCCCGAACTTCTGGGTGCCGTCCCCGCGCACGCCTTCTCCCGCGATCAGGAACGGAACGGGGTGCGACGTGTGCGCCTTGGCCACGGCGGGGGTGGAGTGATCCCCGGTCACGATGACCAGGTCGGGCTTCATGGCCAGGACGGCGGGGAGGAAGGCGTCCACCTTTTCGATCTCCTTCACCTTGGCGTCGAAGTCCCCATCCTCACCCTTGGAATCGGTGTACTTGTGGTGGATGAAGAAGAAATCGTGGGAATCCCACACCGTCTTCAGCGCCTTGGCCTGCGCGTCCAGGTCCGCGAGGTCTTCCACGACGTCCATGCCGACCAGCCGGGCCACCCCCTTGTAGTCGGGGTACACGGCGAGGGCTACCGGGGAGAGCTTGTACAGCTCGGGCAACGAGGGGATGTGCGGCAGCTCGGCGAAGCCGCGCAGCAGCACGCCATTGGCCGGCGACTGGCTGGAGAGGATCTTGCGGGCCTGGGCAACGAACTCCTTTGCCACCTGGGCCGTGTGCTCCCCCTTGGGGTCCGTGGCCGCCGGGTCCAGAGGCTTCACGCCCATGACCTGCGGGTCGGTATCCGCCACGAGGTCGGAAAGCCCCTTGCCCCGGAACACCACCACCGCGCGGTAGTCTTTCACGGGCCGCACCGACACCTCGACTCCCTTGATCGAGACCGCCTTCAAGAGCTCGCAGAGCTGGGCGCACTTCTCCGTGGGGATGCGCCCGGCGCGGCGGTCGGAGATCGCCCCGGCCTGGTCCAGGGTGGCGAAGTTCAGGCGCGCGGCCACGTCCCCGGCCTTCATGGGGAAGGCCACGCCCGTGGCGGCCACGACTCCCCGGCCGATCGGGTATTCCAGCGGGTCGTATCCGAACAGCGCAAGGTGACCAGGTGCGGATCCCGGGGTAATGCCGAAACCGATGGGCAGGTGCACGCCGCATTCCGCCGAGCGCGCCAGCGCGTCCAGGTTGGGCGTGCGGGCCGTTTCCAGCTCCGTTTTTCCGCCCGGTTCCCGGGGCAGGCCGCCGACGCCGTCCATGACGAGCAGGACGATCTTCTTGGGGCTCTTCGTGGAAAGCTCTTTCAGGATGCTCAGCATGTCACCTTCCTCCCTCGGTGGATTTCCTCTTCAGCTCGTCCAGCGCCGCGTCCGCTTCCTGCTGCTTCATCGCGTCCCCGAGCTTGTCTTTCTCTCCGACCACCATCTGCAGCTGCGCCAGCAGCAGGTCGGTGTTCACCAGCCTGCCGCCAGTCATCTTCAGACGTGCCAGCTTGTCCTTCAGCACCGCCACCTTGCGCCTCAAGTCCCCCAGCTCCGCTTCCAGCGCGGACTGCTTTGCCGTGGCGTCGGAGAGGCGCGCCTGCGCCTGCGCCGCCAGGCCCTCGTCCCCCTTGCTGCGCGCCAGGGTGACCCGGCGCGTCCACGTGTTCGTCTCCTCGGCTGCCTCCGCGAGTGACTTCTCCGTTTTCTTCAGCGTCGTGATGAACGCCAGGACGTATTCCGATGCCTGCGCGGGGTCCAGGCCTTCGATATCCGTGTCCAGCATGGCGAATCGCAGAGTAGCATGAACCGCCGGGGATTGCATCCTCCCCGGGCGTCACGGTACCCTCACGCACGGGGCATTCGGTCATATGTCGACGTGGGAGCTGACTGCCATTCTCGTGGGGGGATCCGCCGGCGCGGGTTTTCTCGGTTCGCTCACGGGACTGGGCGGCGGCATCGTCATCATCCCGCTTCTCACCATCGGCCTGGGAGTCGACATTCGCTACGCGATCGGCGCCTCCCTCGTCTCCGTGATCGCCACTTCCTCCGGGGCCGCGGCGGCCTACGTGAGGGAAGGCTTCACCAACATCCGCATCGGCATGTTCCTGGAAGTGGCCACCACGCTGGGCGCCCTCGGCGGCGCGGTCATTGCGCTGCACGTGGGGCCGGCCGTCATCGCGGTCATCTTCGGGCTCGTGCTCCTGTACTCCGCCTACAGCACGTTCCGCGCCCCTCCGGGTGATGCCCCGAACGTTCCCCCCGACGCGCTGGCCACGCGCCTGCGGATGAACGGAACGTTTCCCGCCGCCGGCGGCACCCGGTCCTACAATGTCCGAAACGTGCCGGGAGGGTTCGGCCTGATGGCCCTGGCGGGTGTGCTCTCCGGGCTGCTGGGAATCGGGTCCGGGGCGCTGAAGGTCATCGCCATGGACCGGATCATGAAAATGCCCTTCAAGGTGTCCACGACGACGAGCAACTTCATGATCGGGGTGACCGCCGCGGCCAGCGCGGGAGTCTATCTCAACCGGGGGTACATTGATCCGGTGCTTGCGGTCCCGGTCATGGTCGGGGTCCTGGCCGGTTCCCTCGTTGGCGCGCGCTTCCTCGCCGGGGCCAGGACGCGCACCCTGAGGATCATCTTCGCCGTCGCGGTGGTGGGTCTGGGCATGGAGATGATCTACAAGGGCTTCACGGGAAGGATGTGAGATGGAGAAGGCACCGAGGGCCGGCCGAAGGGTGAATGACCGACGCGCCCAGGAGTGGATCGCCACGCTCCTGCGCGTGGGGGTCATCGCGGCGGCGTGTATTGGCCTGGCCGGCGGGGTGGCGCACCTGGTGCGCCACGGGAATGACGTTCCCTCGTACGCGAGCTTCGAGGGAGAGCCTTCCGCGCTTCGGCACGTGGCGGATGTCATCGCCGGTGCCGTCTCCCTGAAGACCGATGCGCTGGCCCAGGCCGGCCTGCTCCTGCTCATCGCCGTGCCGATCCTGCGGGTGGGTGTCTCCATCGTCGCCTTCGCCCTGGAGAAGGACTGGCTGTACTGCGTGGTGACCGCGCTCGTGATGGGAATCCTGCTCTTCTCACTGCTCGGGGGAACGCTGTGACCGTCCGTTCTCCCGATGACCCCATTGCAGCCCTGGCCACGCCGGCCGCCTCCAGCGCGCTGGCGGTGATCCGTGTCTCTGGGCCGGGATCGCTCGAGCTGCTCGCCCCGCTGGTGGCCGGCCGGTTCGACCCGGTGTCTGCCGCGGGACACACGCTGCACTACTGCGTGCTGAAGGACGGAGAGGAGCGCGTGGACGAGGTGCTGCTGGCGGTCTATCGCGCGCCGCGGAGCTTCACCGGCGAGGACGGGGCGGAGATCTTCTGCCACGGGAGCCTTCCGGTCATCGCCCGTCTGCTCTCCCTGCTCACCCGCAGCGGGTTTCGCGCGGCGGGCCCCGGGGAGTTCACCCAGAGGGCGTTCCTCAACGGGAGGATGGGGTTGACCCAGGCCGAGGCGGTGAACGAGATCGTGCGCGCACGGACCGACCGGGCCCGGGGGCTCGCCCTCCAGCGGCTGGGCGGGGCGATCGAGTCGCGGGTGCGCCGGGCCCGGGAGGCGCTGGTAGACCTGCGCGCGTCGCTGGAGGTCCTGATCGACTACGCGGAGGACCGGGACGCCGACAGCCTGGACCCGGACGGCGGGCACGGAGAGGCCGTGGACCTCGCGCCCTTGGACGAGGCCGAGGGAGTCCTCGAGTCCCTCGTGCGCACCTATCGCCAGGGCCGCGTGTACCAGGAAGGGATGACCGTGGCCATCGCCGGCGCCACCAACGCGGGCAAGTCCAGCCTCTTCAATCTCCTGCTCCGCCAGGACCGGGCCATCGTATCGGAGGTGCACGGCACCACCCGGGACTGGCTGGAGGGAACGGCGAGCATCGAGGGGATCCCCGTGCGGCTGATGGACACCGCGGGGCTGCGCGACTCATCGGATCCGCTGGAATCGGAGGGTATCCGCCGCACGCGCGAGGTGATCGGCGCGGCGGACGCGGTGCTTTTTCTCGTGGATGGCACCCGGGGGATCGGGGAGGAGGACCAGCGGTTCCTGGACGGCTGGGAGGGCCCGGGGGCGCTGCTTCGGGCGTGGAACAAGGCGGACCTGCCGGGGGTCCTTCCCGCGCCCGGCGGATTCCTGCCGGTCAGCGCGGTCACTGGCGAGGGGCTGGGGGAAGTGCAGCGCGCCATCGCGGCCGCGGCGCTCGGCGGTGCCCCCGTGGACGGGTCGGAGCCTCTCGTGGACTCCGAGCGCCAGCGCGACCTGCTGGTGCGCGCGCTGGAGGCGGTTGCGCGCCTGCGCCGGGCAGCCGCCGGCGGAGCCACGCCGGACCTGCTGGCGGTGGACCTCGCCGATGCCCTGGACGCCCTCGGAGAGATCACCGGCGAGGTGACGAGCGCCGAGATACTGGACCGGATGTTCTCCCGGTTCTGCGTGGGCAAATAGCGTGGGCGCGGACTACGACGCAGTGGTGGTCGGCGGCGGCCATGCCGGGATCGAGGCCGCGCTCGCCCTCGCGCGCCTGGGCTTCTCCACGGTACTGGTGACGCAGAGCATCGACACCATCGGCCGCATGTCGTGCAACCCCGCCATCGGGGGAATCGCCAAGGGCAACCTCGTGCGGGAGATCGACGCCCTGGGCGGCCAGATGGCGAAGCTCATCGACGCCTCGATGATCCAGTTCCGGATGCTCAACGCCAGCCGGGGACCGGCCGTGCAGGCGCCCCGGGCGCAGGCGGACAAGGCGCTGTACGCGGCGCTCGCCCGGCAGGCGCTGGAGTCCCAGCCCGGGCTTTCCCTGTTCCAGGACACGGTGGTGGACCTGGTGGTGCAGGAGTCCGGCCCTGGATCGGGCCGCGTGGCCGGAGTGCAGACCGCCCGGGGCAACCGGATCGGCGCCCGGGTCGTGGTGCTTACGACCGGCACATTCATGGAAGGGCGCCTTTTCATCGGGGAGTGGAGCGCCCCGGGCGGCCGGTTGGGAGAGCCCGCCGCCGAGGGGCTGGGCACGAGCCTGCGCCGGCGGGGATTCACGGTGGGCCGCATGAAGACCGGCACGCCCGCGCGCGGACTGGGACGTTCCCTGGATGCCGACCGAATGGAGCTGCAGCTGGCGGACCCGGTGGCCCTGCCGTTCTCTTTCGCCACCGGGCGCGTGCAGCGGCCGTCCGTTCCCTGCTGGATCACGTACACCAGCGAGCGCACGCATTCCATCATCCGGGAGAACATGTCCCGCTCTCCGTTGTACACGGGCAAGATCGTCGGCCGGGGCCCGCGCTACTGCCCTTCGATAGAAGACAAGGTGGTGCGCTTTCCCGACCGTGTGCGACACCAGGTGTTCGTGGAGCCCGAGGGGCTGGGCACCGACGAGGTCTACCTCAACGGCGTCTCCTCCTCCCTTCCCGAAGACGTGCAGGAGCGGTTCCTGAGGACCATCCCCGGCCTGGAGAAGCTGGAGATCGTGCGCCCGGGCTACGCCGTGGAATACGACTACCTCGACCCGACGCAGCTCGGCCCCGGTCTCATGGCCAAGGCCGTGCCCGGGCTCTTCGTCGCCGGACAGACCAACGGGACGTCGGGGTACGAGGAGGCGGCGGCGCAGGGCATCCTGGCCGGCATCAACGCCGGCCTCTTCCTCCAGGGACGGCCCGCGCTCGTCCTCTCCCGGGCTGAAGCGTACCTCGGCGTGATGGTGGATGACCTGGTGACGCGCGGCACCGAGGAGCCCTACCGGCTGTTCACTTCCCGGGCGGAGTACCGCCTGTCCTTGCGGCACGACACGGCGGACATCCGCCTTCTCATGAAAGGCCGGCAGGTCGGGCTGCAGGACGCCGCCGCGGAGGAGCGCCTGCAGGAGAAGCTGCGGGGTATCGGGGAGATCCACCAGCTGCTGCGTTCCCGCAAGGTCGGCCGCGCGGATGCCGAGGCACTGTCGGATCTCGCCTCCCATCTCGGAGGCAGCTTCGAGACCGCGCTGCGCGACCCGAGGATCGCGCTGGCCCGGCTCGCCGGTCGCGAACCCGCGCTTGCGGCGTTCGCCTCCGAGTGGCTCTCCCTGGCGGAATCCGAGGTGAAGTACGAAGGGTACATCCGCCGTCAGGACGAGCTGGTCGGCCGCTTCCGCAGCCTGGAGGACCGCCGCATCCCGGAGGACTTCAACTGGGACTCCGCGTCGGGTCTCTCTTCAGAAGCTCGGGAGAAACTTCGCCGCATCCGTCCGGGCTCGGTCGGCCAGGCCTCCCGGGTCCCGGGGGTGCGTCCCCCGGACATCGCCGTGCTCCTCTTGCACCTGGGAAAAGGAAAGGGGCGATGACGGCCCGCGGCGTGCCCGGCGGCGCCGGGGCTCCCGGCGTGGACCCCGGGGCGCTTCTGCGGGACGGGCTCGAGCAGCTGGGCGTCCCCGACCCGGCCGGGGTGCTCGACCTGATGGAGCGGTACCTCGACGAGCTGGAGCGCTGGAATCCCCGGTTCGGCCTCGTGAAGGCTTCCGACCGCGCTGAGCTGGTGGTCAAACACGTGTTGGATTCCCTCTCCGCGTGGCGGGCGGTCCGGGACGCGGTTGTCCCGGGAACCGGGACGGTGCTGGATGTAGGGTCGGGGGCCGGCTTGCCGGGCATTCCCCTCGCGGCGGCGTTGCCGCAGGTCTCCTTCACCCTGCTGGAGCGGATGGCGCGAAGAGTCTCGTTCCTGAGGACGTGCGGCGTGCTTCTCGGGTTGCCCCTCCTGCGCGTGGTCCAGTCCGATCTCTCGGACGCGGAAGGCGACTTCGACGTGATCACCTTTCGCGCGGTGGCGCCGGTGGATCGCTTCCTGTCCGATCTCGCCGTCAGCCGTGTTCGGTGGCGCACCATCGTTGCGTACAAAGGAAGGGAAGACCGCGCGCGGGAAGAAATCGCCGCCGTGGGCCGGTCAGCGCCGGCGGGCGTGCGCCTTTCAATCGAGACGCTTCGCCCGCCGTTCCTCTTGGAAGAACGTTGCCTGCTCATCGTGACCCGGCAGGAGCCGGCCCGGGCCGGGGAGACGGGCGGCTGAGGCGCTCCCGCCGGAGGCCGCCCGAACCCGTCCTTACCCGTTCTTCAGGCTCTCGGTGGGAATTTCGAAGCGCAGGGAAACGCTCCGGCCCATCCCCCCCTTCAGGAGGAAACTGAGGACGTGCTCCCCGGCCGGCACGTCGAGGGAGAACGTCTGCCTCTTGCCGGGGACCTCCTCTTTCCAGTCCTTGTAGACCACGTCCTGGGACCGGGTGGTGAGCAGATCGAAGGCATTCAGAGGCTTGTCGTCCATGGTTGCCGCGACACTGTACTTCTGGTCACCGGTCATCTTCGGATCGAAGTTCAGCCGCGAATCGACCCGCAGCGTCAGCGGCCCGACGAGTCGGACCTTGACCTGCTGGTCCGTGCCTGCCACGAAGTAGGAAATCAGAGACTCCTGCACGACCGCAGTGGCGACCCGCTCGTAGGACAGCGGGGTGATCGGGGTCAGCCCCACGGCAGTCCCTGCCGGATGGAAGAGCACCCGCAGGAAGACGCCGGGCGCCGAGGTGCCCTTCAGGCGGAAGGTGAGCTGG
>Ga0153915_10007216_pt1 | contig 10473 bp, 5 predicted proteins | sample Opewatmetagenome_2_FD_107003 | JGI IMG/M metagenome (GOLD analysis project Ga0153915, IMG submission 107003) | Freshwater wetland microbial communities from Ohio, USA - Open water 3 Core 3 Depth 3 metaG | ecosystem: Environmental > Aquatic > Freshwater > Wetlands | place: USA: Ohio, Lake Erie... | reverse complement strand
TCCGGCAGGGCGCGGCTCTCGCCGGTGACCAGGTCCAGGTACCAGATGTCGTTGCCGCCGGCGCGTGCGTCCTCCCAGAACACCGTGTCCTGGCCGAGGGCGGGGTGGCCCTGGTCGGCCGCGGTCGGGGAGATCCGCTTCAGCGCCGACCCGATGAGGTCATAGAGCCAGATCTGCCCGTAGCCGGTCGCCGTCTCGGTGAAGGCCACGATCTGGCCGGAGACGGCCGGCTGCTGCCGGGCGCCCGTTCCGCCCGGTACGGCCTGGATGGACCCGTCACCGTAGTTGTAGATCCCGATCTTCCAGGCACCCGGTCCCGGCGCCTGATCGGTGAAGGCCACGTACGGGCCTGCGATGCTCGGCTCGGTCTGGTCCCCGGGGCCGGAGACCAGCACTCGTTCGCGGCCCGGCGACGGCAGCGCCCCCCCGGCGACGGCCGGTATCGCCATCGCGAGGTACACGGCTATGACGCGGCCAGACATCCCGCCGACCTCCGTTCGCCCGCCCCCCGAAGGCGATGCCCTGCAGTACTTGCAGGACCGAAGGCGCGCGAAAAGGTCCGCCCACCCTCGCCCCGGCAGCCATCGCCATCCCATCTGGGACCGACGGTTTTGCGAACCTCGCGTTTCCGCGAGGCAGCTCTGTTTCGAGGCGTTCTTTCGTGAAAGTTTCCCTCCCCCCGGCCATGGAGGTCAAGACTCGATATCGGACCCGGAAATTGGCCATCCCGGCCGGGGAGTTGGCCCCCCTGGCCTAATGTCGGTCCTTCCAGAGCCCGTCGGTCTCGAACTCCGCCGGGGCCCCGCGCGTGTCGAGAAGGATCTCCGCGCTCCGCTCCGTCACCTCGTGACCGGCGACGTCCCGTCCCGTCGCGGTGAGCCGCTGCCGCCCCTCCCGCAGGTAGACCACGTGGCGGAAGGTTCCGTCCGGCTCGACCTTCACGGACCGTCCCTGCAGCGCCAGCACCGCTCCGGGTGCCGTCCGGCCGGTGACCGTCAGGCGTCTCTGGTTGGTGGCCTTCTCCGCGGGCCAGACGACCTTGAGCAACAGCGACGACGGGATGGGCGCGGGCGCGCTGGGCGTTCCACCTTCCACCGAGAGGGCCTGCTGGCCGGCTCGAACCACGACCACCCGACCTCCAGCGGAGAGCTCCGCCTCGCCACGGGTCACCGCCAGGGCCGCCACCCGCCCGGTCGCCGAGACCCGCAGGTCGCCGCCGCGGGTCTTGGCGCGCGCGCCCGTGCCGGCCTCGATCTCGACCGAGCGGACCGGATCGTCGCGGACGCTGGCGCTGGCGAGGCCCGAGGCCAGGCGGAAGCGGGCCAGCTCCGCGGTGATCTCCTTCACCGCGAAGAGCGATCCCGACTCGAGCTCCACGCGGAAGCTCCCGCTGGCTTCCAGCGAGACGACGCCGTCCGGGCCGGTCTCCACCACGTCGTCGGCACGGAGCGTCGCCCCGGGCACGGCCGGCTCGGCCGGTCCGGCCTTGCCGCCGCGGCGGATGGCGACCTCGCCGGTGGTCTGGGCCACGACCAGCTTCTCGGCCTGCCCGGGTCGCGCCCCCGGGGCCAGCGGGGCCGGAGCCGGCCCCAGCATCGCGAAATAGGCCACCCCCGCCACTCCCACGAGCAGCGCCACCACCCCCGCGAAGATGGCCTTCTCCCTCACCTCGCCCATCGGGGGCACTATACCGCCGCCCGATGGGGAGGCAGCAGGACACGAAAGGTCGACCCCTCACCGGGATGGCTGTCGACGCGGAACCGGCCGCCGTGCTCCGAGACGATCCGGAAGCTCACCGAGAGTCCGAGCCCGACGTTGCTCCAGACCTCCTTGGTGGTGAAGAACGGCTCGAAGATGCGCGGCAGGACGTCGGGAGGGATGCCCTTCCCGGTGTCCTTCACCGCGAGGCATGCCTGTCCTTCCGATGCACCGGTGGAGATCGTGATCCGGGCCCCGGGGCGCCCGGCGCAGGCCTCCCTGGCGTTGGAGAGCAGGTGGAGCAGCACCTGGCTGAGGTGGCCGGCGTCTCCCCGCACCGGCGGGACGTCATCGGCCAGCGCCACGTCCATCGGCACGCCGGAGTCCCGGATCTGCCCTTCCACCAGGGTGAGGGCTTCGCGCACGACGCCGTTGAGGTCGAGCCGCCGGAAGTCGGGCTCGGCCCGTTGCTGGCTGAAGCGGAGCAGGTTCTGGGTGATCTCGCGAGAGCGCCGCGCCAGGTCCTCGATGCGGCGGAGCGACGGCGTCTCCGGATCGGCCTCCCCCTTCCTCTCCAGGAGCAGCTGGGCCTGCCCGAGGATGCCGGTGAGGGGGTTGTTGATCTCGTGGGCCACCCCAGCCCCGAGCTGGCCGATGGCCGCGAGCTTCTGCGACTCGAGGAGCCGGGCCTGCGCCTCCTTGAGCTCGAGGGTCCGCGCCTCGACCTCGGCGCGGAGCTCCTCGTTCCAGCGCTCCAGCCTGGCCCGCGCCTGCTGCAGCTCGGCCCCCATCCGGTTGAAGGTCCGCGACACCTCCGCCACCTCGTCGCTCCCGCTCTCCGGAAGGCGCACCGCCAGGTTGCCGCCGCCGAGCTCGCGGGCGGCCCGGTCCATGCGAGCCAGTCCCCTGGTGATGCGGCGCACGAAGACCCAGCCGAGGAAGAGGAGGGCCGCCAGCGAGACGACGCTCGTCCCGAGCACGTTCCTCCGCATCCGGGCCAACTCCGCCAGCGCCTGCGCCTCCGGAAGGCGCAGCAGGACCCCCCAGCCCGTGCTGCCGGGCACCGGGGCCCAGGCCGCCTGGAAGGCGGTGCCCCCTGGGCCGCGATACGAGGAGCCACCGGGAGGAGCGGTCCGGAGCCTCTGGGCCTCGGCGCGGTCCTCCGGCCTCAGCTCCATGCCCGCCGAGCCCACCACCAGCCGCCCATCCGGATCGATGACCGCGGCGGCCCCGGCGCTTCCGGCCGCCGCCTCGACCCTGGCCTGCAGCGACTCGAGCCCGACCAGGGCGGCCACGACCCAAGGCTTCCCGTCCCGCCCCGGCAACGACCTGGCCAGGACCACCTGTGGTCTCCCCTCCGGCCCCTGGTAGGCCGGGGTGAGCAGGAGCGCCCCGTGTCGTCCGATGGCCTCCTCGCGTGGAATGGCGGCGAGGAAGGCCGTCACTCCCGCCTCGGAGACGATGGGATGGCCCGGGAGCGGCGCCGCCTCGGTCGAGGCGAAGGGCGGCACCACCGGCTCCCCCGCGGCGTCGACGAGGGCCACCGCGTGCAGATGGGGCGACTGCCGGCAGACCAGCAGCGGCAGGGCGCGGAGCTCCTTGCTGGAGAGCTCGCCGGGGCGCCAGTTCTGGACCACGCCCTCCAGGCCGTCGAATAGGTTCTCCAGGTCGCGCCCCACCTGCTCGGCCGCGCCGCGGGCCGTGGCCGCCTGCTCGGCGCCGATGCGCACGAGCAGGGCCCGCTCGGCGCCGGCCAGGACGGCGAACCCCACCGCGGTGAGGGGGAGGAGGGCCGCCGCCAGCGTGAAGAGGAGCAGCTTCCGGTAGAGCTTCAAGCGCTAGACCCCGCTGCGCGCGGACCTGCACGCGGGCGCGGCTCCGCCGCGCCGTTCACGACCCACGATCGTTCCCCTACGCGCTCCTCGCGGCGGAGTCTTCCCCGGGCCCATCCTTGATGTAGACGCTTCCCGCCACGGCCTTGGCCCGTTTCTTGAGATCCGCCGCCACCCGGGCCACGTCGGCGTGGCGCTCGAACCGGCCGGGAGGAACCCAGACCGAGACCACCGAGACGGTCATGATGGGGAACTGCCGCCGGATGCCGAAGCGATCCTCCGCCTCGACGAAGCCCCGCTCGCGATCCTCGCGGTCGTAGTAGAGCGGGATGAGCCGGTCGAAGGCGGCGATGACCTGGCGGCAGGTCTCCTCGGCCCGATCCTCGGCGGTGATGAAGACGAAGTCGTCGCCGCCGACGTGGCCCACGAAGGTGCCGTCTCCCCCGTTGGCCGCCACCTGCTGCCGCAGCAGGTCTCCCACCTGGAGGATGACGCCGTCGGCCTTCGCATACCCGTAGTGGTCGTTGTAGATCTTGAAGTCGTCGAGGTCGAGATAGCAGAGGGCGAAGGGAACGCGCGCCTCGAGCCGCCGCTGCACCTCCTGCTCGATGGCGCGCCCGCTCGGCAGCCGCGTGAGCGGCGACGAGGCCAGCGCGCTCTCCCGCCTGCGCAACACCGCGTCCACCCGCGCCACCAGCTCCAGGGCGTCGAAGGGCTTCTGCAGGTAGTCGTCGGCGCCCAGGCGAAACCCCCGTACCTTGTCAGCGGTCTGGCCGCGCGCCGAGACGAAGACGGCCGCGAAGGGCTCGGCCGCCCGCTCGTCGGCGAGGCGCTCCAGCAGCTGGAAGCCGTCGCCGTCGGGGAGCTGCACGTCGATGAGCATGGCGTGCGGCCGCTTCTCCTTCACCGCCCGCATCGCCTCGGCGCAGGACCCGGCCTCGTGGACCTCGTAGCCGTGGTTCCCCAGGATCTCGCTGCAGATGGCGCGGATGGCCGGGTCGTCGTCCACGACCAGCACGCGGTGACCGGCCCGGCGCGTGCCGGAGAGCAGCACCTCGACGGCGCTGGTGAGGGGATCGGCCGCGGAGGGCTTGGCCAGGAAGGCCGAGGCGCCGGCGTGGAACGCTCCCTCCCGCTCCGCCTGGTCGGAGAAGAAGAAGAGCGGGACGTCGCGCGTCTCCGGGTCGTGCCGCAGGAACTCCGCCAGGGCCCGGGCGTCGATCCCCGGGGCGCGCGGATCGATGAGGACGAGCCGCGGCCGGAGCTCGCGCGCCAGCGCGACCGCCTGGTCGCCGCTGCGCGCCGTCACGCTGGGAAGACCCTTGCGCAGGAGCAGCCCCTTCACCACCGCGGCACACTCCGCCTCGTCCACCACCAGGACCGGCGCCGCCGAGGGGCGCGGGACCGGCGCAGTCGGCCTGCCCGAGGGCGCCGGGAGGTCGGCCGGCGGCTGGACCGGAAGGACGGCCACGAAGCGAACCCCCTCTCCCGGCGCGCTCTCCGCCCAGATGCGCCCCCCGTGCGCCTCGACGATGCTGCGGCAGATGGCGAGGCCGAGCCCGGTGCCGCGAACGCGGCGGGTCCGCTCGCTGCGGGCCTGCTCGAACTTCTCGAAGATGCGCTCCAGGTCGGCCTGCGGGATGGGCTCGCCGTTGTTCCAGACGGTGAACCCGATCCAGCCCGGCACCGCCGGCGGCGCGAAGAGGGAGATGCGCACCGTCCCGTTGAGCGGCGTGAACTTCACGGCGTTGGTGAGGAGGTTGGCGAGCACCTGGGAGAGCCGCCCCGAGTCCGCCATCAGCTTCACCGGCTCGGGAGGCAAGGACACCGCGATCTCCAGCCCCTTCTCGGCGGCGGCGGCCGAGTAGCGCTCCACCGCGGATCGGATGAGCTCGTCCAGCCAGGCGACCTCGACCTCCATCTTCAGCTTGCCCTTGGCGAGGCGCGAGAGATCGAGGAGGTCGTCGACGATGGCGTTGAGCTTCTCGGTGGAATCGCGCGCCATCTTGAGGTAGCGCTGCTGCTTGGCGCTCACCTCCCCCGCCAGCCCGTTGAGGATCAGGTCGAGCGCCCCGGTGATCGAGGTGAGCGGAGTGCGCAGCTCGTGGCTCACCACCTGCACGAACTCCTCCTTGCGCTCATCGAGCTGCTTCTGCTCCGTGACGTCGCGCAGCGCCACCGCCACTCCGGCCACGCGCCCCTCGGCGTCGGTCACCGGCGTGACCACCGAGGAGAGGGTGCGGTCGAGGAGGCGGAGTTCCTCGTTGAGCAGCGTCGGGCCCCCGCCGGAGGGATCGAGTCCCCGCACCAGGTCGAAGGGGTAGAACCCCAGCGTCTCCTTGAGCCACTTCACGGTGACCGGCTTCCCCTCGGGCGCGCCGAGCATGCGCCGGGCGGCCGGGTTCGCCACCACCATCTCCGACTTCGGCTCGGCGAAGAGGAGCCCGTCGGCCATGCACTCCACCACCCGCTCCAGCCGGTGGCGCTCGCCGCCCAGCTTGGCGCCGAGCGAGCGAAGCGACGCGGCCAGCTCGTTGGCCAGGAGATCGAGTACCCGCGCGTCCCACTCGCCGAAAGCCTCGTCCTCGGCGCTCTCGAGCAGGATGAGGCCGGCCGGCTCGCCGTCGATCTCCAGGGGGACGACCAGCCGCGAGCGCATGGCGCCGCGGGCGGGACCCGAACCGCCCGGCGCGCGCAGGCGGGTGCGCAGGTCCCCTTCGCGGATGGGGTTGCCCCCGCGCTCGCCCCAGGTGCGGAGCACGTCGTCCTTGAGGCGGAGCAGGGCGGCCTCCGTCGTGCCCGGCCCGCGCTCGATGACCAGCGACGCCGGCGTGCCGCCCGGGGCCACCAGCGCGGCCGCCAGGTCGCAGGCGACGAGCCCCGGCAGGTGGGCCAGCAGGCGCTCCACCAGCGACTCGTAGCTGTTCGCCAGCCCCACGTCGCGGGCCAGCTCGGTGGCGGCCCCGAGGGCGGAGAGGCGGCGCTCCAGCTCGGCATAGAGCCGGTCCTTCTCCCGCTTCAGGTTGATCTGCTCCAGGGCTCGCATCACCGTCTGGCGGAGGTCCGCCGTCTCCCACGGCTTGACGATGTAGCGATAGACCTCGCCGCGATTGATGGCGTCCACCAGATCGCGCGGGTCGGTGTAGGCGGTGAGGAGGATGGCGCAGAGGTCGGGGTGCAGGGCGCGCCCCTGCTCCACCAGCTCGATGCCCGACATCCCGGGCATGCGCTGGTCGGTGACGAGGAGGTCCACCTGCCGGCTCCGGAGGATGGCCAGCGCCTCCTCGCCCGAGCTGGCGCAGAGCGGCTCGTAGCCGCCCTCGCGGGGAAAGGTCATCCCCAGGAGATCGAGCACCTCCTGCTCGTCGTCCACGAAGAGGATGACGTTGGCCATGGGCTCTTCCTGCGTTCGGGACATGCTAGCACCGCTCCGCCCGACCCCAAAGACGGAGCATGGGAGGGTGCGCCCGCCGGTCTCCTTGCCGCCGGGGCGGAAAACGGCTATGAAACCCGCCCCTTCCCCGCCTGGAGCCCATGATCCCCCGCAACCTCATCCGTAACGTGGCCATCGTCGCCCACGTCGACCACGGCAAGACCACACTCGTGGACTTCATGCTACGCCAGGCCGGCGTCTTCCGGGCCAACGAACAGGTCGTCGAGCGGGTCATGGACTCGAACGACCTGGAGCGGGAGAAGGGCATCACCATCCTCGCCAAGAACACCGCCGTCACCTGGCAGGGCGTGAAGATCAACATCGTGGACACCCCCGGCCACGCCGACTTCGGCGGCGAGGTGGAGCGCGCCCTGCGGCTGGTCGACGGGGTGCTGCTGCTGGTGGACGCCGCCGAGGGCCCCCTCCCCCAGACCCGCTTCGTCCTCTCCAAGGCGCTGGCCCTCGGCCTCCCCTCGGTGCTGGTCATCAACAAGGTCGACCGCCAGGACGCCCGCGCCCGGGAGGTCCTCGACCTCGTCTACTCCCTGTACATCGACCTCGGCGCCAACGAGCGCCAGATCGACTTCCCGGTCATCTACGCCATCGCCCGCGAGGGGAGGGCCGCGCACACCGTCCCCGACGCCTTCAAGGCCGAGTCGCTCCAGCCTCTCTTCGACGCCATCCTCACCCACGTGCCACCGCCGCCCGCCGGAGAGCGGACGGGGCTGCAGATGCTCGTCGACAACCTCGATTACGACGACTACGTCGGCCGGCTCGCCATCGGCCGGGTCTCTTCGGGCGTCATCCGCCAGGGCGCCCCCATCGCAGTGATCCGAGACGAGGGGCGGATCGTCCCGGCCAAGGTGATGCGGCTCTACGTCTTCGACGGCCTGAAGCGCGTCGAGGTCGCGGACGCCGGCTGCGGCGAGATCGTCTGCATCGCCGGGGCCGAGGAGATCGGCATCGGCGACACCATCTCAGACCCCGAGTCGCCGGCGGCCCTCCCGCGCATCAGCGTGGAGGAGCCGACCATGAGCATGGTCTTCCGCGTGAACGACGGCCCCTTCGCCGGGCGCGAGGGCAAGTACGTCACCAGCCGGAACATCCGCGAGCGGCTCTACCGCGAGGCCTACCGGAACGTCTCCATCCGCGTCGAGGACACCGACACCCCCGACGCCTTCAAGGTGGTCGGGAGGGGCGAGCTGCAGCTGGCGGTGATCGTCGAGAACATGCGCCGGGAGGGGTACGAGCTCACGGTCTCCAACCCCGAACCCATCCTCAAGACCATCGCCGGCGAGCTGCACGAGCCGATGGAGCTCCTGGTCTGCGACCTGCCGAGCGACGGGGTCGGGCCGGTCACCTCGGCCCTGGGCCCGCGCAAGGGGCGCATGGTGGACATGCAGCCGATGGGATCCGGGCGAACCCGCCTGCAGTTCCGGGTACCGGCCCGCGGGCTCATCGGGTTCCGCTCGGAGTTCCTCACCCTCACCCGCGGCGAGGGGATCATGTCGTCGCAGTTCGACGGCTGGGAACCGTGGCAGGGGCGCATCGAGAAGCGCCAGACCGGGGCCATCGTCTCGGACCGGGAGGGCGAGGTGGTGGCCTACGCCTGCTTCTACGGCCAGGAGCGCGGTGCGCTGTTCGTGAGGCCGGGCGACAGGGTCTACGCCGGCATGATCGTCGGCGAGCACAGCCACGACGACGACCTCGACTTCAACATCTGCAAGGAGAAGAAGCTCACCAACATCCGCGCCGCCGGCCGCGACGAGAACGTCATCCTCACCCCGCCCCGCGAGATGACGCTGGAAAAGGCGCTCGAGTGGATCGCCGAGGACGAGCTGGTCGAGGTCACGCCGCAGAGCATCCGGCTCCGCAAGCGGGCGCTCGACCCCAACGTCCGCTACAAGCTCGAGCGCGACCGGAAGAAGGGCGTCGCCACCCCGACCGCCTGACCGCCTACACCTTCGGCTTGACGCGCTGCTTCTCTTCCGGCTTCTGCTTCTGCCTGGGCTGGCCCTTGGCTGCGGTGCTCACGAAGAGCAGCGAGTCCGGGTGGCCCGGAACCGCTCCCGTCACCAGAAGCAGGTTCTTCTCGGCCTCGATCTCGGCGACGGTCAGGTTCTGGACGGTCACCTTCTCCACCCCGTAGTGGCCGGGGAGGTGCTTGCCCTTCCAGACCTTGCCCGGGGTCTTGCGCTGCCCGACGGCGCCGATGTGGCGGTGGTGCTCGTGGCTCGAGGCGCTGTCGCGCGCCGCGCCCTTCATCTTCCACCGCTTCACCACGCCGGCGAAGCCCCGTCCCTTGGTGAAGCCGGAGACGTCGACCCGCTGCTCGGGCTTGAACACCTTGTCGACCGTGAGCACGTCGCCGGCCTTGAGCTCGCCCAGGAGCTTGCCGTCCTGGACGCGCACCTCCTGCAGGTGCCGGAAGATGGGGGTGCCGGCCTTCTTGAAGACGCCGACCTCGGCCTTGCTGAGCCGGTGGGCGTGCTTCTCGTCCACCGGGCCGAAGCCCAGCAGGACGGCGTCGTACCCGTCCTTGTCGACGGTCTTGCGCCTCACCACGGTGCAGGGGCCGCACTCGAGAACCGTCACGGGGATGCAATCGCCGCGGGCGTCGAAGATCTGGGTCATCCCGACCTTCTTCGCCAAAAGACCCGTCGCCATCCGAACCTCGCATTGGTCCGCCCCGCGTCGAGCCGGCCGGGGAGGACTTGCCAGAGTGAAGTGAAGGGCGGAGCTTGTAGCCAAGCCTCGCCCCGGTGTCAAGGATCATCCCGTGGCAACGCGCCCTTGCGCTGCGCGCGCCGAGAGCCCTGCCACGGGACGCCGTCAGCCCGCCCTGCCCGGCAGGCTCAGCACGTACTCCCCATCCTCGATTCGCAGCGATCCGCCCACCGCCTCGGCCGCCCGCCGCGCCACCGGAAGGGAGAGCGCCCGCCCCGAGGGGTCGGGAGCAGCGCCTCGGAGCGGATCGTCGAGGCCCCATGGCGGGGGCGGAGCTCCCCGGACCCTCACCGCCACGCTCTCCCCCTGCATCGACCCCGCGACGCGGGCCGCGGCGCCGCCGCCGCCCGCCACCCCCAGGAGCGCGTCGAGGAGCCGGTCGAGGAGAAAGCGGTCGGCCACCACCAACAGGCCCTCGTCGACGGCGACCTCGATCGCTCCCGATCCGGCAGGGCGGCGGCTGGCGGCCTCCCGGAGCCGCTCGGCGAGCACCATGACCTCCTGCTCCTGCGGCAGGCCCCCCGCGTCGAGCCGCTCGGCGAGGAAATGGTCCTCGACGAGCGTCCGGAGCCGGACCAGGGACCTCAGGCACAGGGCGGCGAGCTTCTGCCCCCGGGCTCCGCCGCGCTCGGCGGCGGAGAGCCGCCCCAGCAGCTCCGAGCTCCAGAGCGCCGTGGAGAGCGGGTTCCTCACCTCGTGGGCGACGTAGGCCAGGCGGCTTCCGCGTCGTTCCCCCGGCGTGCCGGCGGGCTCGGCGCCCCGCTCCACCTGCTCGCTACCCGT
>Ga0153915_10007215_pt1 | contig 10473 bp, 7 predicted proteins | sample Opewatmetagenome_2_FD_107003 | JGI IMG/M metagenome (GOLD analysis project Ga0153915, IMG submission 107003) | Freshwater wetland microbial communities from Ohio, USA - Open water 3 Core 3 Depth 3 metaG | ecosystem: Environmental > Aquatic > Freshwater > Wetlands | place: USA: Ohio, Lake Erie... | reverse complement strand
TTTTCAGTCACCTGAGCCCAGATGTCGATGACTTTATTGTATCGCTCTCCATCGGTGATCAATCCTTCGGTATATTGCTCTTGAACCCTTTCAATTTCCTGCTGCGCTTCTTGGAGGAGCTTTCCCTTATTCGAGGGGATCAGCATGTCATCAAGGGAGATGGAAATTCCAGCCAGTGTTGCATAATGATAACCCAAACCCTTCAACCGATCGGAGAGAAGGACCGTTTTCTTATCTCCACCAAACCGATAGCAATAGTCAATGAGATTGGCAAGTTCGCTCTTCTTCATCACCTTGTTGATCAGTCGAAAGGGGATCTCCTCAGGGAGAATCTCTTTGAGGAGCACTCGACCTACGGTTGTTTCAACAAGTTCCCCATCCAATCGGACCTTGATCCGGGCGTGGAGGTCAACTTCATTCGCATCATAAGCGATTCGCACCTCCTCCGGATTTGAAAATACCTTTCCTTCCCCTTTGACATAAGGGCGCTCCCTGGTCATGTAATAAATCCCAAGGACAATATCTTGGGTGGGGATAATGATCGGTTTACCATTGGCAGGGGAGAGGATGTTATTGGTGGACATCATCAGAATCCTGGCCTCTGATTGGGCCTCCACGGAGAGGGGAACATGGACAGCCATCTGGTCCCCATCAAAATCTGCGTTGAAGGCAGCACAGACCAACGGGTGAAGTTGGATGGCCTTGCCCTCTATCAAAACGGGTTCAAAGGCTTGAATCCCTAAACGGTGAAGGGTTGGAGCACGGTTGAGCATCACAGGATGTTCACGGATCACCTCGTCCAAAACATCCCAGACCTCGGGTCTCTCTTTCTCCAACATCTTCTTGGCGCTCTTGATCGTAGTCACCAAACCTTTCTCTTCCAAGCGGTGGTAGATGAATGGCTTGAACAGTTCGAGGGCCATCTTCTTGGGAAGTCCACACTGATGTAATCTCAACTCGGGGCCTACGACGATCACTGAACGGCCGGAATAGTCCACCCGCTTCCCCAAAAGGTTCTGTCGGAACCGGCCCTGTTTCCCTCTGAGCATATCGCTCAACGATTTGAGAGGTTTCTTATTTGCCCCCAAAATCGTCCTCCCTCTCTTCCCATTATCGAACAGGGCATCCACCGCTTCCTGAAGCATTCGCTTCTCGTTACGGATGATGATTTCCGGCGCATTCAATTCGAGAAGGCGTTTGAGGCGGTTGTTTCGATTGATGACTCTTCGGTAAAGGTCGTTGAGATCGGAGGTGGCAAACCGACCTCCATCCAAGGGGACAAGAGGACGAAGATCAGGTGGAATGACAGGGATCACTTCTAAAATCATCCACTCCGGTTTGTTCCCTGATTCCAAGAAGGACTCAATAATTTTTAAACGTTTGGCTAATCTCTTTTTTTTGGCCTCCGAGGTCGTTTCCTTCATTTCGGTCCGGAGCTTCTTCGAAAGTTCTTTCACGTTCGTGTTTCTCAACAGCTCTCGAATCGCATCGGCTCCTTGAGCCGCTATAAAATCATCCGCGTATTTCTCCCGGGCTTCCCGATATCGATCTTCAGAAAGAATCTCACTCTTCTTCAGAGGTGTTTTCTTCCCATCGAGAACGAGGTAGGCCTCGAAGTAGAGAATTCGTTCCAATTCTCTCAATGTCATATCCGAAAGGATCCCTATCTTACTGGGGATACTTTTGAGAAACCAGATATGAGCCACTGGGGTGGCCAACCGGATATGACCCATCCTCTCCCTGCGCACCTTGGACTGGATGACTTCCACCCCGCACTTCTCGCAGACAATTCCTCGGTGTTTCATTCGCTTGTATTTGCCGCAATTGCATTCATAATCTTTGGTGGGACCAAAGATCTTGGCACAGAAGAGTCCATCCTTTTCCGGCTTGAATGTCCGATAATTGATCGTTTCCGGTTTTTTTACCTCTCCATGAGACCACGATTCAATCTTTTCTGGAGAGGCAATCGAGATCCGGATGGCGTTATAACTAATCGGACTCTTCCCTTTTTCAAAGAAAGACAAATAATCTTCCAAGGTCTCCCTCCTTTTTCAAACAATGGACAATAAACAACGAACAATAAACAGCTTATGATTCACATTTCATCGTTCATCGTTTATCGTTCGTGGTTCCGTTAAATCTCTTCCCTTTTCTCTTCTATCAATTCAGTATCTAAACAAAGGCTTTGTAACTCTTTAACTAAAACATTAAAAGACTCCGGAAGTCCTGGCTCTAACGTATGCTCCCCTTTGACGATCGCTTCATAGACTCGGGTCCTTCCCGCCACATCGTCTGATTTCACAGTCAAGAACTCCTGTAAGGAGTGAGCTGCTCCATAGGCCTCCAAGGCCCAAACCTCCATCTCCCCTAACCGTTGACCTCCGAACTGCGCTTTGCCGCCCAAGGGTTGTTGGGTCACCAATGAATAAGGACCAATGGAACGGGCATGGATCTTGTCATCCACCAGGTGATGTAATTTGAGGAGATACATAAAGCCCACTGTCACTTTTTGGTGAAAGGGATCTCCAGTCCTTCCATCATAGAGGATCGTCTGCCCAGTGATTGGAAGTCCAGCTTTTTTCAATAGGTCTTTAATCTCTTCCTCCGAGGCTCCATCAAAGACAGGAACCGAGACGAAAATCCCCTGGCCCAGTTTGCGGGCCAACTCAATAATCTCTTCATCGGTCGCCTGTTCCAGATATTCATTCACTTCTCTTGAGGAATAGATCTCTTTGATTCTCCTCCGAAGCAATTTGGGATTAAAATGTTTCTGTAAATACTCCTCGATCTTCCACCCCAGTCCCTTGGCTGCCCATCCCAAGTGGGTTTCAAGGATCTGGCCCACATTCATTCGTGAAGGAACTCCCAATGGATTGAGGATGATTTCAACCGGCGTCCCATCCTCTAAATAAGGCATGTCCTCTTCAGGAAGAATTCGAGAAATGATCCCTTTGTTCCCATGACGTCCAGACATTTTATCGCCGACGGAGAGTTTCCGCTTCATGGCGATGTAGACCTTGACCGTTTTGATGACGCCAGGAGCGAGTTCATCCCCCCTTTTTAGTTTCGTTAATTTATCTCCAAAAACTCCCTTCACTATATTAATCTGGAGTTCGGCATGATCCAGAAAGCGGTGAACATCAGACAGAACTCTCTTCCCTTCCATCACGTCGATCTCCTTGAGCCGATCGAAAGGAATAGCAAAAAGATGTTCTTCCTTGACCCGTTCTTTGGCTTCCAAATAAACGCGGTTTTTCTTCTCATCCGCAATTTTGTGGGGGGTTCGTTTACCAATCAGATATTTTCCAATCTTCCTTCTCGTACTATTCTGGATAATTCGGATTTCATCTGCCTGGTTTTTTAATAACCTTGCCTTCTCTTGATCTTCAATCGCTTTGGTTCTCTCGTCTCTCTCCTGCCCTTTTCGGGAAAAAACCTTCGCATCGATGACGATCCCTTCAATCCCGTGGGGGACTCTCAAGGAGGTATCCCGAACATCCCCTGCCTTTTCGCCAAAGATAGCTCGGAGGAGTTTCTCCTCTGGAGAGAGTTGGGTCTCTCCCTTGGGAGTCACTTTGCCGACGAGAATTTCTCCGGGCTTGACCTCGGCTCCAATGCGGATGATGCCGCTCCCGTCGAGATCCTTCAATGCCTCTTCCCCTGCATTGGGAATATCACAGGTAATTTCCTCTTTTCCTAACTTGGTGTCCCGAGCGACGCACTCCAATTCTTCAATATGGATAGAGGTATAGGTATCTTCTTTCAACAACTTTTCGCTGATGAGAATGGAATCTTCAAAGTTATATCCCCCCCAAGGCATGAAAGCAACCAAAACGTTCCTTCCCAAAGCGAGTTCTCCCATATTCGTGGCAGGCCCATCCGCAATCACTTCACCCTTTTTCACTCGCTCTCCAACACGAACGATGGGTCTCTGATTGATGCAAGTATTTTGATTGGAACGTTTGTATTTGATTAAGGTATAGATGTCAACTCCTGGATCATCCTGTTTCTGGCCATCCTCATCGGCACGGATGACGATTCGTGACGCATCCACATCTTCGACGATGCCATCTCTTTTAGCAACCACGGTCACCCCAGAATCCCTAGCAACAATGGCCTCCATCCCCGTTCCAATCAAAGGGGCGTCTGTCTTAAGAAGAGGAACGGCCTGACGCTGCATATTCGATCCCATAAGGGCTCGGTTGGCATCATCGTTCTCCAAAAAAGGAATCAGGGATGTGGCAACGCTCACCAACTGTTTTGGAGAAACATCCATATACCGAATCTCCTCAGGCTTCAGCATCACAAACTCTCCTCCTCTTCGAGCGGAGATAAGAGGATTGGTGAATCTTCCTTCTCGATCAATGAGTGCATTCGCTTGAGCGATGGCGGGTTTTTGTCCATCCACCTCTTCCTCTTCGTCCAGAGCAAAGAGATATCGAATACTGTTGGTGACTTTTCCATTGATCACTTCACGATAAGGTGTTTCAATAAATCCGTAATCGTTGACACGGCCATAGGTGCTGAGAGAGGTGATCAAGCCGATGTTCGGGCCCTCTGGAGTCTCGATCGGACAGATTCGGCCATAATGGGTAGGGTGGACATCCCTCACCTCAAACCCTGCCCTTTCCCGGGTGAGCCCTCCTGGACCCAACGCAGAGAGTCGCCGCTTGTGGGTGATCTCTGAGAGAGGGTTTGTTTGATCCATAAATTGGGAAAGCTGACTGGAACCAAAAAACTCTTTAATCACCGCTGAAAGGGGTTTTGAGTTGATGAGATCATGGGGCATCAAGGTTTCTACATCTTGTAGACTCATTCGTTCCTTGATCGCTCTCTCAATCCTCACCAGTCCAATGTGATATTGATTTTCCAGTAGCTCCCCGACTGTTCTGACCCGACGGTTTCCCAAATGATCAATATCATCAACGGCACCCTGGCCATCCTTCAATTTGATTAAGTATTTCACGACCTCTAGAATATCTCTCCTCCTCAGGGTCGTCTTCTCATCTTCCATAATCTTTCGAATCTTTCCTTGAACATCATCCGTGATGGTCCCATCCTTCAAGGAGGGCATCAGTCCGATGGGATGAAGGATCTTAGCGACGCGTTGAATCTCTTCCGCTATTTCCGGAGTAGCAATGGCTTCGTCAAAATCAAGCCATCCTTCCAGGATGCGATCAACCAGCTCTTTCCCTCCTGCATAGGCCGCTCCAGCGTGCAGTGCCTCTTTCCTCCATTTTTCGGTAAAAACCAACACCTTGGGAGGATTTCCCTTCAACCCAAGTTTATGGTTCAACTTCATCCTTCCCACTTTGGAGAGATCATAACGTTCGGTGTTGAAGAAAAGATTGTAGAAGAGACCGATGGCTGTCTCTACGGTAGGAGGATCTCCAGGACGAAGTCTTTTATAAATATCAATCAGACCCCTTTCGGACTCCTTCTCTCGGAAGGATTTGCTTGGCTCGAGAACAGGTAATTTCTCCCTTTCCTCCTGGGTCAACCCGATCTTATCCATCACCAAGGTATCCCTTAATGAAGAGCTAACATTGATGTTATCGATGAAGAGGGTTTCGAAGGCCTCCACCTTTCTCTCCTTCATCTCTTCTAAAAGTTTTTCCGTTACCTCATCATTACATTCGGCGATGACTTCTCCGGTTTCAGGATCCACCACATCCTTTGCCAGATACCGTCCGATCAAATCTTGGGTCTCTACTGAAATGGTATTGATCTTAGCCAACTCCAACCTTTTGAAAGAGTCTTCCGTAATTCGACGATGTTTTTTCAGGATGACTTTGTGGGTTTCCGGATCCAGGATATCAGAGGTCGCCTTCTGTCCTACCAACACCTCTTTGGAAATCTCTTTTTGAAATTTTCCTTTTCGAATAAGAACCTTTTCCTTATGATAGAAAAAGTCCAAGAGTTCTTCTCCAGTGTATTTAAGAGCCCGAAGGAGGACGGTGACAGGAATCTTTCGACGTCGGTCGATCCGAACATGGAGAAGGTCTTTCTGATCAAATTCGAAGTCAATCCAAGAACCACGATAAGGGATGATCCGTGCATAATAGAAGATCTTCCCACCGCTATGGGGTTTGATTTGATCCTGATCAAAGAAAACTCCTGGTGAACGATGAAGCTGGCTGACGATCACCCGCTCCGTCCCGTTTACGATGAACGTTCCATTTTCGGTCATGAGGGGGATTTCACCAAAATAGACTTCTTGTTCTTTGACGGCCTTGATGCTCTTCGCCTTGGTCTCTTCATTCACATCCCAGACGACCAAGCGGACGGTCACCTTAATGGGGGCTGCATAGGTCATTCCTCTTAGCAGACATTCCTCGACATCATATTTCGGCTCGGTGAGACGGTAATTGACAAATTCAAGGGATGCGGTTTCGTAAAAATCTTTGATCGGGAAGACAGTTTTAAAGACCGCCTGAAGTCCAAGGGGTTCACGTTTGTCCGGATCCACATTGGCTTGGAGAAACTGTTCATAGGATCTCTTTTGGACCTCGATCAAATTGGAGATCTCTAATACTTCTTTAATTTTTGAAAAGTTCTTACGATACCTTCGATAGACAGGGACAACGCTAGCCATAATCACTCCTCTCCCTTAAGAGAGCTCTCAAAAACTACTGCATGCTCTCTTGATTACACAGATTACAAGAAAGGATTACAAAGATTTTCCTGATTCTCCAATGCATTCCGTATCTGTGTAATCGGTCCCTAATCGGTGTAATCAGAGATTTCTGGACTTTTCCAGAAATCTCCCTTAAATGGAAAGTCTCCTCCCTTTCGGACTTCCACCTCAGTCCGCTATGTCCTTCTGGGAAGAGACAACAATGTCCCTCAACACCTCTAAATGTTCCCCTACTTGACTTCGACCGTCCCCCCAGCCTCTTCAAGTTTTTTCTTCATGGTGGCGGCTTCTTCTTTTGAAACCCCCTCTTTCACAGGCTTGGGGACACCTTCGACAAGGTCTTTAGCTTCTTTCAAACCCAATCCAGTGAGTTCCCTGACCACCTTAATAACTTGGATCTTCTTATCGCCAAAACCTGTCAGAATAACATCAAATTCTGTTTTCTCTTCAACCGCGGCGGTTTCGCCTCCGGCTGCCATTCCGGCAACTGGCATCGTCGCCATTGCCATTGGTGCAGTGGCTTTAATTCCCAATTTTTCTTCGAGGGTTTTCACTAGATCACGCGCTTCCAACAACGTTAGGCTACTAATTTCCTCAGCAATTTTTTGGATGTCTGCCATTGAAAAATCCTCCTATCTTTATTTCTCTTTACAACAAGCTATCCCCTCTTTTTCTTCTCTCCGAAGAAAAAGGATAAAGGGGAGATCGTCATGAAACTGTTTTCGGCTCTTCAAGGGTTTGTTGGCTTAGCTGATCGATACGGGCTTGAATGGTTCCCAGTACTTGTTGAAGTGTATTATAGAGGACCACTCCGAGTTGATTGGCTGTCACCTGAATTCCTCCCAGTATTTGACTGAAAAGCACCTCCCGAGAAGGCATCGTTGCCAGAGCTTTAACTTCTTCAGGAGATGCTACCTTTCCCTGAATGAGACCGATTTTGATCTCAAGAGAGGGTTGTGTTTTGATGAATTCAGATAAAATCTTTGCCAAAAGAATAGGGTCTCCGTAAGAAACAGCCATGGCCGTGGGTCCTTCAAAATAGTTATTCAATTTCTCCAAATCCGTTCCCTTCGAGGCCAGTTTCATTAATGTATTCTTCACCACGTGATAGGAAATCTTCTCTTCCCTCAATCGTTGCCTCAGATGATTGATCTGTTCAACATTAAGACCTCGATAATTGGTCAGGACAGCAGCCTGGAACCCTTTTACCTTTTCACCAAGGTCTGATATAACCTGCTCTTTCTCTTTTCGGTTCAATGATCTTTACCTCCCAGAATGAATCCCTCAACTTTCCTATGATTTCAGTAATCCTCGGACATCGAGTGGATCGATCTTGATTCCTGGCCCCATGGTCGTGGATAAAGCAATGCTCCTCAAATAGATTCCTTTACTGGTGGGTGGCTTTACCCGGACGATCACTTCTAGGAGCGTCTTGATATTTTCTGATAATCGACCAAATCCAAAAGAGACCTTCCCCACAGGCACATGGACAACTCCTGCTTTTTCGACTTTAAACTCCACCTTACCTGCCTTGATCTCTTTGATGGCCCTTTCCAAGTCGAAGGTGACTGTTCCCACCTTAGGGTTAGGCATCAATCCACGAGGCCCTAAAATCTTTCCAAGTTTACTGACCAAACCCATCATATCCGGTGTCGCAATGGCTTTGTCAAACTCCAGCCAACCTTTTGAAATTTTTTCGATGAGGTCTTCTCCTCCCACGAAATCGGCACCCGCATCCAATGCCTCTTTCTCTTTCTGCCCTTTGGCAAAGGCTAATACCCGGACTTTCTTGCCGGTTCCATGAGGAAGGACAACGGTCCCTCGGACCATTTGGTCTGCTTTCTTAGGGTCCACCCCAAGACGGATAGCGAGGTCCACTCCTTGGTCAAATTTAGCATACGCTGTCTCCAAAAGGAGTTTTACCCCCTCTTCCAGTTCGTATCGTTTGCTTCGATCGACCTTAGCTTTTGCCTCTAAATATTTCTTTCCTCTCGTTGCCATAATCCTCTCTTACACAATCTCCAGACCCATGCTTCGTGCCGTCCCTTCGACCGTACGGATCGCACCCTCCATGTCCACCGCATTGAGATCCTTGAACTTGATCTGTGCGATCTCGCGAATCTGATCTCGGGTTACTTTACCCACTTTGTTGCGATTGGGTTCCCCAGAACCTTTCACAATCTTGGCCGCCTTCTTTAAAAGGATGGAAGCTGGCGGGGTTTTTGTCACAAAGCTAAAGGATCGATCCGAATAGATGGTGATCACTACTGGGATGACCATCCCTTCCTGCCCCTGGGTTCGCGCATTAAAGGTTTTACAAAACTCCATGATGTTGACCCCATGTTGTCCCAGAGCCGGTCCGACTGGAGGGGAAGGGTTGGCTTGCCCTGCCTGGATTTGAAGTTTGACCATCACTGCAACTTTTTTTGCCATTGTCCACACCTCAACCGAGGATCATTAATTTTTCTCTACCTGAATAAAATCCAGTTCTACTGGAGTTGCTCTTCCAAAAATAGAGACTAACACTTTCAATTTCCTTTTTTCAGGTTTGACTTCTTCAATGGTCCCAATAAAATTAACAAAAGGACCATCGATGACTCGGACGCTATCTCCAACACCGAAAGAAACCTTAGGCTTCGCCTTCGTAACACCTTCCTTCATTTGAGACAGGATCTCTTCAACCTCTCCTCCTGAGATGGGAACCGGTTTTGTACCATCACCAGCGAAACCAGTAATCTTTGGGGTGTCCTTAACGATATGCCATGTCTCCTCGTTCAATTCCATTTTCACTAATATATACCCAGGGAAGATCTTCCTCTGAGAGGTCTTTCTCTTTCCCTTCACCAACTCCACCACCGTCTCTGTGGGGACTAAAATGGTTGAAAAAAAATCTCCCTTCCCGAGATTTTTAATTCGTTCTTCCAAATTCTGCTTGGCCCTATTCTCGAAACCCGAATAGGTATGGACGACATACCACTGTTGCGTCATGACTCTAAAAACACGCTCCTTTAAACTGTTGCCTTCTCCAATAGCATCTTAATCAGTTTTGACAGCCAAAAATCAACAATCCCTAAAAAGATGGCGATGATGAAAACAGCCACTAAAACAACAAGGGTCCCAGAGAGGGCATCTTTCCTCGAAGGCCAAGTCACTTTTTTTAATTCGGTTTTAACTTCCCTTAAAAATTGTTTGGCGGCTTCAAATTTTTCTTTGATTGAAAATTCCATTTTATTCCGTTCCGAAGTAACATGTTAGTCATGAACCATGTGAGATCCCTGGCTTGTCATGTACCTCACATAGTACATGGCAGGCCAGGAGGGATTTGAACCCCCATCACCCGGATTTGGAGTCCGGTGCTCTATCCGTTAGAGCTACTGGCCTGTATCATCGTATTAGGTTTGAGGATTGCTCCGCTTGAGGTAAAAAACAACACCCCATATTTTTGTTCGGGATTTTTTTGCCCCTAGGCTCCAATCCCAGTTCCTTCACTGATCTATTTTGTCTCTTTATGGACGGTATGCTTACGACAAAATCGACAATATTTTTTAACCTCCAGCTTATCCGGAGTGGTCCTTTTATTCTTTGTTGTAGAATAGTTTCTCCTTTTACATTCTGTACAGGACAAAGTTAAAATATTCCTCATCGAATACTCCTAAACAAGAAAGGTGACACCTTCACTTTATTCGAGGACATCACTGATGACGCCTGCGCCCACCGTGCGACCCCCCTCCCGAATCGCAAACCGCAACTCCTTCTCCATCGCAATCGGCGTAATCAACTCCACCGTCAACGCCACATTGTCCCCAGGCATCACCATCTCCACCCCCTCCGGCAAT
>Ga0153915_10007214_pt1 | contig 10474 bp, 7 predicted proteins | sample Opewatmetagenome_2_FD_107003 | JGI IMG/M metagenome (GOLD analysis project Ga0153915, IMG submission 107003) | Freshwater wetland microbial communities from Ohio, USA - Open water 3 Core 3 Depth 3 metaG | ecosystem: Environmental > Aquatic > Freshwater > Wetlands | place: USA: Ohio, Lake Erie... | reverse complement strand
GTCTGCTTGCCGACGTGCCTGCCCAACACATCCAGAATGCCCTTGATCTCGGATTCGGCCAGCCCCGCCAGCGGTTCATCGAGCAGCAACACCTCGGGCTCGGCCAGGACCGCCATGGCGATCTCCAGACGCCTCTTTTCACCCAGGCTGAGATTCTTTACCTGCCGGTCGCGCACCTGCTGGAGATCGAAGGTTTCCAGGATCGCGACGATTTTGTCGTCATTCCGATATTTCTTGCAGGTGTTGAAGAGCAGATGCAGCAACGATGATTTCCTGTGCGCCCGGAAAAACGCGAGCACCAGGTTGTCGAGCACACTGAGGTTGTCGAAGGTGGAGGTGAGCTGGAAGGTGCGCATCAATCCCCTGGCAACCCTTTCCTGCGCCGTCATATGGGTGACGTCTACGCCTTTGTGCAGGATGGTTCCCTCGTCGGGGGCGTAATACCCCGTCAGCAGGTTGAAGAAGGTGGTTTTCCCGGCCCCGTTGGAGCCGATGATGCCGGCAACTTCGTGTTCGCGCAGCGAATAATCAACCCGGTCAACGGCGACCAATGCACCGAAGCGCTTGGTGACGCCTTGGGCTTTGATGATTTCCAGACTCAACTCTGTTCTCATGGCCGGCCGTATCCTCCCCTTCCGCCCCGGTGAAACAAAGTCCTATTCAACGGGGCAGAGAGAAGATTTTCCGGTGTAAGGCGGGTCTTAGTAACCGAGAGACTTCAGTGTCGGCATCACCGATTCGCCGCCCACGGAGCCCATGACCGTGAAAAGATCCCATTCGTTCTTCCGCTCCTTGGCACCTTTACCCTTTACCAGGAAAGCGGCGTGCTTGTATTCGGCGGCGTGGTCCTCGCGCCATCTGGCCGGTCCTTTGACCGAGTTGAATTGCCCTTTGTTTGCCATCATGGCTGCGGACACCTTTTGCGGATCGAAGGATTTGGCGGCCTCGAAGCCCCTGAACATCTCCGTGTATGCAATATAGGCGATGGTTGCATAGGCATCAGGGGGTGACTTGTATTTTGCGCGATACAGGTCGGTAAACTCCTTGGCGCTATTCGCCACTTCCTTGTCCGCAAAGCCGCTCAGGTCATAGTAAAAATAATGCATTGCGTAGACGCCCTCCAGAGCCTCAGGAGGAAGACCTTTGGCAACAACGTTCGTCATGAAGGCATTGAAAATGGTCATTTCCTTGTTCAGCCCCATCTGCTGGACCTGCTTCAGCAGCGCGACGGCATCGGCGCCAAATTGAGCGGCGATGAAGACATCCGGCTTGGCTGCCCGGACTTTCTGCAACACCGTCGTGTAGTCGCTGGTTCCCAGTGAAACCTCGTCGTACCCGACCATCTGGGCGCCGTACTCCTTGGCGGCCGCAGTGGCGCCGTCGCGCATGTCCCAGCCCCAGCTATCCGCACGGGCCAGGAAGAAGATGCGCTTCTTGCCCAGCGTTTTGACGGCCGCCTGGCCTGCCATGTAGCCCACTGTCCAGGGGCTGTATGCGGTGGCGAAGGTGGAATTGGCGAGCTTACCCTTCTGGAAAGCTTCCTTGGCCATCACGCAGACGGGGAAATAAGGCATCGGCTCTTTGCTGACCATGGCGTTGATGGCGTAGGCAAGCGGCGCCCAGGTCTGGCCGCCGACGCCTTTGACGCCTTCGGAAACCATGTAACGGTAGCGCCGGACGCCCACATCCTGCTTGGCTTCGTCATCGGCGACCACGCCTTCGATCATGACCCTGCCGCCGGGCATATTGAGGCCGCCCTTTTTGTTGACGACATCCACGGCCAGCAGCGCGCCATCTCTCTGGGTTTCAGCCACCGCGGCAAAGGTGCCGGTGAGCGGAAGCAGGATTCCCACCTTTATTTTACTGGGTTCGGCTGCCATGCTGGCGCCATAACCGAAAACACTGCAAAACAAGAATACCGAAAGCAAGCTCAAAAGCTTTTTCATTTTTGCCTCCTTCTAATTGGACAGGGTGGGTTCGCGTCCTGAAGCGAACCAAGCATGCAATGCGGCGCGACTCCGGGCTTTGATATAGCGCAAGAATCGTTCACTTTCAAGTGCCAGGCGTGAACCGGTTGGGCGCATGGTGGCACAGCGCAAATTCGTCTAAGTCGTCAGCCGCCGGTAGATGTCCGCAACCTTGAGCGGCAGCCGCGCGACGTCGTCAACCAGCGTCCAGTTCACCGGGCCGTACATGTGCGGCAGGTAGTCACGCGCTTCGCGGTCGATGGTGATACAGAACGGCTTGATGCCCGAACGGTGGGCTTCGAGCAACGCCTGGCGCGTGTCTTCGATACCGTATTCGCCGCGATAATTGTCGCTATAGTCGTCGGGTTTGCCGTCTGAGAGGGTGATAAGCAGCTTGGTGCGCGCTTCGATCCGGTTGAGCAAGGTGGTATGGTGGCGAATCGCCGCGCCCATGCGCGTGTAGTCCTGCGGGAGGATCCCGGCAATGCGCCGCCTCACGGCCGCGCCGTAGGGTTCATCGAACAGCTTCACGCGGAAAATCTCGCAGCGCTTGCGTGTGATGCCGGAGAAACCGTAAATCGCATAACGATCGCCCAACACTTCCAGCGCCTCGCACAGCATGACCAGCGCTTCCCGTTCCGCGTCGTTGATCCAGCCCTTGGTTGAGCCGCTCATGTCGACCATGAACATCACCGCGAGGTCGCGCTCAGACTTGTGGCGCTTGGTCAGCAGACGGTCCGAGAGTTCCATGCCGCTTTTCATGTCGGCGTAGGCGGCGATCACGGCATCAAGATCGATGTCGTCGCCGTCAGGTTGTTTCTTGAGGAACTTGTCCTCGCCGCGCAGCAGCTCGAAAGTGCGTTTGAGCTGCGTCACCTGGGGCGCATACTTGCTGAGTGTCGCATCGATGAAATCGGCATTGCCCGGGTGCACGTCGAGCTCGCGCAGCACACACCAGTTCTTGCGGTAGTGCCGCCGTTTGTGGTCCCACTCGTTATAGAAGAACGCACCTTGCTCGTGATAGACGCCTTTCCACACGTCAGCAGGATCGAGTTCCTGGCGCCCGGGCTCGCGGTAGCCCCCGTCGCCGGCGGCGACCAGGTAATCGTCGGGGATTTCACCGAGGTCTTGCAGAATCGAATCCATGAGCTGCACCACGTTTTCCGGCGGCGCGACCGGTTCGCTGTCGAGCAGCAGCTCGTGGGTTGTGTCCCCGTCCGTGGCAAGCTGCATGGAGGCCTGGACCGCAAAGCGCTCCCCCGGTTGGGTCTGCGGTGATCCGGGGCCGTCTTTTTGTTCGAGCATATGCTTCAGCGCCGATTGAAACTCGGCTTTTTCTTTCGCGAGGCGCGCATTGCGCACCGCCGCCGCCTGTTCTGGCTGCAGCGTAGGAACGTAGATGTCATACGCCGGCGCCATGTCGGCGTCGTAGACGTCGGCGAGCAGCGCGACGCTATCGTGGACGCTCGCGGCGGGCATAGTAAGCAGAGTGATGCGCGGATCGGGCTGTTTCTTGCCGCCGCGCAGCTTCTGCATGTCACGCGCGAGGCCCGGCAGGGTACGCCCGATGCATGCCTCGAGGCGGACGATTTCGAGGGTGTTCAGCATCTCGAGGGCGCGCTTGGGATCGGCATAACCCGCGCACACCGCGCCGAGGTCGATGCTGAACGTGCCGTGGCGCACTTGCGCCCACAGCAGCGTCGCCATCGCCTTGTATATGGCGAAGTTTTCATCCCGCGCCGGCAGCAATGCGATGCGCGGAGGCAGAAAAATGGTTTCAGTGTCGGTGTAGCCGTTGGGTGCCGTGTCAAGTCTGAGCCGCCGCCCGGACAGTCCACAGATGAAAAGCTGCAGCACTTGGCGACTTCTTCAAAGGTGACAACGGAAGCGACGCTGCGCGCGAACGTGGCGAATCCGGCAGCGTTCTTGAACACCTGGCTGCCTGGATATAGGCCTTCGCGGTCGTAGGTGTCCATCGCCTGGATGATCCATGCTTCGGCCGCCGACAGATCGAGCAGGGCGAGCGCCTGCGGCGCCGCCGCCGCGAACTGGTACGCCATTTCAGGGTTAGTGCGCGCGACTACCGCGACCCAGTGCAGCACGAAATCCTGCTGGTCGCGGGGCAATGGCGCGATTCCCTCGGCGAGCCGCGTCGCCGTGCGGCGCGAGGAGAGCACGGCATCGAGCAGATCGTCGAGCCGGTTTTCAAGTGCAAATACCGTCAGCGGCTCATTGGCAATGACCGCCAGCCGGGGATCAGAAGAGGGAGGAGGCGAGCTCATTTATGGCGCGCAGCATTTCAGGGTCGTCCGTGAGCGCTTCGGCGATCGCGCCGCGGCATGCGGTGCGTGGGGCGATGCCGCGCTCGATGAGCTTGGCGGTGTGTACCAGCAGCCGGGTCGAAGCGCCTTCATCGAGACCATTTCCCTTCAGGTTGCGCGTCATCTGCGCAAGCTCGATCAGCTTGTTGGCATTCTCCGCGTCGAGCCCGGTTTCGGTCGTGACGATCTTCTTCTCGAGCGCGCCATCCGGGTAGCTGAACTCGATCGCGATGAAGCGTTGTCGAGTGCTTTGCTTCAGCTCCTTGAGCACGCTCTGGTAGCCGGGGTTATACGACATCGCGAGCATGAATTCCTTCGGCGCCTGCAGCAGTTCGCCGCGCTTTTCCATCGGCAGGATGCGCCGGTCGTCGGCGAGCGGGTGTATCACGACCGTGGTGTCCTTGCGGGCTTCGACCACTTCATCGAGATAGCAGATGCCGCCGCAGCGCACCGCACGCGCGAGCGGCCCATCCACCCACACGGTCTCGTTGTCGGTGATGAGATAGCGGCCGACGAGATCGGCGGCGGTGAGATCGTCGTGGCAGGACACCGTGATGAAAGGGCGCTTGAGGCGCCACGCCATGTATTCCATGAAGCGCGTCTTGCCGCAGCCGGTTGGGCCCTTGAGCACGACCGGAATCTGGCTCGCGTAGGCCGCTTCGAAAAGTGCGATCTCGTCGCCGACCGGTTCGTAGTAGGGCTCTTTTTCGATGAGATACGACTCGGGCTTGAGCACCCGCGCGTGGAGGGCGGCGACTTTACTCACCGAGACTCTCGTAGAGCTTGTCCTGGGCGTTGGCGAGTTCTTCGGCGCGGCCGGTCAAAGCAGCGGCCTGGCGCTGTTTGTAACGTTCGATGCGCTTATGCGCGGCATCGGATTTGAGCAAAATCGTCTTCTCGCCGAACAGCACCTGCTTGAGCAGCCTGAATCCGAACTTGAGCAGCTTGACTTCGTCTCGCATCAGTTCCTGCTTGAAGGAGGGCTCGATATCGAAGACCTCATTGAACCCGGAGCTCGCAACGAAGTCGCGAAAGCCGTCGATGTCGTAGCAGGCGAGGAAGAACAGCTCGAAGCTGCGCTGAGAAGGGCGGCCGACAGTCGGACCGCTCGAGCGTTTCTTGAGGATAAGTTGCTGCCACTCGTGATTGATCTCGTCGTAAATATCAACGCCTTGTTCCCTGCGGTAGTCGCGCACGGTCTGTACTTGCGGCTCATTGTGGCCGAGGCAGTGGTTTTCCCTGACCACGAAGTACGAGTCCTCTTCGACTGGAGCATCCTTCCGTCGCATCGAGACGAGACCGAGTGCGTAATAGCGGCATGCAGCCGGCCGCTCCGGATAGACGCCGCAGCCTTCGGGGGTGAGGTTGACGCAGGCGGTGGAGCCGTCCCTGGTCTTGAGTTTCAGGCCCGGCATGCCGTGCCCGTCCATCGCGAAATCCACGGTATAGGTATCGATGAACTCGCGCGAGGTGATGCCGAAGCGGTTTTTCAGCCGCACAATGTCATACGGCGTCAGCATGATATCGATGTTCTCGCAGCACTTGTTGAAGCAGGCGATGCCCTTATGGCAGCGGAACTGGAACTTGTCCTCCAGTCCGAGCTGCACCGGGATGATCGGGCTGGCCGGCGTCGTGCTATCGGAAGCGTTGGCCATACGGTGATTTCGCGCGTTGAACGGTGCCGCAGCAGCGGCGTCCATTCGAACGCATACTCGCGGCAAAAAACAAAGGCCCGGGTAATTATACACCCGGGCCTTTAAGCCATTGTTATTGCAGGGTTAGTCTTTAATCAGCTGCACGTAAGGCACTTTCTTCATCTCCCACTTCTTGGTGTCGCGGTCATAGCGCGAATTGACGAAGCATTTCCAGTTCTCATCGTCGATGTAGTTGTGGTCCATGCGGTAGTAGTAGCCCGGATAGCGCGTCTCTTCCCGAAACTGGATGTGCTTCATGTGACACTCGGCAGTGATGATGCGATGGTAGTTTTCCCACGCGCGCAGCAGCTCGTGCAAGTCCTTGGCGCGCATCTTCAGCGAGTCTTCCTTGATCATTTCCAGTTTCTTTTCGCAGATCTCGAGCATCTTGGCGTTGGTCTGGTACCAGGTGGCCACGCCGGCGCAGTACTCGTCCATGATTTTCTGCAGCCGGAATTGCAGCATCTTGGGCGTGATGTAGTGGGGGTTGATGTCGATCGCGGTGGTGTAGTCCTTGTGTTCCAGAAAGGTCTTCACCGGCTGATAGATTTCCTTCACCAGTTCGTCGACGCTGCGCGCCATCTCCGGTTTCCAGGCCTTGTTGTCTAGCGCGAACTTGACCATCGCCTTGGCGGCGATGCGGCCTTCGACATGCGAGCCGGAGGAGAACTTGTGGCCCGAAGCGCCAACGCCGTCACCGGCGGTGAACAGGCCTTTGACGGTGGTCATGCGGTTGTAGCCCCACGACCATTCCTTGGGCGCGCCGGGGATGTCGGTCGGGCCCGAGACCCACATGCCGGCGCAGCCGGCGTGCGAGCCGAGCAGGTAGGGCTCGGTCGGCATGATCTCGGACGGCTGCTTGTCAGGCTCGATGTTCTCGCCGGCCCACATGCCGCATTGGGCGATGGTCATGTCGAGAAAGTCTTCCCATGCCTCGGCTTCGAGGTGCTTGACTTCCTTGGGCGTCATTTTTTCCGCGAGCTTGGCCATCGCACCCGGCGTATCCATCAGGATCGGGCCACGGCCTTCCTTCATCTCGTTGATCATGATGTGGTTTCTGAGGCAGGTGCCGGGCACACCCTGGCCATATTTGCCGAAGCGCTTGGTCTCCTTGAGTTCGGCGCCGTGGATGGCGTTGTAGTCTTCGCCAAGGCCGTTGGCGACTTTCGCCTTGAACAGCAGGAACCACGCACCGACCGGACCGTAGCCGTCCTTGAAGCGAGCCGGCACGAAGCGGTTTTCCATCATCGTCATTTCGGCACCGCATTCGGCAGCCATCGAATAGGTCGAGCCCGCGTTCCACACCGCATACCAGGTGCGGCCCCCGCCCTCGCCGATGGAGCGCGGACGGAACACGTTGACCGCGCCGCCACAGGCCAGCAAGCAGCATTTGAACTTGTAGATGTAAAGCTTGTTGTCGCGCACCGAGAACCCGGCTGCGCCGGCGACGCGGTTGGGATCGTTCTTGTCGGTGACCAGGCGCACGATGAACACGCGTTCCTGGATGTTTTCCAGCCCGAGCGCCTTCTTGGCGGCCTCGGCGACGATCCACTTGTAGGATTCACCGTTGATCATGATCTGCCATTTGCCCGAACGCACCGGTTTGCCGCCCTGCACCAGGGTCTTGTCCTCGTCGCCGGGCTGCTTCCAGATCGGCAGGCCCCATTCCTCGAAGTTGTGCACCGAATCGTCGACGTGGCGGCCGACGTCATAGACCAGGTCCTCGCGGATGATGCCCATCAGGTCGTTGCGCACGTAGCGCACATAGTCGGCGGGATCGTTCTCGCCCATGTAGGTGTTGATCGCCGACAAACCCTGCGCCACGGCGCCGGAGCGGTCCAGCGCCGCCTTTTCGACAAGCTTGATCTTGAGTCCCGTGCCCTCGGTCCAGCGCATGATTTCGAACGCCGCGCCGCAGGCGGCCATGCCGCCGCCGATGATCAGGATATCGACTTCTTCCTGAACGATCTCTGGGTTTCCAAATTCAAATGTCTCAGTCATTGCCTGTTTCCTTTCGTTCAACGCTCCCGCCAATCACAGTGGCGGTCTGCGGTTCGTAGTGAGTTGGACTTAACTGTTCATGAACTGCGACATGTCGCACTTATGCATGCCGTTCGTGAAGAGCTTGGAGTGATCCTCGATCTCGACCATGTTGGCTTTCGGTTTGTTGCCATAGGGGCTGATCGAGCCTTCGGCCGTGGTGCGGATCGGGAACTTAAAGCGCTTCACCGTACCGTTGCGGAATTTGATCGTCCACATGATCGAATCAGTGCCGCGCAGCGGCTGCACCGATGCGCCGAGCGGGACCACGTCGGCATAGTGGCGCACCTCGATCGCGTTCTGCGGGCAGATCTTGACGCAGGAATAGCACTCCCAGCACTGCTCGGGTTCCTGGTTGAACGCTTTCATCGCGTGGCCGGTCAGGGAGCCGTCCTTGTCGAGGAGCATCAGGTCATGCGGGCAAATGTACATACAGGCCGTTTTATCCTGGCCCTTGCAGCCGTCGCATTTGTCGGTGCGCACAAAAGTGGGCATTGCTTTTCTCCTTGTTAACTAAACAAAAAATCTACCGCAAAGACGCCAAGGGGCAAAGAAATTGATCTCAAACCCGTGCGTATTCTCTGCGTACCCCTCAAGGGGTATTGAAAAGAATCTTTGCGCCCCTGCGGTGAAATCATCAACGGGCCGAGTGTCCGACCAGCTTGACCTCGACCCTTTCTTCATCCTTCAGTCCACCGTAGTATTCGCGCAGGATATCGAGCACTTCGGAGCGGCTGAATTCGGCGGGCACCGGCGCGCCCTCCGACAGCATCTTGCGCAGCTTGGTGCCGGACAGCAGCAACCGGTCTTCGGGCTTGTGTGGGCAGGTGCGATCCGAAGCCATGCTCCCACACCTGTAGCACCAGAACGTCCAGTCGATCTTCAGCGGCTGGGTTTCAAGCGCGCCTTTCGGGATCTCGTCGAAGATGTGATGCGCATCGAACGGGCCGTAGTAGCTGCCCACGCCGGCGTGATCGCGACCGACGATCTGATGCGAACACCCGTAATTCTGCCGGAACAGGGCGTGCAGCAACGCTTCGCGCGGGCCGGCATAGCGCATGTCCAGAGGGTAGCCGGACTGCACCACGGTTTTCCGGACGAAATACTTGTCGATCAGCACCGCGATCGTCTTGGTCCGGACATCGGCGGGAATATCGCCGGGCTTGAGATTTCCGAGCAGGGAATGAATCAGCACGCCGTCGCATACCTCGATCGCAACTTTGGCGAGGTACTCGTGCGAACGGTGCATCGGGTTGCGCGTCTGGAAGGCCGCCACCGTGGCCCAGCCGTTGGCTTCGAACGCCGCCCGCGTTTGAGCCGGCGTCATATAGAACGCACCGTATTTTTCCGGAAACCCGCCCCGCGACAGCACCTGCACCGGGCCGGCGAGATTGACCTCGCCCTGTTCCATCACCATCTTCACGCCCGGGTGATCGACGTCGGTCGTCCGGAACACCGTGGCACATTCGTGCGCTTTGTTGATGGTGTATTTCTCGGTCACTTTCATGGTGGCGAGGATCTCGCTGTTTTCCCCGTCCACCAAGGCGATGTCAGTCCCGGTCCTAAACGTCGACGCGGTGTCCTTGCGGGTGGAGAGCGTGACCGGGATCGGCCAGAACAGCCCGTTCGTCATCCGCATCCCGTCGCATACGCCTTCCCAATCGGCGTGGGTCATGAAGCCGTCGAGCGGAGTGAAGCCGCCGATGCCGAGCATGATAAGGTCGCCCTTTTCCCGCGAGCTGACGGTGAGTCTGGGAAGGGATAGGGCGCGCTTTCTTTCCTCGTATAACGCGGGTCCTTCCAGCAACAGGGGCTTGAGCGTTCCACCACCGTGGGGATTTACCAGCCTGGGCACAAAAGCGCTCCGGAACAGCCAATTATCATGATTTTTGGAGTGTTAAGGTTAACACGGATGCAATATGCGGCTCATCCATATATTTTATTGGTTTATAAGAAATTTCGCGGCGCGAGCCCGCTGAATGGAGAAGATCGGATCCACTGCAATACGCAGGCGACCGGTTCGCCCTGCTATGGGGCATAGGGCGTGCGCGTCAGGTGTTGGGGAGTTTTGGTGTTAAAATAAATTATTTTGGCTAATCAACGTCTAATAAGAACTTCTTAAGCATTACTTAATACGCTGAATGCGTCAAATTGGCAGAGGTCGCGCGGCGTTCGCGGCGGTATTTATCGGTGCTATCTGCACACCAAGTGCATGGTCGCAAACTTTTTGGAGCGATCCGTTCAAAACCGACTCCAAGGTAACGCCTGCGCCCGGCGTGCGCTGGGAGTCACCCGGTCCGCTTCCGGCCGTCAGATCGCCGGCGCAAGGCGAACCGATTCACAGCGCGGCACCGCTGACGCTGCCGGAACTCACGGAATTCGCACTGCGTAACAACCCGAGGACGCGGCAGGCATGGCTCGCGGCGCGAGCGGCGGCCGCAGGCGTGGGAAT
>Ga0153915_10007213_pt1 | contig 10474 bp, 9 predicted proteins | sample Opewatmetagenome_2_FD_107003 | JGI IMG/M metagenome (GOLD analysis project Ga0153915, IMG submission 107003) | Freshwater wetland microbial communities from Ohio, USA - Open water 3 Core 3 Depth 3 metaG | ecosystem: Environmental > Aquatic > Freshwater > Wetlands | place: USA: Ohio, Lake Erie... | reverse complement strand
TGGGACGGTTCGGCCGTGGCCTGGTGCACCTCGGCCTGACGGATCTTCTCGACCTGGCGCTGGAGGCAACCTGCCGCCAGACATACCCCCGTCAGGCGGATCATGGCGCGGCGTCGTGCACGCAGGCTCGCATCTCTCATTTCTCTCTCCTCCACGGTGCAGCAGGCAGGGACACCGCCGGCCAGGGGCCGTCGTCCCGGCTGCCCCACGCACCCAGCGCCCGTTCCAGGGCGAGCCCGGCGTCACCGAGCCTGAGCCGTGCCTCCAGCATTGTTCTCCTCACCCGCGTGAGATCCAGGCCGGCCAAGGCCACCTCCAACCGGCCCGTCTCGCCCCGATCGTAGGCCGCGTCGGCCAGGCGGGCGCGTCGTTCCGCTTCGGCCACGACGCTGTCCGCCAGGACTACTTCGCGGCGAGCGGCATCGCAACCAGCGAGGCCCGCCTCGACCTCTGCCAGTACCCGCTCCTGCTCCTCGGCCAGCCGCAATCCGGCAACGGTCCGGCGGGCCTCCGCCTCGGCGATCGGTCCCCGGTTGCGGTTCAGCGGGATCGAGGGAAGCGCGGCAGCGAGAGTAAACTTCCCGGTCCCCTGGTCGAAGAACATCCCGGGACCCAGCGACAGATCAGGAGCGGCGTTCGCCACCGCGACCCTCAAGTCTCCCTCGGCGACTTGATAATCGGCCGCGGCCCGCCGGAGCGACCACCGGCCACCGAGTGCTTCCCGCTGGAGCTCCTCACGCGCCCCGGAGTCGCGACAGAGAGGCCAGTTGCTGTCATCGAGCTCGATACCCGCGAACGCTTCCGCCGGCACTCCCAACTCCCCGGCCACCTCAACGCGGGCGAGGCGCTCCTCTCGTGCCATGGCCTGCTCGGCGGCGAAGGCGCCGCTCAGCTCCGCTTCTACCCGCGCCACGTCGAGTCGGGTCAGGGTGCCGCCCTCGTAGCGGGCCCGCGTCAACGCGACGATCGTATCCAGTGCCGTCCGCTCTTCTGCCGCTGCCTGGCGTTGCCGCCGCGCCCGGGCCCATGCGAAGGCCGCGACATAGGCCTGGTTCGCCTGCAGCCATTCGGAATCGGTCGCCACCGCACGCGCCGTCAGGGACGCGGCCCTCGCCCGGGCAATACGGGCGCCGCGCTTTCCTCCCAGCTCGATGGTGAACAGCCCGGCGAGTGCTACGCCCCAGCGGGAGGACGACTGTGGATCCGAGAAGGCGTATTCGAGATCGCTCGCGACACCCGGCTGGGGTCGAGCCCCGGCGGTGAGGAGTGCGGCATCGGCAGCCTTCACCTCCGCGAGCCGGCGGCTCCGGTCCGGACGTAACCAGGCGGCGGCGAGCGCCAGCTGTCGCGGGGTCCAGCCTGCCGCTGGCCGTGGCACGCCGAGTGAGTCGAACCAGGTCAGGAGGCCGGCTTCGTCCAACCTACGCTGATTGAAGGGCTGCAGCTGGCCGTCCGGCGGCAGCGGTGCCGGGGTGTATGTGGCACAGGCGGACAGGAGATACATCGTGAGGCGCAGGAGGTGAGACACGGGGCGCGCGAGGTGCGATGCACGGCATGCGCGGCCGGCACTGCTTCTCCGGGGGTGGCAGGCCCGCCCTCCGGACTCACCCGGGCGCGTGCCGGCGGCTCCACGCATCGGCCTCACGGCGCGCGCCTCTCATCACTCATTTCGAGGTCAGCCCCTCGGATGGAACTGACGATGGACGGAGCGGAGGTATTCCCGATCGACATGGGTGTAGATCTGGGTAGTCGAGAGGTCCGCGTGGCCCAGCATCTCCTGCACGGCCCGCAGGTCCGCGCCCCCTTCGAGCAGGTGCGTGGCAAAACTGTGCCGCAGGGTGTGCGTGGTAACCCGCTTCCTGATTCCTGCCTGCCTGGCGCGACGCTTCACGACTCCCCATGCCCCGACGCGTGACAGCGGCTCGCCCCGTCGGTTGAGCAGAACCCGGTCCTTCGACTTGCCGCGGTCGAGGTCGGGCCGCACCTGGTGCAGGTAGACCGACACGGCGCCGATCACCTTACGGCCGATCGGCACCAGGCGTTCCTTCGAGCCCTTGCCCAGCACCCGGACCAGTCCCTCACCAAGCAGCAAGTCCGGCACCTTGAGCCCGCACAGCTCCGACACCCTGAGTCCCGCGCCGTAGGCGAGCTCGAGCAGCGCACGGTCCCGCCAGGCGAGTGGCTCGTCCACCTGGGGAGCGCCGAGCAGCGCCTCGACGTCCTGGACTGACAGGGTATCGGGCAGCGTCCTCCCCCGCCGGGGCATTTCCAGCCGATCGCTGGGGTCGGCGTCGACCCGGCCTTCCGCCAGCAGGAACCCGTAGTAGGTACGGATGGCGGACACCTGCCGGCGGATGGTCGCTGCCGACAGGCCCAGGTCCTTGAGTGCGAACACGAATTCGCGCAGCAGTTTCCGGGTCACCGCTCCGGGGCCGCGGGCCCCGCGGGGTCCGACGAAGGCCACGAATCGCCGCAGATCCCGAATGTAGTTCTCGATCGTATTGCGGCTGTGTCCCGCCTCGAGCGCGAGGTAGTCCTGGAACAGCTCCAGCATGAAGGCCCGCTCGAGTGCCTCCCTGGCAGCCGCGGTGCCGGTCATCTCAACCCCGCGGCGGGGCCGGTCCTCTGGCCTCCTCGACGTCCTCGTCTGTGAGCCCGAGCAGGGCCGCGGCACGGAGCATCAGCCGCTCCTCATGCCGGCTCAGGGTACCATCACTTGCGGCGATCCGATAGAGCTGCCTGACCAGATCGAGTCGGCGCTCGCGCCCATAACGGCCGGAAACCAGGGTGGCTAGTTCGCCGGTGTGGGCCGTGGGCGGCAGCGGCACTTCAACCGGGGGGACCGGCTGCCTGCCTCCTTCTTCGAGTCCCCAGTGCTCGCGGAGGTAGGCCGTGATCAGCGCCTGCTCCTCGTGGGTGATCTCATGGTCGGCTCGCGCCAGTTCGAACAGGAGCGCCGCGGCGCCCGCCGCCGCGGGATCCTCAGCTTCGGGCATGACCAACTCCGGTTGCTCCGCGCCGAGCGCCCGGTGCACCGCCCGGAGCAGGCGATCGCGCCGGGGCGGATGGGCCCTGCGCCATCGCAACACCAGAACCAGGATGCCAAGGGCCGCCAGAATCGCCAGGATGCCGAGGGTCCGGTTCACCTGACCGAGAAAGCGGCTGATCGCCTCCCACTCCGCACCCAGCCTGGCGCCGGCCCAGGTGAGCAGGGCATACCAGACCGTGGTGGCGAGGGTGATCGGCACCAGCGCCGTCAATGCCGGAAGGTTGACCAGCCCCGCGAAGGGGGCGACGACGCTGCGGAACCCCGGCAGCAGCCTGCCCAGGAAGATCCCGGCCATCCCGAAGCGCAGGTACTCGCGTTCGAGCGCGACGATCGCGTCGGCGGGAAGCAGCCGCGACCCCAGGCGGCTCGCGATGAACCGCCGGCCGTATCGGCGTGCCAACAGGTACGTGGCGAGCGAGCCCCCAAGGTTGGCGGTACATGCCACCAGCCACACCCACACCGGGGAAACCCGCTGATGTTGAGTCAGGAATCCCCCCAACGCCACGGCCACGTCCGAGGGCGTCGGGGGGAAGACATTCTCCACCAGGGTGGTGAGGCCGATGACCCAATACACCGTGGCCGGCGAAAGCTCCAGCAGCCAGGCGACGAACCGCTCCATCAGTCCGCCTCGACGGTCGCCACCGCGATCGCCGCGATCCCCTCACCCCGGCCGATGAACCCCATCCCCTCGTTGGTCTTGGCCTTGAGCCCAATGGACCCGGTGGGGATTCCGACGGCACTGCCCAGGGCAGCCGCCATGGCGGCAAAGAAGGGACCCAGCTTCGGCCGCTCAGCGATGACCGTGATGTCGGCCTGCAACGGAGTGAAACCGCGCTCGTGAAGCAGGGCGACAGCCCATCGCAGCAGGTCCAGGGAGTCGGCTCCCTTCCAGCGCGGATCGGTATCGGGAAAGTGCGTCCCGATGTCCCCCAACGCAGCGGCGCCGAGCAGGGCGTCCGTCAGCGCATGGGCCACGGCATCACCGTCCGAATGACCCGCCAGGCCCAGGTCGAACGGCACGTGCTGCCCCCCGAGGATGAGCGGGCGGCCGGGAACCAGGCGGTGGGAGTCGTATCCGATGCCGAAGCGGATCATGGACGGAAGGTAGTGAGGGGGCGGGAACGGCAAGCGGTGAACGGGACGCCGCCAGGGCCTGCCCGCTCACCGCCGGGATGACGCGGAGACTCAGGCGGCGACCGTCGCCGACTCCTCGATGACCGTGTAGTCCTGTCGCCGCCGCCGCGGCACGAACCCGGCGTCGCGGATGATCCGCTCGATCTCCGGGACCGTGGTGCGATAGGTGGTGCCCGCGGCGGAGACGACGTTCTCCTCCATCATCAGGCTGCCGTAGTCATTGGCTCCAAAGCGGAGCGCCACCTGGCCGACCTTGTGGCCCATGGTCACCCAGGAGGACTGCAGGCTGGGGACGTTGTCGAGTACGATCCGGGCGATGGCCAAGGTGCGGAGATAGGAGACGGCGTCGGTCTTCCGGTAGTGCGACATCTCGGGCGTTCCCTCGGGCTGCAGCGGCCAGCAGATGAACGCGGTGAAGCCCCCGGTGCGCCGCTGCGCCTCGCGAACCCGGAACAGATGCTCGATCCGGTCCTCGGCGCTCTCGCCCATGCCGTACATCATCGTGACCGATGTGCGCATCCCCTGGCGGTGGGCCTCCTCCTGTACTCCGAGCCACTCCTCGGTCTGTGCCTTCTTGGGCGCCACCCGCTGGCGCACCCGGTCCACCAGGATCTCGCCGCCGCCGCCGGGGATACTGTCGAGTCCCGCCTCCCGGAGCTGGCGAATAACCTCCGGAACACTCATGCGGAAGCGCTCAGAGAAGAACACGACCTCGGACGGTGAGAACCCGTGGATGTGGATCGGGTGGTTGGCCTTGATGTAGCGCATGAGATCCAGGTACCACTCGAACGGGATGTACGGATTGTGCCCGCCCTGAAACAGGATCTGGACTCCGCCGACCGCCTTGCACTCGTCGATCTTCCGGCCGATCTGCTCGAAGGAGAGCACGTATCCCTCTCCGTGCTTGGGCCGGCGGTAGAACGCGCAGAACCCGCAATCCGCGACGCAGACGTTGGTGTAGTTGATGTTCCGGTCGATGATGTAGGTGACCGTCGGGTCCGGATGGAGCCGCCACCGGGCCCGGTCGGCCAGGTCCCCGAGCTCCAGCAGGTCGGCCCGCTGGTAGAGCTCGAGGTAGTCGCGGAACTCGCCGCTGGAACGATCGACACTATGCATGGAACTCTCCAAGCCGTCTGTCGTCAGGCGTCAGCCGTCAGTCGTCAGTCGTCAGTCAACCCACATGCCATCTCGTCTGCTGAGGGCTGCAGGCTCATGCCTGACGGCTACTACGCTACACTCAGAAAACTCAACGACCCATCCGGCACCAGCCCGTCCTGCGCCAGCCGCCGGAAGAAATCAGTCAGACCAGCGAGGTGCCGGTACGAGAAACCATAGTCCAGGCCTCCCAGGTACGACCGGCAGACCGCACGGGAGATCCCCGTGGTCGCCCAGGCCTGGTCCGCCAAGAGGTCGAGGTGCGCCAGACCCCAGGTCCGGGACTCCAGCAGGCGCGAATGCACCCCGCGCACTCCCTCGGCGTCTGCGGAACGGCGCGCCGCCCATACCGCGAACACGAACGGCAGGCCGGTCCACTCCTGCCACGCGGCGCCCAGGTCGATTTCGACCGCGTATGTCTCCTGGGCGGCGAGCAGCAGGGCGGAGTCGCCGATCACCAGCACCGCCTCGTGGGGGAACTGCGCCAGCGCATCCAGGTCCGCCGGTTCCGCGCGCACGGTGGCGTAGCGCGGCGCCACCCGGAAGCGATGGCGGAACAGGAGCTCCAGCAGCAGCACCGAGGTCCGAGAGGACGAGGTCCGCAGCACCGTGGCGCCGGAGAGCTGATCCACGGGGCGCCGGGAGAACAGCTTCACGCTGTGCACCGGCCCATCGCAGCTGATCGCGAGATCGGGCAGGAGGTGATACGCCGCCGCGTCCCGGGCGTACTCGACCGCGGAGATGACGCTCACGTCGAGCTCCCCCGCGGCGAGCAGGTCGTTCAGGTCGGACGCCGTACCGCTCACCATGGTGGCGTCGACCGGGACCAGCCCCCGGTCGATCGCGCCGTAGACCGGGTAGCAGTTGATCCAGGGCAGCCGGCCCAGTCTCATGCCGCGTGTACCGTCGGCGCCGAGGCCCCCGGTCCGAGCTCGGGGTCCGGCTCCAGATCGTCGAAGGAGTCCCGCAGGGTCTGGTACAGACTGTCCCGCTCCACCGGCCGGCGCCCCGCCCCGCGGATGAGCTCCACCAGTTCCTGGTAGTGCAGCTGCATCTCCGTCTGGGCCCCCGCCTGGTGGTAGATCCGCTCGTACACCACCGTGCCCTCCACGTCGTCGCACCCGAAGCTGAGCGCGATCTGCGACAGGAATGGCGTGACCATGGGCCAGTGGGTCTTCACGTGGGGAATGTTGTCCAGGTACAGCCGCCCGACCGCGATGTTCTTGAGGTCTTCGAATCCGGTCGTGGCCGTCCCGACGCGGCCGAGTTCCTCACCCAGCTCATTGTGGTCGGGGTGGTAGGCCAGCGGGATGTAGGTCAGGAAGCCCCCAGTCTCGTCCTGCAGCGTCCGAAGCGCGCCCAGGTGCTCGATTCGATCGGCCGCGGTCTCGACGTGCCCGTAGAGCATCGTGCAGTTACTGGGGATGCCGAGCTGATGCGCCTCGCGATGCACCGCGAGCCACTCCTCCCCGGTGAGCTTCCGCTCGGCGATGGTGGCCCGCACCGCGGTGCTGAACACTTCGGCGCCACCGCCGGGGAGACTGGTCAGCCCGGCTTCCTTGAGCCGCTCGAGCACCTGGCGCACGGAGCTCTTTTCAACCCGGGCGAGGTGAGCGATCTCTACGGCCGTCAGCGCCTTGATATGCACCTGGGGGAACCGCTCCTTGAGCCCCCGGATCATGTCGGTGTAGTACGACAGCGGCAGCTTGGGGTGGAGTCCACCCACGATGTGAAACTCACGCGTCGGTGAGCCGCGCGCCGCCTCCGCCTCGTGAAAGACCTCCTCCAGCGAGCGGGTGTAGGCCCCGTCCTCCTTCGGCATCCGCGCAAAGGAGCAGAACACGCAGGTGTTCCGCAGCACGCAGACGTTGGTCGGGTTGATGTGCTGGTTGGCGGAGAAGAAGACCCGGTCGCCGTTCCTCCCCTGATTGGCGAAGTCCGCGATCCGTCCGAGGCCGATCAGGTCGTTGGTGGCGTAAAGCGCAAGCGCATCGGCCGCTTCGAGCCGCCGTCCCTCGAGTACTTTCTCGGCGATGGGCCGGAGCTGTGGGTCCGACAGGCGGCCAGGGTCCAGCTGGAGTGACATCGTTTCTCCATCGGGGTGGGCGGCTTACCAGCGCCTCAATCTACCCGGGGAATTGCATCGAGTGCTACCCCATGAACGACGCCGGAGTCCCCCAGGAAAAAGGTCGTAAGTCCAGATGAAGTTGCTGGTTCCCGCGCCCTGCCGGATCACGTGCGGCGGGCCGCGTGGCCGGTCCACGGCGATTGCCCGCCCTGTCTCAGAATGCTTCCGCCGCTCCCAGGCTGAGCCCCGATTCGCCAAAGCTGGTCAGGGTAAAGTCGGCCCGCAGGTTGAGCGGGTCCGCCGGGTTCACGTTAAACCGGAGCCCTGCCCCGTAGGTGTACTTGAGTCGGTCGAACAGCTGGGCGTCTCCGGTGCCATACACGCTGCCAGCCGATCCGAACACGACATAACCGAAGCGTCCCTTGAGGTGCCCGCGGTAGTCCATCTGGGCCACCATTTCGTGCCGGTCGCGGAAGCGGCCGAGGTAGACTCCCCTTGCCAGATAGGCGCTGCTGTAGTCCGACAGCCGCGCCATCGACTGAATGGGGACCTTGGAGCCGTTCCATTCGCCATACAGCTGGAAGGCGATGACATCCTTCGCGGAGCGGATCGGCAGATAGGCCCGCGCGTCGAGGGCGAACTGGTCGTAGTCGAAATCGCTTCCCAGCCATCCGGCCTGATGCAGATAGTCGACCAGGATGAAATGCCCCCTGGTAGGGGTGGTGGTGGAATTGCGCGCCTCCAGCTGGACAGTGACCCCGGCCCCAGAGCTCACGCCTCCGTAGCCGCCGGGCAGCGACGAAGGTATCCGGGCGGGAAACTGCCATGACAGGTCGAAGAACGATTCCAACCGGTAGTGCAAGCCGGCGTAGAGATCGCCCTTCAAGCGGTGCACCGTCTTGGCCTCAAGGACCAGAAACCGGTGCTTCATCAGGTTGGTGTCCGCCTTGACGGTGCGAGGTCCCACGCCGTAGTAGAACAGCGGGTAGTAACCGGCGCTCGCCCGTCCCCAAAGCCACCACCGGTTCGACGGCGTGTAGAGGCTGTTCTCGAAGTAAGTGGTCCACTGGCCCTTGGTGGTGTACGCGAGGTTGCCCGCGAGGTAGGAAGGCCGGGTCTCCGGATCGAGGGCCGCGCCGGGCCATTTGAACTGAACGCCGCCGGCCACTCCGAACTGAACTTTGGTCTGAGGCGCATAGGTAGCATAGGGCAGGACCGTGACCTTGGTGCGGTACGGCCGCGCCTCGGGCGAAAGACTGTCGCCCTGCGCGAGGCCGGGAGCCGCGTGCAGCGCCGCGAGGACGAGCGCCAGGAGGGGAGCCCGCAAACTCAGCCGCTCACGCCGACCGAGCCGTCCACTCCGGGGCCCATTTCGGCAGTAGGGGTGAAGGTCGGAGGACGCCGGTGCCTGGTCGCCTGCTCGTAGGCGTACGCGAGGCGGATCAGCACCGGCTCGCTCCACGCCGGGCCGAAGAACGAGACCCCTACCGGCAGGCCGTGGTCGAACCCGGCCGGCACGGTGATGTGCGGGTATCCCGCCACCGCTGGCGGCGTGGTGACCGACCCCGTGAAGTGATCACCGTTGACCAGATCGATCGGCCAGGGTGGATTCCCAGTGGGGGCCACCAGGGCGTCCAGCCGGTGCGCGGCCAGAACCGCGTCGATGCCACGGGTTCGTGAGAGGGTGCGGCACTTGGCGAGCGCGGTCCGATACTCTGGCGTCGTCAGCGGCCCCTTCTCCTGCGCCTGATGCATCAGTTCCTGGGCAAAGTACGGCATCACTCGTCCCGACTCCCGCTCGTTGAAGGCGATCACATCCGCAAGCGACCTCACCGGGGAGGCCGCCCCCCGCCCCGCCAGATAGGCGTTCAGGCCGGCCTTGAATTCATACAGAAGGACGGTCAGCTCCGCGTCGTCGTACTGCCCTGCGTGAGGGAGGTCCGCCGGGTCCACGATGACCGCGCCGAGCTTGCGCATGGCATCGAGGGCCTCGGCAAACAGCCTATCGGTGCCGTCGTGGTAGCCGGTGAAGTGCTTCCGCGGGACTCCCAGGCGCGCTCCCCGGAGCCCGTCCGGATCCAGGAACCTGAGGTACCCCGACTCGGCGCGCCCCACTGCAGCCTTCGTGGCGGGATCGGCCGCATCCACTCCCACAATGGCGGAGAGCACCGCCGCAGCATCGGCCACGGTGCGGGCCATCGGGCCGGCGGTATCCTGAGTGTGGGAGATCGGAATGATGCCTGTCCGGCTCACCAGGCCAACTGTCGGCTTGATGCCCACCAGAGCGGCTGCAGAGGAAGGACAGGTAATCGAGCCGTCGGTCTCGGTGCCTATACCAGCGGCCGCGTAGTTCGCGGCGATGGCCCCCCCAGTTCCCGAGCTGGACCCACAAGGGGTGCGATCAAGGGCGTAAGGGTTCCGGCCTTGCCCGCCGCGGCTGCACCAGCCGGAGGAAGATCGGGTCGAGCGGAAATTGGCCCACTCGCTCATGCTGGTCTTCGCCAGCAGCACCGCACCGGCCTCCCGGAGGCGGGCGGCCAGGACGGCATCGCGAGGGGCAGAAGCCCCCTCGAGCGCCAGGCTCCCCGCGGAGGTTCGCATCCGGTCGCCAGTGTCGATGTTGTCCTTGAGCACGAGGGGGATTCCATGGAGGGGCCCGCGAACCCGCCCGGCCTTGCGCTCCTGGTCGAGCGCCTGGGCCAGCGCGGCGGCCTCCGGATTGATGTCCAACACATGTCGCAGTGAGGGGCCTTTCCGGTCCAGATCGCCGATACGATCCAGGTAGCGCTCCACCAGCCCTGTCGAGGTCCACCGCCCCTGTTCGAGGCCCGAGCCGAGCTCGGCAATCGTGAGCTCTTCGAGCTCGAATGCGGTCGGCTGACTACCAGGATTGGTGGGGTTGGCCGCTGCCTCCTGGTGTGCCAGGCGACGAAAGTCCGGACGCCCGGCCGCCCCCATCGCAACTACCCCAGCAACGGAGGCGAGGAACCGCCTGCGCGAGAATTCCTGGTTCGGACTGGCCGGATCGTCGGGCATCTGCTTGTTCTCCTTGCGAGGAAGGTCTTTCA
>Ga0153915_10007212_pt1 | contig 10475 bp, 7 predicted proteins | sample Opewatmetagenome_2_FD_107003 | JGI IMG/M metagenome (GOLD analysis project Ga0153915, IMG submission 107003) | Freshwater wetland microbial communities from Ohio, USA - Open water 3 Core 3 Depth 3 metaG | ecosystem: Environmental > Aquatic > Freshwater > Wetlands | place: USA: Ohio, Lake Erie... | reverse complement strand
TTGAGCACCCTGCCCGGCGCCCTACCGCCGGTCCACGCCGGGGAGGTGCAATTCAGCTGCGACGACGGGGCCGGCGGTGAGCTGAAGTGCATCCTGGAGCGGGAGGCGGAGCAGACCCGGGCATCCTGCGAAAGGGGGGCTCTATTCCAGACGAGATGGGTCTGCAACCTCTTCCCGGAGCTGGACGCCGCGATTTGCCGGAGCCGGGATTCCGGGCAGCGGATCCTGAAGCAAAGACCCTACGAAGACGATCGCTTCCTCTGCTCCAGCCTCTGCTTCTGCCCATAATAAATAGGGACAGCGCCTATTTTTCCGTGTTTGACATCGGGAGGAACGAGCCATGTCCAGATTGCCAAGGGCCATTGCCGTCGGGTACCCCCACCATGTCACCCAGCGCGGGAATCACCACCAGACCGTCTTCTCCGAGGCGGGGGACTACAGCCGTTATCTGAACTGGCTTGCGCAGTACACGGAGAAATACGGCTTCGAAGTCTGGGCCTACTGCCTGATGCCGAACCACGTGCATCTGGTCGGGGTGCCGGGAAGCGGGGACTCCCTGGCGCGGGCGTTCAATACCGTGCACATGAAATATGCCCAGGACTACAACCGCAGAAACGGGGAAACCGGCCATCTGTGGCAGGGGCGGTTCTTCTCCTGTGTTCTGGATGAGCGCCATACGTACGCTGCGATCCGCTACGTGGAGATGAACCCGGTCCGGGGCGGCCTCTGCGGACGCCCCGAGGATTACCCCTGGTCGAGCGCGAGGGCCCATATGGCCGGGATACAGCCCCCTCCCCTCTCCGGCCAGTGCCCTCTGCTGAAGACGGTTGGGAACTGGCGGGAATATCTATCGCCGGCGGGACTGGACGGGGCGGGATCGGTCACGACGGGCCGGGATGCGGCGGGGCAGGACACCGCGGAATGGGATGCGGTCGTCAAGGCCACCCAGAACGGCCATCCCTGCGGCCCGGAGGATTTCGTCAGGCGGATGGAAGGGATCCTGGGACGCACATTCGCGATCCGTCCCAGGGGAAGACCCCGCAGCGGAAGCGGGAAGGACGGGCCGCCCTGACCGCCCAGCGCGGCGGGTGCGGGAATAATAGAGGAACGGATAGGGACAGCGAAAAAATTAGGCGCTGTCCCTATTTTTTGGTCATACGGAAGAGGCCGTACTCGGTGGTTTGTTCGCGGGCGGTCGCCACGGGCACCAGGTCGTAGTTCTTCCGGATCCCCTCGCAGATGAGCCGGTTGCTGTCGTTGAGCGTGCTGCACCAGTAGCCCTGGTGGAAATAGACGTGGCCGTCGTACCGCATCATCAGGTCCCGGATGACGTCGGGGTTGTTGATGCCGGCGTAGCTCTGGATCGCGTTTTGCCCCCAGAGGAGGAACATCGTGGGGACATGGCTCAGGACGATGGAGCGGTTCGGGATCCGCTTGACGAATTCGCGGGCGTGGTCGTGGTCGTAACGGGCGCCCCAGGCCTCCTGGCCGACCAGGCGGATCAGGGGCACGAACTTCATCCAGGAGAAGAGCAGGACCAGGACGAGTAGGGTGGCCACGGGCAGCCGGGGCGAAGCGAAACTGCCGAAATTGGGCGCTGTCCCTATTATTTTGTCACCCCCGATCCCCGCCAGGATAGCGAGCGGCATGAAGGAGAGGAGCGCGAAGCGGACATCGGCGCCGTACCGGTAGCTCCCCGCGTAGAAGAACAGGAAGATCCCCCAGAAGAGGCCGAACCACAGGAGCATCAGGAGGCGGGGCCCTACTAAGCCGGGCGAACCGCCGGCCGGTCCTTTGCGGCGGCCACCGCCGGCCGCGAGGCCGGCGAGGGCCAGCAGCGTGAAAAGGAGCGGGAAGGCCGCGTTGTCCAGGTAGTACAGGCCGTTCGTCTTGAGGTTCTTCGCCAGGAAGAAGGTGGAAAACTTCGCCCCGTCCGCCCCCCAGGAGTGGCCGCTCACCGCCCAGAGGTGCCAGAGGTGGGGGATGAAAAAGGCAAAGGCGACCAGCCCCAGCGCCCAGAACTCGCGCGTCGCGAAGGGGTGGCGCGGGGGGCCGGCCGCGGGATCGTCGAAATTAGGCGCTGTCCCTATTTTTGCGATGGCCAGCGCCGCCAGGGCCCAGAGGCCGAGCAGGCCCGATTCCATCCGTAGGGTGCAGGCGAAGGGGAGAATCACGGCCAGCAGGAAGAGATGCCGCGGCGCCCGCGTCCGGAGCCAGACGAGGGTGATCAGGACGACGAGCCCCCCGAAGAAGGCGGCCGGGGCCTCGGCGGCGGCGGTGTTCGACCAGATCAGGTTGTGGGGGATGAGGGCGAAAATCAGCGCCGCCAGGAGTCCTGCCAGGTCCCGCCCCGCGATGAGCCGGGTGATGAAGAAGACCAGGAGGATCCCGCCGGCGTAGAGGAGGTTCGCGATGCGGAAGAGAAAAACCTCGTCGACCCCGAAGAGCTGGAAGGCGAGGCTCACCAGGAAGGGCCAACCGCCGGGGTCCTTGTTGTAGAGGAGCCAGTTGATGTGGTACTCCCCGTACTCGAAGGTGGCGTAGTTCGCCATCCCCGTCTGGCCGGTCAGCGCGATGTTCTGCGCCATGTTGGCATAGATGTCCTCGTCGTAGTAGATCCGGTGGGTCTGGGGGGCGACCTGCGTAACCAGGAGGAATCCGGCCACAACGATCAGCGCGAGCCAGACGCCCGCGGTGTTCAGGCGGCGCCGCCAGGAACCGGAAGGCGGGGGCTGCTCTTCCGGAAAAATGGGCGCTGTCCCTATTTTTGAGAAGGCCGCGGCGATGTCGCGGCGGCAGAGGAGAAGGCCGAAGAGGATGAGGAGGAAATCGACCCAGAGGATCTTCGCCATCCACTGCGTCAGGAAGATCTCGATCTCCCCCTTCGTCCGGGTCCCCGTCACGATGAAGAGGACCCCGGCCAGGACCAGGTAGAGAAGGGCGGTCGCGGGGACGAAGTAGCGGCTCTCAGCGATTCTCTGCAAGGGTGTTTTCAATGAGGACATCCTCCATGATGAGATAGCGGATCCCCGCCTGCCGGAGCATCGCGACGGCCTCGTCGGGGGCGCAGACCAGCGGCTCGCCGTGCAGGTTGAAGCTCGTGTTCAGGACCACGCCCAGGCCCAGCGCCTTCTTCAGGTGGAGCAGGAGGGCGCGGTAGCGCGGCTCCTCGTCGCCCACGAACTGGGGACGGCAGGTCCCGTCGATATTGATCACCCCCTCCATCAGGGACAGGCGCTCCGGCCGGACCCTGAAGCCCAGCGTCATGAAGCGGTTGTCCCGGATCTCCTGCCCGCCCGTCTCCAGGAGCGCCGGGGCGTCCTCGATCAGGATGCTCGGGCAGAAGGGCTGGTACCAGACCCTTTTTTTGAGCAGGAGGTTGAGGCGGTCCTTGATGGCGCGGTCGTCGGGACGGGCCAGGATGCTCCGGTGGCCGAGCGCCCGGGGGCCGATCTCCATCCGTCCCTGGAACCAGAGGATGATCTCCCCGGCCAGGATGAGGCGCGCCGCCTCCGCCGCCGGGTCGTCCAGATGGAAAATAGGGACAGCGCCCATTTTTTTCGCGGCTTCCGCGGCTTCGAAATTGGGCGCTGTCCCTATTTTTTCGGGACCGAGGTAGAGGTCGGAAAGGCGGCAGGTCGCCACGCCGTGGAGCGTCCGGTTCGCGGCGAGGGCCGCCCCGATGGCCAGGCCCCCGTCCCCCATGTGGGGGAAGACGTAGAGGCGCTCCAGGGCCGGCAGGGCCGCCAGCCGCATGTTCATCTTGACGTTGGAGAAGACGCCGCCCGCGACGGCCAGGCGCCTCAGGCCCGTCCGGTCCAGGGCCTCGGCGGCCAGGGCGGCGACGCTCTTCTCCAGGACCCGCTGCGCCATGTAGGCGAACTGCTCCGACGGGAAGCGCCAGAGGATCTCCCTGAGGCGCCGGAACATCTGCGTGGAGCGGTGGGGTGAGACGAGGGCGAGCCCCTCGGCCCCGATGACCTCCATCAGGGGGTTCTCCTCGTCGGGGATCGGGTAGGCGTAGTTGGCCAGGGCCATCACCTTCCCCTCGTCCTCGAGCTCGCGCATGTTCATCAGGTTCGTCACGTGCTCGAAGAAGATCCCGAGCGACGTCCGGGCGGGCAGGCTGGCGTAAGGCGCGAGCGCCCCCTCCCGCCAGATCCACAGGGAGCCCGCCAGGCCGTCGCCGACGCCGTCGAGGGTGAGGACCAGGGCCTCCGGAAAACCGCTGCACGCCGCGGCGGCCGAGGCGTGGGCTCCGTGGTGGTCGACCAGTTCCAGACGGAAATCGGTAAACCCCATCGCCGCCAGGCGCCCCGTGAGCCAGCGCCGGCTGAGCGCCCGGGAGAGGGCGTTCGGCGGGAGCTCCGTGAAGCGGTATTTGAAGGCCTTCCGGAGGGGATCGGCGCGGCGCGGGGCCTTCTTGCGGCGGCGGATCAGGTAGTACTCCTCCTTGAGGCCGGGCAGAAGCCGGGTCAGGGTCTTAGCGGGATCGGTCGTCGAGGCGGCGACGATCCCGACGTCGGCGGGGGCGAGGCCCGCGTGCTTCAGGCAGGCCTCGATGGAAAGATTCGGGAAGCCGACCTCGAGTTTCCGGCGGGTGAGCCGCTCCTCGTTCACGGCGACGAGGATCTCCTCCCCCCTGACTAGTGCCGCGCCCGCGTCATGCCCATCCCAGATCCCCAGTACGAATCCCTCTTTCAACGGCGGATTCCCCTCCCCTACCCTTATTTCTTCTCCCCGGAAAATGGGGGCTGTCCCTAATTAAATAAATAGGCGCTGTCCCTATTTTACGACCATCGAGAGCAGGCGGGCCGCCGCGGCCGGCCGCAGGTAGAACCGGCGATAGGCATGGCGCCGAAAGGCGTCCACCCGCCCGGGCGGGAGGCCCGGCAGCTCCAGCACCGCCCGCTCCTGCGAATAATTAGGCGCTGTCCCTAATTTCAGCCAGCCCTTCCGGAGGGCCTCGGCGAAAAGCGCGGTCCCCGGAAAGGGGGCGGCCGCATAGAACTGGGCCACGTCCAGGGGCAGCTCCAGGGCCAGGGCCAGCGTCGCGGCCAGCGTCGCTTCGGTCTCCCCGGGAAGGCCGAGCATGAAGTGGCCGGCCGTCCGGATCCCCAGGCCATGGGCCAGCGTCACCGCCGCGCGCGACTGCGCCACGGTGATCCCCTTGCCCGAGGCGGCCAGGACCGCGTCGCTCCCCGATTCGAGGCCGAAGCTGATCATCCAGAGGCCCGCCTCCTTCATCAGCCCGAGTGTCTCCGCGTCGATCGTATCCACGCGGCTGTTGCACGTCCAAGAGATCCCGAGCCCCCGGGCCAGGACCGCCCGGCAGAGCTCCCGGACATAGTGCCGATCGGCGGTGAAGGTGTCCGCCCAGATGAAGAACTCGCGGATCCCGTAGCGCTCGACGTTCCCGGCCATCTCGTCGACGACATCCGCCACGGGACGCCGGCGCAGGCCGCGCCCGTAGTAGAGCGGCGCGGTGCAGAAGGTGCAGCCCCAGGGGCAGCCGCGGACCGGCGCTACCATCAGGAACCGCCGCCCCTTGAGGGGCAGCCGGTAGGCGCCCAGGTCGAGGCCGTCCCAGGCGGGGGCCGGGATCTCCTCCGGTGCGAGCAGGAGGGCGTCGGGATTGTGGCGGAGGGCGCCGTCCCCGTCCCGCCACGATATCCCGGCGACGTCGTTGCGGCATTTTCCCGGGCGGCAGAACTCCCGGAGGATTCCCTCCGGTTCCCCCCGGACGACCACATCCAGTGCGGCCTCGGCCAGCGCCTCTTCCGGCCGGACCGTCGCGTGCGTCCCGATGACGGCCGTCACGCAGCCGGGGGCGCATCTCCGGACGACAGGGGCCACGGCCAGATCGGAGACCATCGTCGGCGAGCCCGTGCTCCAGACGGCGAAGGCGGGCCGCAGCTCCCGGAGGTCCCCCTCCAGCGCCCGCAGATCGAGGCCGGCCGCGGGATAGTCCCGAAGCGCCACGCGGCGGCCGTCACGCCGCAAGAGGGCCGCCGCCGTGGCCAGGGAGAGGGGGGGCCACTGGGTGCCCCAGATGCCCGCCGCCTGGGTGCATCGCCCCTCGCGGGTATAGCCGCGGCCGCCCGGCGCGGGCGGGTTGAAGAGAAGAACGTCGGTATCCATGCTCGAACCCACCCCGGTGGCGCTGCGTGTCAGCCTCTCCCTTCGCCGGACAATCCCGCCGCACCCGCCCGATTCGCTGGGCAAGGGGGCGCCGCCCTTTCAGAGGTAGAGGTAGCGGATCATACTCCAGACGTACCGGAAGGCGACCTTTCGGACGCTGATCTTGGAATAGCCGGCGATCCGCTCGTGCTCGTGGGAGGGGACCTCGGCCATCCGGTACCCCTTCTTCAGGGTCTTGATGATCATCTCCTGCTCGATCGTCGTGATGTTTTCCTGAAGCCCCAGGTCCCTGAGGACCGCCGTCCGGATCGCCCTGAAGCCGTTCTGGCTCTCCGAGAGCCGGACATGGAAACGGTGGTTGATGCAGGCGGTGATGAGCGAGCTGCCCATGAGGCGGAAACACTCGTCGAAGCCGCCGTGGAGCTCGCTGGACCCGCCGATCAGGCGCGAACCGGATACATGGTCCGCCTCGCCCGCGAGGATGGGACGGACGAGGGCCGGGATGTCCTCCGGGTCGTGCGAGCCGTCCGCGTCGATGAAGACCGTCACCTCGCGATCGAGACAGGGGATGACCGAGCGGATCGCCTCCCCCTTCCCCCTGCCATGGTCGAAGACGATCCGGGCGCCCAGCGACCGGGCAAGCTCCGCGGTTCCATCCGGGGAATGGCCGTCCACGACCACGATGTCACTCGTATAGGGCCGGACGCGGCCGATCACCTCCCCGACGGTCAGAGATTCGTTGAGCGTCGGGATGACCACGGTCACTTCATCCCGCCTGGGATAAGCACTCTCCATCGGCTCCAAGCCCTTTCCGCAGCCCGTCACGGTCGGCCGAGGCGTCGGCCGCGTGGCGAACGTTCCGTTACGGACGGTGAAAAAACGGATCAACGGTGAGGATGCCGCCGCCCGCAAAATTCCTTCACGCGTTTGCTCATAAAACGCTTGACATTACCGCGGCCTGGGAATATATCTTACTCCATACAGTTTGTAAATCCATTATTTAGAGAAGCCGTAGTAAAGAGTCAGGCACCGGATGCGCGGCTCGCGGTGGCCGAATTCCTTCCCGCCGTCGTTTGCTGATCTCTTTTGCGACTCCGACCGTCCTTCCCGCCGGACCCTCGACGGGGAGTGTGTTTATCCTCTCGCGAATCGTGATCTAAGGAGGAGCTCATGTACCGGAAACTTCGCGGACCGATCGTTTCAATCCTACTGGGCATCGCTGTCTGCGCCCTTTTCACCCAATTGCAGGCCGCCCAGCCAGGGGACAACAACCAGACGCCCAACTATGTCGCGGAGGCGGAGAAGAGCCAGCAGGAGGCCCAGTCCGTCCTGAACGCCCTGAACCAGGCCCTGGCAAACGCCCGTGCCGCGGGAGACACCGCAGCCGTCCAGCAGCTGAGCACCGCCGTTCGCCAGGCGGAGGTCCAAGTTGCCCAGGTCGCCGCGATCGTGACCCAGGTCAGGCAGGCCCCGACCCCGGCGGCGGCGGCGGCGGCACTCCAGAACGTCCGACAGGCCGTGACGCGGGTGAATCAAGTGGTCCAGAACGTACCGCCGGCGATCAGGCAGACTTACGTCGCCCCGGTCCTGACCACGACCGTGGCCACCACGGCGGCGACGACCGCTGCGACCACGGCGGAAACGACCACCGGAACTACGACCGTCACCACGGCCCCGCCCACGACCACGGAGACTACGACGGCGACCACGACGGGCACGACCGTCGCAACGACCACGACCGTGCCGCCGACCACGATTCGGACGACGACCACCACCTCCACCACTTCGACCTATAAGCCGGCCAGTCCCTAATCGCCGGCTATAGACGGAACTGGACATCAGTGTGTGAACCGTCTTTATTAAGTCAGAAAGGACTCTGGCATGAAGACAAGAGAACTCATCATCGCCTGCCTTGCCGTGGCTTTGGTGGTAGGCATGCCGCTGCCATCCCCGGCCCAGCCGCAGGGGGGCAAGATCAAATTCGGAAATCTGGCGATCATCCCGGGTATCGAGGTCAACGGCACTTACGACGACAACATCTTCCTGGGCAACGGCAAGACCTACGCGGGCGACCCCGCCCTCACCCAGCAGGAGAAGAAGGAATCGGACTGGATCACCCACGTGAAGCCAAGCCTCGGCCTGAACCTGACCCTGCCCGAACGGGGCTCCATCAAACTGGGCTATATGGGGGATTTCGCCTTCTACAACCAGAACACAGCCAATAACTGGAAGGACAACCGGGGAAACCTCCTGGTGGACTACCAGGCGCCGGGCGGCCTCATCCTGGGGATCAGCGAGCTCTATGCGAACTCGGAGGACCCCTACGGCTCGGCGGACCAGTACAACATCGGGCGGGTGACCAAGCGCTGGACGAACGAAGCCAAAACGAAACTCGGCTACAACCTCATGGCCAACCTCCGGTCGTTTGTCTACTACAACAACTACAAGCAGCAGTACAACAACAGCACCCTCGATTACTCGCAGGATTATACGGACAACGAAATCGGCGTCGGCGTGGAATCACGCTTTCTCCCCAAGACCTGGGGATTCGTCCGGTACCATTACGGGCAGAGGCGGTTCAACACGAACGCCCCGGGGCAGACCGACCAGTTCAACTCCGATTCCAAGTGGCACAGGGCAAACGTCGGTTTGACGTGGGACCCGGGAGCCAAGCTGAGCGGTGAGGTGAACGTCGGCTACCAGTGGCGCAAGTACGACCACGAATTCACCTCCGCCGCCCAAACCGCACGGCGCGACGACAAGAACACCTGGATCGCGGAGACCTCCCTGACCTTCATGCCCACGGTGACCACGGTCTTCTCCCTGGGCATCACGCGGGCCGTCCGCGACACCGCCTCCGACACGAACGAGCGGTTCACCGACACGGGGATCAGCCTCAACCTCCAGCAGACGCTCTTCACGAAATTCGCGCTGAACGCCGGAGTCGGCTACAGCAAGAACGAGTACAACCTTCCGGCCGCGAACGCCCGCACGGATGACAACTATCTGGCCAACATCGGCCTGGACTACAATATCCAGGACTGGCTGAGCGTCGGGGCCGGCTACTACCTGAACCGGAAGAATTCCAATGTCGATACCCAGGAGTTCACGGACAACAAGTTCATGGTAAGTTTGAAGGCCGCCTACTGAGAGGGCACCGCTTTATCGTTACTGCACGTCGATCGATGCTGGAAAGAGGAAGATCCATCCGGAGCATCGCAGCCGCGTTCGCCTTCGCGGCGGTCCTGGTATTTTTGTGTATCTGCGCGACAGAGGCAGAAGCAACCATCGCGAAGATCTCCAAATTCTCCGGGGAGGCGGTCATCCAGTCCGGTGAAAAGATCGTCCGGCTCACCGCCACCGGCGTCCCCCTGAACAACGGCGACCGCGTCCAGACCAAACAGGGAGAAGTCGAGATCCTGTTCAACGACGGCGCCGTCATGCGGATCAGCCCCTTCACCAACGCGATGCTCCAGGAAAAGACGGAAGAGGGCGGGTTCTGGATCTTCAAATCCAGGCAGGCGGTGCGCCGGATCACCTGTCTGGTCGGAAAACTCTTCTTCCAGTCGGGCGTCTCGGACAGGAAGAACTACCTCCAGACCCCGACCGTCGTGGCGGGCATCCGCGGTTCCTCGGGCGACATCGGTTTCGACAACCTCAACAGCTACCTGAACATGTACGTCGGCGAGGCGGCCGTCCTGGGAAACGTGATCCGGGGGGTGTTCGCCAATCCGGGTGTCACGGCGGCGCAGAGGAACACCGTCTACCAGGCCCTTTCCAGCGCCTACGAGAAGGCGCAACAGGCCGCCGCCACAGGACGCGCCGTGGAGATCGCCCAAGCCCGGGTGACGGCCCTCGAGGTCGGCCGGCAGGTGGCGCAGGTTCTTGAGGCCAATCCCGATCCCGTGGTCAAGGCGGGGGCCGCGCTGATCGGGCAGATGTCGGAAGCGGTCATCTCGGCGGCGACGGCCAGGGTCGCCGTGGAACAGATCCGGGAAGAGAAGGCCGACGCGGACAAGGCGGCGGCCGAGGCGCGGCGCAAGGGCGATACCCAGAAGGCAAGGGAGGCGGAACTGGCCTCCCAGAAGGCGGAACAGAACCGCATCCTCGCGGACCAGCAGGCGGCGGCGGCAGCGTCGGCGGCGCTGGCGGCCCAACAGGCAGCGGCAGCGGCTGATCTGGCCCGGGCCAAGCAGGCCGCCGACGACGCGGCCAAAGCGGCGCAAAGGGCCAAAGAGATCGAGGAGCAGACCCGGAAGAACGTCCGGGAGGTGGCGCCCACGACCACGGCGCCCACGACCGCCCCGACGACTGCGCCCACGACCGCGGCCACC
>Ga0153915_10007211_pt1 | contig 10476 bp, 6 predicted proteins | sample Opewatmetagenome_2_FD_107003 | JGI IMG/M metagenome (GOLD analysis project Ga0153915, IMG submission 107003) | Freshwater wetland microbial communities from Ohio, USA - Open water 3 Core 3 Depth 3 metaG | ecosystem: Environmental > Aquatic > Freshwater > Wetlands | place: USA: Ohio, Lake Erie... | reverse complement strand
TGCCCTTCAGATATTTTGAAGTCCGCAAAGTGGGGAATATCATTGCCAGGGTCCGGGAACTGGAAAACCTGAGACAGTTCATGACCAACATCTCACTCACGGTGCTATTGGACACACTCTTTTCTGTCCTGTTTGTCGTGATCATGGCTATTTACAGCGTCTATCTGACGTTGATTGTCCTTATGTTTGTGGCCGCCATTGCCCTGATTTCCTTCTTCGCAACACCCATGATCAAAACGAGACTAGATGATAAATTCCAGAAAGGGGCGGCTGCCCAGTCTTTCCTCGTCGAATCGATTACGGGGGTCCAGACAGTAAAGTCTCTGGCGATTGAAGGAAAGATGATCAAGGACTGGGAAAACAGCCTGGGTGATTATATCCTGTCGGCGTTCAAGCTGTCCAATATCGCCAATATTGCCATGTCTTCCTCACAGATGCTGCAGAAGATGATGACCCTGGCAGTCATCTATTTTGGTGTAAGCCTGGTCTTCGACGGCAGGCTGAGCGTGGGCCAGCTCATCGCGTTCCAGATGTTCGGCTCCCAATTGAGCGGGCCCATACTTCGTCTCGTTCACATGTGGCAGGACTTTCAGCAGGCGAAGCTCTCGCTTGACCGGATCGCCGACATCATCAATACGCCCCCGGAGGTTGTCGGCGGCGCGATTACGGTGAAGGAGCTCAAAGGCGAGATTACCGCGAAGGACATCACATTCCGATATACACCGGACGGCCCGTTGGTTCTTGATGGCGTGAATTTCAGCATCACCCCCGGCATGATGGTCGGTATCGTGGGCCGGAGCGGTTCTGGAAAGAGCACGATTGCCAAGCTCATCCAGCGGCTGTATCTCCCTGTGGAGGGGTCGATCATGATCGACGGAGTGGATATCAGGCATCTGGATCCCCTTTTCCTGCGTTACCGGACGGGGATCGTACTGCAGGAGTGCTTTCTTTTCAGCGGGACGATCAGGGAGAACATTTCGATCGCGGCATCCGATGCAAACATGGAGAGGATCATCCAGGCAGCCCGTGTGGCCGGCGCCCATGATTTTATCTCTGAGATGCCCATGGGATATGATACCTACGTGGAAGAGCGCGGATCATCTTTGTCCGGCGGCCAGAAACAGTGGATAGCCATCGCGAGGGCGCTGATAACAAATCCCGGTGTTCTCATTTTTGATGAAGCGACGAGCTCTCTCGATTATGAGTCGGAAAGGGTTATATACGAGAATCTAAACCACATCAGGAAAGAGCGGACAGTGATTCTCATCGCCCACAGGCTTTCCGTTATGCGCACGTGCGATATGGTGATTGTCATTGATAAGGGGAAGGTTGTGGAGACGGGCAACCACGATACGCTGATGAGAGAAGAAGGTCTTTACGCCTATCTCTACAAACAGCAGGAGGAGAAACGGCTGTGAAAAATTTTGCAGATCATCACGATTTCAAACCCATCCTCGCGGAGATAGAGGAGAGGCCCCCCAACCCGCTGGGGACCATTTTCTTGTGGACGATCATCTCTCTTATGGTTGTGGTCCTGCTCGGGTTGTACCTGGTGAAAGTAGATGTGGTAGTCACCGCCAGGGGGAAGATCATTCCCATAGGGGACGTGAAAGTGGTACAGCCCCTTGAAACAGGCGTGGTTACGGGAATACACGTGAAAGAAGGGGATTTTGTCAAGAAGGATGCTGTGCTTATGGAAATCGACCCTTCGGTTGATAAGGCCGACCTTGAGGGCAAGGACAGAAATCTCAAATTCTCCAAGCTTGCCATGGAGAGAATCGATGCCGTTCTGTCACACAGGGGCTTTTCTCCTTCACGCACGGACAACCATGCGGAGGCCATTTCTGCCCAGGCGGCGCAGTACAACGCCCAGCGTGCGGTTTACACATCCACATTGCAGGAAAAGGTAAAGGAATTTAAAGAGACACAGAGCGCCCTGAACACGACAAAAGATGAAATTAAAAATCTGAAGCATTTGCTGGCTATCACTTCTGAGGATGAAAGGCGGCAAAAAGCGCTGGTGGAAATAGGGGCGCTTGCCGAAAACCGTTACCGGGAAAAGATGAAGGAAAGGGTGAGTATAGAGCGTGAGCTCACAGTCAAGACCGGGCAGGTGGAGCAGACGTCGACCAGGCTTGACCGGATTAAAGATGAGATTGAGACTTTCAAGAGCACCTTCAGGGAGAAGCTCCTCTCTGAATATTCCACGAATATGCAGGGCAAAAACACCCTTGAGGCGGAGGTGAGCACTCTGAGGTTCAAGCAGGAAAAGAGGTTTATTGTTGCGCCGGTGACCGGGTACATACATCAGCTGCCGGTCAAGACGGTAGGCGGCGTGGTTACCACGGCCCAGCCGGTGGTGAGCCTGGTGCCGGAAAATATGCCGCTTATCGTCACTGCCACGGTGTTCAACAAGGACATCGGCTTTGTGAAGGAGGGACAGCGTGCCGTGATCAAGGTGGATGCCTTTGATTTCCAGAAATATGGGACAATAGAGGGGCTCGTAGAGACGATAAGCCCCTCCAGTATTGAGGAAAAGCAAAATGCGAATGCCATTGCAAGCGCGAACGCGAAAGATCTGGAAAAGGGAAGCGAAAGCGGCGGCTACCCCGTGTATGTGAAAATGGTTTCCGAAACGCTGGAGACCAAGGACGGTACGGTGTACAGAGTGAAACCGGGAATGTCCATTACCGCCGAGATCAACGTAGGGAAGAGGAGGGTGATTGAATTCTTCCTTTTCCCCGTAATCAGGTACCTTGATGAGGGATTGAAGGTCAGATGAGGGGGGGTGGCACAATGGGGTCGGACAAAGTTAAGTATTTGGTATCATGAAGAAATGCATCAATAAATGGTCTGATCCCAATTAGACTCGATTAGCGCAGCTTTTTTCGATCCGAGACCTTGCCTTTTTGTATAATTTATATTATCTTTTTCATATGAGAATTCCGTGTCTGATCACGATGAGAAGCATCGACGCGGTTGCTTCTTCCGTGGTTGATCGTTATATTATTTACTTGCTAGGGAGGAAAATATGAAGAAGGTGCTCATAGCTATTGATGATTCAATAAGTGCGATGAAAGCGGTAGAGTATGCGGGACAGCAGTTCTCCGGGACCGGCGATCTGCAGATCGCGCTGGTTCATGTGCTTCCGAACCTTCCGGCCATGTTCTGGGATGAGGGGCATTTCCTCTCGGAACAGGAGAAGGCGGAGAGAAAGAAGCTCCTGGACAAATGGCTGGCCAACTGGAAGGCAAAGATGGAGCCCGTGTTCCGCAAGGCCATCGAGGTACTGGCCGGTACGGGGATAAATATGCAGCAGGTACAGACGAAGTTCATATCCGACACCAGGGACATTGCCCAGAGCATCCTGGAGGAGGCCAGGGACGGCGGATATCAGACGATCATCATAGGCCGGTGCGGTGTGGCCTGTGGAAGGCACAACCTGATCGGCAGCGTCACGAGCAAGATCATCAACCAGGCGAGCGAGATCGCCATCACTGTGGTAGAATAGGAAAGCTTAAAGGCCATGAAAACGTTGTCACTGTCCTTGCTTCTCCGTCGGGAGCCCCTTCAAGATCGAGCTGCAACCGGATGATGATGCCGTGTAAATCAGTACGATCCAGTATTACGAGATAAGAACAACGGACTGAAAGCGGTGATGGTCAGGGACGGGCAGCAAGAGTGTCTTTTTTCACGGGGAGGTTATGGAAATATTCTTTCTGTGGCGAGCAATCTTATATTCACTATTTTAATGATTAGAATCGCATATCGAAACTAAAGACAAACCCGCCCGAAGGATGGGGTGATATTTTCAGGTCATGAAATTCCGACTTTAACCACTCGGGGGCCCATGTCTGGGTCTTGATTAAGCGGTATCCCTGGAATGTGGCAATGGCTGCAATGCCAACGGCAAAAGCGTTGGCGCTTGATTCACTGGAATAGTGTTTGATACCTTCGAGGTTCCCCTGGCAGGTCTTCACTTCTTCCTTATTTGCCAAAGGAATGACCCAATGATCCAGGGCATAGAGGATGGGCTTCCAGGCCATTATTCTGTTGATTAATGCATTGTTCTTATCAATTTTGTTTACATCAGGGATGACCTCCGGGTTTACAACATGGGATATAAGACCAGCAGAATCGGCATCGATTTTCTTTGAATTGCCTTGGGCATATTCCGTGACTGCCGTAAACTTCATAGCGGATGTATATGTGAGTTTTTCTTCCCCGGCAATAATGCAGGCAGGTTTAAACAGGAAAATAACAAGAAAAGTGACAAATAGAACACCGGATATTTTAGGAATATTTCGCCGTTTTGTGCCTTGCAGTAAAAAATTGCCGCGATTCTTTCCCAATGCGATTAACATTTCTCCCTCTCTTTATTGAAAAAAGTGAGCAGAGATCAAAACTAATTTTATGGGTGAAATAAATGTATTGCCCATGCATCACCTTCAGCTGCTGAATTTTTCTGATCAGCAGCTCTCTATCTATTCTGCATATTAAGCTGCTGCCTTATGCTTTTATTTTTGGCTTTCCAGGGATGTAATTCCGGGCATAAGCCACAATGACTTACTGGCAGTATCGTCATATAAAGAAAATAAAACTGTAACGGGGATCACAAAATACTAGTTATTGTATGGATGATATTGTTCTATTGAGAAATACAAAGAAAAACTTCAATGGAAGAAGAACGGAATATTTATCATTGAAAGGATGAAATTTTCGTGTCTCGCCCTTACATAACAACACAGAATTCACGCAACTGCTACCTCTATTATCAGATCATCCTGAAAATAGTCTGATCCTTACTGTACCCATTTTGATACCAAAAACAACGCGCTAAGGCTTGAAAATATGTTTTTATTGAACATAAATTATAATATAATAGATGCTTGGTCCGACCCGATTACAATACAATTAAGAAGCTGAAAACCATACTGAATACACTGTAAAAAAAGTACAAGATAGAAGATAGGTTGTTAAATGGAACATCATGCAGAGCCACGTATCGTCATTATCGGTGCCGGTTTTGGAGGGCTATGGGCTGCACGAAGCTTGGCAAATCATCCTGTCGATGTCCTGGTCATAGATCGTAATAACTATCACACCTTTCTCGCCCTTCTCTATCAGGTGGCTGCGGCGGAACTGGAAGCGGAAGACATCGCCTACCCGGTGCGGAGCATCTTCTGGGATCTGCCTAATGTAGATTTTATGCTGGCTCATGCCCGCTTGATCGACTGGAAAAATCGTGTGATCAAAACCGACGGCAAGGATATTTCCTATGACTATCTCATTTTGGCAAGCGGCAGTATCAGTCAATCCTTCGGTGTGCCGGGCGTCGAGGAACATGCCTTCTTTCTGAAAAGCCTGGAGGAAGGAGTTACACTGAAGAATCATATCATCTGTTGTTTTGAAGCAGCGACTCAGGAACCAGATCAAAGGAAACGTCAAAGTCTCCTGTCGTTTGTCATCGTCGGTGGCGGCGCCACGGGCGTTGAATATGCAGGCGCCCTGAGCGAACTTATTCATGGCCCTCTCACAAAAGATTACCGGACTCTTGATTTCAGCATGGTCCGCATTATCCTTGTAGAAGCCGGAGATGCGCTCGTCGGTCACATGCCTCCGCCGATATGCGCCTATACGTTGCAACGACTCCAACAGATGAAAGTAGATGTGCGGCTTAACACAAAAGTTGTGCAGGTTGGGGCGGACCTTGTGACACTTAGCGGACAGGACACAATTTCTGCCCGGACTGTCGTCTGGAGTGCAGGCGTCAAAGGGGAACCCTTGGCGGCCCTGTCGGGCATTCCAACCGATAGAGACGATCGCGTGTCCGTCCTGCCGTCACTGCAAATATCTGATCATCCGGAAATATATGTCATTGGCGATCTGGCCTATATCGCCAATGATGGAATACCACTTCCCCAGGTCGCACAGGTCGCCATTCAGTCTGGTGTTATGGCTGCCGAAAATATCAAGCGTCAGATTACGGGACGTCAGCCATTGCCTTTCCGTTATCACGACCGGGGCTCCATGATCACAATCGGCCGCAATGCCGCTGGCGTGGCTATCGGCTCCAGAACATATACGGGGTTCTTCGCCTGGATACTCTGGCTGGTCATTCATCTATTCAACCTGATTGGGTTTCGAAACCGGATGATGGTTCTGATCAACTGGGCATGGGATTATCTTCTTTTTGAGCGTGCGGTTCGCTTTGTTTTTCCATCGGAAATGCCCGGCAGCGCGAAATCGCCATCTTGCAGATTTAAAAAAGAGTAGATGTGACAACTCCAAGTCAGGTGTAGGATATCATTTAACCATTAACCCGGGTTGAAATAAAAAAACCCGCCGGAATGTGAATTCGACGGCGGGTTTTTTGCGGTTTGATAAGAGGACTACTTCTTCTTTTCTTCTTCTTTATTCTCTTCTTTTACAGGTTTTGTCACTTTCCCTGTCATGAGGTATTCATGCATGCTTGCGGCAGCCTTTTTCCCGGCCCCCATAGCAGAAATGACCGTTGCCGCGCCGGTGACGATGTCGCCTCCGGCAAACACGCCCTTCATTGTCGTTTCCAAAGTTTCGGGATCCGCTTCCAGCGTACCCCAGCGGGTTGTCTTAAGCCCGGGTGTCGTCATGGGGATGAGAGGATTGGGCCGGTTACCGAGCGCGGGAATTACCGTATCGCATTCAATGATGAATTCGCTTCCTTTGACAGGAATCGGTCTTCTGCGGCCCGATTCATCCGGTTCGCCAAGCTCCATTTTGATACATTCAATGGCTTTCACCCTCCCTTGTTCGTCGCCGATTACACGAACAGGGTTTGTCAGAATCATAAGTTGGACGCCTTCTTGTTCGGCATGGTGGATCTCTTCTGCACGAGCGGGCATTTCATCACGGCTGCGCCTATACACAATAATGGACTCCGCTCCGAGCCTCAATGCAGTTCGCGCTGAATCCATGGCAACGTTTCCGCCCCCCACGGTGATGACCTTTTTGCTCCGGATTGGTGCGGTTCCATACTCAGGAAACCGGAAAGCTTTCATAAGATTTGATCTAGTAAGATACTCGTTTGCAGAGTAGACGCCGACAAGATTTTCACCGGGTATGCCCATAAACATGGGAAGTCCTGCGCCCGTGCCGATAAAGACGGCATCATAGCCGTCCTTGAAGAGTTCCTCCACTGTGCGGGCCTTGCCGACGACGTAATCCGTGAGGATTTCGACTCCGAGTCTTCTCAGGTAATCAACCTCGTATTTTACGATTGCTTTAGGAAGACGGAATTCGGGGATTCCGTACACAAGAACGCCTCCGGTCTCCTGGAGAGCTTCAAAAATTGTGACCTTGTGTCCGAGCATCACGAGATCACCCGCTACGGTGAGGCCTGCCGGCCCCGCGCCGATGATGGCAACCTTCTTTCCCGTCGGAGGAGGGAGCTTCGGTAGTTGGGCTGTTCCAAATTTTCTCTCGTAGTCTGCTGCAAATCTCTCCAACCGGCCAATAGCCACCGGATCGCCTTTTTTACCCAGGATGCACACGATTTCACATTGTGTCTCCTGCGGACAGACGCGGCCGGTCACCGCGGGAAGAGTATTTTGCTCCTTGAGCTTCCATGCGGCTTCAATGAATTTTCCTTCTTCAATGAGCTGGATGAAATCCGGTATCCGGATATTCACCGGACAACCGCTCATACAGAGAGGCTTCTTGCATTTGAGACAACGGCTTGCCTCTTTCATTGCAAGCTCTTCTGTGTAACCGTAAGGCACTTCCTCGAAGTTGTCCCTTCGTCGTCTCGGATCCTGCTCAGGCATAGCCTGCCTTGGAGTCTTCGACTTTTTCTCTTTATCTTTTTGTTCCATATTTTTTCTCAACCTCAGGTTAATCCAGGGATAACAAGTCCATCAGCCAGGGACGATGGATCAAGCACTCATACACGCATGGCCGGCTTTAAGGTCGTGCACAGAAAGCGGGTCTTGTGGTATTGCTTGCACTTCCTCTAACTTGAAGGCCGCCTGCCGCTGCATTAATTCGATCCAGTCGATTTGCAAACCATCGAGGAACGGTCCATCCACGCAGGCAAACTTTGTGACGCCTCCCACACTCACACGGCAGCAACCGCACATGCCTGTCCCGTCCACCATCAACGGGTTCATGGCTGTCTGCGTCGGTATGCCTAAATTCTTGTTCACATCACAGACAAGCATCATCATGAAGGTGCAGCCGATGATATATGCCTGATCAATTTTCTCTCCTCGAGCTGCAAGCATTGTAATGACTTCCTGCACTCCACCTTTAATACCTGCTGAGCCATCCTTGGTGACGATGATCAGTTCATCGCAGGCCGCGGAGAGTTTATCCTGCCAGTGGAGCAGGTAGTGGCTCGAAGCTTCTTCAATGCAGATCACTCTGTTCCCGGCTTCTTTCATCACTCTGGCTATAGGCAGAATGGCTCCCACCCCAAAGCAGCCGCCGGCGCAGACGATAGTCCCGTATTTTTTCACCTCTACCGGGCGCCCCAGGGGGCCTGCAAAATGGGCGAGATATTGACCGGCACGGGTGTTCGCAAGTTCCCGACTTGATCGTCCTGTTTCAAGGGTAACCATCGTAACCGTTCCTTTTTCCCGGTCAAAATCTGAAATGGTGTAGGGAATGCGCTCAGAGGTTTCCTTCACCATGGCGATTACGAACTGTCCTGGCTGACATTTCTCAGCAATGACCGGAGCATGAATTGTCACCATATAAGTGTTCGGTACGATCTCAATTTTTTCCATGATCTTGAAACGTTTTCCTACTTCAACTTCTACCGGTTCTACCGGAGCTGCTTCCTTCTCCCCAGCCTCAAATAAGCTGCTCATGGCGCAGACGATATCGTTCATCGCATGTCCTCTGTAAATGCGGGGGATCGCAGACACATCTTCGAGCGGGGATGGCTCCGGAGCGGCTGGCGGATTCTCTGTGATGATCAGATTTGCCATCTCCCTGGCAATGTCATCGGATGTTTGAAAATCAAAGCCGATGGCGCCCATCTTCTTGGCAATATCGCACACGACTTTCCAGTCAGGCTGCAGAGCATTCGGCGCCTTGGCTGCAGCGGACATTGACTTGATTTGACCGGCGGTATTGAGGAATGTGCCGTTGGTTTCTACAAGCCCGGCGACAGCAAACACTACGTCTGCAGACTTCTCAGTCCTGGACGGGTACATATCGGAAACAATCAGGACATCAAGTCCTTTAGGTCTGGTGCCTTCGAGATAATCGCCCAGAGAATAAAGGGCCTTCACGGTCCCTTTGGTTATGGCTTCAGAAGCCGAAGGGGAGTCAACAACAAAATTATCCGACTTCATGAATTCTTTGGTGAATTTCTTAAGAACATAGAGCTCTTCACGTGTCGCCGAAGAGGGAACGATCATTGCAAATTCACTACCAGAGTATGATTTGAGGCTATTCGCTGCCACACCAAGGGCATCCTCATATTTGACCTTTATAAGACCATCGGCCACCCGGATCTGGTGCGACATGAGTCTATACTGATTGTCGAGAAGCTGGGGCAACACAAAGCGGCCCACAGCACAGATGCGGGCTTCCCGTGTGAAAGCCGTCATTGTGGAGCTGACCACTTTTCCATCCTTGATCTTGAGACGAACGGAGCATCCCAGGGGGCAAAGTATGCATGTGGAGTCCTGCTCGCGGTCCGGCGTGCCATACCACTTGGCATATCGATCGCTCATTGCACCTGTCGGACAGATGTCCACACATGCGCCGCAAAACCGGCAATTTGTGTTTGTATGAGGCCGATGAAAGGCAGTTGAAATCCGGGATTCTTTGCCGCGATTCACAAAATCAATGGTTCCCGTGATATGGATCTTTTCACAGATCCGGGCGCATCTTCCGCATAAGATACACAGGTTGTAATCCCTGTCCATGAAGGGGTCCATGTGCTCAATTGGCAGATGCTTGTAGATGATGGGCACTTCCAGATCGCTTACCTTGTATTCGGTGGCAAGGGTCTGAAGTTCACAGTGATCCCGGTTGCTGCAGAAGACACAACGGGTAGCCTTCCCGCTTTTGAACGGGCGGGGCCGGTATTTTTCGCAATCCTCGCGATGGAGGCAGACAAGGCATGGACTGGTATGGCCGCTCAGCAAGAGTTTGATTACGTCTTTGCGGAGATCGATGATATCAGGGGAAGAGGTTTTCACCACCATGCCTTTCGCCGCAGGGGTCGTGCAGGATGGCGGATATCCCCTCATGCCTTCAATCTCGACGATGCAGAGCCGGCAGGCGCCGTAAGGTTCCAGCGCGGGGTGATCGCAGAGAGTGGGGATCTGGATTCCGGCATTTTGCGCCGCGTGAAGAACCGTGTCTCCTGCCTGCGCTTTAACCTGAATCCCGTCGATTGTAAGGGTTATTTCACTCATTCTTAAATTTACTCCTACTTTATAGGCTTTCTACTTTCCGTTGTTTTCTTTCCCCTTTTCTACG
>Ga0153915_10007210_pt1 | contig 10476 bp, 10 predicted proteins | sample Opewatmetagenome_2_FD_107003 | JGI IMG/M metagenome (GOLD analysis project Ga0153915, IMG submission 107003) | Freshwater wetland microbial communities from Ohio, USA - Open water 3 Core 3 Depth 3 metaG | ecosystem: Environmental > Aquatic > Freshwater > Wetlands | place: USA: Ohio, Lake Erie... | reverse complement strand
TTATGAATCCTCTGAGTATCCATGCTTCCTCAACCAGAATTCAACGAGCGGAATCTGCCATTCGTAATCCACGTCACAGCCCCCCCACTGTTTGAGCGGGTAGATGCGCTGCCCCATCCACTTGTGAGGCAGGAGACCTTCCTCGATATGCTCCAGGCATCGGGGACGGACGATGGATACTCCCATGTCCGCGAACCACACATCCCCCTGGGAGTCCCGGTCGCAAGACAAAGTCCCTGGATCGCCGAAGGTCTCGAAAGGCACGAAGGGATGAAGCACCCCGTCCACGCCGATCTTTCTCGCCCTGAGGGGGGACCACATGTTGTACCTCGATACGGTTACCGCCGAGTCGTATGACGAATTCTTCCTGAGTACTTCGATACCATCCTCGATTACGTCCGAGGTCACCGTCGCTGCATTGCAGAAGAGAAGTACCATGAGTTCCACCTCATCCTGGCTCATGGATCGGATATGCCGGTAGCCGTGCACGAATGCGTCTTCCCCGAGCGCGGCGGCGGTGCAGAGCTCCGGGGGGCGGTCTATGATCTCTGCTCCATAGGTTCTTCCAATAGATTTTATCGCCGGTGAATCGGTTGAGACATATACCTTATCCACCGATTGTGCATCCAGGGCCGCGAGGAGCGGATACGCCATCAGCGGTCTCCCGAGCACGGGGTAGGTATTTTTCCCCGGAAAACCGGTACTTCCCTCCCGTCCGATGATGAGTGCGGCTATCATGCCCCGATCCTGCCTTTTGGTACGGGCAGGGTCATTCTGTTCGAGTATCCCGTCCCCTCGCCCAGGAGACCATGCGGCTGATCCCAAGATTCAGGGATATAACCGGTTTCCATCCAAGATCTTTCTCAAGGTTGGAGATATCAGCATATAATCCGAACTGATCCGCCGGGGTGGATCCCGAGTAGTTCACCCGGTACCGGTCCGGATTCAGGCCAAAGGCCAGAATTTCCTCCCTGACCAGCTCCCTGACAGGAGTACGGACCCCGGTGCCGAGATTATAGACCTTCCCATAGGTTGCGGGGTTATCAAGGGCCCGGATCCATGCTTCGACCACATCGTCGACATAGATGAAGTCCCGGAAGCGATCCCCGCTCCCCTTCACATGGACCGGCTTCCCCTCCAGCAGGTATGCCATGAAGATGCTCACCATACCCTGTTTCATGTTCTCGAGATTCTGACCCGGCCCGTAAACCGAAAACATCCTGAAGCAGGTCGTCGCGAGACCTCCGCTCCCGAAGTGATTCACGTACATCTCGCTCGCAAGTTTGGAGATTCCGTAGAATGAGAGCGGCCGGACCGGTTCTCCTTCTGAGACGGGATTGCAGGCGGGATCACCGTATACCGCCATGGAACTTGCGTAAAGGAACCTCGGGATCCTCCTCCTCAGGCAGAATAAGAGGAGGAGGAGGGTTCCAAGGGTATTGATCCGGAGGTCAAGGTCGGGATGTTCATTCGAGATCTCACCCGAGGACTGGGCTGCTAGGTGCAGCACCGCATCGATCCTCCCTGGAGGGATGTGATCGAGGGTGCGGCCGTCGGAGATATCCCCTTCGATGAAGGCCGCTCCGGCGGGAATATTCTCCCTTCGCCCTGTGGCCAGGTTATCAATGATTGTCACGTCGCAGCCCATGGAAAGGCACCTCTGTGCAAGGTGCGATCCGATGAACCCCGCCCCCCCGGTGATGAGAAGATGTCTTTTCATGCCCACAGCCTCACTTCAGTTTTCGATCAGGCAATCCTCACATCCCTGGTGGCATACGCCGGGCCGAGCGGGAAGGGTATCCTTGCATGGTCCCGGCCATCTGATACATGAAGTGCAATAACCATCTCAAGCGCCCTCCTCCCGTCCTCTCCCGTGCAGCTCACAGGGCCCCCCTCTACGAGCTCGGAGATGGCGCCTGCCGTGAGCTGGACGATGTCATGGGACGAGTCCCTGTCGAAGGGAATGATGGGCATCTCGGTCCCGTACCTGGTCAGGGGGATCGCTCGGTCACCCTGCCGCCGCGCCCTGATCTGCCAGATATCATTCAGTTCATCGATGACGATCCTCCCGTAGGTGCCGACTATCTGGAAGAGGTACTGGACGCCCATGTCCTCGGACGAATCAAAGAAGAACCGGGTGCCATCCCGGAACTGGATAATCCCGTATCCTCCTGGATCCACAAATTGCTGCCCCCGCGGGTTCGGTGTACCCGTCCTGTCCAGGAAACCGACTGCCCATTCGGGCTCGCTCCCGGTCAGGAACCGCGCAGTATCAAAGAAGTGGATAGGGAAGTTGCCGATTCCTGTGGAGCCCGTGTTCAGGTAGAGATGCCGGATCTTCCCGACGAGTCCCTCTCCGATGAGGTCTTTCAGCTGTCTGTACGTGGATGACCAGCGCCGGATATGATTTACCGCAAGCCTGGTGCCATGCTTCTCTGCCGCATCGATAACACGCTGGGCGTCTCTGAGATTGGTACCAACCGGCTTTTCGCAGAGGACCATGGGGACTCCGTGCTCTGCCGCCCGGATTGCCACCTCTGCATGGGTAGGCCCGTTCGTCACGACCGAAAGGATATCGATCTCCTCGCTCTCGAGGAGGGCTATGTCACTTTCATAGACGTGATCTCTGGGGAGATCCGGCAATACCTCTGAGATTTTCTCTGTATTCCAGTCCGCTACTGCAACAACCTCAACCCCATTCCGCCTGTACGCCTGATAATGGCGCTGTCCCATCCCCCCGAATCCGATGACGGCCGCCCGCACCTCTGATGACCTTCGGCTCCTCTCCCCCCCTTCCATCCTATCCATCCTCCCGGTCCACAACTGCCATGAGGGTATCGCAGAGGAGATGATCCGTCAGGGATTGAGCATACTCCCTTACCAGCCCATCGGAGAATATTGCGTTATAGCGTCCCATGCCGCCCGGCTTTCCATATTGCATCCAGTGCATGTGGTTGGAGAGGTCGTACCGCTGCTTGGGCAGAACCTTGTTCCTGAGAAACCTGCTCTTTTCTAAAAGGTCCGAGAGCGTCTTTTTCGAGTAATAGAACTGGTGTGCCGGTGTATAGTAGAAAGCCCTGAAGGCGGGTATGTCGTACAGGGAGAGGAGGGCATCATCCACATTGGGAACAACGATGAAGAGTTTTCCTCCCCTTCGGATTACCCTCTTGACCTCTGCGAGGAATCTCAAGGGATCCCCGAGGTGTTCAAGGAGAAAGAACATGAAAACCTTGGTGAATTGCCCGTCCTCGCAGGCTGCAAGATCGGGGATCATCGGTATTCCGATCTTCTCACAGTACTGATGGAGAACCCGATGCGGTTCAATGCCATGGACGCTGCGGACCCGTTCGTGGATGGCCGACAGGAAGTACCCTGACGCACATCCAATCTCGAGGCAATCGTCTTCCCTTTCAAGGTACGGGCTCACCCAGTCCCGGTACATTCTGGCATCGTGGGATCGGGCCTGGAAGAGGTGTTCCGGTGTGGTTCCCTTCTCCTTGCTGAAGATCTCGCCATACTCCTTCTCATAGAAGGCCTGCTCCTCTTCCGGCGTCATGGTCGGGTGGATGAAGACGAGCCCGCAGTGGTTGCATCGGTATACCGCCCGGGGTTGCTCGTACCTGAGCTTGTCGGTGATGAGGGTGAATTCGGGCTGGCCGCAGAGATAGCATTGCATTATATTCCCCCTTCCCCGTCTCCTCTCACGGCACCCATGTACGAAAGCGTCATGATGGGATCAGGACCCCGGGGAAGGTCCGGTCTCTTTGTCCAGCTCCTTCTTCACCTCGTGCAGGCAATCGAGGATTCCCTCACTGATATCCACGTATGACTTGAGGGTAATCCGAACCGGAATATCTGCCTCGAATGAATAGGGCGTCATGATATAATGGGTTCCCTCCCGGAGCGGAAGATAGTTGATCCTGACCTCCTTTCCTAGGATCTCCTGGATCAGGGCGAAGAGCTCCCTGATCTTGATCCGCTGGTGACCCGTGATCAGGACGGTCCTGTTGATAAAGTCCGGAGAGAGGGCGGCATTGACCGTTTCCCTCGCAGCATCGCAGATATGGATGTACTCCCGTTCGGCATCAGGAGAACTCATATAGGTAAATTCGCCTGTCAGGAGGAGGGACTTGCAGACGCCAGAGATGAAGTTCCACTGGTTGGGTTCGCGCCCGTAGAGGCTCCCATACTTCAGGATTGTATAGGGGAGACCAAACTCCCCGGCGTACGTCTTGCAGAGGGATTCGCCGGCCTGCTTGGATACCCGGTAGAAAGATCCCTTGTTTCCGGAGGTGTAGACAGAACTTGCGAAGAGGAACCGCCTGACACCCGCCTTCCGCGCCGCCTCAAGACAGTATGCTGTGCCAACGGTGTTCACCTCCATGGTCCTCACCGGCATCTTGCGGGCCTCATCCATATCAGCGATGGCTGCGGTGTGAAAGACGAGATCACATCCTTCCATCGCCTCCTCCAGAGAGTCGGGATCAAGGATGTCTCCATGGACCACCCTGAGTTCTGCTTCTCTGTCTTTCTCTTCCAACGGAAGGTCCTGCTCTGAGATATCATAGGATACCACGGATATCCCCTTCTTCAGGAGTTCCCGGAGGATGTGATGCCCGAGGAACCCCTTGCCTCCAGTGACGAGGGCTTTCATGGTTCACCTCCCTCGAGTGCACGAATCAGGTTCTCGACAGCCTCTATCTCCATCTGGGATCGGGTTTCTTTCGTATTTGACGCTACATGGGGCGTCGCAACCACCCCCTGGTGAGTAAGTAACTGACCCATATACGGCTCCTCGGGAAACACATCAAGCCCGGCACCGGCGATTATCCCCTCATCAAGAGCTCTTTTCAGGGCGCCTTCCTGAATGAGAGAACCCCGGGCGGTGTTGATGATCACCGAACCCCTCCTGCAGAGGCGCAGTTCACCATCGGAGAGGAGGGAAGCGTTCCCTTCCAGGGCAGGAATGTGGAGAGAGATGATCTCCGCCGCTCGCAGGAGGTCTTCGAGGGAATCGCACGCTTTCCACTCGGGATACACGCTGGAGGACAGGTAGGGATCGTAGAAGAGGATCCCGCACCCGAAGGACTGGAGCAGAGTGGCTACCCTCTTCCCGATCCTCCCCATACCGATGATCCCCACGGTCTTTCCTGACAGGAGACAACCCGTGTGAGGCTCCCATACGCCCCGTGAGAACTCGGCCTGGTAGATCCTCAGGTTTTTGAAGATCGCGAGGATCAGGGCGATGGTATGCTCTGCCACAGCCTGAACAGGTGCTTCCGGTGTATTGAGAATCCGGATGCCAAGCCGATCTGCTGTGATCCCGTCGATGTTGTCTGTACCGCTCCCGATGCGGGAGATTACCTTAAGATCCCGGGAAGACTCGAGGACGGGACCTGAAAAACGCTCAGTTCCGGCAATAGCCCCGACGGCACCTTCCAGGGCCTTGGGGAGTTCTGACTCCGTCAGCCGTTTCCTGCCCGGGTTGACGTAAAGGATCTTGCAGTGGAGGGAGAGTTTCTCGAAGGCAGGCCCGCCGGTATCAAAGGAGCGCGCTGTTATCGCTACGGGAAATTTCATGAAATATCACATATAACCCCGATATTCCTATTCAATATCTCCCTTCTCAATGATTAAATATTATTTGCATTGAATTACTATTCAGGCAGAGATCTTCAGAAACACGGAAAATCACGGATGGATACCGAAAAAACAGTTTATCTGGTCTGCACCGGCAGAAGTCTCCTCGGTGATCTCCTGGGCCATACCGATACCCGGAAGCAGATCCCCTGGATGTACCTGGGAAGGGATCTCCGATTCAGTCGCTGGCTCGACCGCCAGGTTTCTTCCCTCGGTCCCCGGATACCGATTGCCGACGATCTCCGGAGGATCCCCCCGGAGGAGAGACAGTCCTACATCGATTACATCGGAGAGCTCTCCTCGTCTAATACCTCCCTGTTCTGGTGGATGACGGCGCTCTCCGAGAGGAGTCCCTTTTCATCCGATGTACTACTCCATTTCTGTTACGTCTTAATCTGCACACGGTATGTGAAGGATCACGGGGGCGACCTCATCGTATTCGGCGAGAGCCGTGCTCTCCTCCGTTCCATCAGGAAGAACCTGGAAAGAATGGGTGGAGTCCATGTTGTTTTCATTGACTCCCCCTTCCTGTCCCGCAAGGAATCGCTTCTCTTTCTCGGTGCCTCCACCGTGAAACTGGGATATTTCACCTTCAGCTCCATCTGCAGGATACTCCTCGCAGGTCTCTTTTCTCTCGCAAGACCATTTCCACGGGAAAGGGGGGAGGGGGGGAGGGGAACCATAGCCCTCTTCTCGTGGGCCGACGGGAGATCTTTCCCGACCCCGGGCATGTATGACGATGCGTATCTCGGCCGGATGGATATGGCGGTCGGCCGGGCAGATTTCGATGTCACCCGGGTGGTCCAGGTCATGCCGACCTACTCCTTCCGGGAGGCGGTAAGACAAGTCCGGGCGGTGAAGGAGAGGATCTACCTCGCAGAGGAGTTCCTTTCTCCCCTCGACCCCCTGCGGGCGATTGCCATGGTTTTTTCCCGCTATCCGAGGCTGGGGGAAATCCCCTTGTGGGCCGGCCTCGATGTCTCGGATATCGTGCTCACGGAACACCACCGCCATCTAAGGGATATCGCCCCTGAGAAGGCCTGCCTTTCATATCTCGCCGCGGGAAGGCTGGGTTCCCGGCTCCGGCTACGGGCGATCGTCTACCCCTTTGAGAATCACAGCTGGGAGAAGCTCTTCTGTCTGGGCATCCGCGAGACATCTCCTGAGACATGGCTCCTCGGCTATGCCCATGCAACTGTCCCGAAGCTTGAGCTCTCCTACTCCCGGTCGAGGAAACACGAAGCCACGAGTATGCCACTCCCCGATCTTATCCTCGTCAACGGAGAGGGAAGCCGAGATTCCCTTATCGATTCAGGATTCGATCAAAGCAAGGTTGTGGTGGCAGGGGCATTCCGATATCCTGAGATCCTCACGTGCCAGGGTTCCTTTCGGGAGGGGTCCAGGGCTCTCATCCTGATTGCAACATCAATCATCCTTGAGGAGTCCCAAGAGCTGCTTTCCACGTGCTTCGAGGCATTTCGAGATCTGAAAGGAGTGGAGATCCACATTAAAAGCCACCCGACCCTCCCCTTCGAACACCTCTCCTCCCACCTCCCTTCCCTTCCCGCCAACATGACCATCTCCCGGGAGCCCATCGATTCTCTCCTGGAGAAGGCTGGAGTGCTCATCTCTGCGGGTACATCCACCGTAGCCCTGGAGGCTCTGGCCTGTGGAGTTCCCTATATCCATGTCAGGTCGGATCTGGCCCTGGATCTGGATATTCTCGCAGGAGAAGATGTAGAGAAATCGGTGTCGGGGCCATCCGAACTCCGCGAAGCCACCCTCATGGCCCTCCAGAACCCGGGGATAGCCCCTGACGGTGCGCAGAGGATATTAGGCAAATTCTTCGCGCCGGTAAACATGAATATCATCGGAGAGTCTGAGGCACGTCTCCGGGAGGGTGCATGATCCAGCTCGTGATCCTCGATTTTGATGGTGTCATCCTCGAATCGGTGGCGATAAAGACGAAGGCGTTCCGGGAGCTCTTCTCCTCTGTCCCGGCCTATGTGGACGAGATCGTCGCCTACCACCAGGCCAATAGCGGGGTATCACGGTTCGACAAGTTCCGTCATATCTACGAAAGTATCCTGCATGAGCCCCTTACCGAAGACCGCTTCCGTTGGCTCGCCCGCCGCTACGCGGAGCTGGTGGTGGATGGGGTACTGGCGTCCCCCTTCGTCCCCGGAGCCCTCGAGTTCCTTGGATGGTTCCACCAAAGGCTGCCGCTCTACATCGTATCGGCAACACCGCAGGACGAGATCAGGTTCATCGTGAAGGAGAGGGGTCTCTCCCGCTATTTCCGTGGTGTATTCGGCTCCCCGAGGAAAAAGGTGGACTGCATCAGGGAGATACTCGCAACTTCGGGCTCTGAACCAGGAAAGGCAGTGTATGTCGGCGATGCACCGAATGACCTGCACGCGGCAAGGGCACTGGGTGTGCGGTTCGTGGGACGGGTTGGCGAAGGTGGGATAAACCCCTTCTCGGGCGAGGGACAGGTTGAACGGATTGTGAAGGACCTCCACGAGCTCGGGAAGTACCTCGAGGACCAGACATGCTGATCCCGTTATCTTATCCTCTCACGCGGAGTTCCCCCCTCTATCCGGGGACCCCTCCCCCCGTCGTTAAGCCGCACCGTCCACGGTCCTCAGGTGCCCCCCCCCGCTCAAGTATCATAACGGTCCACTCCCATTCAGGTACTCATATCGACCTTCCACTCCACTTCTGCGATAATAAGGCCGTGAAAGCCTCCCTTTCCCACGAAGATCTCATCTTCTCCCCTGCAAGGTGCATCGAGCTGCCCATGGATCCTGCTTCAGCCATTACTCCTCAACACCTCAGCCCTCATCTCTCTGCAATCCGCACCACGGAGGCTCTCTTCATCCGGACGGGTTCTTTTCTCGCGAGATCCAGCGACCCGAAGCGCTATGCCTCCTCGCATCCGTGGGTTGATCCATCTCTCCCTTCCTGGCTCCGCACGGAGGTCCCGGGCCTCCGGCTCTTTGGAATCGATACCATCTCCATCGCGAGCCCCCCCCATCGTGAGGAGGGGAGAGCCTGCCACCGGGGGTTCCTCTGCGGTCCCCACCCCATCCTCATCCTGGAAGATGTCAATCTGACAGATGACCGTATCCTCGTTGCCTCCTGGAAACTGGTCCTGTTTCCCCTCCTGTCCGAAGAGATCGACGGACTCCCTGTCGTGGCCATCGCAGAACTCGGTTGACCCCCCATGATCTCCCCCGAATCCAGGCAGATCCAGCGGGCCGTTGAAGGATGAATTCTCACAGGAGGATTGATGCATCAAAGCACGTTCGTCGCCGCCTCCTTCATTGACTGAAAACCTCTCTCCCGTGGAAAATCCCTCCATCCGGATCCCGAGATGTTCATCTTAGTTCCCTCAGGGCCCGAGGGACGATCAGGTTCTTCTCATTATCAACCTTTCCGGCCGGGAAAAATCCATAAAGCTGGTGAATTGTATCCTTTTTCAGAAAAACTTTACGTTTCCAGGTCCCATCATGTACTGCCGATCCTCCGGGCATATGGAGCTCCCCGATGAAGACCGTTATCCTCTGTGGCGGGTTTGGAACCCGCATCCGGGATGTTGCCGAGAACATCCCCAAGCCGATGATCCCCATAGGCGGGTATCCTATCCTCTGGCACATCATGAAATACTTCGCGACGAGCGGCTTTTCCAAATTCATCCTCTGCCTTGGGTATAAAGGTGATGTCATCCGTGACTTTTTCATCAACTATCGTCTCCACACGGCTGACTGTACCATCGATCTCTCGGGAAGGAAGCCGGCTGAATATCATGACGGGAACCTCGATCCCTGGCAGGTGACCCTTGCCGAGACAGGGCTCGGGAGCATGACCGGGGCCCGGGTGGCGCGAATTCAGAAATACGTAGATACCGACGTCCATTTCATGCTCACCTACGGCGACGGGGTGGGAGACGTGAACCTGAAGGACCTAGTCAGGTTCCACGAGGCTCACGGGAAGATCCTAACGGTGACCGGTGTCCGGCCCCCCGGCCGCTTCGGCGAGATCTCCTGCGGCCCTGACGGCGTAGTCCGGGAGTTCAACGAGAAGCCCCAGGCAGCAGGTGGCTGGATCTCTGGCGGGTTCTTCGTCTGCAGGAAGGAGGTCTTCCGGTATCTCGATCCACGGGAGGACCTGGTCTTTGAACAGGAGCCCCTCCGGGCTCTCGTTGCCGATGGGGAGATGATGATGTACCAGCACGACGGGTTCTGGATGCCGATGGATACATCGCGGGAGTATCTCCTTTTAAATTCCCTCTATTCCCAGGGGAAGGCGCCATGGGCGGTCTGGTAGGGGAAGGCCTCCGGGAGACCTTCCGGGGGGAGCGGGTCCTCGTCACGGGAAGCACCGGGTTCAAGGGGTCCTGGCTCTCCTGCTGGCTCGACCTGCTCGGGGCAGAGGTCCATGGGTTTGCCCTTAGGCCCGAGCGGGGAGAGGACCTCTTCTCTGCCGCGGGGCTCGAAGGACGCATCCACCAGGAATACGGGGATATCAGGGACTATGCCCGTATCCATGCCTTCGTGAAGGCCGTAAAGCCTGCCTTCGTCTTCCATCTCGCAGCCCAGCCCCTGGTCAGGCGCTCGTACGAGGAGCCGAAGCTCACCGTGGATACGAACGTTGGGGGATCCCTGAATGTTCTCGAAGCCACCAGGGAATCCCCGGGGATTAGGGCCCTGGTCTACGTCACCTCGGACAAGTGCTATCTGAACCAGGAGTGGTGCTGGGGATATCGGGAAAACGATGTCCTGGGAGGCAAGGATCCGTACAGCGCCTCGAAGGCGGCAGCCGAGATCATCTTCG
>Ga0153915_10007209_pt1 | contig 10476 bp, 8 predicted proteins | sample Opewatmetagenome_2_FD_107003 | JGI IMG/M metagenome (GOLD analysis project Ga0153915, IMG submission 107003) | Freshwater wetland microbial communities from Ohio, USA - Open water 3 Core 3 Depth 3 metaG | ecosystem: Environmental > Aquatic > Freshwater > Wetlands | place: USA: Ohio, Lake Erie... | reverse complement strand
GCCGCCGCGGCGGAGGTGCCAACATGCTGAGGACCGCGGGGTTGCCCGGGGCCGCACTCGTCGTGCCGCGCGCCGCGGCGGCGCAACAGCCGAGACTCGTCCGCGTGCCGGCCGCGCTGAAGGCGAGCCCGGGAGCCCGCGTCCTGCGCTCGAGCGGCACAACGCACCTTCCCGCCGGCGACGTTGTGACCCTCAAGCCCGGCGAGTTCCTGGCGGCGCGTTCGCCAGAGCTGCCCGTCGGGCGCAGGTCCGGCGATACCGTCCCCGACCGCTTCGTGCTGCCCGTCCGCCTGTTGGGCGTCGACGCGGCCGGCGACGTCCTCGATGCGCAGCCGACCGTGACCATCGAAGGGGGTGGCCTGGTCTTCACGGCCGCGCAGAGCGCCTTCACCGGCTCGATCTTCGTGGGCCTCGAGGAGCCGGCGGCGGCTCCAGCCCGCGCGCTCGGGCGCCGGGTGCTCCTCCTGGTGACGGCCTCGGATGGCACGGCGGATCCGCCACAGGTGGCGCTGGACCACACCAGCCTGCCCTACAAGCGGGTGCGGCTGACCGCATCCTCGCCGACGGGCGACACGGTGGTGCTGCACATCCGCACGACGTTCGACCCCGATCCCGTAAACGTCCCCGTGCCGGTGCTCCGCTCCGTCCTCAGCCTGAGCGTGACACCGCACCGCATCAACGGCTTCGGGCTCGAGGCGGCGACCGTGGGCGTCCGCGCCGAGCCGATACTGCCGCGCGCGTCCGTGCTGCTCACGGCGGCCACGGGGAGCATCGCACCGGCCGTGGTCCAGCTCGACTCGAGCGGCATCGCCACCGCTGCCTTGCGCTCGGCCGGAACGGGCCTCGATACCGTGGAGGCGAAGGGTCAGTCCCTGCGATCCGCGAGCGCCACCGTGGACTACGTGTTCCCCTGGGCGTTTCTGATCGCGGCCATCGCCGGCGGACTCGTGGGCGGCCTGACCCGGGAGCTGCTGCTGGTAGCGGGGGCCAAGGAAGGAGTCAGGTTTGGGAGGTTCGTTCTCGGGTGGGGGGCGTTCATCCTCATCGGGATCGTCGTGGTGGCGGCGTGGGCCGTCGGCATCGACCTGTTGGGCATCCGTTTGGCCGCCGCCTACGGCGAGGGTCTGGTCGCCGTGATCGCGGCGCTCCCGGGCCTCCTGCCGCTGTTCCGGCTCGCCAAAGGAGGAGAGCTCGGACCGCCTGCCGATCCGGACGCGTAGACCGCGCGGGCCCCGGCGGACCCTACCGGCAGGCGCGGTTCAGGCAGGCACTCCAGGAACCGGTGGCGGCCTCCATGCCGCTCAACCCGCTCACGCTGTCGGTGACGATCCCGCCCATGCTGTCGCCGTGGAGTGTGCCCGCCGCTAACCACTTCGGAGTGTCGAAATAGAACCCGATGGCACCGCCCCGTGTGACGCTTCCGTTGATCACCGTGCCGCTGAAGCCGCTGGAGCTGCCGCCGCTGTTGCAGGCGATCGAGAGGCTATCGTAGGAACCGAAGAAGGTGTTCTTGCTCTGGGTGAGTGTGAGGGCCCCCTGATAGCTGCAGACGTACGGTTGGCCGGGAGCGAGATCGAAGTCGCTCGGGAAGGTGAGCGTGCTCGCGTACTGCCAGATTCCGCCCACCTTCGGGTAGGATGGCTCCGTGCAGCTGAGGGCCAGCAGCAGGGCGACGACCACCGGCAGCGGGATGCGCTTCATGGAGTCCTTGTGGTGCCCGGTGAGACTTCGCTCTGGCGGGCGGCAGACCCACCCGCACCCGTCCGGCGCCAACGCCAAACGGTGGCGGCAGTTCCGACACAATCTCCGATGGCCCCGGTGCAGTCGCAAGCTGCCGGCCGCATGGCCCGCTGAAACAAACGCTTCGCGCCCGCGTATCATGGGTTCGTATCGGCACCCCAACCGATCGACGATTTTCACTGCGAGGGTCACCTGATGCGGGCAGCCCACGTCGCGTTTCTTCTGTCACTCTCCGCCGTACCGGTGCTCGCCCAGTCCAACGCGGCCCTCATGGCCAACGACCACTACACGCGATCGCACGACTACGACCTGATCCACCAGCGGATCGTCGTGTCGGGATTCGACTGGGATTCGACCTCGTTCCAGGCCAGCGTCACCACCACGCTCGCGGCGCTGCGTCCGGGTCTCGACTCGATCATCCTGGACGAAGGCGCGCTGCTCCAGAACACCGGCGTCACGGATGCGCACGGCACCGCGCTCAAGACCGACCGCCACGGCGACACGCTGGTGGTCTTCCCGCCCGCACCACTCGGGTTCGGTGACACGCTCACCTTCACCGTCGCGTACCACGGCAGAGTCACGAGCGGGGACGGGCTGACGTTCATCACGCCGGACGGTCTGCCGCACCGTCCGCGGCAGATCTGGAGCCAGGGCGAGGACCACAACAACCACTACTGGTTCCCGACCTACGATTTCCCGAACGACAAGATGACCTGGGAGCTGGTGGCGACAGTGCCGAAGGAGGACATGGCCGTCTCGAACGGGCGGCTCGTCTCGGACGCGGTGAGCGGCGGGACGCGCACCGTCACCTGGCGCCAGGACCGGCCCTCGGCCACCTACCTCGTGTCGCTCATCGTGGCGCCGCTAGTCCGGATCCACGACACGTGGCAGGGCATTCCGGTGGATTACTACGTCTACCGCGCGGACAGCAGCCGGGCTTGGATGCTGTTCCACGTCACGCCCGACATGATCGGGACCTATTCGAGGCTCACCGGCGTCCGCTACCCGTGGGCCAAGTACGCGCAGACCACGGTGGCCGACTTCTTCGGCGGCATGGAAAACGTGAGCGCCACGACCCTCGTGGACTGGCTCCCCGACGCGCGTGCCTACCAGGACCGGCCCTGGTACCAGCACGACCTCATCCCGCACGAGCTGGCCCACCAGTGGTTCGGCGACTATGTGACGACCGAGAACTGGGCCAACATGTGGCTCAACGAGGGCTTCGCCGAGTTCATGCCGGGACAGTACTGGGGGCAGAAGCTCGGCGACCACGCGGAGCAGGACTACTACGTCAACGAGTACCAGTCATACCTGCGGATCGACGCCCGGCGCCCGATGCCGCTCGCCTCGCTCAGCTCCAACAACATCTACCCCAAGGGGGCGCTGGTCCTCGAGATGCTGGAGCGCTACCTGGGGCCCAAGCGCTTCTGGGCTTCCATCCACACCTACCTCGAGCGCCACGCCCTCGGCAACGCCACGTCGGACGACCTCAGGCAGGCCGTGCTGGAGGCCACCGGCGAGAACCTCGCGTGGTTCTGGAGCGAGTGGGTGTATCAGGCGGGCTATCCGCAGTTCGACGTCGCGGCGTCGTACGACTCGACGCAGCACACGCTCACGCTGACCGTGAAGCAGACTCAGACAGACAGCCTCAAGGCCGACAGCACGGGGCTCAGGTTCACCGTGCCGGCCGCCTTCCGCATGCCGCTCACCGTCCGGGTCGGCACGGGACAGGGTGACGTCGTCCGGCGCTTCGAGATCAGCGCCCGCGACCAGACGCTCGCGATTCCCGGGGTGATGAGCGCGCCGACGATGGTGATCTTCGACGACGGGAACAACGTCCTCAAGAGCCTCAGCTTCGAGCAGCCGACGGCCTGGCTCGCGACCCAGCTCGAGCGCGATCCCGACCTCTGGGACCGCCAGTGGGCAATCGGCCAGCTGGCCGCGCGCACCACCGACTCGGCTGCCGCCAGGGCGCTGGCGGCCGCGGCGAACCGCGCCGACTACTCCCTGACGCGCGAACAGGCGGCCGGGGCCCTCAGCCGCTTCCCGGCGGCCGCCGCCCTGCCTGCGCTGGAGACGGCGCTGCGGGACACCTCGGCCGCCGTGCGCGGCGCCGCGGTGGGCGCCCTGGGTGAGATCGGTGGTGAGCGGGCGATCGCGCTCGCGAGAAACGCGTTCGTGACCGACTCGAGCTACGAGGTGCGGGCGGCGGCGGTCGGGGCGCTGGCGATGTCGGATTCCGCGCACGCCCGCCAGATCATTACGACGGCGCTCGCGGAGCCGTCCTATCAGGACGCGATCGAGAACGCCGGGCTGCGAGCGATCGCGACGACGAATGACACGTCATTCATCGCCGCCGTGGACAGCATGGCCGCCACCAAGCAGTTCCCCGCCTTCGTCCTCGGGGCGCTAGGCGCCAGGGGCAGCACACACGCGCTGGAGCTGCTCACCAGGCATCTGGACGACAATCGGGCCGTCGTCCGGCGCTGGGCGCTGCAGGCCTTCAGATTCGCGATGCCACGTCCTTTCGCCCTCTCGCGCCTGCAGGGAGCGGTGGACGGCCTCACGCACCCGGACGCCAGGCAGGCCGTGCGCGAGGTCATCCAGCAGCTGAGCGCGCAGCGGAGCGGGTCCTAGCGCGACCTCCCGCACCCATCGGGCCGCCGGCCGAACGCTCCTTCGGGGAGCGCCCGGCGGCGCCGGCCTAGCCTGCGGCGCCTTCGGACTGGTTCGCCAGGTAGTTCGCGAGCCCCATCTGCGCAATCTGGTCCCGCTGGGCCTCGGCCCAGTCCACGTGCCCTTCCTCCATCTTCAGGATCTTGATCAGCAGCTCCGCGGTGCCCTGGTCTTCCGCCTCGCGCGCGAGGCGGATGCCGGCATTGTACGCCTTGATCGCCCCTAGTTCGTCTTCCTGGTCCGTGCCGATGATGGTGGGCACGTCCTTCCCGATCCGGATCGGGTTCAGCTTCGAGACGATGGGCGCGCCCTCCAGGAAGATGATGCGCTGGATGAGCCACTCGGCGTGATGCATCTCGTCCACCGCCTGCTTCTCGATGGCCGTATGCAGCTTCCCGTAGCCCCAGTTCTCGCACATCTCCGAATGCACCATGTACTGGCTGATCGCTGTGAGCTCGTCGGCCAGCAGCTGGTTCAGCACTCCGGTCAGCTTCTTGTTCCCCTTCATGTCGGCCTCCCGTTGGCGCCTGCGTGGCGTCGTGGGCATTTATGCTGCGAACGCCGTGCCACCCAGAGCGCTCGCGCGCTCACCAACAAGAAGAGTCCCGTTTGGGTTTGCGTCCGGCGACCGAGTGCCCCACTATGGCGGCGCTCGATCCGATTCCAGGGAGGCAGGCCATGAGGCAGCCGGTCGCAACGATCCTGGCAGGAGCCGCCACTGTCGCGGTCCTCGCCGGGTCGCCTTGTCACGGAGCGCGGGCGCAACAGGCCCCGGCCACCAGCATCAAGTTGCCGGAGGTGCGCCGCCAGGGCGCCATGTCGCTCGAAGCCGCGCTGTGGGCGCGCCACTCGACGCGGACGCTGACCAAGGATTCCATCTCGCTTGCCGACGTCGGGCAGCTGCTGTGGGCGGCGCAGGGCGTGAACCGGCCGGACGGGCACCGTACCGCGCCGTCGGCTGGGGCAACCTACCCGCTCGAGCTGTACCTGCTGGCGGCAAGGGTCCGCGACCTGCCCGCCGGCGTCTACCACTACAAGCTCGCGGGCCACGAGCTCGAGAGCCTCGCGACGGGCGACCGCCTGCCGGAGCTGGTCACCACGGCCACCCGCCAGACGTGGATCGCCGACGCGGCGGTGGTGGTGGTGTTCGCCGGCGCGTTCGATCGCACGGCTGGCAGATACCGCGACCGGACGGATCGCTACATTGCGATCGAGGTGGGCGCTGCGGGGCAGGACCTCTACCTCCAGGCCGCCGCCTTGGGCCTCGGCACCACGATGGTGGGCTCGTTCCAGGACAGCACCCTGTCGCGCGTCGTGGGTCTGCCGGCGGGCCAGCGCCCGATAGCCGTCATGCCCGTCGGGCGGCCGCGCTAGCCGAGGCCGGTGGGTTGGAGGCCGCCGGCTAGAAACGGAGAGTGACAGCGGCAGCCCAGCGCCCCGTGGTGTTCGTCACGGGAGCGGCCACGTCGATCGTGAACGGGGCGAGCGCGGGCGCGAGACTCAGACCTGCTCGGAGGTCCACGTCCGCGCGAACGACGGTCGTGCGGCCCGAGTCGACATGGTACGAACTGGCCAGCCACGGCGGCACGTCGAACACGCCGCGCTCCGCCCTCCCGACCGCCGAGCCGCGGACGCGGACGCCCCATCCGAGTGCGACCTCAGCCGCGACACCAGCCTCGGGGATCCACCGGGAGGCTCGCGCGGTGTTCGACCACGTGCTGCACTCGATGGTGCAGACCCCCTCGGTCTGCTTGTCGGTGAACGTGCCGCCGGCGACTCGCCCGAGCACCCCCAGAGTCAGGCGCCGCCAGGTCCACTGCCGCGACGCGGCGACCGCGACTTCCGTCGAGCGAAATTCCCTCGCGAGGAGGGCGCCGCCACCGCCGAGGCTCTCGAGCCGGCTGCCGAATTCGAAGGCGAGCGCCCAGCGGCGGGCTGTCCCTCGCGACAGGCCGACGCGTCCCCATCCATACCGGCGCCGCGTGTCACCGCCGTAGGCGTCAACCCAGGGATACAGGTAGTTGCCCCTGGTCGTCCCATCCTGCCAGCCGCCAGCGACCTCGGTTTCCCATCCGACACCAGGGGCCGCCACCCAGCCCACCGTTGCCCCCCATCCGCGCCCGCTGGCCTCCAGGGTCTCTCGGTACGGCAGGTACACGGGCTCCGGGCCGAGCTCTCCGTGGGTGACCGCTATCCCGGCACGGTGGCGTGCCCCGAGCGGGAGAGAGATGCCGCCCCGGATCTCCGTCCAGCTCCGGCTCGTCGGAAGGAGGCCGAGCGAGGCCACGGGAAAGGGCGGCATGCTCAGGTGTCCGCGGGCGACGGAGAACCCAGTCCACGGGCCGGTTTCGGCGGCCCCCGTGATCACACCACCCTGCCATCCGAGCGGCCCGAGGCTCCCGAGCGCCTGGAAGGCCCACGCCCCCACGTCGTTGTCGTACGCCGCCATCCCGCGCCCCGGCCCCCCGGCAACTGCCGGGTTGCGGATGGCGTCGCCGAGCGAGTCGGGCCACAGGCCGAGGAAGGCGGGATTGAGCGCGTCCAGGCGAGGAGAGGCGCCGTGCACTTGGGATGCACGCGATCGCTCCGCTGCCGGGAAGAACAGGGTGGACTGCGCCTGGGCTACGCCGGCGGCCACGGCAATGAGCAGCAGCTGGCCCGTGCCACGGCGCACGGCCCGGCGCGTCAGTCGCACGATCAGGAAGTAGAAACGCTCCATCCGATTCAACTCACCTCGACCTGCTCCACCCCGGACCTGATCGCAGCCAGCGATGGACCGACCGGACAGGAGCGCGCCGATCATCGAGGACCCTCGAAAGTGTGACCCGACGCGGCCACCACGCGTCACCACTCCACCGACTGCGCTGCGGTCGAATCGTCAACCCGGGAGGTGGAGCGCTTCACTCCCGTTTCCGTAATTCCTAGTCGCTTCGCCTCCGTTGCCGGAGCCCCGCGGCTCCCATATTGGGACCCATGAGATACACTGCCCTCTCGGCCTGCGTCCTGATGTTCGCGCCGGCTGCGGCGTTCGCCCGCGCGGCCGTCACGAGCTCTCAGGCACCCCAGGAACCGACCCAGACGGCGCCCCGCACGCCCGCCGACACGCTGTTCGTCGCGCGACTCAAGGCCATCGTCGTCACGGCGTCGCGCATCGACGTCCCGTTGAGCGCCAACCCTGCCGCGACGCAGGTGGTGGGCGCCGAAGCGCTCGCCGCGATGCCGCGGGGCGTCGCGGTGGACGAGGCCGTCGCGCTCGTCCCCGGCGTCAAGGTGGACAACCAGGCCAACGGCAAGCGCGTGCACCTGTCCATTCGCGGCCAGGGGATCCTGAGCGAGCACGGCATCCGTGGCACCAAGGTGCTGCTCGACGGGCTGCCCCTGAACGATCCGTCGGGATTCGCCGCGGACCTCTACGACGTGGACTGGCCGACAGTGGATTGGGTGCAGGTCCAGCGCGGGCCGGAGGCCTCGCTCTACGGCGGCGGCTCGTCCGCGGGAGTGCTGAGCATTCACACCGACGATGGGGGAAGCGCACCGGCAGGCGGCATGCTCTCCTCGACGACTGGCTCGAACGGGTTCTGGCGCATGACGGGCCAGGTCGGCGGCACGCTCGGCGGTCTGAACTACCGGGCGTCGTACTCGCACCTCACGGGAGACGGGTACCGCGTCCACACCGCGTTCCACGGCGACAACGTCTACGCCAAGGCCCACTGGAACCCGTCCACCCGGGTGCACCTCACCCCGGTGCTCTGGTACACGGGGTACTTCAACCAGAACGCCGAGGGACTGAATCTGACCTGGCTCTCGCAGGATCGGCGTCAAGCCAATCCCGACGCGCTGACCTACAACGAGTACATGGACACTCGGCGCGTCATGGGCGGGGCGGTCGGAGAGGTGGACTTGGGCGGCGAGCAGAGCCTTTCCTTCAACGCCTTCCTGCGGCACACCGGTTACCGGGAGGCGGTCCCCTCGTCCGTGCTGCATCGCACACTCCTCTCACCCGGCGGGACGCTGCAGTACACCACCAGCCGAGCCACGGGCGCGCTACGACACCATGTCAGCTTGGGGAGCGACCTGCAGTTGCAGAACATCGACGACTACACTCACCGCAACCTCGGGGGTGCCGTCGAGGGCGACACGCTGCTCAGCGACCAGACGATGCGCCAGGCCGGCGCAGGCGTATTCGCGCTGGACCGGATCGACCTCGGCAGCGGCTGGGGGGCCATGCTGAACCTGCGCTACGACTGGATCGACAACCGGCTGACGGACCACCTCAAGGCCGGCGGCGTGGATCTCTCCGGCGATGCCGCGTTCCAGCGCGTGACCGCGCGCGTCGGCGTGACGTACTCACCGAGCGCGACGCTGAACGTGTACGGGAACGTCGGACAGGGGTTCCTCCCGCCCGCCACCGAGGAGCTCGCGGCGAATCCCGATCAGATCGGAGGCTTCAACCAGAACCTCAGGGCCGCCACCTCCACCGGCGAGGAGCTGGGCGCGCGCGGCGTGCTGGCCGGCAACATCGTGTTCGATCTCGCCCTGTTCCACCTGAACACCGATGGCGACTTCGACCGCTACCGCGTGGCTTCCCGGCCGCTCGAGACCTTCTACCGCAACGCGGGGGCCACCCGGCGCTACGGCGCGGAGGCGTCGCTGGGCTGGGCCCCGGTGCCGGCGGCTCTGCTGCAGCTCGCGTACACCTACTCGGACTTCAAGTACACCAACGCGGTCAGCGCGTACGGCGACGTGCGCGGTCACTGGCTGCCCAATTCTCCGGAGCACCAGCTCTCGGCCGACGCCCGGTACACGTTCGGCAACCGGCTCACGGTCGGCGTGAGCGCGGAGCTGCTGGGCAAATGGTATGTGGACGCCGGCAATGTCGCGTCCGTCGACGGCTACACGCTGCTCAACGCGCGGCTTGCCTACCGGCTGCCGCTGCGCGGGCCGGGGGTCGAGGTCACCGGCACCGTCCGGAACATCTTCGCCAAGCAGTACATCGCCTTTACCGAGCCGGACCCCGACGGCAATTCCTATCAGCCGGCGGCCGAGCGGGAGGTGTTCGTGGGACTGCAGTTCACGCCCTGACGCCCGGCCCGGCTCCTCATTGGCGCTGCAGGGTCGGCCGGAAGTCGCGCGTGACCGCGTAGACCAGATGGTTCACGAGCTGCCCGTACGCGACGTTCGGGTCTCGTGCGGAGAAGAAGGGCAGGCCGCCCGCGAGCGACACCTCCGCGACTTTCTCCCGTGCGGTGGCGCTGGCGCGCCACACGGTCCCACCCGACTTCGTGGAGACCAGCTGGACGGACAGCTCGGCCGATACCGTGGCTTCCATGTGCCCCAGCGCGAGACCCATCACGCCGCCGCTCGGTTGCACGTTGGAGACCTTGAGGTGGCCGAAGAAGACGGCCGGGACGCCGCGCTGCGCGCCCAGGGACTCGGCCGCTGCTGCGCCCAGCTCAAGGGCGCCCGTTTGCCGGAGCACCGAGTCGGCGCTCCCGAGCTCGAGCACCTCGAAGCCCGTCTGCGCGGCGAGCAGCTGCTCCTCGAAGCGCCGCGTGGCGAGCTCGGGCAGGGAGCCGGTGGCGCGCTCGACGGTGAACATCACCAGGCCGACACGGCCGTAGGGCACCAGGTCGAGCCGCGGCGGAACCTGAACCACGACGCGGTTGGACGCGCAGCCGAATGCGGCGAGCGTGATCACGAGCGCGACGGCCGCGTGCCGCATGCGCGACGGGGAGCAGCTCGATTCCCTCATGTCGTTGCCACCTCGTCTGAAGTCGTCGAATCGCACCAAGATAGTGCGCCACCGCAACCCGCGCCGCGCCAGGACCTCGACGCCCGCGCCCCCAAGCGCCCCGCCCCGCCGGGATCAAGGTACGCTGCTCGGCGCTCCCGCGCCGCGGCTGCCGCGGATACCCGTCGGCTTGGCGTGCGGCCCGCGCGCAGCGATATTCCCTCGCGCCCGGAGAGGTGGCCGAGAGGCTGAAGGCGGCGGTTTGCTAAACCGTTTAACGGGCTAATACCTGTTACGAGGGTTCGAATCCCTCCCTCTCCGCTGTGATT
>Ga0153915_10007208_pt1 | contig 10477 bp, 12 predicted proteins | sample Opewatmetagenome_2_FD_107003 | JGI IMG/M metagenome (GOLD analysis project Ga0153915, IMG submission 107003) | Freshwater wetland microbial communities from Ohio, USA - Open water 3 Core 3 Depth 3 metaG | ecosystem: Environmental > Aquatic > Freshwater > Wetlands | place: USA: Ohio, Lake Erie... | reverse complement strand
TTTACTAAAGAAGGTTTCAAGTCAGCAGTCGAAAAAGTGAAAAATCATATTAAAGAAGGCGATATTATCCAGTTGGTATTGTCGCAGCGTTTCAGCGTCGATTTTCACGCCGATCCGTTTACCGTATACCGTTATCTGCGCAACTTAAACCCGTCGCCCTACATGATCTATCTTGATTTCAAAAATCATATCGTCTGCGGCGCAAGCCCGGAGATGCTTTTACGCTGCGAAAACAATGAACTTGTCACTCGGCCTATTGCCGGTTCACGCCCTCGAGGTAAATCTACGCAGGAGGATGAGTCCCTGAAAGATGAACTTTTAAAAGATATTAAAGAGCGTGCCGAGCATGTGATGCTGGTCGACCTTGCCCGTAACGACCTGGGGCGTGTTGCCGAAGCCGGCAGTGTAAAGGTGCCGATTTTTATGGATGTCGAACGTTTTTCCCACATCATGCATATCGTCAGTGAGGTACGTGCGCGGCTCAATAAAGGCGAGGATATATTTTCCGCCTATACCCGCTGTGCTCCGGCCGGCACGCTTTCCGGCGCGCCAAAGGTTAGAGCAATGCAGATCATTGATGAACTGGAACCTCAAAAACGTGGCATTTACGGCGGAAGCGTCGGATATTTTTCCTTCACAAATAGCCTGGATACTTGTATAATAATTCGGACTATTATGTTTAAAGATAAAAAAGCCTATATTCAAGCCGGGGCAGGCCTGGTATATGATTCAGTTCCGGAAACTGAATATCAGGAAACTTTAAATAAAGCCAAAGCTCAACTATTGACGTTAGAATTGGCAGCAGGAGAACATAGTGCGTAATAAATTTATAAAGATTTTTTTGCTTTGCTTATTGGCACAATCCGTTATAATACCAACTTTTGCGCAGGATACCAATCCCTTCCGTAAGCTTGTGCGCGGCGGGGCAAATATGGTATTGTCGCCGTTTGAGCTGTTTTTCCGTCAGCCTATTTTGACTGCCCGTGAAGAAGGTGATTTTTCCGGTGCTACTTGGGGGTATGTCAAAGGCATAGGTTTTATGTTCGGGCGTTTAGGTTTGGGTGCGTATGAGACTGTAACATTCCTGGTTCCGCCATATCGTGTTTTGGTGAAGCCGGAATTTGTATTTTCTGATGAAGAAAATAATTAAAATCATTTAAGGAGGAACGCAAATGGTAGTGATTCGTATGAGAAAACCGGGTAAGTCAGCTTCGGGCAGGGTGCATTGGAAAATTGTTGTCATCGAACAGGGACGTTCCCGCGAGGGTAAATTTATCGAACAGATCGGGCACTATGACCCCGCTCGCGGTTTGTTAAAGTTTGAAGTTGAACGTTATAAATATTGGGTCTCTAAAGGGGCTCAGCCGTCAGACAGCGCCGCTTCACTTTTGAAACGCTACGAAAAGCAGCTTGCCGGTAAGGCGATCAAGGCAAGAAAGCCTAAGGCTAAAGGCAAGAAAGAAGCAGCCGCAGCTTAATAATATTTAAAGATAAAGGAGCGACATATGCCGTCTGATACATCAGCTGCGTTGATAAACCAGCTTGTGCTCATGTTTTCGATCTTCGGGATATTTTATTTTATCGTTATCCGTCCCGGTCAAAAGAAACAAAAAGAACATGATACGATGATAAATAACCTTAAAAAGAATACCGAGATCGTTACTACATCCGGCATTCACGCCACGATCACAAATGTAAAAGATAAGACTTTTGTTATCCGTATCGATGATAATGTAAATATTGAGATCGAAAAGAATTGCGTGGCATTTGTCAAGAAAACTAGGGGAGAAGGACAATGATGAAGAAAAGCGACCTACGTACGGGGTGGATCATCGTCGGCGCGCTTATCGTCGCCGCTTTTTTAAGTGTATTTCCAGTTAAGATCAAAGACGGCGATGTCAGCATAAAAAGTAATATACATCTTGGCCTCGACCTTAAAGGCGGTATGTATGTCCTGCTTAATGCCGATACTTCTAATGTACCGGAAAAAAAGCGTTCAGAAGCGATACAAGGCGCGTTAGAAAAGATCCGTAACCGTATTGATGCCTTTGGCGTCAGCGAAGTATCGATCGAAGTCCAGGGAGATAATTCTGTTTTGATCGAGATCCCGGGCATGGTAGACCGTACCATTATCGATCGTTTGCAAGGCGTAGGTAAGCTCGAGTTTAAATTAGTCGATGACAACCAGGAAAAGCTTGTGGCGGCCATCCAGGGTAATGTACCGGAAGGGTATGAATTGGCCAAATATGAAAGCAGCTCTCTTTTAGTGGAGAAGACCGCGCTTATCACTGGCGCTGATTTATCAGGCAGCCAGCCGGCTTATGATATGTACGGCCGTCCGTCGATCGGTTTGCAGTTTAATACTGAAGGTGCGAAAAAGTTTGCCAAGGTCACTCAAGAACATGTCGGCCGTCAATTAGCGATTATCTTAGACGGTAAGATCATGAGCGCGCCTTCAATCCGTACAGCGATTTTAGACGGCCAGGGCGTGATCGAAGGCGATTTTAATATGGATGAATCCCGGGCCTTGGTCTCGGTTTTAAATTCTGGTGCTTTGCCTATCCCGTTGACCCTTGCCCAGGAGCGTACGATCGGCCCGTCATTAGGTTCTGATTCGGTTAAAAAAGGTATTCGTTCCAGCGTGCTTGGCGTAGTTTTAGTAGCGCTGTTTATGTTGATCTATTACATGGTCGGCGGTATTGTCGCTGTCAGCTGTGTTGTTTTGAATATGTTGTTTACATTGGCCGGCTTAAACATGTTCCACGGTACGCTTACTTTGCCGGGTATTGCCGGCATGATCTTGACTTTAGGTATGGCGGTCGATGCCAATGTCCTTATTTATGAACGTATCCGTGAAGAATTATCTTTAAAAAAGCCGTTGAATATCGCGGTAAAGATCGGTTTTGAAAAGGCCTGGAGCGCGATATGGGATTCCAACCTTACCACGCTGATCGCAGCCTTTTTCTTATTTATCTTCGGTACCGGCCCGATCAAAGGTTTTGCTACGACGTTATCATTAGGTATTGTTGCCAGTATGTTTACGGCGGTCTATGTCGGTAAACTTATTTTCGCGCTAATGCTGCACATGGGGCTGAAAAAGTTCCCGATGTTGAAATTTTTCCCGGATTCCAAGATCGATTTTGTTAAATGGCGCAACGTTGCCATGGCGATATCCGCTATTGTTATCGTCGCCGGCTTATTTACGTTAAATGCCCGCAAAAAGACGATGTACGGTACAGATTTTCTCGGCGGCCAGGTTTTGGAATACAAGATCACTCCCGCAGTCACTATTGATAAAGTCCGTGAGGTTTTGACCGGTGAAGAGTTTTCACAGATCGCTATCCAGGATTTTAAGGATGTAGAAGGCGGTGTACGTATCCGCTGTGCCAGCGATCTTTCGGGTAAGGTCGAGGCTAAACTTAAAGAAGTATTCCCCAATGTCGAGACTTTAAACGTAGATACGATAAGCCCTAAAGTGGGTAAAAGCCTAAAGCAAAAAGCTTTTCTGGCCGTGCTTTTATCGCTTCTTGGTATCCTGTTGTACGTTGCTGTACGTTTTAAACATTTTGATTTTGCTTTTGCCGGTATCGTCGCTTTGTTCCACGACGTATTGATCGCGTTAGCTGCGGTGGCTTTTGCTAATAGCAGTTCCGGGCTTTACCAGATCGATCTGTTGACGATCACAGCCTTTTTGACGATTTGCGGTTTTTCTATCAACGATACGATCGTTATTTACGACCGTATCCGCGAAGTTGCGCCGCATAATCACAAGCTTGGTTTAAAAGGCATTATTAATTTGGCGACCAACCAATGTTTCTCCCGTACCATCATCACGTCGTTTACCGCGCTGTTATCGATCGCGGCGATTTATGTCGCCGGTGGTGAATCGTTAAAATGTTTCTCGTTTACTTTGTTAGTGGGTTTTGTCAGCGGTGTTTATTCGACGATCTATATCGCCGCGCCGTTGGTTATCATGCTGCGTAAAAACCATCAGCATGTAAACTAATGGTGCCGGGTACATGTTTGATACGTTCAAACTATATACCCGCAAGACGATCGCTTTAAACGAGGCAGTAAAGCAAATATCCGCCCTCGGTTACAACCGGCAAGAGTCGGTCGGTACCGAGGGCGATTTTTCTTTAAAAGGCGACACCCTGGAAGTCTTTCCGGTTAATTTTAATTATCCCCTGCGCATTGAATGGTGTTTTGATGAAATAGAGAAGATCTACAGTTTTGACCGTTCTACCGGCCAGAAGATCATCAGCTATGACTTGTTGATGATCATACCTTTTTCCAAACATAAAAAATATAAGTCGGAAGACCTTCCCTTGGATGCGGTATTACGTATTAAAGCCGGTGATTATGTAGTGCACAGCCGCTATGGGATAGCGCATTTTAAAGGTATGAAGAATATTCCGCGCGACGGCCGCGACGAATATTATTTTGAGCTGGAATATGACCGCGGCGATAAGATGTACGTCTCTAAAGAAGAAGCGCATCTAGTACAGCGATATGTCAATTTCGGCAATAAAGGCCCTAAATTGACCCGTTTAGGTACGAAAGAGTGGTCACGGCTTAAAGAGAAGGTAGAAGCCGGAATAAAGACCTATGCTTTAGCTTTTTTACGTATGCAGGCCCAGCGCCAGCTTATCGGCGGTACGGCTTATTCCAAAGATGGCGAACTCGCGCGTACATTTGATGCCACTTTCCCTTATGAAGTCACCGAAGACCAAAAAAATGCCATCGCCGATGTAAAGCGCGATATGGAACAGGGGCTTTGTATGGACCGCATCATCTGCGGCGATGTCGGTTACGGTAAGACGGAAGTCGCCATGCGCGCGGCGGTCAAGGCGGCGAATGATGGACGGCAGGTGGCCTTTATGGTGCCGACCACAGTGTTGGCCTACCAGCATTATTTAAATTTTTCGTCGCGCGCAAAAGATATGCCGTTTCGTGTCGAGATGCTTTCACGTTTTCGTACTCCCGCCCAGCAGGCTAAGGTCATTGCCGGCTTGGCTGAAGGGAAAGTAGATATCGTCATCGGTACGCACCGCCTTCTTTCTAAAGATGTACGGTTCAAAGATCTGGGCCTTTTGATTGTCGATGAGGAGCATAAGTTCGGGGTAGAACATAAGGAACTTTTAAAAAAAGCCAAGATCGGGATAGATGTCCTTACCCTTACGGCAACGCCGATCCCGCGCACTCTTTATATGGGTATCACCGGGGTAAAAAATATATCTTTGATGAAAATGCCTCTTCCCGGGCGCATGTCGGTTAAGACTGAATTGATAGATTTTAATGTATCGCGCCTTAGAACTATTATCGAACATGAGATCGACCGCGGCGGCGAAGTCTTTGTCGTCAATAACCGTATTGAATCTATTTTCCCTTTAGCAGATAAGTTGATAAGTGCTTTGCCGAAAAAAGTAAAAGTCGCTGTCATCCATGGCCGTATGCCGGCGAAAGAGATCGAAAACGCGATGCGTGATTTTATCGACAAAAAAATCAACTGCCTTATTTCTACCGCGATCGTTGAATCCGGTATCGATATCGTTTCAGCGAATACGATGATCATTAATAATGCTCAATCGTTCGGTTTGGCCGATCTGCATCAATTACGCGGTAGAGTAGGCCGCAAAGATATACAGGCTTATGCCTATCTGGTCGTGCCGGATATCGGAGCATTAGCACCGGACGCAAAACGCCGTTTGGAACTGGTGGAAGACTTTGCGCATTTGGGCGCGGGTTTTGAGATCGCGATGAATGACCTGGAGCTAAGAGGAGCCGGTAATATCTTGGGGTTCGAACAACATGGCTTTGTCTGGATGGTAGGATTTGATCTTTATTGCCGTTTATTAAAAAAAGAAATTGAATATTTACGTGAAGCGTTTAAGATAGAAATGGGCATTTAACAGTTTTTAAGATAAAGGTAAAAAAATGAAAAAATTATTTTTTATAGCGGTTATTTTTTTTGCAGCAGCTAATGTCAATGCCGAACAGATCAATTCAGTAGTCGCCAAGGTAAACAATGATGTCATCACCAATAAAGACCTGGAAGATTATTGTAATGTCATACGTTATCAGACCGAACGCGGTATGACAGATATTTTTGATGTCAAATCCACAGATTTTAAGAAGCGTGCTTTAGATAAGATGATCGAAGAAAAACTTATCCTTATGGCGGCTAAGTCAGAGCAGAAGCGGCGTGAAGAGATGGCGAAAAAGGATGAGAAAAATGCCTCGCAGATCAAGCTGCAAGCGCCGGAAACGATGATCGAAAAGCAGGTGGCTCAAGCCATGGCCGATTATCCTGACCGTGAGGCCTTTGAAAAATCTTTAGCCGAGAGCGGTTTAAATAATCTTCTTTTACGCGAAAGATTCCGTGATCAATGGCTGATGCAGGCGATTGTCGAAGTCGATGTTTCGATGTATGTCAATGTCGCGCCGCAGGAGGCTTTAGAATTTTATCGTAAGCATAGGCAATCTTTTCATTCTGCTCCGCGATACAAGTTGTATATGGGGCGTTTTATCGAAAATAATGATTGGGAGGAGTTTAGAAAGTTATTTTTATCCAAAGGCATTGAAGCTGCCCAGCAGCAGTTTTCTCATATCGTAAAGCCAATGGATGCGGTTACGGCACGGTTACGCCCGGAATTCGTTAAGGCTTTAAGTGGGGCTAAAGAAAAGACTCATTTCACGGTCAAGATCGACAATGATAAATATTTTATATATGTCATCGAACGGATCGATTCAAAACAGCTTGAATATAAACAGGTAGAAAAACGGATCGTTAATTTTCTCTGGTATAAAAAATTTCGCCGCAGTTTCCGTAACTGGCTGTCAAAATTACGCGAGCAATCTTTGATACGTATTTATCTATGAATACCGGCAGCCGTCTGATCATCACCATCGGCGATCCGGCCGGTTGCGGGCCGCAGATAACCGTCGATGCCATTTCACAGCTGCCTGAAAAAGATCAGATCTATATTGTTGGTGATGAAAGCATATTGCAAAAAATACCCGGCTTTGAGCAGATAGCTCCTCACATTACGCTTATCGACGCGGAAAGCGAAAACATCAAAAAAGTCAAACCGGGAAGGCCCGATAAGTATACCGGCAAGATAGCCTTAAACTATCTTGATATTGCGGTGGCTTTTATGAAGAATTTTAAGATCAACCGCCTGGTAACGGCTCCTGTCTCGAAAGAAGCGATTCAGCTCATCGATAAAAGATTTCAAGGCCACACGGAATATCTGGCGGAAAAGTTCGCGGTAAAACATGTGGAGATGATGATGGTCTCTCCGGGCTTTAACGTGGTCCTGTTCACCCGGCATATTCCTTTAAGCGAAGTAAAAAAACAGTTCAACGCGCAAGATTATGCTGCAACGATCAAGCTGGTATATGAAACGATGCATAAAAGTTTTAATATACGTTCGCCCCGCATTGCTTTAGCCGCGGCAAACCCGCATGCTGGCGTCAACACATTCCTGGCAGGAGAGGAGAAGGCCATGCTGGCCGCGGTGAAAAGATCCGGCAAAAAAGTCATCGGCCCATTGCCGGCAGATACGATATTCACTCCGCAAAACTTACGAAAGTTCGATTGTATTATTTGCGCCTATCACGATCAGGGAATGATCCCGTTTAAATTACTTTCTTTTAAAAGCGGGGTGAATTTTACCGCCGGGCTGCCGATTATTCGTACATCTCCCGCGCACGGTACGGCTTTTGATTTGGTAAAAAGCGGCCAAAAAGCCGACTCTTCATCGATGCTCGAAGCTATCAAATTAGCAGCAAAGTTAGATATTTAGGCACACTAATCTAATTGACTAAATAACTAAAAAATATATTGACTACTGTCAGTAAATAAACTATTATATTTCTGATTCCCGCCTTGCATTAGTATTACTATTAGTATATACTATAAGTGATACCAAGGAGGTAGTTATGAGCAAAGCGATATCATTAAAGATAAACGATAGCGTGTTTAAAGAAACCGAGGAAATGGTCAAGAAGATGCATATGCCGCGTAACTTATATATCAATGAAGCTATTAATCACTATAACAGGTTAGTTAAACGCAGCTTGTTGAAAAAACAATACTCTGAAGAATCTCGATTATTACATACTGAATCGCTAATAGTTAATCGTGATTTGTCCCAGATCGACGATGGTTTACCAGGTGATTGATGAATATTAAAAAATATAATGTTTATATTGCTGATTTAAATCCACGTCATAAGGCTGAGCCGGGTAAAGTGCGACCGGTGGTTGTCGTGCAGACCGACTTACTTAATAATACCCACCCGACTACAGTTATATGCCCTGTTACTACAAATATCTGCAAGGAAAGCTCACTCTTGCGTGTCCATTTGACCAAGGGGGAAGCTGGCCTTAAAGAGCTCTCAGATATTTTAATCGACCAATTGAGGGCGATCGATAACAGCCGTTTCGTTAAACATCTGGGCACATTGCATCATTCGTCCTGCGTAAAGCTTAAAGATTGTTTAGCCCTTATACTGGACTAATACCCTATTATGCGTAAAAACTTCCCGATAAAAAGAATATCAGCGCTAATTTTACTGGCTGTATTTTGCCCATTTTCTTTAGTACACCCCTTCACTGCCGACGTTATAAATATCGATAACCGCGATTACGAAGCCGCGGTCACAAGAGAAATCGATGCGGCGAAAGAAACGATCGACATGGCCATCTATTCGCTTTACATCAAAGAAGGAGGAGGTGATTTTCCCGCTTATAACCTTTTAAATCACCTTATCATGGCCGCCAAACGGGGAGTAGACGTAAGAGTCTTTCTCGACAAAAGCCCAACGAACAATAAAGGCAACGAAGCTGCCTACCGGCTTCTATCCCAAAACAGCATCGAAGCTTATTTCATGAAACCCGATAATAAGCTGCATGCAAAACTTATTATTATCGATAGCTCCGTCATTATCGAGGGCAGCAGCAATTGGACCGATAATGCTTTGCGCAAAAATTTTGAGAATAATCTCTTGGTGCGTTCCCGTGAACTCGCCCGCGCGCGCGAAACGTTTTTCGCAAGACTAGAGGAGAATCGCCTAAACGATAATATTATAAAAACCGACGGTTTGCGTATCCCTTTAAAGCCTCTTTGTGACTCCGGTATGTTCGCTGCTATCGTCGCCAACAGCGATGGAGCCGTGCTCGATATCTATCTGTGGCTTTTAGCTAAAAATCACACCGGGCCGTTTGATACCATCGACTACGAAGAAGCCGCACGGTATTTAGGAATCAAAATCGACAAACGCAGCGGCAACTACAAGCGCGATATCCGCATAATCTGCGATAAGTTAAAAGATAAATATCATCTAGATATTCCTGCACAATCTTGCAACGAATATCTTACCCTGTCCAAACTCTTTTTTACCGCCGGGTATGATAAAAAATTGGGGCTAAAAGAAAAGGTAGCCTATCTTATCGCTGTAAACGAGCAAAACCGCATCTGGCCGCGCTTGTATTGGCGTAAAAGCCTTAAAACACTGGAGGAGACATATCGCATCAAAAGCGACCTTTTATCTTTGGCTTTTCAGGAATTAAAACGCCAAAACCTGCTGGAGATCGCCCCGTCTACCGCAAGCCCGAAAAATTACGATAACCGCCAACCCAATCAATACCACACAAAGCCACTTACTTCATTAGCCGCACAAGCACGCGCATGGAGTAGGCTTGAACGCATATTTGGTAAAGGCAATGTCGAACAATCGAGAAGATTAGCTGAGATCTTCGATGAACAGAATAACCCTAAAGCTGTGCAAAAACTTTGCTATCTCTTGCGTCAATACGGCATCGATAAGGTGGAGGCAGCGGTAAATAAAATCAAATATTACACGCCTACCAACCCGCTGAAAAACATCGCCCACGTCGAAGAGATATTAAAGAAAAATAGTTAACATCATATTTGTAATCAACGTATAACAATGTTATACTTGTAGTGGAGGTAATAATTATGACAGTATTAAAAGCATTTCGTTTGCCAGCACCTTTAGCGAAGCGTTTATCAAGCCTTTCTAAAGCAACGCACCGCAGCGAGAAATTTTACGTCGAAGCGGCTTTAAACGGCTACCTTGATGACTACGTTGATGCGCAAATCGCCAAAGACCGTTTTAGCGATCCTAAGTCTCGTATCATATCCAGCAAAGAGTTGAAGGGTAAGTTAGGTGTATAAGGTTGTTTATCTCGATAGCGTTACTGATGATTTTAAAAAGCTGGATAAACCCATTATCCGCAAGATTCTTCAACGCGTCGAGGTTTACCTTGCCCGCGACCCGGAAGGGCTAGGTAAGGCGCTTACCGGAGAATACGCCGGTTATTGGCGTTATCGCTGGGGTGATTACCGGATAATATACAAAATATCTAAAAAAGAAATATTAATCATAGTCTTACGTATCGCTCATCGTAAAAAGGTGTACGAATAATATGATTCAATTAACAAAAAAAC
>Ga0153915_10007207_pt1 | contig 10478 bp, 5 predicted proteins | sample Opewatmetagenome_2_FD_107003 | JGI IMG/M metagenome (GOLD analysis project Ga0153915, IMG submission 107003) | Freshwater wetland microbial communities from Ohio, USA - Open water 3 Core 3 Depth 3 metaG | ecosystem: Environmental > Aquatic > Freshwater > Wetlands | place: USA: Ohio, Lake Erie... | reverse complement strand
CCCACCGCGCGCCCGCGCCGCGTGCGCGCAGTGACGACCGTGACCCCGGTCGCGAGCTGGCTCATGGTGTGCCGAAACCGTGCGGCGTCGAGCGGCATGACGGCGTCCTGTTCAGAGGTGGCTGCTATCGGTGCCCGGTACTATAGGATAAGGGCGGCGAGGGCACGGGGCGCCAGCAGTGCCCAGAAGGGCACGTAGTCGCCGGCCGCACCGACCCAGAGATCTGCATAGGCCGGTCTCGCCGCCAGTCGGCTGGTGAAGCGGCGCATCAGTGCCGGGCGCGTGGCGGAGAGCCCCGCAATGCGCTCGAGCGCCCACTTGCTGAAGAACGCGCGCCGCCGTGCGCGCGCGTACGGCCGGAGGGCTGCGTGGGTCGCCTCCCCGCGTGACAGGGCCCCGGCCAGCGCCTCGGCGGCCAGCCGCCCACCGCGCAGCGCAGCGAAAATCCCCTCGCCCGTGAACGGGTCGAAGAAGTCTGCGGCGTCGCCCACCAGGAGGGCTCCGTCCGCCACCGGCTGACGGGTGGTCCGCGCGAACGGGCCCGCGATCAGGACCTCGCGGACGATCCGCGCCCGGGCCTGTCGCGCGCGGAGCTCCGGGAACGCCCGCAGCTCGGCGAGCAGAAATGCCCCGGGGTCGGCAGCGATGGCGCGGGCCTCATCGACCGGCACGACCGCGGCCGCGTTCACGAGGCCCGCGCCGATCGGCGCGAGCCCGACGTAGCGGCCGTCCCGCACGAACATCTCGCCATAGTCGCTCATCCCTGCCATCCCTTCCAGGTGGGCGACCAGCGCCAGGCGCCGCGGACGGCCGCGGCGCGAGAGGCCGAGCCGCCGGGCGACCAGGGAGTGCAGGCCGTCCGCGCCCACGACGGCGCGGCTCCGCTCTTCCCAGCGTCGGTCGGCCTGCCGGAGCACGGCGCCGGTCACGACGCCGTCCTCGACGAGCAGCCGCTCGAGCGATACTGCCTGGCGCACCTCGGCGCCGGCGCGGGCCGCAGCCGCGAGCACGATCACATCGAGGCGCGAGCGCGGCAGCGCCAGCCCATAGGGCCGGTACGGAGTGTGCGCCTGAGTACGCCGGAACCGGCCCACAACCTCGGAAGCGTCGTCGGCGACGATCCTCATGCCGGTGAGCTTGGCCGCGCCGCCGGCCTCGATCTCCTCCAGCACCCCGAGGGCATCGAGGTCCCGTGTCGCTTCGGGACTGAGGTATTCCGCGCACGGCTTGGCGCGCGGGAACCGCGCCCGGTCGACCAGCAGGACGTCGAGCCCCGCCCGGGCGGCCCATGCGGCGGTGGAGGCGCCCGCCGGCCCTCCTCCCACGACCAGCAGGTCGCGCATCCGTCCGGACTCCGATTCGGGTGAGTGGGACTTCAGTCTAGCGGAGAGTTGCTACCCTCGCGAAGCCCGGAAGGGCCGCCACGGCCGCCCCGACGAGGGTGGCGGCGAGATTCACGCTGTCGTTGGTCATCCACCGGAAGCCGCCCACGAGGACCGCGGCCGTGCCGCAGCCATGGCGCGGTTGCTCGCCGGTCGCCCCGCACGCCGGGCACCGATAGCGGGCCTGGAGCGTGGCCCCGAGCAAGGAGTCCGCGACGCCTCCGGCGACGCCGGCGGCCGCCACCCACGGTGCGGCCCGCAGTGCGACCACGCCCAGGAGCGTGGCCACGCCCGCGATGAAGGCGGCGCCCGCCGCTCCTGCGGCCGTCCCCAGCCAGGTGACGCCCCCCGAGGTGCCGGGCGGGACCGGCCGGCCGCTGGTGACGAGGCGTGGGGGGCGCGAGCTCCGCGCGCCGATCTCGGTGGACCAAGTGTCGGCTGCCGCCGCGGCGAGCGCACCGGCGAACGCGAGCGTCCAGCCGCTCCCGAGCCGCGAGAGCACGGCCGCCGCCGCGGCGATGCCGCCGTTGGCCGCAACCTGGATCGCGGCGCGGCGTCCGCCGCCCGGCGTGAGCAGCGAAGACGAGAGGAAGAACGCGCCCAGCAGGACGAGACCCGCCACGCCGCGTCCGGCCGCCACGGCGGCGCCGACGACGCAGGCGGCCAGCACCCCGCCCGGCGACAGCCACCTCATGGTTGTCGAGAGTCGGGAGCCGGGCGCCGGGAGTCAAGAGCGCACCAAACGGCTCGGAACTCGACGCCCGGGCGGTGCCGCCGCTATCTTGCCGCCGCACGCCGTGACTGAGCGCGACCAGAAGTACGCCCACAGCATCCTGCCGCTCGCCGTGCTCGAGGCGATGCGGCACCTCGACGCTCCCCGCGACGAAGAGGCCGCCGAGTACGTGGACGAGCTCCTCAAGAAGCGGCTGGGCCTCTCCGACACGGTGGCGGCGCAGATCGCCCGCTATCAGCTGGCCGTGCGGCGCGACCAGGACGTTTCCAGCGACGAGCTGGAGCAGATCCTGCGCCTGGCGAGCCGCCGCACCGACGCGACGCTGGTCTTCGCGGACGGCGGGCGCCGCGCGGCGCGGCTGGCGGTGAACCGGCTGTCGCCCGCCACGCGCTGGGCGGCCCGGCACCTGCCGCCGTTCCTGCGCAGTGCCGTGGGCTACCGCGCGGCGCGGCGCTGCGCGGGCGTCGTCTTCGGCGCGAGCCTCGCCAGGGCCGGCGCCGGCGCCGTCGTCACGCTGGCGCAGGCGGCGCCGATCCGCGCCACGCCCGACGGCACGGCCTGCGCATTCTACGCTGCGGCGTTCGCGGAGCTGTTGCGGCAACTGGTGGCGGACTTCGACGGCGGCGTGCTCCACCCGTCGTGCCGCGCGCACGGCAACGCGCGATGCGAGTGGCGCTCGACCGCCATCTCCCGGAGGAATTCGTGAGCGTCGTGGAATCCCTGACCCCCGAGGTCCTGGCTCGCGTCCGCAAGATGCTGACCGAGCTCAGGCTCGATGGCTGGCTGCTGTTCGACTTCCATGGGATGAACCCTGTCGCCACCCGGGTGCTCGGCCTGGGTGGCTTGGCGACCCGCCGGCTCTTCGTGCTGCTGCCCGCCGCGGGAAAGCCGATCGCCCTCGCGCACCGCATCGAGCAGCACCGCGTGGCCGGGTTCCCCGGAGAGGTGCGCACCTACGCCGCGTGGCGCGAGCTGGAGCTTCAGCTCTCGCTGCTGGTCTCGGGCAAGCGGCTGGCCATCGAGTATTCCGCCAAGGACGCGGTGCCGTACCTCGACCGCATTCCTGCCGGAGTGGTCGAGCTGCTCCGTGCCTGCGGGGCGGATGTCGTATCGTCGTCGGAGCTGGTAACCGCGCTGGCCTCGCGGTGGACCGCCGACGAGCTGGCAGGGCACCGCCGCTCGGCGGAGCTGCTGCGCGAGATCGCCCTGGCTTCCTTCGAGCGCGTGAGAACCTGGTTCGCCGGAGGCGCCGTGCCGAGCGAGCAGGGCCTCCAGCGCTGGGTGATGGAGGCGTTCGATCAGGCTGGCCTTCGGACCAACGAGCCGCCGATCGTGGCGTCCGGCGAGCATTCGGCCAATCCTCACCACGACCCGATGGGGCAGGCGGATACCATGATCGCCCCGGGCGAGGTGCTCCTGCTCGACCTGTGGGCCGGCGTCCAGATCGATACCGTGTACGCGGACCAGACTTGGATGGCCTTCATCGGGGGCTCAGCGCCGGATGAGGTGTCGCGCCTCTTCGACGTGGTCCGGGACGCGCGCGACCGGGTGGTGGCGGTGGTGGCCGACCGCTGGCGCGAGGGGTGGTCGGTGAGCGGGGCCGACCTCGACGACGCGGCGCGCGGCGTGATCCAGCATGCAGGCTTCGGCGACTACTTCGTCCATCGGACCGGCCACTCGATTGACCGGGAGCTGCACGGCTCCGGCCCTCACCTCGACAACTACGAGACCCACGACGACCGGAAGCTCCTGGCGGGGATCGGCTTTTCCGTCGAGCCCGGGATCTATCTCCCGGGCCGGTACGGCGTGCGCAGTGAGATCAACGTGTACCTGGGGGACGACGGGCCGGAGGTGACGCCGCGGGAGCCGCAGCACGAGCTGGTGACCGTGGCGACGGAGTGACTCCTCGTGTTCCGAGGCCTGCGGGTGGCGCCGGGGACGAGGCGGGTCCCCGCGCGGCACGCCGTTCCGGCCTTCCGGCGCGGGTGTCCGCGCGAGAGGACAACGCAGTCCAAGGTTCCTTGACACTGCCGCAGTTTTTTGGTGATATTGGCCACAGTTGCAGGTTGTGACTCGACTTTTCCCGGGCGCGGCGCTGCTTTCGTCGCGCTGGATACCGTGGAAAGCGTCACATCGCGAAGCAATGGAGCGCAGTCGGAGAGGGGTTTCGGCGTGCCGCTTCGGATCGGCCCGCCGTGAGCCCGTTCGCGCATCCAATGCCGAACGATGCAGGGTGCTGAGGCTACCGGAAGGAGGTGGCGTGTCGCTACCTGGTTTGACGTTCGAGTTCCCGCGTGTTCACGCCTGTGGAGGTCTGCAATGACTCAACGTAGTCGCTGGGCCTTCTCTCGCCTCGCCCGAGTGGTGGCGGCCGGGACAGCCGTGGTGCTGTTCGGGGCCGGCAGCCTGCTGGCTCAGGGCACGACCGGCAAGATCGAAGGCACGGTAAAAGACCAATCCGGCGCACCGATTCCGGGCGCGCAGGTGCTCATCACGGGGTCGGCGTTCAGCTCGACCACGGATCAGCAGGGCTACTACTTCATCAACAACGTTCCCGCCGGCACCGTCACGGTGCGCGCCCAGTACATCGGGTACGCGCCGGCCGAAGTGCGGAACGTCCGCGTCTATGCCGGCCAGACGATGACCGTCAACGTCCCCATGGAGCAGCGGGCGATCGAGGTGACGGGCATCACGGTCACGGTGGAGCAGAACCCCATCGTGCCGCGCGACCAGGTGACCAGCAAGCCGATCGTGCAGGGCCAGCTGATCCAGGACCTGCCGGTAGACGCGGTCAACCAGGTGCTGCGCCTCCAGCCCGGCGTGGTGGAGAGCTCGCGCGGCCTGACGATCCGGGGCGGCCGCCCGGGCGAGTCGGCCACCTACATTGACGGGGTGCTGGTGCGGAACTACGGCCAGTCGTTCCTGGGGATCGGATCGAACACGACGGTTTCCGTGGGCGCGAACGCGCTCGAGGAGGCGTCGGTGACCACCGGCGCCACGGGCGCGGCGTACGGCGAAGCGGGCTCGGGCGTGGTGTCGCTCGTGACGCGCGCCGGCGGCCAGCAGTATCATGGCTCGCTGAGCTACGCGACCGACAACGTGTCCGGCCAGGCGTACGGCATGGGCCTGAACCGCGTCGAGGCGTCCCTGGGCGGTCCCTTGTTCAGGAACCTGACCTTCTTCGTCGGGACGACCTTGCAGGGCCAGCAGAACGACGCCCAGTCGCTGAACACCCAGAAATATCCTTACTGGGTCCAGGATGGGATTGACACCACCGTCACTGTGCCGCTGAAACCCAACACCGCGAACTCGGATTCGCAGGTGGTGAACATCCCGAAGTTCACGCAGTACGCGAGCGGCTGCAGCGACTCGGCGGCATTCCACGGCACCTGCAGCAGCGCCAGGCGTCCCCGTAACAACAGCGACGCCTTCACGCTGGACTCCAAACTGCAATACAGCTTCGGGTCGGGCTCACATCTGTCGCTGACGTATCACCGCAACCGCAATCAGCGGATGTACGTGGACAACCAGTTCAACTCGGTCGGCACGGGCGGAACGCGCGCCATCGGGCAGGCCTTGATCCTGAACTGGACCCAGAACCTGGCCCGGTCGAGCGAGCGGGCGCTGTTCCTGGACGCCAACCTGAGCTGGCAGAACGACAACTACGTCCGCGGGATCCTCGATCCGTCATGGGTGATGGGTCACCTGGATCCGTTCGCCAACTTCACGACCAGCAACTTCAAGTTCGTCGTCGATCCGAACAACTTCCCGATCAACGACCAGCTGATCGAGAACCTGCGGCTCAACAGCTGCGACAACACGCGCTCCGGCGGCGCCGGTGGCTGCGTGCCGTACTTGAACCGGAACGATCTCAGCACCGCTGGCGCCTATCGGTCCAACCCGTGGGGCGTGACGGAAGGCAATTTCGCCACCAACGGCTTCAACGCCGATCGTCCGGTCTTCAACAACGAGACGCGGGTCGGCGGTCGGGCGAACCTCGACTGGCAGGCGAACCGTTACAACCGGGTCCAGCTGGGTGGCGACTTCACCAACGTGAACATGGAGTCGTACTCGGCGAACAGCTACATCACCAAGATCTTCATTGACGCCTATCGTCAGAGCCCGAACAAGCTCGGCCTCTACGCCCAGGACCGCATTGACCTTGGGGACGTGGTGATCGAAGCGGGGGTGCGCTACGACCGGCTCAACAGCAAGATGCTGTATCCGCGCTTCCCGGGCCGTATCTACACGGACCCGATCCGCGGCGGACTGGCCGCCTTGACCTCGTCGTCGAGCTCTGATGACACCCTGTATGCCGGGCGGTGTCAGGACGCCCTGAACACGATCGGCGGCCTGAACGGCGTCGCGCAGGACACGGCCGCGGGGAACGTGGCGCTCTCGACCTGCAACTACTTCAAGGCGCCCACGCAGGGCGTCTGGTCCCCGTCCGTCCGGGTGTCGTTCCCGGTGACGGACCGCACCGGTTTCCGGCTGTCGTATTCGCACCAGGTGCAGTCGCCGGACTTCTATTACCTGTCCACCGGCATCAACACCGACATCGCGAGCTCGAACACCAACAACATCTTCAGTCGTCCGCTGGATTTCACCAAGACGATCATGTTCGAGTTCGGGATCCGTCACGCGTTCAGCGACGACATGGTGCTCGACATCTCGGCGTACAACAAGGACAAGGTGTCGGACCTCACGGCCCGCTACATCAATGTGTACGACCCGCAGGTCGGGGGCCCGACCAACGTCGCCAACGAAGCCCTCAACCTGATGACGAATTTCGACTTCGGGAACGTGCGCGGCGTGGACATCAAGCTCGATCGCCGGATCGGCTCGCTGTTCCAGGGGACGATCTCCTACACGTTCGAGACCGCGAAGAGCACCGGCTCCGACCCGTTGGAGTACGTCGGCACGCTGGGGCGGGTGGTCAACGCCCTGACGGGCGGCCTGGTGGCGCCGCCGCAGGCGCTGCTGGTGGTGCGCGACAACCGCTCCCACACCATCGCGGGCAACCTGTCCCTGAACATCCCGCACGGGTGGCGGTCCGGGACGACGCTGGGCTCGATTTTCGAGGACTTCGGGGCGTTCGCGACCTTCCGGTTCGCCAGCGGCCTGCCGTACACGCTGCTGAAGAACGACGGCAACGGGACGACCGGCCCGGCGGTGGGGTTCGCGTTGGGCGCCACGCCGGCCCAGCCGGGCACCCTGGATGCGTCGCGGATGCCGTGGATCAAGAACGTGGACCTGCGGCTGACGAAGGGCCTGCGGATCGGCGGGCGTGACCTGTCGGTGTTCGCCGACTTCCGGAACCTGTTCAACTTCACGAACCTGAACAACATCTTCGCCGAGACCGGCAACATCACCAACGAGGTCTACCAGGGCAAGCAGATCGACCCGGTGCTGACGACGCTCCAGAACGACGCCGGGACGCTGTGGGTGACCAAGTCGGTGGTGACGAACGGCGTCGCAACCACGCTCACGGGCGTGGATCTGAGCGACTGCAGCCTGTACGGTTACGGCAGCAACGGCACGCGGGGCGTGCCCGATTGCTTCCTGCTGCGGCGCGCGGAGCAGCGCTGGGGCAACGGTGACGGTTTCTACGACAGCAACGAGCTGGCGACCTCGTTGAACAACTGGTACCTGTCGCTCCATGGCCCGCAGACGCTCAATGCTCAGGGCCTGAACGTGCGCCTCGGCTTCGAGTTCAACTTCTAGCGCGGAACGGTGCGGCGGCGCCTCGCCAGCGAGCGAGGCGCCGCCGTGCGCTAACTCTCAAGGAGTCGGCATGCAATCCAGAATGCTACGGCGTTTGGCGCTGGCTGCGATCGTCGGCATTGGAGCCGGGGTGTGCTTGGCCTCGAGGGCCGAGGCGCGGCCGTCGCGGCCGAACCCGCGGGTGGTGCGGAGCGGGTTCGACCTGTTCCAGGGTGCGAAGACGGTCCTGATGAACGTCAATCGCATCGCGTGCGACGTGGACGTCCGCGGGCAGGTCTGCAACAACCCCCTCGGCGGCGGCAGCCTCGAGGACGGCATCTGGCCCAAGGGCTCGGCGGACACGTACATCTACAACGGCGGCCTGCAACTCGGCGGAGTCGTCACTTCGACGACGTCCTTCAAGTGGGTGGGCGACACCGTCGGCGTGTTCTTCATGGACCCGCGCGGCGACCAGCGGATGGGCGACGGGCTGACGAACATCTTCAGCTCGAACCTCCAGGACGATCTCAACAACTGGCCCGACGACGCGGTCATCCGCGACCCGACGCAGTACGACGCCTCGTTGATCGGTCGCCAGTTCATATCCCAGCAGGATCTGTGGGTGCGCTACTGGGACGGCAACCCGAACCTGGGGTCCGGGCGCAAGCACCCCATGGGCGTGATGGTGGAGCAGCGGGCGGTGGCCTGGAACTTCCCGTCCGGCAACGAAGACATCATGTATGTGCTGTTCCGGTTCGTGAACATCACGGCGAGCGACCCGTCGGTCTATGACACGTCGAGCTCGCTGATTGCGGCGGGGTATACCGCCGGCCAGCGGGCGGAGATCGCGGGCATCGGCGCGCAGTTCACGGGCGCGATGAACCAGCTCTACAACATCACGATCCCGCCCCAGGGCTTCACCTTCCACAACATGTTCGCGTCCTTCTTCCAGGACGCCGACGTCGCGGGCGCGGTTTCCAACTACTCCACGACCTCCCTGCCGTTCGCGATGTCGTACGCGTACGAGTCGGACTGGCTCGGGCTTCCGGGGTGGTCGTTCCCGCCGGACATCTTCGGCGCCCCGTTCGCCGGGGTGACGGGCTTGGAGGGCGTGAAGTACCTCAAGAGCCCGATCAACCCCGCCACCGGTAACGAATTCGGTATCAGTCTCTTTGGCAACACGATCAACGCCGCCGGAGGGTTCCCTGACGCGGTCGGCGTGAGCCAGATGTACCGGTATATCTCCGGTACGGTGTCGCCCGCGTTGGGTGACCACGCGTGCGATGCGGCCAACCCGCCAGTACAGCGCTTCTGCGCTGCCTATCAGCAGCCGCAGGACACGCGGTTCTTCATGTCCTCGGGCCCGTTCGACATGGGTCCGGGACAAACGTCCAGCATCGTGGTCGCGATTCTCTTCGCGGCTCCGGTCGCCTCGCTGCCGGCCGACAACACCGGTCCGGTAGGGCTCCCGGCGTACAGCCTCGCCCCGTTCATTGGACAATTGCCCGGCATGCAGCCGGGATTCCCGACTCTTCCTGAGCGGCTCGCGACCGGCCTGGACACCGTCCGCACGATCGAGCGGGTGGCCGGGTGGAAGGCGTATCGAGACGTGAACGGCGACGGGACCCTCCAGCAGACCGAGGTGACCACTGAGCCGCGGTCGCTGCTCAACAAGTCACTGGTCGCGCAGGCGGTCTTTAACAGCAAGTTCCTCCTGCCGTTCGCGCCCGACGCACCGGAGTTCTACCTGGTGCCGGGCGACGGCCAGGTCACAGTGGTGTGGAAGAAGACGGCGAGCGAGGACCCGATCACGGGCGGCGACCCGTACTTCAAGGTGGCCTCGGACCCGACCAACGCCCTGTACGACCCCAACTACCGGAAGTTCGACGTCGAGGGGTACCGTGTCTGGCGTGGGCGGACCGCGTCCACCATGAGGGTGGTTGCTCAGTTCGACTACGCCGGATCCAGCTTCACCGACAACAACGGGCTCGTCTGGACCGACGCCTACGGCAACCAGTGTGCGCCGGAGCTGGGCCTGACGGTGTCGTGTCCGACGTTCCCGAACGATGTGGACATCGCCAGCCCCTTCATCCAGTTCAAGCGCGGTGACCGGGGCCTGCTGTCGTCCGGTAACTTCACCGATACGACGGCCGCCTCGCGCACCGTTTCGTGGATCCATGCCGACACGGCCGTCACCGGCGGCGGCACCGGGTTCCCGGCGCTGACGGACAACGGCGTGCCGTTCACGTACGTGGACAACACGGTCCAGAACGGCTTCACCTACTACTACGCCGTCACGGCGTTCGACGTGAACAGCGTGGCCTCGGGTCCGTCGTCGCTGCAGTCGGGGCTGGTTCCGAAACACGTGCTGCCCCGCGCCTCCGCTCCGAACGAGGTGGATGCGGTGCTGTCGTTCGGCCTGTACGGCGATGACACGACCAAGCTGGACCCCAGCAAGTCGTGGAAGATTGACGGCGCCACGGGCCGCTTTATCGGCACGCCGCCGCCCACCGACGCGATCTCGGCGGTCTTCCAGCCGCTGGTGCCGCAGCTGCTGCCGGCGTTGAGCCTCAGCGCCTCGATTGACTCGCTGGTGCCGAGCTCGCTCTCGAACAACAGCTCGGCGGGCTGCGCCGCGAACTTCAACGGTCTCGGGGCGT
>Ga0153915_10007206_pt1 | contig 10478 bp, 10 predicted proteins | sample Opewatmetagenome_2_FD_107003 | JGI IMG/M metagenome (GOLD analysis project Ga0153915, IMG submission 107003) | Freshwater wetland microbial communities from Ohio, USA - Open water 3 Core 3 Depth 3 metaG | ecosystem: Environmental > Aquatic > Freshwater > Wetlands | place: USA: Ohio, Lake Erie... | reverse complement strand
CGGAGTCCGTCGTCAGGGATATCAACCTGCTGGGTGATATCCCCTTTATTCGTATGGTAGATGCCAACACATTCGGTGATCCTGCCGCATCGAGTGCTCTCTGTCAAATGATCAAGAAATTTGGCAACCGGAAAAGGTTTATTGCCGATGTCCGGGCGGACACGATTATCCGGCATTATGATTTGCTGAAGGACTGGAAAGAAGCCGGTCTGCATGCGGTGGTTGTTGGATTTGAAGATATTCAAGACCGGAGAATTGAGGATTATAATAAAAAGTACAAGTCTCACATCATTCCCAGATCCATTGAACTCCTCCATGAGCTGGGTATGCTTATTGTAGGGGATTTCATCGTACCCCCTGATTATACGGGGGAGGATTTTACGTCTCTGGAAAAGTTCATTGTGGCGAACGGAATCCAGGTTCCCGTTCTGTCGGTGCTGACGCCCATTCCCGGTACGCCCCTCTATAAGGTAATGAAAGACCGGATCACCGTTCACGATCTGGATTATTACACCTTCACGAATGCGGTTGTTCCCACAGCCCTCCCGGAAAAAGCGTTTTATGAAACTTTTTCGGAACTGGTGAAGAGGCTGCATGGAAGAACCCCGCGGTCCAGCTGATCTATCTTACTTTCACGACTATAACCTTTTCTCGCACATGTACTTTTTCCTTGCATACCAGGGGTCCTATTTAGTAAATAGGCAGCTCATGGGAAACACCGTCACACACCAAGGAGATTGAATGACCGTATATATTAATGACGTTTCAGCGTTTCTGCCAAATGAACCTGTCGATAATGACCAGATACAGGAGGTCATTGGTAAAATCCATAACATTCCCTCAAGAATGAAAAAGCGAATTCTCGACAATAATAAGATCGAGAAACGTTACTATGCGATAGACCCGGCGACGGGTAAATTGACCCACACGAATGCCCAGTTGACGGCGGAAGCCGTAAAAAGGCTGAGACCTTACGAGGGTTTTACCATAGACGATATCCGTTGCCTGTGTTGCGGCACATCCATGGCAGATGTCATTATTCCGGGACATGGCCTTATGGTACATGGCGAGCTGGGTTCTCCTCCCTGTGAAGTAATCTCCACGGCGGGGATCTGTCTTTCCGGGATTACGGCCTTCAAGTATGCGTTCATGAATGTTGCCCTGGGCTGCAGTGAAAATGCCATTGCCACGGGGTCCGAGCTGGCATCCTCGCTCATCAGGTCAAAATTCTTTGAACATCTGCAGAGTGATATGGAAATAAAAAGGAATCCTGTTGTGCCCTTTGATGCGGAGTTCCTCCGATGGATGCTGTCCGACGCCGCCGGGGCGGTATTCATGTCTGCGAGAAAAAATCCGGACAGACTCTCATTGAAAGTGGATTGGATCGAGCATGTGTCCTATGCCGGTCAATATGAGGTATGCATGTATGCGGGGGCTGTCAAACACGAGGACGGTTCGATTACCGGATGGCGCGAGCTTGACTCGCTCAGGGAAGCCCTGGATAATAATTATTTCGCCCTGAAGCAGGACATGACCATTCTGAATGAAGAGATTGTTAAGGTTGCCGTAGATATGGCACTGTCACGGACCATTGAGAGGAGAAACCTGAAAGCCAGCGAAGTGGATTGGTTTCTTCCCCACTATTCCTCACACTTCTTCAGGGATAAGGTTTTCCAGGCTATGGAGGGGATTGGATTCACCATTCCTTACGAGAAGTGGTTTACCAACCTGGCATATAAGGGAAATACCGGATCGGCGTCCATCTATATCATGCTGGAGGAGTTGTTCCATTCAGGGATGCTGAAGGAGGGGCAGAAGCTTCTCTGCTTCATACCGGAGAGCGGCCGCTTCTCCATAGCCTATATGCTCCTCTCTGTTGTGTAACCGGAGATTATAATAATGTCATTGCGAGGAGTGAAACGACGTGGCAATCCGACGAAGTCGTTGCGAGGGTATAGCCCGTGGCAATCTCTTTATCAAATACTCGTAAGATTTCTCCCTGCGGTCGAAATGACAATGAACACGTATTTTCAAAGGTATCAGAAAAAGGATTCTCTCTTTACCTTGTAATCTCAAGAGCTTTTATCTTCCACTTTTTTCCCCATAAGAGATAGAATATTCCCCTTGTGATTGTAGAATATCAGCAGCACCGTTGCCAGGACGCCGGAAACCGCGACCGGCGCATGACTGTACGCGATAATAGTTCCTGCGGCAGTGGTGATAATCATGAAAAAGGAAGCGATAAAAGGAATCCGGATAATACCGAATACGATTACCCAGGCGATGCAGGCAAGGACAGAAGAGAGGGGAGACAGGGCTGCACTAAAGCCAATATAGCTGGCGACGCCTTTACCACCCTGAAATCCATGAAAGCAGGGATAGCGGTTGCCGATTATCAATGCCAGCCCGACCCACGGCACAAGCGGCCCGTCGAATAAATAAAGGGCAGCTGCACCGATAGCCAGCGCCCTGCCCACATCAAGGATCAATACGACGGCGGCCCAGAACATCCCCGCCTGACGATAGACATTCGTTGTACCCGCGTTGCCGCTGAACTTCGTCCGCGGGTCTTCCTTCCCTAACAGTGAGAGAAGAATAATGGCAAAATTAACCGATCCCGCGACATATGCGGCAATGATGATGAGTGCTGTCACTTAACCCGAGACGGCGCCATGTCGGCGACTGCTTTGAGAAAAGTCTTCTTGAATTCAGGATCATTCAAAATCGTCTCGAAGAGCTTATTGGTCATATTGTAAGCGCGCTTTTCGAGGTATTCCCGCGTGCGTTGTTCCGCATTGACCGGAAGTTCCTCACCGGCGACTGTGTAAGTTTTGGTGAAGGAAACGCCGTAGATGAATTTCTGCAATTTTAACTCTACTATGAAATTAGCGTCGGTAATGGATTTTAAGGTCATCCACACGGCTGGTGCATAGGGATCTGGTTTGTCCATATTAGAGACCCACATGCCTAGACTTATCAAGGCTCTTTCAAAGGAGTACCAGAAATAGTTATGGATTAAGGAACTGCTGCCATAGGCGAATTTCCCGTCCGGGCTGAAGTAATACCAGACGGTTGTATCTCTGGCCTGGTTGTCAAAATTCATGAGATACACCCGTTTACCCTTGTATTCGCTTAAGTCTGCCGTGAACTTAGGGGAATAGTTTTTGATGGGAACAATGTCGCTTCTAGCCTGCGCAACTGTACAAAAAGCAAAAAAAGCGCAAAAAAGAAGGCATGTACACAAAAGAAGTCTGGTCTTTCGGTGCATATTCATTACCTCCCTTGAAGTCAGTTATGATTGAGATATACGCTGATGGATTAAAAGTCAACACCAATGTTCTTCATGGGAAGAGTTTGCCTGTACCAGTCCTTGCGGTTTTCATGGTCTTCGTTTTAGAATCCGTTCGATCTCTGTCCTGTCATATTTTCCTGCAGATGTTACGGGGATTTCTTCAATGACGATAATGCGCTTGGGAACGGCATAAGATTCGCTGACAGCGGTGATATGCCGCCTTACTTTTATCACATCGAGGTGAGTAGCAACAAGGGCGGCCAGTTCGTTTTGACGTCCTTTCCCTCTGGGAAGAGATATAACCACGGCATCACGAACCTCCGGTATCTGTTTTATTTTAGCCTGCACAGCCGCCAGGTCGACTCTCTTGCCTCCGATCTTGACGATATCATCCGCCCGGCCCCGGAGGATGAAACACTGAGTGTCTTCAGTTACGGCGCAATCTGCGGTACCGAAGAAGCCGTCGGCATCACGGGGGAGTGTCGGTGAGATAAAGTGAGAACGCACATGTAATCTCTCACCAAGTATTTTCCAGGCAACGGTATCCAGAGGGCGCCATGATTCACCGTCCCTTACACGACTTCGCGTTGCTACTCCCCCTGTTTCCGTAGAACCGTAAATTTCTGTAATGTCCAGCCCCGTTTTTTTATGAAAATATGCAGCATCCTCTTTATCCAGCGCTCCTGCGGAAGAAAAGGCCATCCTGAGATTATGCTGCTGCAAATCGTCCGACTTCAAAACCCGATAATGCACGGGAACACTTACCAGAATAGTTGCACCATGCTCCTGCGCGGTCCGCAGGATCTCTCCGGGAAAGGTATACACCCCGTCAAGAACCCGCGCGGAAGAGACAAAGGGAACCAGTACGGAAAAGAGAAGCCCGTATATATGCTGGGGTGGTACTGTTGACAGAAAGATGTCATCGGGAGATATGCCGAATGTATCCGCCTGGTAACGGGCCTCAGCAAGCATATTCCGAGGTGTCTTGGACCATACCTTCGGCTTTCCCGTTGATCCACCGGTAAACAGCATAAGAAAGGGGTCATCCGGATCTATGAAGGTATGGGGAAGCGGGGAGTCATGGCGCAGTATGGAGGGTGTTATAACCTCGGGGCCGGGGGGTAAGTCACCCGGTCGGTCCGCAAGCAAAAAAGTACAGGGCAGGGTCTCAAGGACTTCCTCAATGGCCTGTCGGGAAAAGGCATAGGGAAGAACAAGACGGGGACCGCCGGCAAGCGCGGCGAGTATTGCTGCGGCAAGAAGCGCCTTGTCATCGGTACAAAGACATATCGCAGCACGGCCCTCTGATCCCGTGGGCTGAAAGCGCCGAATTCCCGCTGCAAGGCGATACATCTCTGCATAGGTGCAGCCGTTCACAATAAATTCCCATGCTGGTTCCGGAAGGGGGGAGAAGATATTCCGGTACCATTCCGGTTGGGTAATATTTCTTGTCGTTGCGGGATGTATCTCCATAAATAATTCCCCTTGACTTATCTCATTTTTTCTATTTACTATGCCGCCGTCTGATAACACATTTTAGCAGCTTTTAACATCTGAAAAAACCCTCGCCTCGTGATGACAGGATGGACATTGAGAAACTGATTCCCCATCGTGACAGGATGAAACTGATCAACGAAGTTCTTGATGTGAATGCCGATAAGGCTGTAACGTCAGCACTCGTCTCTGATCAATGGCCCCTCTATCAGGGGGGGGTTGTTGATCCCATTGTACTTATCGAGATTGTAGCGCAGACGGCAGCGGCTCATATACGATGGAAAAAAGGGGTTGACAAGGGTGGCGGAGGCGGATGGCTTGTCGGTATTAAGAGCGCCGATTTTTTCCTGGATCGGATCCCATTGCATACGGTGCTCATTACCACGGTGAAGCCTCTGTCCAGTGCGGAAAATTATAATGTCCTGGAGGGAACCGTGATGGCGGGTAAGGACATCCTGGGCCGGATTCAGATACAGGTATTCCGGTCTGAATCTGATTGAGTATATCTCTCGCCATTGACACAGGGTAGAGTTTAGACACTTGAGTAAATACCCCCCTTGAAAAGAGGGGGGTAAGGGGGATTTTGAGCGGTATGAACGAGGAGCAGGTCGCCCTGGTGACGGGGGGAAGTCGAGGCATTGGCCGCGCCATCGCAGTGGAGCTGGCGGAAGCAGGATATAAGGTTATTATTACGTACAAATCAAATCATCAGGCGGCCGAGGAAACCCTGGACATCATCCGCGCAAAAGGTGGTTGCGGAGAAAAAGTCCGGTTTGATGTGGCCGACTCAAAGGAAGCGGCGAAACAGATGGAGGAAATCATCTCGCAGAATCAAGGCTTGCGCGTCCTCGTCAACAATGCCGGAGTCACTGCGGACGGCCTGTTTATGATGATGCCGGAGGAAGACTGGGATACGGTGATTCAAACAACCCTGAAAGGCTTTTACAACGTAACGAAACCGGTGATTAAAAGGATGGCCAGAAATCGCAGAGGTTCCATTGTCTCTATATCATCCGTGTCAGCCCTCATCGGGAACAGGGGACAGGCCAACTATGCCGCGGCAAAGTCCGGTTTGATCGCCGCCAGCCGCTCACTGGCGTCAGAGGTGGCGAGACTCGGTATCCGGGTGAATGTAGTCGCCCCCGGGTTGATTGATACGGAGATGATCAAGGGAGCTCCAATAGAGAGAATCAAGGACATTATCCCCATGGCGAGAATCGGGAAGCCGGAAGAGGTTGCAAAGGTTGTCCGTTTTCTGTGCTCCGACGACGCCTCGTATATCACAGGACAGGTCATTTCCGTCAACGGCGGCATGTTTTAATGGAATCCATGATGGCAGAAGGCAGAGCAAAAAAGTATGCGTTTATCATCGGGATACTTTGTTCCTGTGCTGTCATGCTGGGTTGGGCGAATACCTGGGAGGATATCCAGCGTGAATCGGCAAAGATACAATCGGTGAGCGCTCAGTTCTCTCAACAAAAACACATGCAGATCCTCACCAAACCCCTTGTTTCCAAGGGGCGTTTCTACTTTCAGGCGCCCGATTCGGTAAGATGGGAATACTCCTCTCCGATAAAAAGTGTGCTTATCATGCAGAAAGGGAGTATCAAACGATACACTCAAGGAAGCAGGGGTCTCGTCGAGGATGCGAGCGGGTCTCTGGAGACGATGCAGATCGTTTTGCAGGAGATCGGCCGGTGGACCCGGGGACAGTTCACCGAAAATGAGCATTTTTCCGCAACCTTGAAAGGAGGGAAGAGCCCGAGGATAATCCTCACGCCGAAAGAAAAAGGGCTTTCAGCCATGATATCGCGTATCGTGATAACCCTTTCACCGGACAGGCCGGGCGTCATAAAGTCGGTAAAAATCCTCGAAAATGAAGGGAATTATACCCTCTTTGAATTCACGGACGTGCAGATTAACGGGAAAATCTCTGAAAAGTTGTTCCGGGAAGTGGGATGAAGGTATTCGAGCCCTCTATACGCTGGATACTCGTATTGATGGTGATGGCGCTGTTCAGCTCGTGCAGTCATCTTCCCGTCATCAACCATGTGGACCCGGCAGCGGCGCCGGATACAAAAGAGCGGTGTCTCCGACCGTTCCTCGATGTTCCCTATCGGTTCATCCATTCTTTAGAGGTGTCATTTCCCGGCGGCAGGACAGGAACATTGCTGGGCGTTACCGTGGTCTATCCGGCAGAGAAAACTATCCACAGCGTGATCATGACCATCGAAGGGTTTCTGTTGTTTGACGCCCGCTATGACAAGGAAGTGCGGGTGAACCGGGCAGTGCCGCCGTTTAATGCGGAACAGTTTGCCGGACACATGATGGAAGATGTACGTCTTATGTTTCTGGCCCCTGAGGGGAAACTTGTGGATGCCGGTGTGTACACAGATGGATCAAGCGTCTGCCGGTATTACGGAAATAAGGACACAATTGTAGATGTGAGTATCCATAAGGACGAGTCCTGGGAGATCAAAGCATACAGCAGCAGTCATGACCTGCTGCGGAAAATCAGGGCCTTTGACGTACAAACCGGGATTCCCGGGATGGTGGAACTGAGCGGTTTCGGGTTTCGGGAGTATTCGCTCCGCCTTAATCTGATAAGCGCGGAAGCGGTTTCCCCTGAGGCGAATCATATGCGACCCGCGAAAACTCCGGAGGATGATGAATAGCTCCTATTGTCATTGCGAGGAGCGATGCGACGTGGCAATCTTATGATAAAATTTAAACTTATCTATCCGAAATGGAAGAAGCTGGAAAGGCAGACGGAATCTCGCCTGCCGCCGCATGGCCCCGTAGTCTTTACCGCGACGCTGCCCGGTGATGTGGAAGTCGATTTTATCGATGAGAATGTGGAACCCATCAACTTCGATGATTCCCCTGATTTCGTCGGCATATCCATGATGCTGACCGGCCAGGTGAAGCGGGGCTGGGAGATTGCCGACAGGTACAGACAGAAGGGCATCAAGGTTATCTGCGGCGGTATCGCAACAATGCTGCATGCCGAGGAAACGATGCTGCATGCCGATGCCGTCTTTCTCGGCGAGGCGGAAGGCAGAATGGAGGAGGTTCTCCGTGATTTCGGAAACGGCCGGCTGCAGAAGCGATATGATTATCTGATGGATTTTCCCCCCGCCGCATCCATCGGGACGGCGAGAAGAGACATATTGAAACGGGAATTTTACTATTATAAGGGTGTGCAGATGGTGGATCTCGTGCACGCATCACGGGGGTGCCGCTTCGACTGCTATCCCTGCTGTGTAGCCTTTCTGGGGGGGAGGAAGTTCCGCCCCCGCCCCATCGACCGGGTAGTAGAGGAACTGGCGGCGATCGACAACAACCGCCTTTTCATTGTGGACAATTCCCTCTCCCAGGACAAAGATTGGGAACGGGCGCTGTTTACCGCCATGATTCCCCTGAAGAAAAAATGGTGCTGCCATCCCATTGAGGATGATGATGAAATCCTCGATTTGGCGGCGCAGGCGGGCGCCTGGTATGTCTATCAGGCCATCTTCGATACATCAGACTATATCCGGGACCGTATCCGCCGCTACCATGACCACGGCATTGCTGTAGAGGGAACAATCCTCCTGGGTCTCGACGACCATACGGAGGATGACATCCGGCGGCTCGTGGACTTTCTCCTGGAGATCAACCTGGACCTTGCTGAATTTACCATCCTCACGCCGTTTCCCCACACCCGGGCTTTCAACGACCTGCATAAGGCCGGGCGCATCCTCTCCTATGACTGGAACGATTACACGGCGGACAAGGTGGTGTTCCGGCCAAAAAATGTAACGCCGGAGAAGCTCCAGGAGCTTTACATCCATGCCTGGGATACATTCTACCGGGATGAACCCCAGCCATACAAGATGTTCAAGCTTATGCAGAAGGTAATGGAAAAAGAGAAGGCCGATGGGACATATCGGGGCCGCCGGCGGGAACTGATGGCAAGCAGGTTCGGGAAAGCGGAAGAGATGTCCGGAGGTAAGGTATGAAGAAACGTGTAACAGAAGATGTAATCATCGGCGAAAGACCGATAACATTACGGGAAATTATTGTAGTAGCCCGGGGCAAGGCTTCAGTGAAGCTCAGCAGGGAGCATAACTTCCAGGAGCGTATCCGCCGCAGCGAAGCCATGCTCCACAAAGCCATCCAGGACGGAGTTCCCGTGTATGGGGTCTCCACGGGGTTTGGCAAGTCTTGCGGAAAACGCCTGAAGCGTGATCAGATACGGAAACACCGGGGGGCTAATCCTATCCGGTTTCACGGATGCGGCACCGGCGAGCCTCTCAGCATCGAAGCCACACGGGCAGCGATGCTCTGCCGTCTAATCTGCCTGTCCCGAGGCTATTCAGGTGTATCTTTAGGGCTTTTAGAGCGGCTGACGACTTTTCTCAACCACGGCATCACACCCATCGTCCCCTGTGAGGGGTCCGTGGGAGCATCCGGGGATTTGACCCCCATGTCCTACGTGACGGCAGCCTTGACGGGGGAACGAGAGGTCTTCTACGGGGGGAAATATATGACCGCCTCTAAGGCGCTGAAACTTTCCGGTCTTGTCCCGTATGCCTTTGCCCCGAAGGAAGCTCTTTCCATGATGAACGGCACTTCCACGATGACGGGGATAGCTGTTCTCGCTGTGGAGAGGGCGGAGCGTATCCTCGATGCAGCCGTCTGCGCGACGGCCCTTACCGTTCATGCCCTGAGAGGGAAGGCCCTCCATTTCCACCCTGCCATCGGTGAGGCGAAGCCCTTTCCGGGGCAGATCGATGCCGCCCGCAGGCTTTCGGAACTGCTCTATACGGAGGAGATGAACGGTGATCTCGAGTCACAGGCGCGGGAGACCCTGCAGGACCCTTATTCCGTTCGGTGTGCCCCGCAGATCGTCGGGGTCCTTTACGATGCCCTGATGTGGGTCCGTCAGTGGGTTGAGACGGAAGTGAACAGCGCCAATGACAACCCCATTTTTGATCCGGAGACGGGTCAGCCGCTCATGAGCGGAAATTTCTATGGCGGCCATATGGCCTTCGCCATGGATGCCCTGAAGACGGCCATCGCTTCCGTTGCAGACATGTCGGACCGGCAGGTCGCGCTCCTGGTGGATCCCCTTCTCAATCGGGGACTTCCGGCAGACCTGGTGCGTGTTACGGGAGATGCTGCTGTTTTTCACCATGGTTTCAAGGCTATGTCGCTTTCTACGTCGGCCCTGGCGGCGGAAGCCCTGAAGCTGACTATGCCCGCTGCATCCTTCTCGCGCTCCACGGAATCCCATAATCAGGATAAGGTCAGCATGGGGACTATCGCTGCCCGGGACGCAGAACGGATCTGTACCCTGGCGGAGCGGGTTTTAGCCATTCACCTCCTTGCCGCCACTCAGGGCTGCGAGATTCGGGGGAACCTCGATGTCCGGCCGCAGTTGCTCGTCCTCATAGGTCGTATTCGCGCCCTTTCTAACGCCATGCTGGAAGACCGTGAAATGGACAAAGACATCGAGCGGCTTGCCCATACCATAGCCGAATCAAACCTGTTCGGGAGATACCATGATACCCCGTGAATCGACAGGGCCTAAGATCAAGCGGGTCTTTGGATTTAAGCCATGATGGAAAACTTCCGGCAGTCCCTCGTCGCCGGCGTCGAGCGCCTCACGGCGTGGGCGGATCTCCTGGATCGTATCAATGTTTTTCCT
>Ga0153915_10007205_pt1 | contig 10478 bp, 8 predicted proteins | sample Opewatmetagenome_2_FD_107003 | JGI IMG/M metagenome (GOLD analysis project Ga0153915, IMG submission 107003) | Freshwater wetland microbial communities from Ohio, USA - Open water 3 Core 3 Depth 3 metaG | ecosystem: Environmental > Aquatic > Freshwater > Wetlands | place: USA: Ohio, Lake Erie... | reverse complement strand
CATACGTCAAACTGCTCAAAGAGCACATCACCAAGGAAAATAACGTCCTGTTCGCTATGGCCGACAAGATTCTTACTGCCGGAGACCAGACCGCTTTGTCGGAGGAGTTTGAAAAGGCAGAGAAGGATGAAATTGGCGAGGGAACCCACGAGAAGTATCATCAGCTTGCACAGGAATTGGCGGCGAACCCGTAGAGAATGATAAAACGCATTTCGAGAATCGCATTGATGGTTTTGGTTTTGTCGGCGGGGTGCCGGTCTGTGTCGGGGGATTGTCCGAAGTTTCTGGCGGGGCACGAGGTCGGCAGGGTTCAGTCGTCGCTGATAGGCGGGGCATCCGGGCTTGCGGCGAGCAGGAAGAATCCGGGGGTGTTGTGGATTCACAACGATTATGGGCCAGGGTGCGTTTACGCGATTGCCCCGGAGGGAAAGCATCTGGGGGGGTATATTCTTGAGGGGGCGAAGAACCGCAACTGGGAGGATATCGCGATTGGGCCGGGGCCCCAGGCGAATGTCGATTATATTTATGCCGGCGATATAGGCGATAATAATGCGAAGCGGAAAAGCATTGCTGTATATCGTTTTGTTGAGCCGACGGTAGAGGCCAATCAGGCACCCGCGAAGGTTACGCTTACTAACGTTGAGATGATTGAGCTGGTTTATCCCGATGGGCCGAGAGACGCCGAAACGCTGCTGCTCGACCCGCTGACGAAAGATATTTATATCATTTCAAAGGAGAGGACGAGCAAGGTTTATCGGGCGGCTTATCCGCAGGCAACGACGGGAAAGACGACGTTAGAGCAGGTCGCTAAACTTAACTGGGGGATGGCGACGGGAGGGGACATTTCGCCCGATGGTAATGAGATTATTGTGAGGGGATATTTCGCGGCGTCGCTGTTCCTGCGGCCCAAAAACGGGCCGATGTGGAAGGCGTTTGAAGGCAGCGAGTGTTCGATACCGATTATTTTAGAGCAGCAGGGGGAGGCGATTTGCTTCGATGCCAACGGGACGGGGTATTACACGACGGGCGAGCACAGGCACCAGCCGATTTATTATTTTCCGCGTGATACTAAATCAAAGAACTAACGGCGACGCTTCGTTAGTTGCGGTGTTGCGAGATACCAGTGTTTTACGTAATGTTGTTCGGATTTGGTGAGGGGGACGAGGCCGCCGAAATGCGAGGCCCATAAGCGAACGAGGGTTGTACCCGTTGCGAAATCCTTTACGATTGATTCAGTTTTTTTGTCGGCAGCGATGAATAAGCCGATGCTTTTGACAAGAAACGCGGAGACTGGTTTGTTACCCTGTCGGACTATTTTTTTCATTCCCGAGGCGATTTTTTCCGCGGAAGGAGTTTCGACCCACATAGGGGTGCCATTGACATAGACCATTTCGGCGGGTTCGAGAGGGCCCATCGCGAGGAGTTTGGCGGCGTCGGGGCGGCGTAAAAAACAGGCGATTGTTTTATTGTAAATGAAGCTGACGGGCAGGCGATGGCCGGTCGTCTTTAGGACTGCTTTTTGAACAGCGGATTTAACTGCGAGGATTTTTTTCGCGGCTGGAGGTTTAAGGCGTAAAGGTTTTAATCTGGGGAGATTATTTTTACAGCGGTTGAGAACTTTATGCAGGAGACGCATCGCGCCGTTGGCATTTTGGGCGGTGACAAACAGGCCGTGTTTGGCGAGGAACATAATCGCGGGTTTTCTGCTGTAGCGTTTTTCGTAGGCGGTTACGAGGCGAGATGTTTTTATCGCAAGGGGAAAGCCGGGCGGGGCGTAGGGTATCCAAAGCGGCGGGAATTTTTCGGATTTGAAAAGTTTTGCGATTTCGGCGCGGCCATTTTTAGAATTGACATAAGCGCCGACGACCAGTGGATGCAGATGAATTATACATTTATCCAATAAGGCGTGGATGTTGGCTTCGACGGAGGGGCGGGCCGTGCTTGCGATACCGTCGCAGCAGCTTGTGAGGTGGCGGCTGATGATTTCCTGCTCACGTTTGGCTGTGGGGAGTTTGGCGAGTTGCTTATCTTTGATGACGTTGTGAACTTTGTCGAGGCGGAGTTTTCGCCAGCCGTGTTTGGCGTTCATATCTTTCAGGGCGGTGCCGCTTGCCTTGATGAACATATATTTGCCGTCGCTGGTTTTGACAGAGGTGTTGCCGCCGGCGGCCTGGGTAAGCGCGGGGTCTTTGCCCGTGGCTTTGGAAATCCTTATCAAATTCGCAAGGGCATTATCCATTTGCGGCGGGGGCGGTGTGTTTTTCGAGGAGTTTTTGTTCCGCGGCGGCGGTCCAAATTCCGTTGTTGAGGCAGGCGGCGACGTCGGGCATTTTGTCCGGTAGTATGGAAAGCCGGGTAAGAGGCAGTCCTTTGCAGGTGGGGTAGGCGATGATTTTTCCGGCGATGGAGCGGTTTTCGATGGCGCGGATTCCGTCGAGGACGCCGTCGAGGCCGCAGACGGCGGCGACGGATATATTTGTATCGAGGCCGCCCGATTCGAGTTTCGCCAGCTCGCGTTTCATATCTTCGAGGACAGAACCGCTTGTTCCGACGAAATACATTTGCTTTTCGATGTAGGCGTCGAGGTTTATCCTGGCGGTCATTGTGTCTGGAATTCCGGCGAAGATATTTATTATGGCGCGTTTGCCTGCGCTAAGGACTGCGGCGGCGGCAAGCTCGGGGGCCGGCGCCATAATGACGGCGTAATCTATTCCTTCGGGCATTTTGTCTTTGACGGGGCTGTATTGTTTATAGGGGACATTTTTGGCGGCAGCCATGGGTTCGGCGGTTTTGAGCAGGTTGACGAGACGGCCGTCATCGGAGTCGCCTGCGAATATGCTGACGCCTTCGGTGCAGCGATAGATATTACGAATGACGTGCATTGTGCCCATCGGGCCTGCGGCACCGACGATATTGATTTTGTCACCCTTGCGGACCTCGCTGGATTGCGGGATGTGTTTCATTGCGTCGGCGGGGGCGTAGCCGACGGTCCCGGTAATTCGGATTCCGGCGTAATGTACCCTGCCGATCGGGACGGCGACGTCTCTGCCGAAACGTTCGCCGCAGAGGACGATATTGAAAAGTCCCTGCGGACCGACTTTTGAGAAGAGTGCCTCGACCCTGTCCGGGTTGGCGCCGAGATAAATCACGTCGTCGAAACTGGAGTCGGTCAGGCGAGCGATTTCGGGACAAAGCTCCATATTAACGCCCGGTACTTCAGGCGGCCTGTATTGTGAGGCCCAGATTACTTTTGCGGGCTGTCCCCATTGTTTGAACAGCTCCGTGAGGTCATTCGGTGTCACAATTACGTCTGCGACAATGAGCATTGTGTTGTCCGGCTCGATGCGCTGGGTTTCGTCGGAGGCGTAGGCGTTTTCAACGCAGCCCCATGGTTCTATAAGTGCGATGGCTGACGCGCTTAAATTTTCCGGCGCGGGGATGAGCATTGATTCACCCTGCGGTGAGGTGATGACTCTTTCGTCCATGAGGACGTATTCCTGGAGCGCTCCTTCGAAGTTGTAGCCAAAAGCGCTGTTGGATTGCGCGGTCGGGAGCCATCGGTAATCGGTCTCGACGAGGAAACGCTGGCCCGGTTTGAATTTTGTTACACCTTTGCCTGCCGCCTCGATGCGGACGACGGTTTCGTGGCCCGGGACGGTTGGTTTATCGGCGGGAACGTAACTGCTGATTTCACGGAGGACGTCGGGGGTGATTCCGGATATTATTTCCGCTTTTCGAGGATGTGCGGCGAATTGCTTGATGAGCTTGAGGTCGCTGAAGCACAGGCCGACCGCTTCGATTTTACAGAGAACCTGATGAGGCCCCGGTGAGGCGAGGGGTTTCGATTTGTTGAGGACCAGCTCATTGGCCGCGACTAACTGCACGGCATGCTGCAATTTTGGCAAGTCCGACATATTCTTATTTAAGGCCTTTCAAAACGTTCAATGTATCAACTCAATTTCGTTAGTTTATATTTATTGGTCGAGCGATGCAATGTCTTATAATTTTTTTATGATATTTTTTTGTGTCGGGAGGTTTGCGGCCGGTATTCGAGCGGGGTGAACGAGCGGCGGACGAGGTCTCTTGCCTGCGAGAGATTGTTTAATTGGCCGGTTGCTTTGGCCTGCAAGAGGATATTGCCGAGGGCGGTCGCCTCGACGGGGCCTGTTATCATCTTTTTGCCTGTGGTGTCGGCAGTGAGCTGGTTTAACAGCTTATTTTGTGAACCGCCGCCTACGACGTGCAGGCAGTCAATACGGCCGGCGACAACATCCTCAAGCTGATTTATCGTTTCGGCGTACTTGCGGGCGAGGTTCTCCAGAATCGTCCGCACCATTTGCCCTTTGTCGTCGATGGGTTTTTGCCCCGTTGCAGCCAGGTATTTGTTTATCCGGGTGGGCATATCACCGGGGGCGAGGAAACAACTATTATCGACGTCAATAGTCACCGAAACGGGCTTTGCTTTTGCTGCCAGGGCGGTAAACTGGTCGTATGAGAGGTTGATGCCCTGTTTTTGCCAGTGGTTTTTGCATTCCTGAAGCAGCCAGAGGCCCATTATGTTTTTCAGAAGTCGGATTGTGCCGGCGACGCCGCCTTCATTGGTGAAGGGATATGAGAATGTTTTATCATTTATGACAGGGGTTTGCGTCTCGACGCCCATCAATGACCAGGTTCCGCTGGAAAGATACGCCCAATTTGATTTTTCCTCCGATGGGACGGCGGCTACAGCGCATGCGGTATCGTGTGAAGCGACGGCAATGACCGGTATTTGCGGGCAGCCGATTTCTTTGGCAACTTTTTCCGTAAGTTTACCAATTACGGTTCCCGGGTTGACGACTTCGGGCATAATTTCAATCGGGAGGTTCAATTTTTGAAAAATTGTCCGCGACCAGGCGCCGGTCCGCATATCCATAAGCTGACTGGTGCTTGCGAGGGTGTATTCGGCGTAGGATTTGCCGGAGAGGGAATATGAGACGAGGTCGGCCATAAAAATCAGTTTTTTTGCCTTTTTCAAAATCGGCGAATTTGACAAACGCATCGAAAGAAGCTGGTAGGTGGTATTCAACTGCATAAACTGGATGCCGGTGTGCTCGTAAATCTCGCGCTGAGGCATAAGCTCGAAGGCCTTTTCCATTATGCCGTTAGTCCGCTTGTCGCGGTAGTGATACGGATTTTCTATCAGATTGCCGTTGTCGTCGAGCAGTCCGAAGTCAACGCCCCAGCTATCGACGCCGATGCCGGCAATGTCGCCGGATTCTTTGGCGGCTTTACCGATACCGGTTTTGACTTCCGACATAATGCGGGAGAAATCCCAGTGAAGGGAGCCGTTTTGTTCGATGGGGCCGTTGGTGAAGCGGTGAATTTCTTCGAGACGAATCTTGTTTGCTGAGACGACTCCGAGCATCACCCGTCCGCTCTCGGCACCGAGGTCAACCGCTATGTATCGTTTTTCGTCTGCCATAGTTTGTGTTTTGCAGATTATTAATCTTCGGGCGGGGCTGTCAAGTTGGATGCCGCCTGTATCCCCGAAGACACTTGAGAGATGATACCAAGCTTGACGTAGATTGGGCGGATATTTTTTCTCATGTCCGGTATTTTTAGGGCAAATACGGCAGCTCCGAGGACACACAATGAGCCGCCGATGATGAGGGTATAAGGAACACCGATTTTTCCGGCGAGAGTTCCGGCCAACAAGCTGCCGAATGGCGCGGTGCCGATAAAGGCCATAACGTAGAAGCTCATAATCCTGCCCCGTTTGTCGTCATCGACGATGGTTTGAATGATTGTGTTGCTTGCTGCCATTTGTGTCATCATTCCAAGCCCGATTACGAACATCAGCGGCAGCGCCAGCCAGAGAGTATTGGAAAATGCGATTATGATGAGGCCGAAGCCGAATAGGGTTATGGCGAGCGGGATGATTTTAAGAAGTCCGCGGACGGTTTTCCTCGAGGCCAGGTAAGCCGCGCCGGTCATAGCACCAATTCCGGCGAAACTCATAAGCAGGCCGAAAATGCCGGGACCGCCCTGAAGCATTTTGTCCGCGAAGACGGGCATAAGTACGGCGTAGGACATTCCTGTCAAGCTCACAAGCGCCAGCAGCAGGAGGAGATATTTCAGGGGCGCAGAGCCGGAAACGTGAGCGAGGCCCTCCCTGAATTCGAGCAGAATGTGTTTTCTGGCCGGGTTTGCTTTTGTTGGAGTTATTTTCATCATAAGCAGGGAGGCGATAACGAAGAGGAAACTTACGGTGTTTATGGCGAAGCAGACGCCTTCATTCGAGGCGGCGATGATTATGCCTGCGACGGCTGGGCCGATGAGGCGTGCGCTGTTGAACATCATAGAATTCAGGGCGATGGCATTGCTGAGGTCTTTCTTGTTTTCCACCAGGGAAATGACGAAGGATTGGCGCGTAGGCATATCGAAGGCGTTGATAAGGCCGAGAAAGACGGCAAGAAGTATTATGTTGGGGATGCCGATGTGGCCTGTGAAAAACAGGATTGCCAGCAGCAGGGCCTGGAGCATAGAAAGGGTCTGGGTGACGAGGAGGATTCGGTAGCGGTTCCAGCGGTCGGCCATAACGCCCGCGACGGGTGCGACAAGGAAGGCAGGAATCTGGGTTGCGAAGCCGACTACTCCGAGGAGGAATTCTGAGCCGGTGAGGCGATAAACTAGCCAGGGCAGGGCGATTTGCTGAGTCCATGTGCCAATAAGGGATATAATCTGGCCCGTAAAGAAAAGGCGATAGTTCCTGTATTGCAGGGAACGGAAAATAACCTGATGTCCTTTTAGCTCATCCACTTTATGTTTACCGTCGCCGGCGGAATCTATGCCGGCTGTTTTTATTCATAATCATCAGTCATCAGTAATAAATAGTCAATACGCAGTTGCTCTTAATCGGTGCGGGTTTATAATCTTTGTCACTATGAGAGTTTTGATTTATGGAGCTGGCGCGGTGGGTTTGGGTTTGGCGAGCTGTCTGCTGAAATCAGGCAGCGAGGTATGCCTTATTGCCAGGCCGGATAGTGTTCGCCAGTTGAGGCAGGGGGGCTTGAGCAGGACGGGCATATTCGGGCGATTCCACGCTGAGCCAGGTTCATTCACGGCGGAGCAATCTTTGGATGAAATCAGGAAAACAGCTTTTGATTTTATTCTTGTTTGCGTCAAGTCGTTTGATTCGGCCTTATCGGCGGAAAACCTTTCGAGGCATCCGGGCTTTTTCGGGCAAAATACAAAAATCGTTCTTTGTCAAAATGGCTGGGGCAACGCGGAGAAATTCACCGCCCATTTTCCAAAAGAGCGCATTTACAGCGCACGGGTTATTACGGGATTTACACGGCGAAAACCCAACGAGGTTGAGATAACGGTACACGCTGACGCTATTCACATCGGCTCGCTTTTCGGCTGCGACCTTGCCTGCGTTGAGCCGCTCGCCAAAGCGATTGCCGAAGGCAGCATTCCTGCTGAAACCATCCCCGATATCGAAAAGGACCTCTGGGCCAAGATGCTTTACAATTGCGCGCTTAATCCGTTAGGCGCGATTCTCGATGTCCCTTATGGAGCGCTGGCTGAAGACACTTACAGCAGGGATTTGATGAATCGTATTATCGAGGAAGTTTTTGCCGTTATGACCGCCGCCGGCTTTCGGACGCACTGGTCATCCCCCGACGGTTTTCTGAAGATTTTTTACGACAAGCTCGTTCCTGATACCGCCAGACACAAATCATCGACTTTGCAGGATATCGCGGCGGGGAGAAGGACCGAAATCGATTCGCTCACAGGAGAGGTATTGGCCCTGGCGGAAAAATGCCGCATCGACGTTGCTTATAACCGTGCTGTTTACGCTATTATTAAGTTTGTCGAGGCCCGGCGGGCGGTGTAACCCTGGAAGTGCCGCATATCTGCTTTTGTTAAGACAGGCAATAAAACCCGCTGGACGCAAAAAAGGCACTTGACAAAACCGGGCTTTTTTAAGAAACTGATACATAACTTGCCGATTCAATAAGGGATGGGTTTATGAGGTTGAAAAAACGAATACCGAGCGGTAGAGAAAAGGACCAGAAGGCCATAGAGTTGCTTGCGCGGCTGCGTGATGCTGTGTATAGCGAGAATCCGTCGGCAGCGAGGCATGCGGCGTTCAATCTGTCCTGGATGCAGGAGGACGGTTTCGATATCCTCAAGGAAGCTCTTTTCGGCACCGCATGCAGGGCCACAAAGGGTGCGGCCGCATACGGGCTTCGCAAAATGCGCGGCAGGATGAAGAAAAACGGTATGGCCCTGCTTGTAGAAGGTCTCAGGCATTCTAATGAGGGAACACGTCAGGTTTGCGCACGCGCGCTATCGCTGGACAAAGAAGCGAAACGACAAGCCGCTCTGCAGCATCAACAAAAGCAGCAGCAGCGGCAACCTGAGTTGAAGCCGCAATCGAGAGAGAGATTTAAGCCGAAGTTCAAGATTTCCGAAATATCTCACAAATCACCAAGGGAGAGGCCCCGAATCGGCAGGAGGAATCCGCCGGAGGAGTCGAGATTTAACCGCTGATATTTCTGCTGCTGCCCATTACTGTTTCGATTTCTAACGTATTATCTCATTTAATTGTCATAACTGACAACCCGCAGGTTAATCCTATAACTGGTTGAAATAGCACGGCCTATTTCGTAATATGTTTGGCGATTGATTACTTTCTCACTACTCGTCGATTTTTTATCGCGGGAGAAATTATGACATATTTAGCGGTTCCGATAGCGGCCAAGACATTGCAGGAAGCCGAGGAGCAGATACAGGCCGCGGTTGCCGCAGGGGCGGAACTTCTCGAATTGCGCACCGATTATCTCGTGCATTTGTCCGTTGAGCTTGCCCTTGGGGTTATCGATGCTGCCAGGCAGCTTGCGCCGGGACTGCCGATTATCGTTACCTGCCGGGATTATCAGCAGGGGGGGACGCTTCGTCATCCGAATGATTTGCGAACAGACGTTCTTACCGCGGCGGTTCGAGCGGGGGCGGATTTCATCGACGTAGAATATGAGAATTTCATATCGGTGGCAATCGGCAGCAAAATCTCGCTTGCGATATCGACAGGGATGGGGACACGGCTGATTCTGTCGGACCATAACTTCCAGACGAAATTCAGGAACATCACCAAGCATTACTGGGAGATTGCCAACGTATTTTCCGGCGCGATACCCAAGCTTGTCTATTCGGCGCATCATATCAACGATTGTTTTGATATCCTGGATTTGCAGCACGGCGCCAGGAGCGAAATGATTGCGTTTTGTATGGATGAGCCGGGTTTTATGACAAGGATTTTGACAAAGAAATTCTACGGCCTTGTTACGTTCGCAAATATCGGCGCAAAGACGGCAACGGCGCCGGGTCAGCCGACGGTTGAGCAGCTGCGGGACCTTTATCGCTGGGATTCGATAGATGCACAAACGGAATTTTATGGCGTGATTGGTGACCCGATTGCCCATTCGTTAAGCCCTGCGGTTCACAACGCGTGTTTCAATGGCGCGGGTTTGAACAAGGTTTATGTGCCTTTGCTGGTTGCCGGCGAGCAGGCGGATTTTAACGCATTTATGGATAATATCCTTTCACGCCCGTGGCTGGGTTTCAAAGGTTTTAGCGTAACGATTCCGCATAAGGAAAGCGCCCTAAACTACGTCAAATCGAAAGGCGGCGTTATCGACCCGCTTGCGGAAAGAATCGGCGCCGCCAATACAATCATCATCAACGGCTCAAAGCTGTCGGCGTACAATACCGATTGCATCGCGGCGATTGACGCAATCACCGCGGGGCTTGGTATCGACAAGGCCGGCCTGCGGAAAATGCCGGTTGCGGTAATCGGGGCAGGGGGAGGGGCACGAGCGGTTGTCGCGGGGCTGGCGGATGCGGATGCGAAAGTAAAAATCTATAACCGCACCGTCGAGCGGGCGAAACACTTGGCCGGCGATTTCAAATGCGATTACGACTCATTGGACAGCATACATAAGCTGAAAGAAAAACTCATTGTCAACTGCACCAGTATCGGTATGCACCCGCATATTGACGCGTCGCCGGTTGATGTGAAACTGCTGCAAAAGCATATGGCGGTTTTCGATACCGTTTATACTCCGCCCGAGACGCTGCTGTTGAAGCACGCCAGACAAACCGGCTGCAAGACAATCTCCGGCGTAGATATGTTCCTCAAGCAGGCCGCAGAGCAATTCAAATTATTCACCGGCCGCGAAGCAAATGCGGGGATTATGAAAAAAGTACTTTCATTGAAATGAGTAACAGAATAGCATGAAGTAGATTGTGACGAAAAAATGGTAGCGATGAACGAGATAAAGGCGTTTGGGAAGCGAATCGGCGAGGAGTTTGGGGCCGAGAAGGTGATACTATTTGGTTCGTATGCCCAGGGCACGGCCAAACAGGATTCGGATGTTGATTTGTTAGTGGTGGCACAAACAAAACTGCCGCCCAACGAACGATATGGGGCTGTT
>Ga0153915_10007204_pt1 | contig 10479 bp, 8 predicted proteins | sample Opewatmetagenome_2_FD_107003 | JGI IMG/M metagenome (GOLD analysis project Ga0153915, IMG submission 107003) | Freshwater wetland microbial communities from Ohio, USA - Open water 3 Core 3 Depth 3 metaG | ecosystem: Environmental > Aquatic > Freshwater > Wetlands | place: USA: Ohio, Lake Erie... | reverse complement strand
GTAGTCGGACGCTGGTGAAGCAAGGAAAACGGCTACTCCTGCCAGGTCCTCCGGCGTTCCCCATCGCCCCGCCGGGATGCGATCAAGAATCGCTTTGGAACGTTGTGCATCTTCGCGCAGCGCCTTCGTGTTGTCGGTCGCCATATAGCCGGGTGCGATCGCGTTGACGTTGATGCCGCTTGAAGCCCACTCATTCGCAAGTGCTTTCGTCACCTGAGCGACCGCCCCTTTGCTGGCCGAATAGGCCGGAACGAGAATGCCGCCCTGAAAACTCAGCAGCGACGCAATGTTGATGATCTTGCCATACTTCCTTTTCATCATGTCGCGGCCCGCTGCCTGGCTGAAAAAGAAGACCGTCTTTGAATTGACCGCCATGATGTCATCCCAATCTTTTTCAGAATAGTCGATCGCGGGCGTCCGCCGTATGGTCCCCGCATTATTGATAAGGATATCGACCTTGCCGAATGTCTGGACTGTCTTCTGAACGATCTCAGGAATGCTCTCGATCGACATCAGATCGGCTGAGAACGTGAGGGCTTTCCTGCCGAACGACCGAACGACACCGGCGGTCTCGCTCGCTTCCTCCCGATCGACGAGCACAACATCGGCCCCGGCTTCCGCCAAACCGATAGCCATGCCCCGTCCCAGGCCTCTGAATCCGCCTGTGACAATGGCTGTCTTACCTGTTAGGTCGAATTTCTTCATATGTTTCCCTTTCGTGGAAATGCGCAGGCGATATGCCTTTTGATGTTAAATGTCCTTTTTCAGCTCTACACGCTTGATCTCCCCGGCGAACATGTAAATCGCCAGCACCCCCAACGGGACCAACGCAGCCCCGAGGAGAAAGAACGGTACGTAACTTACCTTCGTCAGCATCGGCACCAACCATATGGTGATCAGGACACCGACAGTTGCGCTCGTGCCGCCAAGTCCGGCAAGTGTCCCCACAGTCTTTCCGGTAAAGAAGTCACTCGGGAGAGTCTGGATGTTATTGATGCTGATCTGAAAGCCGAACAGTATCACCGCGATGAGCAGGACCGCTGCCAGCGGTGTGCTCGCATATGCCGTGAGAAGCAGCGAAGGAAGCATGATCACGCCACCTGCCGTGATTGTCCACTTGCGCGATTTGTTCACGCTCCACCCCCGCCTGATCAGCCAGCCGGAGCTCCATCCGCCGAGCAAGCTTCCCCCGGCGGCGCCGACATACGGCACCCACGCAAAGAGCCCGATCTGTTTGATGTCGAATCCAAACCGTTCTGCGAGATAGATCGGCAGCCAGCTCACAAACAGCCACCAAATCGGATCCAGAAAGAGTCTCGAAATCACAACCGACCATGACTGCTTGTGGCTCAGCAATTCTCCCCAGCCAAGCATGCGATCACTATCCGGATCTGCTGCTTCGCTGGGTTTTCGTGTCCCCGAGATGATCAGGTTGCGTTCTTCGTCTGTCAACCATGGATGAGTTGCAGGTCCCGATCGATTGACGATCCACCACGGAAGTATCCAGAGAATGCCCAGCGATCCGATCACGATGAATGTCGCTCTCCAGCCGAGCAACGCGTACAACAAGGCAACCAGCGGAGCCGAAATAACAGCGCCAATCGACGCTCCTGCATTGAAGATGCCCTGTGCAAATGCCCGCTCGTGTACCGGGAACCACTCGGCACTTGATTTCGTGGCGCCAGGCCAGTTCCCCGCTTCGCCGAAACCCAGCAGCGCCCGAAAGATCCCCAGGCTTGATATCCCTCGCGCGATGCTGTGCAACGCAGCCGCGATGGACCAGAGCGTGATGGAGAGGACAAAGCCCAATCGCGTTCCGACGATATCATACAGCCTTCCCGACAAACTGTGACTGAACGCATAGGCAACCATGAAGAACGAGAGGATTGCCGCATACTGCTCCTTCGAAAGGTCCAGGTCCTTCGAGATATCCGGCCACATGATGGCCAGGGAGCTTCTGTCGATATAATTGATGACAGTGGCGATTGCCACGAGGATGATAATCCACCACCGCAGGCCGAGAACTTTCTTCATCTGTTTTCTGCTGCTTCCTGGTTTGTCGATCGCTGAGCGATGATTGGGCTATTTCTTCGCGAGAAAATCTTCGCGCGTCGGCGTGAACACGTCGATGAGCGTCCCCTCCTCGAGGGCTACTACACCGTGATCAACGTCGGGCGGAACGAAGAAACAATCCCCGCGTTTCAGAACCTTTTTCTTGCCACCAATCTGGACCTCAAAAGATCCCTGGCCCACAAATGTGACCTGGCGGTGGGGATGTTTATGCACTGACCCGATTGACCCTTTACCGAATTTCACACACACCATCATCAATTGGGGATCGTGGCCAAGAATCTGTCTCGTAACGCCCTGGCCGACTGTCTCCCAGTCTATTTTCCCGCTCTCTACAAACACGTCGCTTTGCTTCGCCATAGGTTTCCCTTCGGTTCGTTAATTTTTCCAGAGATAGTAGTTTCCCTTCCACGAAAACGTCTTGCCCCGTGCCGCGACCGAGTGCGTTGCATCCGTCGACGCTTCGCCGTTGACAATCGCAAAGATCCAATGCAGCGATCCTGTTCCATTAATCTCAACGACGGTTGCTTCTGCATCCGAGACCAAGACCTTGAGCTCTTTGATTCTTCCCGTAGCGTTAAGGGAGATTTCATTGACTGGTTCAAAATACCCGTGTGGTTCAAGTGCCGTGGCGAACACCGTGGACGCGGCATTACGCCGCATCATGATGCCCGGTTCACTGCGCAGGTTGAAGTCTGGATCCCCTGCCCCGATGCGCGTAAAGAAGACAGACGTGAACGTATCTGTTGCGCTGATCATGGAATAGTACCGGTCTCCCTGCAGCCAAGTGAATGCCAACGACCCTGCGGCCTTCCCTTCGGCTTCCTTCCAAAGATGTTGATACCCATTTGCAGGACCGAGCCGGGTTTGTTCCGTATCATATGCCTTGTAAGGAATGTTGGTGTGAATGAACTGTCCCATATAGTAGAGTGGGAGATCGTACTGATGCTTTTGTTTCGAGTCTAAGCGGAACAGGTCAAGGACGATCGGCCCGGCAAATGCGCTGTCACGAATCATTGCCATCGTGCGCTGCATCGAAACACCCGGATACACTCCCTGCGCTTTCCCGCTCATGACCTGGAGATTAGGATCAAGAGCTGAAAAGAAATGACGATCGGCGTGGCTCTTTTGTGCGACCCGGTAAACACCCCCGTAGTGCGACTGTCCGTCAACGGTGACTGTATTGTGGGCGATTGTTTGCTTTGACCACGTCTCAGTCTCCGGCAGGTAGCGGCCTCCAAATTTCGGCTCGATATTTATAAACCTGACGGCCCCATAGTCCTGCACGATTTCCCTTCCGCGATCATAATAAAGAAACTCTAACTTGTCGAAGTGGCCGTGGCCGAATCCCTGCGCGCCATATTTCATGACGAGCATCGACTGATCGCCGGGCGCTCCCGAACGGAGAATGCCGATCCCTCCTTCATCACCCAGGGGACCATCAGTGTACTCAACGCTCTTGAACATAAACACCGGCTGCTTGCTCTGATTCTGCAATGCTCGCGCGACAGCGAGGCCGGCTGCATCCATGCTCACTTTGCCCTGCTTCTGCGCTATCGCAAGCCATCCACCGCCGTCGCCGTACCTGAGATAGGCGACATCGAGTGCGAGTACTGTCTCGGGCGAGAGGACGCTCATCTCCTTCAATGCGTCATTGATCGGTATGAAGCGGCCGTTGCCATCAACAAGCTGAAGCTCTGCAGCGACTGCCTTTCTGAGGATCTGGTTGCGGAACTCAAAAATCCGCAGCTCCGGCTGATTGTGTTCGATCGCCTGGGCGAAGATAATGAACGGCTGGATGGCGTACCGCACGTAGTATGCTCCCTCCGTGTAGTATCCGTCCGGTGAAAAGAGGAGTTCCATCTGGCGCAGAAACCCGGCCTTCCCATCCTTCTTAGTACCGTAAAGCGCCATGTCTACGAGGTTCTTATCGTTCAGCGCATAGCCCAGCATCCCAACTGCCGCCACCATCCACGTTCCATGATTGTGGATGCGATCAACGGTCGCGGCATGTTCAACCGTGAAGAATTTTATCATCGGGCGCAGAAGCTTTCCTTCGATCGTCTCCCGATCGGCAGGTGTCAGCCAATCATAAACACAGTCGTATGCCTGGGCAACGTGCACCATCCAGACTGTCTCGTTCAGCGTTTGCCAGAACAACCTCCCATATTCGGCTGAGGCTGCCATCGGATGCTTGCCGAGCGTGGGATACAGGGCCGCATACTGAAGCAGCATATCCCGGATGAACCTCGCGTACCGCTCATCCTTCGTTACCTGAAACAGAATGCCGGCAGCTTGCATCTCCCTGTAGTTCTGTTTGTGCTTCTCATGGGTATACCCTCCGGCATCGACGGGCTTTGGGACGTCGACGGGGTTGGCGCACGCTCGATCGACAGCATCTTTCGCCTCCCCATAGACCTTGTCGAACCATGGATACTTCCCGAGGTCTTCTCTGATCGCACGAACATCGGCAGCCGAAACAAGGAGCCGCGGCCGCTCCACCTGTCCGTAGACGACCGATGAAAGCATGAGCGAGAACAACAGAATAAACGCAATCGTACGATGTCTGGCGCTTTTCACAAATTCCCCGGAGATGTTCTTCTTCAAGTTGATCGTTTTGAGTTTAGGTTGAGAGCATTCTACCAATGAGTCTGGGAGTCCACGCTCTAAGAAGTCCGGCGCTTGCCCCGCCAAGTTCCGGCCTATGTGAAGAAAGCCCCACCATTGATCTCCACAGATTCGCCGTTGATAAAGGATCCCCGGTCGGAGGCAAGGAAACACACCAACTCGGCTACCTCATGCGCCTCCCCCTCGCGACCGAGCGGCGTCATCGCCGCTACTTTCTGACGGATTTCCGGTTTCGTGAACGTGTTTTGAAACGTTGTATTGATCATGCCCGGGGAAACACAGTTCACACGGATTTTGCGCGGGCCAAGTTCTTTCGCAAGCCCTCGTGTAAACGTCAACACTCCCCCTTTTGCAGTCGCATACGCGATTGCTCCACCACCGCCGCCGTCGCGTCCCGCCTGCGAGGAAAAGTTCACGATCGCACCTCCGTCGGGCATGTGCGGAAGCACAGCTTTCGTCACGAGGAAAGCGCTTTTCAGATTCACGTCCATGACGAAATCCCAGAATTTCTCATCCATCTCTTCCATTTTCTTTCGTGCGACCAAACCGCCGGCAACGTTGACCAGAATGTGGATGTGCGGGCCGAATGTCTCGAGAGATTTCGATATCAGTCTCTGGACATCGGTTGCTTTTGTCGCATCCCCCTGAACGGCAGTCGCTTTGCCCCCTTTTTCCATGATCATCCGGACTGTTGCAACTGCGTCCTCAGGATTATCGAAATAATTGACTACCACGGCAGCGCCTTCCTGCGCCAGCTTCAACGACACTGCACGACCGATATCCCGGCCACCGCCGGTAACGAGTGCCACCTTTTGTGCAAATTCGTTCATTTCCAGGGTCTCCGAAACGTCAAGTGTTCATGGTTTGGCTTGCAGGACTGCATCACACCGAAGCCGCAAATCTCAGATTAACGGAAGGCTCTCCCGGCCCGGATGTCGCAGACACCATTACAAGCGCATCTTGATTCCACCGGTGATCGGCAGATAGACCGTGCGCAGTCCCTTGTTCAGTCCGCTGGCATAGCGTGCTTCGATAAACAGATCGAGCGACTGTGTCAATTGGGCATTGAGGCCCATCCCGAACTGAAAGAATGCCGAGGTTTGAGTTCCACCTGTCACTGTTTGTTGAGAAGTCATCGAAATATCTGAACCGTTGACCGAAAGGACGCTTGTTGTCGGCAGCTTGATCTCGCCGAGGGCGAACCGCATCACGCCGATACCTCCGATGAAGTACGGGGAGATCACGCCGGAAAGCCTGACAGGTGTCATGCGCACGTTGGCTGACAGGGTTGTCACAGAACTCGGATCGGCAGACGGATTCAGGGAGACGTGATCGAAAATCCAGATCTCGCGCATATAGTTCGTATCAAACCCCTTCTGTATTCCGTCTGCATTCATTTTGAATTGATAATGCTCGAGCGAACCAACAAGAGTCATAGATGGCGACAGTGGAATTCCGACGTTCAGGGCACCCCCGTACTGGACATTCCAATAGTCTGCGAATGTCATGGGAGAAGAAGGAAAAACAATTCCGCTGCTCACGGAAACTTCCACGCTGTAATTCTGCTGGGATTGCCCCGCGGTTGCCATCAGGAGCACGAGTAGGAAAATCAGTCTTAGTCGTTTCATAGTTCTTTTCCCGGAAGCCATGGATGTCAGAGGAGTCACTGGCACGCTGTCCCCTACTTGAAATAATAGGATGCTAACTCGTCACGGCGCACGCGAACGGTTTTTCCGCCCGGCGTTCGTTGGTATTTCTCAATCAGAAAGAGGCCAAAGCCCGGCTTGAAATAGTACTCGGTATAATCGGTTCGCACAGCGAAGGTCTCGCGATACTTGAAATACGGTGCCGAACCGAGGGTCGTCCTCAGCGTGTCGGCCCCCTTCGATACAAGCGTGGACCTCACCGAGTCGGCGTTATACACGAAACGATCACCGGAGGCCCACCGAACGGTATCGTTGCCGACATACCGTGACGGAGTCGCAGCTCCGATTGAAGCCCTGAAATCGAAGGCAGATTGTTCGTAGAACCGTGTATCATCGGATTTTCGAATACGAAGGTTCTCCAGGCTATCGACCTGCCAGCACGTCGCGGTTCCCGATTCTCCCTCAAGAAGATACCACAACAGTGCTCCCCGCGTGAGGGCTTTCCTGTTCTTGCTGGGCGGTATCAATGGGATCTTGCTCGTATCTGCAGTCACCGTGTCTCTTACGCTGAGTGTATAGGAGAATTGAGCTCGCTGGGCCCCCGAAGTATCGTACACCGTGACGTTGTAGGTCCACGAGTTTCCGACGGTCAGCGGGACGAGTGCCTTTATTCCCAATGAATACTCACCATTCATCGAACCAGGTGAAAGGGGGTCCAGGTTTTCTGCGCAGGAAGCGAACAGCATGACTGCAATTACCAATAAACTCCTGATTACCGTGTTCTTCATAGTGCTCCTCACATCACGCTTATGATAGTACCCTCAAGTGCGTCTGGATTGCTACCGTTACGATTGCATCAGAAATCCAATCTCAAACCGGGCTCAGTAGTTCGTTTTTCAACGTGCCTCTAGAACCGGTAGGCGATCTCCACCAGGAACTGATGCTGTTCCCGCGTGTTGTAGTTCACGTTCGACTGATAGATGTCCTCATACTTCAGGATCGAATACTCATAGGCGAGATCAACGAAGATGTTCCCAATTGAGAATCCTGCCCCAAGGGAGTAGATTCCCCCGCGAGCCGGCTCATTGATGACCGCCGATCCATCCGGCGAAAATGCCTGAACGTCTTCCCGGTAGCCGCCGCGCAGCGCGAGCAGATCAGTTGCGCGGTATTCGGCGCCCATGCGCATTGCCCCCCGCGCATTGGCCCATGGGTGTGATAGCGTACCGCCGGGCGATGACGTCAGTTCGACATTTGCCAGATGCCTGAGCTCGTAGTCGAACGCAATTGTCCACCTGTCCGTCGGTCTCAGCATAATTCCAAGGGAATAGGAGAGCGGGAAGTCCACCATGTCCTTGCCGCTTTCATGAAACGTTCTCGTGGTCAGGCTGTCGATTCTGATCGGGAATGGTTTTCTTGTTGTGTCAATACTTGCCACTTCGCGATCCCACGTCCGGGTGATTTCCATCGGCGGCCTGACGGTCACGCCGATACTGTACCGCTCCTGCTGAAAACGAAGGCCGAACGTGAAGATATTTCCCCGGTATGTCGATGTCCCTGCTTTAGTCTGTGCATAGTAGACGGTGTCGACCATGAAATTCGAGCCCACGCCGTTGCTGATCGCAACATTGATGTGACCCCGCTCTACGCGTTGTTCGTTGTCGTCCGAGGAACCCGTCAGAAATGTAGCCGATCCGCCGATTCTGAGTCCCGGCAAGATCTCGACGGATATGCCGGGCGTTATCCCGTACACTGAACCCTCCCTTGAGCGAGAATACTGGTACCACTTGACGTGGAGGGTATCGTTCCTTTCTGTGATCAACTTTGGATCCGGCCGCTCCTGGCCCAGGTACGGCGTCATAGAATTGTTGTTCTGGTAGTACTGGTCGAGATTGATGACTTGTGAGAAACCGAGTCCGGCCGAAATGTCCAGGTCTGCGAATTTTATCGGCATCGCCGCAGCCATCGAGAGGGGCAGTGCACCTGAAGAGTTCTTGTTCCAGTTTGGCCTGATGTCATCATATTGTCTCTGCACCGTCGACCACGCGCTCAGCGGCAGGCCCGCTTTCCCGAGACTGTCAGGCATTTTGATGGTGCCTGTGAGGCCTTCAAACAGGACGCTGAGGCCTGGAATGGGTCTCATCGGTACCCATTCCTGCGTTTGCTGTCTCCTGGTTGCTTCAACAAGGCCCCCGGCACGGATTTCAAAACCCGAAGGTGCAAGAGCGGCAGGATTTGAAAAGAGAGCCGAGATGTCATTTGCACTTGCGACAGCCGTTCCGCCCATCGCCCGTGAACGAACTCCCGTGATTGAGAATTGATCCAGACCTTGAATGTCAAGCGGTCTGGCCGCAGGTTGAGCGACCAAAGTGGAGGCAAGGCTGAGCAATGCAGCCGCGAGTTGGATGTCTATCCTTTTCGCAAGACTCGATTTCATCGGAATTGCACTCCTAAGCTAATGCGATGCACACTATTCAGGAATTCACTCATCTTGCCGAAGCTGTAATCGAAACGCACGGGCCAGCCGGCAAGATCGGTATGGAGTCCGCCGCCAAATGTCAATCCCTCGCTGTCGTAGTCAAACTTATATCCGACACGCATAGCGACCAGCTCGGAAAAGGAGTACTCGGCGCCGACATGCATCTGTTGGCGGTAGTCGTTCGGCTGGAACAAGTCGTAGGCCACGGTGAAGCGGTTCGTCTCATCCTGGAACAACAGGCCTTCCTTGCCAAACATATTCGCTGAGACGCCGAGACGGAATGCCAGCGGGGCAGGATGCGCTGCGTCTGCAAACTTCACCTGCGGTCCAAAGTTCTGTGCGGCGACACCGATCTGGACGGAACGAAATCCTGTGTTGTACAACATGCCGAAATCGAAAAGAACGACGTCAGCGTACGTCTTGTACGTTGTTTGCTCCCCCGTCACACTGTTGACGAGGGTGATCGCCTGGTCCGACCAGAGGGATTCCATTGCGTACTTCACCGTAAGTGCGGCAGAGAATTTATCGGTAAACGCACGTGCGTAGGAGAGACCGACCAGATATGAATACGGCGTGAAGGTCCTCCCGGTCAGGCCGGCGTTGAAAAAGGGTGCTCCATTCGGAGGAACAACCAGATCAACAGCATCCGCGCGTGTCTCTTCAATGCTTCCGAAGTCCACGTACTGGAATTGAAAACCAAGCGTTCCCCAATCCCCCATGGGCAACCCGTACGCCAACGCAATCTGCTTGGTATCGAACAGCCACATTGTAAGCGTGGAGGAAAGCTCGTGGTTTTCCAGTTTCGTCAATCCTGCCGGATTCCAGAACGTTGCATCTGCGCCACCCGAAAGCGAGACATATGCATCGCCCATCGCAGTGGCGCGCGCCGTTGGCATCACCTTCAGGAACTGGAGCGAACTTGTGCCGACCTTCTGCGCGTGGATCTGCCCGATGCACGCCGCCAGCAAGAACGCGGTCAGAGCCGCCCGATATGTATGGTTCATGATCATTTGCCCTGCTCAGTTGATAATGACAAATTTGCCATGGGTACGAGAGCCATCAGGAGAATCGACAACATAAAAATAGACCCCTGAAGCAATCAGCTGGTTATTTCGCGTGACCTGGAAGTACGGGTGATTGATCTTGTCCTCGTCATGTTCAATGGTCTGAACCAACTGACCGCTGTACGAATACACACGAATCGTGCACTTCCGCGGGAGGTTGTAGAAACGGAGCTGAGAATTGATGTCGCCACCGACGCTCTCACCGCTTTGACCAGACCTCACAAGGAAGGGGTTGGGAGCCACAAAAACTTTGCCGAGCGTGGACGCGGCCCCGATCGATGATTGATGCAGAGTCATGTTCGTGCGGCCGCTCTTGTTGCCCTTGTTGTCCACAGACAGCACAGAGTAATAGAAGTAGTCGCCGATCCGTGAATTCTTATCGATAAACTGATATTGCCCGTTATTGAAATACAGGGGGTCGCGTTTCGAGATTGTGACCAACTTCGTCCAGGGGCCCAGCGACTGCGACGCTTTGTAGACCTCGTAATGATCAAACGTCCCCTGCAATGCCGGTGCGGTGAACGATTCCACTTGCGGTCCCCAGACAATCCTGTTTTCTCCCAGTACAGTGTTCTCCATCGTAATCGCGGGT
>Ga0153915_10007203_pt1 | contig 10479 bp, 11 predicted proteins | sample Opewatmetagenome_2_FD_107003 | JGI IMG/M metagenome (GOLD analysis project Ga0153915, IMG submission 107003) | Freshwater wetland microbial communities from Ohio, USA - Open water 3 Core 3 Depth 3 metaG | ecosystem: Environmental > Aquatic > Freshwater > Wetlands | place: USA: Ohio, Lake Erie... | reverse complement strand
CCTAATTTCATATTTACTTTTTTGCCTTGCGCATCATTTTTCTTGCGGCCGAAAGCATATTTCAAGAAATCGTAGCGTAAGTTCACGTCCCAGATAACCGCGTTCATATCGGAATAGGAGCGGGTATTGGAATACATCTGTCCCTGGTCATTCCAATCCTTATCCTTCATATGCCAGCCGGCAGTAGGATCGTCCATCAGAGACCCCCAGAATTCCGAATTTATCGAAAAATCTTTATACCCAAGGTTGATATTTCCTCCTCCCATGTAGGCGCGAAAAGGATACTCCAACTCGCTGGTATGGTGGTCAAAGTCAAAAGAGTTCTGCCCGTAAATATAGCCGGTGCGCAAGCCAAGGGTCAAATAGCCGTCATTGGCTTTAAATGACTTAGTAAAACCTTTCATTGCGGCCATCGGGCCGCTGGTTTCCTGTTGCGGAACGCTGGCCTGTTTTTGGGAAGATAAATTTTGCCCCATTACGCTACCGGGTAGACCACTGTCAATCGCGTAAGCTGATAAGGGGATGCCTAAAAAAAGAACACAAGATAAAGCTATTCTTTGCCTGTTTGCCTTAAAAGCCGCCGCTAACCATTTTTCCATCTTAAACCTCCTTACCGGCATTATTTTTTAATGCTCTGCAAAAATTCCTTCCCCCAACCGACAAGTTTATCGTTTTCAAAAACCAGCGGCATAAGCCCATCCTCGCTTACTGTGCAGTCATTCTTTATATCAATCGCATAATAGACCACTTCGAACCTCTTGTCGATACTCTGAATAGTCTCGGTGCGGTAAGGATTGGCTATACTAATTTGCTTCGCGCGTTTGCAGGACGCATCAGCGCAATCGAGAGTTATCGGAGAATTACCCATAATCGCCAAGGCGCTAGAACGGGGTAAACCGACATATAATTTCACCAGATTTTCTCTATTCTTGGAGTTTACCTCTGAGATGGTCAGAGAAGCGCATCCGGCTAAAAAAACCGCCGCCCAAAAAATTAAACCAAACCTTTTCATAACTTTACCCTCCCTTTCTAAAAAGTTTATGCATTAACTATGCATTCTTTTATATTATATTAAAATTTAACGAAAAATACAAAAGAAATATTTAAGGTTTTCTTAAAAAACCTACCAAGGCTTCTAGGATTGCCAGCGGGCTTGGCGGGCATCCCGGGATATGCATTACTACCGGCAGGATGCTATTGACCGCGCCTTCCACGTAATAAGAATCTTTGAATAAACCGCCGTCTAAGGCGCAGTCTCCGCAAGTAATGACAAATTTAGGCTCGGGCACAGCCGCGTAGGTTTTTTTCAAAGCGATAAGCATATTCCTGGATACCGGGCCGGTGACTAAAAGGGCGTCGGCGTGGCGCGGCGAAGCTACAAAATTGATGCCGAATCTCTGTAAATCATAAATTGGGTTATTCGCCGCAATGATCTCGGATTCGCAAGCAGCGCAGGAACCGGTATCCACTTGGCGGATAGAGAGCGACCTGCCGAATCTTTTCTGGATCAAAGATTGCAATTCCCGGCCCGCGGAATCTATTCTCTTAGATAATTCCGGACGAATATGCCTGGTAACTACGCCTTTTAAAATCCTGTTTTTTAGTATCTCGATCATAATTTAGAGGTCATTCCCCGCATACGACAGATCAAAGCTTTTATTGCAAAGCGGAAAATCCGGAATAATATTCCCCAGGAGAGCGTAAGAGAGCCCCTGCCAGTTAAGGAAAGAAGGATCCGCGATTTTACACCTTTCGATTAATCCGCCGGAATTTGTTTTTAACCAGTATAAGACCGGGCCGCGCCAGGCTTCCGCATAACCCAAGGCGCTCCCTCCTTTTGATCCGGATTCAACCCTTATTTTTTCACCCTGTTTGATCCTGGCTGCGAATTCTTCGATCAAACGACAGGATTCTGCGAATTCCAAAACCCTTAAATTCAGGCGGGCCAAAACATCCCCGGATTGCTGAGTTATCATCTTGAAATCAACCTCTCTGTATACGCCGGGAAAATATCTCCTGAGATCGGTGGGGATGCCGGAGCTGCGGGCAACCAATCCGGCCACGCCCAGGTCTTCGGCAGTCTTTCTTTTTAAAACTCCGGTAGCATCAACCCTGTCCATAAAAGAAACACTGGAACGTAATATTTTGACCAATTCATTAAAGTCATGTTTTATATCTTTAAGAGAACCCAGAAGCGCTTCTTTCCCGCTTGCGTCAATATCCGCTAAAACCCCTCCTATTGTATTGACTTTCTTGAGGTATCTGCTCCCGGTAAGCCTCGCATTTAATTGTAGGATCGCCTCTTTTATAATTGAGGCATAGGCAGCCGGAAAACTAAATCCTACATCAGTAGCCATTCCTCCCAAATCATTCACGTGATTATACATACGCTCAAGCTCCAAAAAGAGACCCCTTAAATAAGCTGTCTGCTTAGGAATAATTACGCCTGAGATCTTCTCTGCCGCCTGAGCAAATGCCAGGCTATGCGCGAAGCCCGAATCACCCGCTACGCATTCCGCTAACCGCAGGGCCTCAAAATAGGCTTTACCTTCAAATAATTTCTCTACTCCACGGTGAGTAAACCCTAACCTGGTCTCTAAATTTATGATCGGCTCTCCGGCAGCGCTAAAACGAAAATGCCCCGGCCCGATGATCCCGGCATGCACCGGCCCTACCGGGACTTCAAATATCCCTTCTCCCTCTACCCGGCTAAATTTATAATCGCCTAAATTCCCGGCTTGCATTTTTTGGAAATCCTTGCGCAAAGGATAATTGCCCTTGGGCCAGACCTCATCGTGCAGCCTTAACCTTCTTAAATCCGGATTATCTCTTGGCTCTATTCCGAACATCTCCCGGATCTCTCTCTCAAAAAGGCTGGCGGAGTATATGCTTTTGGCCAGGGAATCAAACCCGGGATTTTCCTGCGCAATATCCATGCCTACGGTAATCCAGCGGCTGTTTTTAAAATCCGCGAATACGCAATTAAGCAGAAATTTAGAGCTCTCCCGGCGTTCATCCAGCGCAAAAAGCAGCATTACCGGAGAAGGAAGGTTCTTATGCAATACCAGGCAGGTATTCTTAAAATCCTGCGGCCTGACCTTGATCAAAACCTCATCCGGATAAGCCTCGCCGGTTGAGAGCGCCGCAAAATCCGGAAATTGTTTTTTTATGACTGAAATAATCTCTGAGCTACCCATATTAAATCCTTTCCCGCATATATCAATGCTGCCCCGGAAACGCAGATCAAGAAAAATAAGAATAAAAATGCGATTTTTCCGCTGAGCGGCTCCCCGCTTACGCTCATCCCCTTAGGAATATTTCCGAAAAGCATTGTTCCGAAATGATGAATGAAGGCGGCAAAGATGACCGCCAGGAACAATAACAATAAACCTGCAACCAGATAAGAACCATTGGCAAAAGCGGCGATGATGATCATGATCTCGCTAAAAAATATGGAAAATGGCGGCAAGCCCGTCAGCGCGAAACAACCCAAAAGCGCCATGATCCCCGTAAAGGGAAGCGCCTTAATCACCCCCCGGATACTATTCATATTATGCTCCCGATAAACGCCGACAATATTGCCCGCCCCGAAGAACATAAAAGATTTCGTTACCGCGTGGTTGAAAATATGAAAGAGCGCGCCGGCTATGGCTAAAGGCGCTCCCAGGCCAAATCCGATCGAGATTATACCGATGTGCTCAATACTGCTGTAGGCAAGCAGGCGTTTCAGATCTTTCTGGACCAGGATAAAACCGCTGGAGACAACCAAAGAAACCACTCCCAAAAGGATCATTAAATGCGCGAAATACGCAAAACCCACTCCTTTGATCACGATAATGCCGAATCTCAAAATCGCGTAGATCGCGGTCTTTAATAAAACTCCCGATAAGAGCGCGCTAATCGGAGCTACAGCCTGGCTGTGAGCATCCGGCAGCCAGGTATGCATAGGCGCTAGCCCCGCTTTTGTCCCGTAACCGACCAGGATGAAGATGAAAGCTGCCTTCAGGATATTCTTATCCAGTATATGGGCGACCGGAACCATATCCGACCAGTTCAGGCTCTTGGTGAGGCCGGAAATTGAAAAGGCGTAAGAAAAAAGGATCGTGCCTAAAAGCGCGAAAACTATCCCTACCGAACAGATAATGATATATTTCCAGGCAGCTTCCACAGATTCTTTCTTATTGTAAAATCCCACCAGGAACGCCGAGATAAGCGTGGTCATTTCGATCGCCACCCAGAGCATCCCCAGGTTATTTACCGCGGGGACAAAAAACATCGCGCAGCAGAATAAATTAAAGAGAAAATAATAGATCCCGGCTTTCTTTTCCGAGATTGCTCCCCTCTCTATATCTCTTCTAATATAGCCGATGGAATATAACGCCGCGGCAAAAGAAACAACGGAAATGACAAAAATAAAAAAGGCGCTTAAGGCATCCAGGTAAATAAAGCCAAAACAGGCGATCTCCTTTTTTAAAAACACGGCCTGCCTTAACAGAAATACGCTTGAACACAATATCGCCAGATACCCGATACTGTTGATAACCCCGAAGGCCCTCTGCCGCCTGATAGCTAAAGCCGCCAGCGCCAGCAGGAACGGAATCCCCAAAATAAAAAATATCGGCATAGATTATCCCTTGAGCTGTGAAAGCTTGTTTACGTCGATATGCGTAAAAAGCTTATTTATCCGGTAAACAAAAACACCCATAATGATCACGCTGATAAAGACATCGAAGAATACGGCGATCTCCACTAAGAAAGGCATGCCGCCGGAAACCGCAGAGGCAAAAAGAAAGATCCCGTTTTCCATCGTTAAAATACCCACTACCTGCGTAAACGCCCTTATGCGGGATATCATCAGGAAGGCGCCGATAAAGATAACTGAAAAGGCCACGCTAACCGCAGCCAGCTGCAAAGGCCCCTGGCCGAATCCCAAATTCCGGGAAAGCGCCCAGGAAGAATAGGTAAGCAAAAGCGCGGCCAGAAGCGATAACTGGGAATTAACCAAGAGGCCCAGGTTCTCATCTACCTTGATCTTCCTGGCCATCAAGTCCAGGAAATGCGGGATTAGAAAAACCTTTACCAGGATGATCAAACCGGAGACAAAGTATAATTCAACCTGTTTCTCTTTAAAGGCGGCCAGGAGCGTTGCCAGAAAAAGAAAAAATGATTGGAAGCGGAAACTGCGGATCAAGGCCGGGACTCTCTTGGCGATAACCATAAGGTAAGTCAGGACTAAAACCGCAAATAGTATCATTACCTGCATATTAGACTCCTAAAATCGCGCAGATGCCCGCGATTATCCCCAGCACAAAAGCAAACCCCAGGAAATCCGCTACCCTGAATAAACGCATTTTGGCTACCGAAACTTCAACCACCGCCACGCTAATCGCGACGATAGCCAGGCGGGCTAAAAACCATATGGCCCAGAAAATTACCTGCAGCGGATTGACGGATACGGGCAGGCTAACCGGAAAAACGATCTGAGCAATAAGCAGAAAGAAAATCATCTGCTTTACATAGGAAGCCATCTCGATCAAAGCCAGCGATCTTCCCGAATACTCTAAAATCATTGCCTCATGCACCATGGTCAATTCCAGGTGCGTTTCCTGGTTATCCACCGGAATGCGCGAGGTTTCCGCCAGCGTAATTAGGAATAAAGCCGCTCCCGCGATAATGAAAGTAACCGGCGCTGCGCCAACAGCGCTAAATGCCGCCAGGCTGGTCGAGCCGCTCCTTAAAGATACGGAAAATATCACTAAACAAAGCACAGGTTCAACCAGGCTGGAAATAAACATCTCCCTCGAAGAACCCATGCCGCCGAAAGAACTCCCCGTATCTAACCCTGCCAGCGCCAGAAAGAAACGGCCTAACGCCAAAATAAATATCAGCGCCAAAAAATCTCCCAGGTAATTCAGGGAAGCAGGAAATATAAATACCGGGATAAGCGAGGCAGCGCACAAAGTAGAAGCAATAACTATAAAAGGAGTAATCCTGAATACCCAGGAAGCGGTAGCGGAAACCACCTCTCCCTTCGAAAAAAGCTTGGCCAGGTTATAATAAGGCTGCAGGATGCTTTGGCCCTTACGCATCCGCAAGGAATTTTTTATTTTGCTGATCAGGCCGCTCAACAAAGGGGCAACCGCAATAAAAAAAACCAGCTGTATCAGGATAAAGAATATTTTATTCATCTTAAAATTTATTCATGAAAATTATCAACAATAGCACCGTTACGAATATATACAATAGATACAAATGGATACTGCCCGGCTGGATCCTGCGCATAAACTTAGCCGCTCTCATCACCAGGCCTACCAGCGGCTCATAGGCGTATTTTCTGAATACGGGCGTGGTGTGCGTTTCATAGGTAAAAGACTTAACGTGGTAAAATGATTCCCGGATTTTTTGGGTCTTGCGGTAAGGCAAAAGAAAAAAGCTGAAGGCGATACGCAGTGGTTTGGAAAAAGCTGTCGCGGTATACTCATTGCGCGCATCCACTTTGTAGTAACCGCAATCCCAGGTGTTAAAGATTACCGCCTTTTTGCGGCCAGTCAACCTGTACACGGCAAAACCTGCAATCCCCAACGCGATCAATACCAGCGCCAGTAAGGCTGGAGAAAGATAAATACCCTTTCCGGCTTGCGGCTGCAGGATAAAATTGTTCAGGGAAAACCCCATATTGCTGATATCGATGCCGGTTACGCTACCCGTAATCCTGGCCAATAATTTCATAATCAACGCGGCTGATAGACCGAAAATAACCGTCAGGAGCGCCAGGAAAAACATGCCTGCCCTCATTGCTAAAGGGACTTCTTGCGCGGCTTTGGCGTGATTACTCCTGGGAAGCGCCAGAAAGGTAATACCAAAAGCTTTGACAAAACAAGCAGCTGCCAGGCCGCCGGTTAAAGCCAATAAGCTAGCGCAAACTCCTAAGAAAAGCTTAACCCCTCCGGTCACCTTAAAAGCTCCTAAGAAGAACGCCTGTAAAGTCAGCCATTCGCTTACAAAGCCGTTTAAGGGCGGCAAGGCGGAAATCGCCATCGCGCCGATCAGAAAATAAAGCGCGGTCTGCGGCATTTTCTTGATCAGCCCTCCCAGTTTTTCAATATCCCGCGTCCCGGTAGCTTTGTAAACGCTGCCGGCGCATAAAAATAAAAGCCCTTTGAAGATCGCGTGGTTTACCAAATGATACAAACCGGCTATCAAGGAAAAAACCGCCAAATAAGGTAAATTTAAACTGATAAAAAACATGGAGAGCCCCACCCCTAAAAGAATTATTCCTATATTTTCCACGCTGTGATAGGCTAGAAGCCTCTTAAGATCGTGTTCCATGAGCGCGTAAATAACGCCTACCAAGCAGGATATCAGCGCGAGGATAAGAATTAAAATTCCCCACCAGGAAGAGTTTACGCCAAGGACAAAGATCACAAAGCGGATTATTCCGTAGATTGCGGTCTTGATCATTACCCCGGACATAATGCTTGAGATATGGCTGGGCGCCTGCGGATGCGCGTAAGGCAACCAAATGTGCAACGGCACTATGCCGGCCTTGGTCCCGAATCCGACCAAAAGAAGCAGAAATATGAGGTTCTTAATCTGGGGAGGAATCGACTGGCAGGCGTTTTTAAGCGCGAAGAAATCAAATGTGTGCGCGTGCCGATACATCATCATAAATGCCGCGATCAGGAATGCCGTGCCGATATGCGTCATGATGATATAAATCGCTCCTGCCCGGATCGATTTTTCATGGGTAGTATCAAAAACCACGAGAAAATAAGAAACCAGGGACATGATCTCCCAAACAATAAGAAAGATCAAAGCATTGGCCGCGGTAACGACAGCGGCCATGGATAGGATAAAAATAACCAGCAGGAACCAGGAAAGGGTTATTTTTCCGGGCGAGTACTCCCCTCTTTCCGCCGCAGGCGGATTCGCCTTCGGCGAAAAATAGCCGATGGCGTAAATGGCGGATGGCAGGGAAACAATGAAAATAACGGCAAGGAAAAATAAGGCGAGCGGATCGAATAAAAAAAACTGTTTGGGGAAAAGATTTAACATTTAAAGCGGATAGCCTCTATAAAAAGAAAAACCTTTGCTGGTTAGTAAAATAACCGCTAAAGGTTTCTCGTTATTGTTTTTAGCCCAGACCCACCTTAAAACTCGGAACTAAATTTTACAATAAGTATTTTACCACTTTTCCGATCAAAATCAAGCTATTCTATATATTCAGGAATTAGAAATGCCCGCTATTTTTACGGACTTGGCGGGTTTTGCTGACCTTAAACTTGGATTTCTGCGCCAGCCTGACGCTCTTTTTCCAGGGCTTAGCCTCTAGCGCAGGCTTTTCCACTGGCCGAGCCCCTCCCTCAGTCTTCTGCCAGGGTTTTACCTGGTCTTTCTTTTTGCGCCAACGCATAGGATTCTCTTGAAACCCCTTGCGCGGCTTAGTCTCTGGCGGAGCTCCGGTTAACCCTTTGCGTTTCATGTAGCTCTGCGTGCGCCGGCCGCCCTTATATGTGCCAGGTTTCCTAAACACAGGATCAAACCAGGCTTTTTTCTGTTCTGCGCCTTCTTTAGGATATTGCTGGATTTGCGGCTTTGGTTTTGGCTTCTTATTCTCTTTCAGCTTGCGCGCGGCTTGAGCTTCTTCTTTTGAACGCGCCGGATTTACATTAAGAGCGCGGCCCATAAATTCTTTGCCGTTAAGAGCGGCTATCGCGGCAAGCGCCTGCGTGCCATCAGGCATATCCACAAAACCAAATCCTCTGGACTTAGGCGCCTTTTTCTGCTTTTCCATGACAATCACCGCCGCAAGGACATTACCGAAACCCTCAAAGAGCTGCTTTAGATCAGGCTCGGTAGCGTCAAACGCCAAATTACCCACAAAAATATTCATTTTAACCTGTCTTGTTTTTCTTTCTCTTTCTTATTTTTGATTTAACCGAATAGCATAATACGTCCGCAAACGGAGATAGTTTTCCGTCTTCGTAGGGAAATTCTTTACAATGGTCAGGCTTCAAACTATAGTTAACTTTGTGAATTGAGCATAAGCCTTTAGGGGTAAGGAAAGAACAGCGCTCGTCTTCCACGCTCGTTCCGACCCTATAACCGGAGGGATAATTTTTATCCTTTTCCAAATGGTAAAAATCACCTTTCAGCCCCAGGGATAATATTTTTTTAGCTTCATCCAGGTCCACCCAGGCCCCGAAATCACAACAGGAATGCTGCTTCCTGCATTTCTGGCAATCGATTTTCTTCATCGCCTTCCTCATTCCCCCTTCTTAGTTAAAATTTCCTTGCATTTTAAGCATACGATCAATCTTTTCCGCACTTCATTTATAGTCGTAAATACCGTTACCAGATAATTATGCGCTAATTTCTGCCCGCACCTCATACAGCTATTCATTTTAATCCCTCTTTATAGGTGAAAAAAATAGGGCTCGGCATAGATGCTGCCGGGCCCTATTCGGTTGTTAGGTTATAACTTGACGACTTTGGTCGCCTGTTCGCCTTTAGGGCCCTGTTCGATTTCAAATTCGACTTGCTGGCCTTCAGCTAAAGACTTGTATCCTTCACCCTGAATAGAAGAATGATGCACAAAGACATCCTTGCCATTCTCCGGCGTGATAAAACCGTAACCTTTTTGGTCGCTGAACCACTTTACTGATCCTTTTACCATTGTTTGCTACCTCCTTTTCTCGAGAATTATAGTAAATCTGTCAGAAATCTGCTTCACTCTTACCTGATAGATACTATAACCTCTAACTGGGCAAACAATGACAGCGATAAAAAAACCGCAAGGTTAGTTTTCCTATCCTTACGGCCTAAGACTTCTAATCTTTTACTACAGAATTATATTACCATAATTCTGCTATTAGTCAACAACAATCTCTAAGCTAAGCGAGGCTTATCTGGATTTAAAGCCGGGTGCTATCCTATAAATTTTTTAACTTTGCCGATCAACTCCTGCGGCTCAAACGGTTTCATTATGCAATCATCCGCTCCCATTTCTTTTATCTTTTCGGGAAGGCTGGGACGAACGATGCTGGCGGTAAATAAAATAATGGGGATATGTTTATACCTGTCATCAGATTTCAGCTTTTTGCAGAATTCATCTCCCTGCATTTTAGGTAAGAGCAGATCCAGTAATATTAAATCGGGAATATCATTTTGCAACCAAGCTGCTGCCTCCTCGGCATCAACCGCCGCAATAATCTCATATCCTATTTTTTTTAACCTAACCGTTGCTAAATCAAGCAGATCCGGCTCATCATCAACAACAAGAATTTTCTTTGCCATATCACGCCCTCCGTTCTTTAATCGGTAAGGTGAAATGAAAAACTGCGCCTTTACCAAATTCTCCTGCCTCGCCGGCAGGCGGGGATTCCATCCAAATTTTTCCTCTATGCGCTTCTATTATTTTTTTACAGATAGCTAAACCAAGGCCGGTGCCGCCTATTTTTCTCTGCAACTGTATGAATT